>Ga0116231_10008086_pt1 | contig 18708 bp, 13 predicted proteins | sample S1TSphgellanicum_2_FD_89695 | JGI IMG/M metagenome (GOLD analysis project Ga0116231, IMG submission 89695) | Host-associated microbial communities from peat moss isolated from Minnesota, USA - S1T2_Fd - Sphagnum magellanicum MG | ecosystem: Host-associated > Plants > Peat moss > Unclassified...
ACACTTTTGTGAGGTTCCTAAATTTGAAAATATTCTTTTCGTTGGAGAAGGAACAACTCTGTGGCAATTCCTGGATTTTCAGGCGCAGCCTTGGGCTATTATTGCCTTCAGCCAGGCCCTCAAATCCAGGAAGAGCATCAAAGCTGTTCCGTCCCCTATACATTAAACCGTGAACCCTGAACCCTTCCATTATAAGAGCAAAGGGTGGTATGATCCAATCGCAACATTCTAGCAGCTAACTGGATCATACCCAACAAGAAGAAACCACCCATATCGGGGGCATTGGGTACTCAGTGCTCACTCATGAAGTCGATCACGAGGCGGCCATCGCAATAGCGGTTGACTGGACGACCGAAGAAAGTCTTTCCGTAAGGCCAGAACTCAGCTGCGGTTTGAAAAGGGAATGCGGTTTGCATTTGGCCCGTGTCTGTCTTGGAGTCCCCAAAGCCGAAGATGGTCGAATAGCATTTCGCTTCTGTTGTTCCGCCACCATTGAGCAAACACAAGAGCACCAAGTATATAACGGGAAAAACCCATTGAGAAGTAGTAGAACTACTACTACTACTACTACAACTTGCCATGAAGAAGACCAAAAGCTTCACAGAAAACGGATCAAAGACTCAAAAACACACACACAAACCCACACACACACAATGGGAGCATCATCTCCTCTCTCTTGATACACACACATGACATGACATTGGAGTGTCTTCCAATCTACGCATATGACGACATGACTCTTCTCTTGTAATAGGCACATGCTTCTCTTCTCATCCCCCCCTTGTAGGCAAGAGAGACTGGGCCTGGCAAGCTGGCCTGGCAGCTCCTTGCCCCCAGCAACAAGTCTTAAATGCAAGTTGTACAAAAGTAATTGCTACATTTCTTTTTTTTCATTGTCTGCCCTAAACATGATTCACATAATTTTTTTCCCAAAAAAAATAATGGGTGATGCCCAAACACATTTGGGTCAGTGAAGAATAATTACACACCCCAAAATGGTGCATAACTCAGGGATGCAAACACGTCTGGGTTAGCAACTATATGTGTCTGGGCTTCACCAGAAACATTTTATTCGGGCACATGGGCAGACATGAGAAAAAAGAAATGCAGAAGTACTACCTTTTTTTGTACTGCCCGCATTTTAAAGACCTCCTGTTAATTTTAGGTGTCAGCCTGGGACCAGGCACATGCCCCTCTTTTCTCATCCCACTTCTTGGCACTAGCATTGTCGGTTGGTGGGGAATTCCTTTCTAGAATAGAGAGCCGGTCTTAATATACAACATATCCAGTTGGATCCCCACTTTCACCACCTCCTTTTGATCTTATCCTCTACATAAGCTATGTTGTCCTCAATGAGTCCAAATAAGGGACCAAATTGGAGGCGAAACCCAGGATGGGATCCCCAAACTAGGCACAACTTCTTCTTTTTTGGGGGGTCAACAACGGGCTGCCCACCCATGAGCTATGAAATGGGGCTGTATGGGCTAAGGCTAGGAGGTTAGAGGGCTAACGACTAGGGGGTATATATGGGGGCCATTGGCTACATAGCTATGGCTATTGACTAGTGGAAATGGCTATGGCTATTGGCCATTATGGCCATTAGTTATATGGCTATTGGCTATTGGAAATTGCCAATTGACTATCAATTATTGGTTAATGACTTTGGCTACTCGTTATGTGCACATTAATTATATGAGTATTGGTGATTGAAAATTGACAATCGCCTATGGGTAGTGGCTATTGGTTATAGGTATATATGGCTATGATTATTGACTATATGGATAGTGATAAAAAAATGGTAATTTTGTGGTTGCCACTCCCACTTCTTTGGACCATTCAAATATACTACCCATTGTGCAACTAAGTAGAATGTATTGTTTGGGATGAATGTGGAATTTTGTTAAATCGAAATTATTTATGAATTGCTTACAATAAACTGTCCAAAGTTTTTAACAGCTATTTATCATATTATGGTTCTCTAACCTCACATGTATTTAAGGGTTCCAAATAAATGAATACCAACAAGCGTGCATATATCCTATGCCATCTTCCCAACAACCTCCATGACCGAAAGGTAGTCATTGATTCACCTAATTGAATCAAATACCATAATTGACACACATGTGTAACACCCAAAATATGAAAATATCAAAAGAAATGGGGTCCAATTACCAGCTTTTATTTTTGGCACATTTTCATCACTTGGGTGGTGGTGTTGGGGGGGAAGAGAAATCCAAAGGAAATCATACAAAGGAAATTTGTGAAAAAACGCATCACTATTGCCAAATTTGGAGTAATTCCTCTTGTGGATGATGGCCAGCCAGTGTGATTATATCACAAAATTGAAGAAAAAACCCATAGGTCCAATAGACCCACAATTCCAATGTCTCAAATTCAGAAAATTGCAAAACATAATTTTTTTTAAAAAAAAATGTAAATCATAAAATGCAAAACTTGTGATATATATATATATATATATAAACATACTACAAACTATTTCCCCTTGAGCATTCCCATTTTGAGGAGGATGGGTGCCTCAGATCCTGGGCAGTTGAGGTGAGCACCTCAAGTCCTGGGCAGTGGGCAGGTGATTTTCTACTTGCTGGGTTTTCTGGAAGATCTCTGGTGGATCTGCCTCTCTCATGTGGGGGTGTAATCAGCCAAGGTTCTTGCTTCATGTTCACGTGCTATCTGTGACTCCTTTCTGTCTGTCTGTCTGTGTGTGTGTGTCTCTCTCTCTTGTTTGTTTCTCATTATAATTTTACTGTACTATTAAACAAAAGGGTTTTAGCTCAGTGCTTGTGCACTTTGTTTGCTTTGCTTTGTAGTTGTAGCTCTGTGAGATTCTTTCTTCTGTGGAAGCCTAAATGCTCATGCCAAGCACAAGCTCCTCGTGTTGTAATCCAGAATTACATGTTTGTTATTGATCTTTTGATGTGGCATTTTAGATAGCAATTTTCAAACCCTTGTTAAAACATCCCATGAGGCCCCCAAACAATATCAGAACAATATATAACATTGATTCTTTTACAAACACAAATTGAGAAGGTATTCACAAGCAAAACACCCTGCACTCCTAGGAACATCATCAACTGAGCCTCTAACAACGAAGTGATTTGGCAAAAAATAGAATATATGTTCAGAGCTCCCACATTGATATCTACTCAACCTCCCCATATATGCATAATTCACCACAAAAATTCAAGTATATTGAACTTGAACAACATAATGCCACAAATAGATCAGCCCGCATTGATGCCCTAGAGCTTCTCATTAACTCCATCAATGCCTCTAATTTTTTATTACATCCAACTTTCTATTTACCAACTCTCATGTGTAACATAAATCTTGGAGATTGATGCACATGTCCAATAGAATTCACATTCATGCATTTTTCCCATCAATGTGACTACAACACAAAATAAGAATAAAGATAACATCAATGTCCTTGTAACACACAAAGCAAAATAATACTTAACTTCTCCAAAGAGCTCCTTCTTATTTTCATCATTCTTTTGCTTTGCTCTAGCATTGGCATTATCCACATCCACACACAAGAAAAATAAATCAAACACCAAGTTAATCCCAAAAGTATCACTCTTTCATAAACCAACGTCATCATTGTAGTAGCACTCACAAATCATAGAGCACTCTTGTGAATGATAAAACAAACACCAAGCTAATCCCAAAAGTATTGCTCTTTCATAAACCAACATCATCGTGTAGTAGCACTCACAAATCATAGAACACTCTTGTTAATGATAAAAAACAAAGTAAGAGATGATTTTTAATGCTTAGGACAAACACATGTACGTCTCTTTTCACACCATAAGCTCATGAGAGGAGATTTGGAGTGATGTGATCCACCTTATGCCAATAGTTTTAAAGTTGGTAGTTTAGTCAACTATGGGCAAAGTGTAAGAAGAAATATAAATATGTGGTGTTGTTGTAGTTGAATGATTTTTAAAGACATCTATCTATGAGTTTTTGCCTCTCGATGATGAAAGTGTCTACCATTAGTGTTATGCCTTCCTTTTTGGTTATAATGTGTCCAAAATGTGTTTAATTCATGGACCTAAATGTGTTTAAGCAACAACAATATGTGTATGGGCTTCACCAAACACATTTTGATTAAACATTTGGGCAGGTATGAAAAAAGAAATGCAACATTACTTTTGTATAGCCTACATTTAAGGCCAGTTGTTGATTCAATGTTGAGGGTAAAAACACAACTCATTGATTAACCATAATGATCCAACACCCACCAATGCACCATCCATTGGATGCCCATTATTATTCAATTGTGGATGAACATCAATTAAGTTAATATTTGGTTTCACCTTGGTAACCAATTATGTAGAAAATAGGTTTCATACATAAGTAGATAGCTAAAAAAATAGATAACTATTAGGTCAATAGATGGTTTATACATAAGTAAAGACTATTTTTTACTACCTACCTAATAACATCTTATGGGTTGTTAATAGGTAGGTAGGGGAAAAAACAATTGAATTAACCACCATGGTTAACTAAGGAACTAAATCCCAACAAAAAAATGTTTTCTGACTAGTTATCATTCATGTTTCAGTGTGTGCTTATGGGTGTTGGTTCACTATTGCCTAGTTGAATGAACCATTGAACATCCAAGGGATCCAATTTAGCTTCAAGCTTGGCAAAAGAAGAAAAACATCGTACCCCTTGTGAGATATAATGTCTTTTGTTATTTGATTTATGAATGGGTTAAGGTCATTAGTTTTACATATTTCAAATCACTACAGGAATAACCAAATCTTTCATGGTGTTTTAAAGGTATGGTAATCTGGGAAATTTTAAAATTTGGCAATTAACCTAATTTATTTTTTAAATAGTTGAATTTACACTATAAAAAAACTCAATTTTTTTTTTAAATGACAAAATTTCTCCCAAAAAAATTAATGATGTATTGATTAGTTCCATCTTTCTTTCCCTTTTATGATTAAACAATATAACATCATATTCAAATTTCAAACATCACAAAAATGGAAGTCAAAGCTTTACCAAAGTGATGTGAAAAATGGCATTTGAAAATTGAGGATGAATATCTTAATAACATAATGATGATAAAATGAAATTGATTTTCAAAATATCATTTTTTATCACAAATACAAATAATTTCATTATGGCATTTGGGTTTTATTTTCTCATATATATATATATATATTCATTTTGACAAAGGGAACTCATCAATATGCCAAAGTTCATTAATTTAACCCAACTATTAGCTCAAGGGATTCCAATTTTAAAATGGGCTTGAAAATTAACACTAAAAAGTCCAAAGAAATTGAATTTGAAATTCAAATTTGGTATCCCATTTAAATTACTATTTACATTAGTCATGTTAAGATCCTCTTCATTTTTTTTCAAGAATTTACAATTTTAGCTATTTATTGCCGAATATTGATTTATTTTTCACTTTTTCACTTTGACAATAAAAATTTAAAAATTAAAATTTTTGGCTATAGTAAATGTGAAAAAAAATAATCAATAAATTAATTTTTGGATATGATTACAAAAATATATATATTAGTTGTGCTTGTAACAACTTATTTTGGAACTCTAGCTTTCATTTGCAATGTTTGTTTCACATTCTCATATATTACACTTGTTGATCCTCCCCATTTTATTGTCCATTACATATTTAACTTTAATATTTTTTGGATATTGACTAACAATGAAAGACAAATATTCATTACTACTTGATTTCCAAAAAAATCAAGGGAAGAAAGAATGTAAATTGTGGAAAAATAACTTGTAGAAATGAAAGAATGTGGTAGTGCAAAAAGAAAATCAACCAATTGGTAGACCTAAAAAATAACAAACTTTGAGGCTTTTAAGTGAAGAAGGTTGTTGAGAGCAACAAACCATCAAAACGTAATAAAAAATAGAAGGGAATATCAAAATTGGTTCTAGCCACATTTGTGGCCACCAATTTCAATAGTAGTGAAAAAATATGGAAATAACAAAATTGCTTTTACATTCTTATAAACTACTTATAAATTACCATGTGTTCATAGTCCATATGCAAAATTGAATAATGGAACAATGTGCGAATGGTTTACAAAGGATGGGGTGCTAGAAGAAAATGACATTCAAGCTATAGAGTGTGGGACAACAAAAAAAAATCCCAAATTGAACATGCTTGAACTCAAGGAACATCCCAAGTTGAAAAATGGTTTTTCTCCTACAAAAAATGAGGCAAGCTAACAAACCATTATCAACAAATATTGTGCAACCCATCCTCAAAGTATGATACAATTCTAAACTCATCAGACCTAAAAGTGGAAGGTTTATTGCCACAAGAAACTGGTTTAAACAATTCATGAAATGATACATGTGTTGGATGTACCATCTGACAACCATCACTACTACAAAATGTGGGTGCAGTTCACTAATCCTCATTTAATGGACCAATGAATTCATTGCATTCCCATTAAGTCTTGTTCACTTGGACTAATGAATTCATTCAAAATCCAATTAAATCACTTAACGTATAAGGACACATTTTGTTGTAATGCATTGTTACAAGCAAACTTCCACTATATTGGTTTGTTCAAGGCTACACCATGGCTTACAAGGTTGTTTATTTGGTGAAGGCATATTACATTCCATTGACACTTGTTAACATCAATTAGATTGGAATCCATCTTATGTTTAATCATGGTGAGAAAACTTGGGAGCAAAAAGGAACTAAACATGTCCAAAAATTAGGTTTGAAATATAAGAGGAAATTATTATGGTGGTATCTTTTAATGCTACAGGGAACATACTTCCACCACAAATTGTGTTTACTAACATTATATTTAAAACATTTCCACCAAACAACCAAGGAAAAAGAAATTGCATCAAATATGGTTGGGACCTCACCTTCATTGAAACCATTGGTCATCCTTGGAAATAATCAAATAGTTTGTCACAAACATTCTCCTTCCCAATCTACAATCACATATTCAAATTTTAAGGTTAAAGAAGGAGCAAAAGATGGTGTGGATCATGGATAGATGGAGTGTCCACAATTACAAATATTCTTTAGATTTGATAAAACAAAATTTAAACATCTTGTTGATTTTTGTTCTTGTTAATTGCATAAATGAATTTCAACCAACAAATGTGATTTTGTAGAAGCCACTCAACCACACATTCAAAATTCATTTTAGTTCTTGGACTTCTTAAACAATCAAAGACATGATTGGTGATGGGCAAGAACCAAAGGTAGATTTCAAAATGGACAACTTAAAACCTAGAATTTATGTTTGGTTACATGAAGGATGGACAAAAGTGAAAGCCATGAAAAGAACAATTATCAAAAGACTAGACAAAACAAACATCATTTTAAAGTTTTTTTACCTAAATTTTAGCTAGCAATTATGGAAGCCTTGACACTACAACACATTCTTCAAGGAAACAATAGAATTGTAGAAGAAAAATGGAAGCAAATTTTGATGTTGATCCAACTTTTCCAATGTCAAAAGTTGTGGAAAATTACTTTCAACCTACACCTACACCACCATCCACAAGTGTAAGGCCATTAAAAATAATACATAAATTATGTGCACAAGTTAGGAAGAAAAAAATTAAGCCAAGTATGGAAACATGCATTTATTGTTGGCATTTATTGAAGTTTTTCTTGTTGTTATTATTGGCATTGTTGTAGTTGTTATTGTCATTGTTGAAATTGATTCAATTGTTGAGATATTTGGTGTGTGTTCAATTGTGTTTCCCATGTTGTTGTTGTTGTTGTTGATATTTAATGGGCTTTGGGTACTATGTTGCTTGTTGTGGTTGTTGGCCTCCAAGCACCACCAATCCTTGCATATGTAATGTTGTTGCTCTTCCCACTAATCATGGCACCTTTAATAGCTACAAAACTTACAAAACCCCAACATTAATCATTCCATCATTAAACCTAGTCAACAAAAAAAAAACTTCAAACCATATTTAGATGGATTCAAATGGGGATTATTTTTTCAAAGCCATGGATGGCCTCATGAAACAAAATACATAAATGCAATTGTTATAGTATCAATTACATTTATTGACAACATGTGGCAAAAGTTCAAGAAATATTATGTGAATATATTGGATTTAGTTTTTTGATAATGTTTTATAACATAGAATAGCAAAGTTAGATATTTGAACAATCATGGAAAATTATGAAACCTTGTTAATCATATCGATAACAACATGTTAACCTACAATACTTGCCCAAGTTGTTTAAGTCAATGCCACCAAGTGTAAAGTTCAAGTCATTTGCCTTTTGAGGAACAATAGTTTCTAAGATTCCATGACCCAAGGCCATTAATTCTTTCCCTTTCTTTCACCTTTTGTTATGCCCATCCCTAGTTTAAAGCATCACATAAGAAGCAATTGATTAACAATGGGTTAAAGAAATCATAGAGCAAAAGAAGTTAAATTCAGTGATCATTGCCTATTGTTTGATTCATCTTATCATTTTTTAATTAAAGAAATGAAATGCATGTGAGATAAACCATTTATATTTCAATGATTTCCAACCCAATCCTACATGCACCCACATTAGGAAAAAAAGGGCATTTTCTAACCAACCAATTTTTGACTACATGTTGTCCTCACCTTTGTTTCAACTACACAATAATATTTATTTTTAAAAATTCCACGTGGATGGGATGGCATCTCATATGAGTTGACATGTCAACTAGTTTGGTAAGTGGTATTGACCACTAATGGATGTTGACCATCAAAATATTTTTTAAAAACATATATAACCCAATTGAAGAGAAGTTGAAAATTCCACTTTGCCATGACATTATGCCATGCCAAGTCAATTTATTGACTATTTTGGTGGACCTTGTTTTTGAATGGATGAAACAGGGTGTGCATTTTCAATTGTATTTCAACTTTAATTATCATTACTTATACCCTACCCACATATTACCTACCCACCTACCAACTTATCGTTACTTACACCCTATATACATGTTACCTACTTATTATTGTAACTTATACCTACATATTACATACCTACCTACCTAGGTACCTACAAACTATTGACCTACATAACTTAACCTACATCCTACTTTAAATCACCTATGTTATAATCTAAATATATTTAACGTACAATTTATTTCCTACCTATAATTAGCTTGGTAATATATGTAATAAGTACTTACCTAACCTACAAAATATTACCTACTTACCTACCTACCTACATATACTTAGAAGTAATTTGCAACACGTGTACTTACTTAACCTACAACCTACCTAGGTAGCTAATGAAGCATGCAAGCATGTAGGCTACCTTAAGTAGCTGGGTTAGATAGCTAATGAGGTTAGATTTAAATGGGGTGGCAAGGCAAGGTAAGTTATGACTACCTACCTATTTATCGTCTACCTAGATGCAATAGGAGGTCCCTAGGTAAGTAATAAGTAGATATGTTAAGTCAAATGTAGGTAAGTAGGTTATTTAAATAAATTAAGTCTAGGTAGATAGATATTAAGTAACTAGGTGAGGAGGCCAGGCTTTTAGGTAGGTACTTACTTGATTTTTGTTTAATCATGGTGTCACGACTCACAACTTACCTACTTATAGCTACCTAAGTGATTCACAACCTACCTATATTTAATCTATCACTACCTACCTAGGTCTACATAGGCTTTAAGTTAGGTAAGGAAGCTAATTAGACTTAGGCTAGGATAGTTAACTAAGCTAGGCAAGCTTCTTTAGCTTAGCAAGGGTTCAATTTTGTGGTACAAAATAATTGGTATATAATTTTATGGCATCTTACATATTCATTAAAATGCCACAAATTTAAAATTATACCATTTATAATGTTTAAAATATATCATAAAATGTCATTCATTTATAAATGATTCCATTTATGCCATTAAATTGTCATATAATATATATAATGCCATAATTAATTATGAATGGATGCATTTAATGTGGCATATAGTATGAATGAATGAATGATTGAATGTGTCAAATAATATGGATGAATGGATGGTATGACATATAATAATGGTGGCAATGTGTTGGTGAGAAATTCAAAATTTGAATTATAGTTGAAAACTACTTGAAACAATGTCAACTTGCATAGTTGAAAGTTAGTTGACATCCCAACTATAACCACATACTTCATCCATCCATGGATGAAGGGATTGCCCTTATATAACATTATTAGTCACTTTGAGTTTTTTTTGCGCTATAGTTTAATTTTTTTCACCTTTTCAGAATTTGTTTTGTTTTATTTTGCTTTTCTTTAGGCCCAACTTGTGTTTAGAAATTTAAATCATGTAGTTTAATATCAATTCATGGATTTTTTCAAACGAGTGCATCATGCCTTTTGCATGAAACATACATGTAAAAGTTACACATGGAAAATATAAGGAAAAATACCATTTCATTGAAGCCCCAAGGTTGAAATTTTGCAACATGGGCAGTTTTCAAGGTGAAAAAAATTGGAACCCATTGGCCTTGATCACAACTAGCTAGATCATACATTGTATTATATGCCATAATGAGGTGGTTGGTTTAGAAATTATGGCCTTGTGCACTAGTTGTCACAAAGGCCTAATTGTTTATCACAAATCAAATGGCATAACCATGAAAAAACACCTTTAGGTGGATCACAAGTTGTTGTATAAGAATTAGTCATAATTAAATGCCATAGCTACTCATGTTACTAAAGGTCCACATGCTCAGGAATTGGCCACAAAAAGGGGCACAACATAAACTCCAATGACATTTCAACGTTTTTTTTTCAACCAACCCCTTCAAGAAAGACCATAAAACACAAAAAGTTTATTTGGAGGATAATATTAATTTTAATCAAGGAATTTCTAACCTTGATGATTGTTGAGTCCATTTGGTTGCACATGTTGACTTACATATTATGCCCATGGGTGTTATTTCCATCCAGGCAAGTATTTGTGAAAGATGTGTTGTTTGCATTGGTGCAAAAACCTTGGTTGAGCATGTGCAACATGCTTAATTACATGTTTATCTACAACATTCTCCTTTGACTTGTAAACGTCAAAAGGTGCACACAATATATTTGCCATGGTTGTGAATTTTCTTTCCAATGACTAGTAGCCCAAACACGTCACCATTGGCTTGTTTGAAGCATCTAATATAAGTGGTGCAACCATGGTTTTGAAGTTGTAATAACTCCTAGATAGGTTTTCCCTTACTCAAAAAATTATTGTTTACATTAAGGATGAAAGGTCCAATTTACAAACATGTGCCACTATTTTTAACTCAATGGGTTTTTGTAATGCATTTGGCATGTTTAAGCCATTTGATGACTATTATTTTGTGTATTTTCTTTCAAAAGTGTCTTGATATGTTGTGATACAATGGACAAAAAAGTCTCCTATGGGTCGAGTTATGTATTAGTCATGTAATTTTGTTTCAAGATGCTTTGACATTATGGGCCCCAATCATTGCTTTGTGTTATAGTTGATACTTTAGGTGGCATTGCAAAGGCACATTCTATCTATGAGAACTTGGGCAATTTGTGAAACAATGGTGAAAGTGTTGTCATAGATTGTGACATATGTGTTGAATTAAAGTCATGATCATTAACTTGTTGGATATATTTTGTAAATCATTATATCCACATGTTGTGGCTTTGTGATGAGCTTTCCCACCAAATTGTTCTTGAAAGGGCATGCATTTGAACAAAATTATGGTGTTGCTCTTAAAGAGGTTGAAAGTTGAGAATTTAAAAATTAAAATACATGCTTACATCTTTCTATGCATCTACATTTTGAGTGGGATTTAAATGTTATGCTTTGAAAGCTTTGAATAGCCACTAACATCTTTCTATGCATTTGCATTGTGATTGGGACTCAAGTGCTACTCCTTGAAAGTTTAGAAACTAAAAAACCCATTAACCTTATGTTTATGTATATACATTTTGAGTGGGATTCAAGTGTTGTTCCTTAAGAATTCAAAACTCAAAAAAACCATTGACAAAATTTTGTGTAAGTGTAATTTGAATGGAACTCAATTGTTATTCCTTGATAAGTTAGACGTTAGAATAATCATTGACATTTTTTTATGCATTTGCATGTTGAGTGGGATTTAAGTTTTGAGAATGAAGAGTACTTTAAAATTTAAAATACCCACTAAAATTCATATGTGCACTTGCAATTTGAATGGAATTCAAATGTTGAGAATTGAAAGGTTGAATGTTAAATTTTTTAAATACCTATTGGCATCTTTTTTTGCATATACATTGGGTGGTTATGTGTAGGTAAAGGGATGAACTATTGTAAACTATAACCAAATCTGATACAACCAACAAACAATTTAATTTATAAGTCACTTATCACTTGATTTTTCCTTTCCTTGTTTCAACCATTTTTTTTCAATTTAACCTTGTTTTCTTGTAAATTTGTTCCAGTATACCAAATGGAAATTTTAATTTAAAAATTTCTCTTGTGTTTCGTGTTTCATATTCTTTACGCGGAAATAATTATATGTGCATGTGTTTATCTTTGGGAATTTGTAAATAGGTGATGTGCATGGATTTTTTTATGGTTTTTTTTGTGTAATGTGATTTTAAATCCAAGAATTGGCAAGTTTAAAAACCTAAAATCAATCTATGAACATGGTATTTGACAAATATTCGTCCTCTCTATTAATGAAACACCCAAACCCAATTCATAATAGTTACAAATTAAAAATTTTAATACTTAAAATTATTTATTATTTGGAGGTGAAACAAATTAAAGGCCCAACCTCATATGGTATTTAAAAGATTAAAAATATTATATATATATGGCTAGTATGTGAAAAATCAAATACCTACCCAACACTAATGTGAACCCATGGAGTTGAAATGGAATTATGTTATCCATTTCATTATGTTTAATTGTGTAGATTGAGGTAGGTAGTTGAAAGTTAGACTTGAAATGATAATTCATTTTAGAACATCTTTGGTAATGTTTAGTATATGACTTTGAAAATTAAAAGTGGATGAAGAAAATCAAAACATGTTAATTTTCAACAAAATGGTTTTGGCACAACATTGTTGCACAATTTGTTGAGGATGATGTAAAGCACAATAAATCCTAGCACCTATTAGGAAAAAATGCAACAAGTATGTTTTGATTGTTGTTCCATGCTTGTGATTGGCTAGTCCAAGTGGTTTGTTATTAGTAATTTCCCACCTATTTGCAATCCCATTTTTTGTTTTATGGGTACGATTAGAAAAAAAGTAATGATTAAGGGTTGCTATGGTGAGGGACCATGACCATAAAATGTCGAGAGCCTTCAAACCACATCCACAGGCTATTTCATGGAAATTAAAAAATCATTTATATTTGGGTTTGAGTTTTCAAATGCAATGTAAAGTGAAAAAAAATATTATTGAAGTACCAACATATTATAATGGAGCTTATATATATATGATGTAATTATTTTATTTTTAATTTGATATTATATCTAAATTTTTTATATTGGTGGTTTAGGGGTTTTCCTTTCTTTTTCTTCATTTTTTCCATTTCAACAAGTAAAACCACCATGAATCATAAAAGAGAAAAAATATTGTTAATTTTTTGTTACCATACATGCCCATGGGTTAACAAACTTCATGTCGACCTTTTATTTTAGATTATTTTTTAAATGAAAAAAAAAATGTAAGAAATCACATCCTTTTTGGCCCATTGTTTATGTGCCCATGACCTTTGTGCCCACCTTGAAAAAAAATTATTAAAAAATTGGAAAAAAATCATGACAAAAAGTTTATAAACCAATCATGGTTTTTATCATGGTCTAACAAATGTCCAACCCACCTCTAAAGAAAACTATAAAAAAAAAGAATTCCAACCATCAAAATTTGACCAATCATGGTTTTTGAGCTCATATAAGTTTAACAAACTTGTTGCCATGCCCACTTCAAATAGATGGGCTTGACAACAAATATGTTAAATCATTAAACATTGTCCATTGTGTGTTTAATGTTGATTTTTCATCCATTTACATTTCTTTGGTCCCTTAGTGTTTGAACCATATGTAAATTAGACTTGAACCTTGAAATGATTTTTCTTCCAATCATAGTCATCCATTTTGATGATCATGGGCTTTTCAAGCTTTCGTGTAAAGGGGGCCTAAACTTGGACTTGACGAATATTTTTGTAACATCATGTATTGAACACCACTAAGAATGTTCTTAGTTTTCATCTTATAATCCTTGACCTCTTTATTTAATCATGAGAATCTAAAGAACGTGCCTTAAGATTTTACATTCTTTTACCAAATTTAGAATCAAGGAGTTTTAATATCATTAATGCCATTTGACAAACTTGGAGGTGTGTCATTCACTTATCCACTAGCACATACAAAATAACTCCAAAATATTGGAATGTGTCCACAAGTCATTGTGGCTAGTATTGAAAAGATTAAATAAGAAAGTGGAATGCTTTTAATTTTAATCACAATGTTTTAGGTTTAAAAAGTGCTTGGGCTTGCAATTGTTTGGAATGATTGATTTTGACAAGGCCCCTTGTTAGTGTTTTGGTGTCTTTGTTTTGAAAATTGGTAGTGCCAAAGACAATGGGTAAGGTGAAGATCCAATGTTGGAAATTGGAGGATGTGCTAGCATGATTATCATGCAAGTATTATAGGGGGCAAGAAGGAACTTTTGATGGGGAGTGACTAGTTACAAGGAAGAAGAAAGAAGAAAAAGGTTTTTTTAAAGTGAAAGTAAGATCAAGGTATTTAATCAATGAAATTCTCATCACTTAATGCATTTTCTTTTCATGGTGCATTATTGTAAACAATAGTTTTGTTTGGATTGTTAACATTGGCAATTTATATTTTTGGTAATTGTTGAAGAAGGTTTGTGGTGTTTTAAAATGTTGGTAAATTTGGTTTTGTTAAACTGATGTGATGACACTAATCTTAACACTATTTTTTGGCGGAAAGCGTTATAATATGTTAATTAACTCACAAAAATTAGGAGAATTTGGGAGGTTATGAAATGTTAAGGATAGTTTATTATCCTTTGATAATGCATTATTTGATAAATATATGATTAGGGAAATGATGAGATCATAAAACAATTGAAGTGAGGTTTGAACTATATTGAAAATTTATTACTTCAAATGTAAGATGTGTTTTTCATTATTAGGGTAGTTTGATTGTAGGAAAATGATTTCAATAAGACTAATATCATATGTGCATCTCATAGTAACAAATTTTTTGACTTGGGCGTCTGTGATATGATTGATCACTTATAAGTAATGTGCATTTTGTTGCAATTGTTATTTTGTTGGTTTTTTTTTTTATAGTTCAACAATAACATTGTTACGAGTCAAATTAATTGTTCAAATCATTTTGTAATCTAGTTGCTTGTGAATGTTATATGTTTTGGAAATTTGTTAAATCCTCTCCTTGGCTAAAGTGAACACATAGCCACCAAAACATGGTTTATTAAAAACATGTCATGATTCATTTATAGATGAACCTCGTCCAAGTTGATTGTGGATGTTAAATTTTTCACCTTGGCAATCTGTCCTTAAAATCATGTAAATGATGAGAGAATAGGTGGTTATTAGGTGAGTAGATGCATGCAAATGGATAATATTTAGTACATACATAAATGCTAGTGGGTGAATGCATTAATATGTGAACCAATATTGACGTCACAATGCAATTTTTGCAAATTAATTTTCTTTAAAACCTTTTGGTTGGTACCAAAATCAATATTCTATCCAATGGACATTGGTTTTAAGTTATCAACTTATATACGGAAATATATATATGTGACCGTATTGTAGATTAATGCCTTCAAGTCATGCAAATGGACTTTTGAAATTGTAACATGTGGAGTGTTATTGCAATCGTGGGTTTGTATATATTATTTTTTTGGTGAACTTTTCAATATGAATTCAATATCCTTAATAAAAAAATTTAAAATCCAAAATGAAATCTTTTTTAAAAAATATTTTGTAAAAATTATAGTTAATTTTCAATTGTAAAAATTGAAATGTTAAAAGAAACTATACAATTTTTTTTTAAAAACTATTTTCAATTTGTGCATATATGTACAAAATATTAATATCTAGTCACGACTTTTCATATATATATATATATATATATATGAAAATGATAGATTATGATTGCTTATATTTAATCATCCCAAACTTGAAAAAAATACAAAGAAAATGAACTCATGAAAATGTTATCATTTGCCAATTTTGGTCCATTCATTCATGCATTCATTTGCCCTAGTGAATGTTAATAGGTAGATAGTCAAAACAACAATTGAGATAACCAATGATGGCTAGCCAAGGAATTAGAACCCAATGAAAAGTTGTTTCCTATTCACCCACCATCCATTCCTTGGACAAGGCACTAATGGTTGGTGGTTCATTCTAGCCCTTCTAGCCCACCTTTTTTTTTGGCTAGACAATTCTTATGGTGTGTTTTCAATGTACAACCATCTTAAGGCCCATATTCTTCCGTCATGTTGTGGTCATTATTGATGGTGGTGCGATAACTTCATTAGTACAAGGCATTTCATCTTTGAGGCCATAAGGGGAGAAATGTATGTTAACACTCCAAAATTGTTGAAACATGAACACAAAATTTATATTTTCATTCACATTTTAATTTTTACAATGCAATAAAACAAACACAAAAAAAAGGCAATATAACCATAGCCTTGAATTAACCCTTAGTGGACATAATGGACCAAGTTAGTCCAACACCTAGCTTGTACACTTACCTACAATAGCCTAGGTTGAAAATTAACTAGACCCATTTTAAGACTTCACATGTTCTTGTCATTCTTGCCAACATGATGTCTTTCCCATGCTTTGCTTGTTTAAAACTAAGAACTAAATGATGTTTGTAGCATGAGAAAAAGGTGTGGAGCTTGAGAAGAAGCTTTGAAGAGAACAAGATCTCTTTACTTCTTGGGTGTGGGAGAGATGCATTCTCAAAATTGAGGCTCAACGTGCATTAGTTAGGAAAACATGGTAAATGTGGCTCAATGTGCATTAGCTGGGAGACCATGCAAGTAGTCTCACCAAGCAACATCTTGTTAGGTGAACAACTAGGTGAAATTGCCATTGATGGTGGGAACTATAGCAATGGTTGTAGGGAAAACAATCACATTTAATTGTTGAAAAAACTTGAACGTCGGTTGAAGGACAACAAACAACAACTAGATCTTATTTTAGCACAAATTCTACCATTCATTGATGATTGCTCAAAATTAAGAAGCTGAAATGACTGTTGTGCCTACGATTATAGGGTAAAAATATTTACAATTTTTGTTGTTGTTACATAGCATGGTTGCTTGGTTGGGTACGGAAGAGAAATGAAGTGAAAGCAATTAGCTTATTTATAGGAATTCAATGACATTTGTGGGACCACTTTTTGTGGGAGGAATGGTTCTTAGACTAGCCAACAAGAGATATAGGATGCAAGTTAGAGAAATGAAATGGGGAGTTTGCAAGGTTGCAATGGCAATGGTGGCTTGGTTTTTTCCCTCCCCCTTCCTCGGCACATTCACACTAACAAATTTTCTACAATGGTGTCACAAGGCAAATTGCATGCTTGCAATGGTGTTGTCAATGATTCTTTTTCCTACCAATAGTCACTGATGGGTTAATATCCTAGATATAACTAAAACAAACATGCTAAAAATGATCTAGACATAGTTCGCATCAACAATTAGATTACTATGCTTTGATTCACATTTTGTATGTTTGTATGTTTGACATTCCGTGAAGCAACATATTTGTTCTTTTGATATTCATCTACACCATCACATGATAAAATAAAACATGGCAAGTCACAAACTTCCCACTTCAATTACTATCAGTGACTTAACTTCAATCAACTTAATATGTGCAATTCATGATGTAGATATCCATCGTTTATCCATGGATAACACCAAAATTCAAAGATCATGACAAACCTCACAACAAATAATAAGTTACAACCACAACAAATGTACATAATCTACTCAAAACTACACAAGTAATGATCTAGTTATTGCTTCATTTGTAAATTACTAAGTTGGAAAATATATGTAGCAGCAATGGAGGCTGTCAGGAAAAAGGAAAGACTGGCGTGAAACTCAGTTTACCACCTTTTCTAAGTTCCCCTGCGCCACCCCACCCCCCTTTGAAAGCTAATGTACTTTTTGGCAGGTTTTTTTAAAAATCTCACCCCTTGTATGATCAAACTTAGGGTTTTGATGCTGTGTTTTCCCTACTTTACAGATAACTCTAATATAGCCAATGTCAATTAGAAATGTGGAATCCATCATCAAGAAAGATCATGGATGAAATGAATGCCCAAAAAGATGGAAGATTTGACTGCTAGCATATATTTACTGACCTTCTAGACATGGTAGAACTTATTAGAATTACCAAACAAACCACTCACATCTCATGCCATCTAGGCCTGGTCAAATTAGTTGGGGCTTAGTCTTCTCCCTCTGGATAGATCTTGTAAATAATCCTAAGCCATTGCAAGAATTGGCCCCAGCAATTCTTTGAAAAAGGTCAAAATTTCCCCCAACTTCATTTAATATCTCAAATGCTTTGTTTTCATATGCCTCCACTCTAGAAGTGCATCGTACTTCAAAGTGTGCGTCAAAGATTCAATAAGCTTTGCAAACATGTGAATAAAAACACCCTAATATAACCAAGGTTGTTTGGTTTTTGGTG
>Ga0116231_10008088_pt1 | contig 18708 bp, 21 predicted proteins | sample S1TSphgellanicum_2_FD_89695 | JGI IMG/M metagenome (GOLD analysis project Ga0116231, IMG submission 89695) | Host-associated microbial communities from peat moss isolated from Minnesota, USA - S1T2_Fd - Sphagnum magellanicum MG | ecosystem: Host-associated > Plants > Peat moss > Unclassified...
ACCCTGCACGATCAGCGGCCCCGACCCGCCCGGCGCGCTCAGCCGCGCATAACTCCGGTGCAGATGCCCCGCCAGAACCAGCCGCACATTCTGCGCCGCAAACGCCGCCAGCGCCCGCGCCGCATTCCCTGCAACCTGCCGCGACACCTCGCCCTCCGGCGGCAGCAGCGGATGGTGGGCCACCACGATCCGCACGAGCCCTTCCGGCAACGCGGCCAGCCGCGCCACCAGCCTCTGCAAGCCAAACCCGGTCACCCGCCCGCGCGACCAATCCAGGTGCCGGCTCATCCGCCGCGCCGTGTTCAGCCCCAGCACGGCAACACGGCTATCGGTCCAAACCGGCTCCGTCTCCGGCGAAATCGCCTCATGCCAGCGCGCATAAGGCACGAAAAACCGTTCAACGAGCCGGTAAGGCGTAATGTCGTGATTGCCGGGAACCGACAACACCGGCGCCGGCAGCGAGTCGATGAACTGCCGCGCCGCCCGGAATTCCGATCGCCGCGCGCCCATCGTCAGATCCCCGCTGATCACCACCAGGTCGGGCGGAAACGCATTCAGCTCCGCAATCAGCCCCGCAACCACCAGCGGATCGGTCGCGCCGAAATGCACATCCGTCAGATGCGCGATGCGCGTCGCCGCTTCTTCGTCAGCGGTCACGCGGCACAATCACGCGCAACGCGCCCGGCTTTACCTCATACCGCAGTGGCGGCTCAATCAGTCGCAACTCGCCATCCAACAGCACATGCATGGCAGCATCGCCGGACTCGACCACCAGATTGCGTGTCGTAAAGACCTCGATCTCGGGCTTTCGCAGCCGGCCCGTCAACACCGTGCGTATAACCAGCAGCGCCTGCCGCAGGGGGGAACTGCGGCGCACAAGGTAAACGCCAAGCACGCCGCCACTCAGATCCGATCGCCCGAACAGGCGCGCCGTGTCGTCATCCAGCCGGTTCACCGTCACGGTGATGGAGGGCGTGCGAACCCTCATCACCCTGTCATCGGCGCGCAGCACCACCCGCATCGACCGGTTGCGCGACAGCGCGCGCAAGGCCGCCCGACCAAAGCCCGCCCATGCACGCACCCCATTGCCGCGCTGCCGGCCCGCTTCCCTATGCCGGCTCAGCCGCGCCGGCGTGCCAAGCATCGATGCGCACAGAAACACATGGCCGCCCACCGTCGCCACGTCGATCGCCCTGGTTTGCCCATGCGTCAAAACCTCGATGGCGGCATCCACATCGCCTGGCTCGATCCGCAAATCCTTCGCCAGCAGGTTCATCGTCCCGGACGGGATAAGCCCCATGCTCACCCCCGAAAAAGCCAGCGCGGTCGCGGCGCAGGCAATCGTACCATCGCCCCCCGCCACCACCACGCACGCCGCCCCCACATCCTTCGCCGCCTTCATGCGCTCCGGCAAAGTACCGGACTCAGGTGCGATCACCACCACCTCGTCTCCCGAAGCGGCGAGCTTCTCCTGCAGCATCGCGGCCGCATCCGTCTGCCCCAGCAGGCCGCCTGCCTGGCCGTTCAGCACCAGGGCGAGGCGCCGGTGCCGAACCGGTTCATCATTTGTCGATACGTGCCGTGCGGATTCTGCCATTCGGTGCCTGCGTGTCTCGTGAATGGACAGAACGCCCGGTCTGCAAGATGGTGCCGACACCAGACGGAAAAGCGCAGGTAACGCAACGTTACCGCCCTTCTCTGCAACAACAGCGGGAATACGCCAACATGGACATGTATACCGGGCCGTTTTTCGAACAGGCCCGCCAGAATTTCGCGGTCATCGCCGATTACCTCGAAATCCCGGCCCACCAGCGCGACCGGCTTCTGCTACCCAAACGCGCCATCATCGTCGCCTGCCCCGTCCACCGCGATGACGGCACGGAATCGGTTTTCGCCGGCTACCGCGTGCAGCACCACCTGACGATGGGGCCCACCAAGGGCGGCACGCGCTATGCCGCCAACCTGCATCTGGGCGAAGTCGCGGCACTCGCCATCGCCATGAGCTGGAAATGCGCGCTCACCGGCCTGCCCTATGGCGGCGCGAAGGGCGGCATCTGCGTCGATCCCTATAGCCTCAGCAAGCGCGAGCTGGAAGCCGTCAGCCGCCGCTACATGCAGGAGATGATCCCCTTCGTCGGCCCGAAAACCGACGTGATGGCGCCCGACATGGGCACCAATGAACAGGTCATGGCCTGGTTCATGGATACCTACTCCATGTATCAGGGCAATACCGTGACGGAGATCGTCACCGGCAAGCCGGTCGATGCCGGCGGCACGGTCGGCCGGCGCGAGGCCACCGGCCATGGCGTCGTGCACCTGATCGGCCGCGCCATGGAGATATTGGAGATGAAGCCGGTGGAGGCCACCGCCATCATCCAGGGTTTCGGCAATGTCGGCAGCGTCACCGCGCAAACCCTGGTGGAACGGGGCGTGCGCGTGGTGGGTGTCTCGGACCACACGGCCTGCTACTACGACCCGCGCGGCCTCGATGTGCCCGCCATGATCCGCCACACCGCCCGGACCGGCGTGCTCGCCGGCTACTCCAGCGAGGCCGCATTCGACCCGCGGCACCTCCTCACCCAGCCCTGCGACATCATTGTGCCGGCCGCCATGGAACAGGTGGTGACCGCCGACATTGCCCGCAAGCTGCAGTGCCGGATCCTGGCCGAAGGTGCGAACGGCCCCACCACCCCGGATGCCGACCTGGTGCTGAACGAGCGGCGCGGCGACATATTCGTCATCCCTGACATCCTCTGCAACGCCGGCGGCGTGGTGGTGAGCTACTTCGAATGGGTGCAGGATTTGCAACAATTGTTCTGGACGGAAGCCGAAGTGCATGACCGGCTCAACCAGGTGCTGGAGCGTGCATTTAGTGCGGTAATGGAACGGTCTCGGCGTGACGATGTGCCGCATCGCACCGCCGCCATGGCAATCGGCATCGAACGGGTGCAGCGCGCCAAGCTCACGCGCGGTTTGTTTCCGTAAGCCGCAGCACGGCACCAAAATGAAAAAGCACTTCTTTTCTGAAGAAAAGAAGCAAAAGACTTTTATTTTCCCGCTGTTCCCACGCTCGAGGCCATGGCACGGATCTATCCACGGGCGTAGGAATAAAAGTCTTTTTGCTTCTTTTTCTTCAGAAAAAGAAGACTCGTCCTTCTTATTTTCCTCTCCGGCGCGGCCCCCCCACCCTAACCCGGCCCGCGGGGTATCGGCGGTCATCCGTAACGTAAACGCATCACCTCGCGCCGAATATGCACCCATGGGTGCGCAAAGCCGCGGCCGGGCGTTCGCCCGCGCGAGAATTCGGTGCAAAATAGTGAGCAAAGGTCTAGGGGTGGAGTCCTGACGGCGATCCGTCGGAATTTTGACTTAGTCCGTGTTTTTAGCTGGACCGATAAATCGGTGCCGTGTTGTTAGAGGCCTGGTATGAATATCCTCGATAATTTCGCCCACGGTCTGATCGTCATCCTGGCGGCACTCTCCCATTTCATTTTGAATATCCTGATCGTGGTCGAGGGCTGGCTGAGGGCCTTGATGAAGGGGGCCGGCCTTGGCATCGACTTGCAGACAGTCGTACTTATATTCATTCTGTCCATGTTCCTGGTGGGCGTGCTTCGCCTGCTCGGCGGCCGCCTGCGGCTGACGATCGCGCTGGTGCTGATCCTCATCCTGGCCCACACGCTCGCCGGCATCGCCAACGGCCCGCTGGGCGGGGGCTGACCGGGCGAGGAAAGGACCAGGGGCGCTTTTTGCTCCCGCACGCCACCAGCGATTGAAGCTGTGGCGAGGGGAGCAGAGCCCCCTGGCCTTCCTGAAACCGATCGGCTACGCCGGGGCGCGTGCCGGTGGCGACGATGGGAGAGCGGATGGAATCGCGCATCGAGCGCATCTGCGTCGAGCACGGGCTGAAAATGACCGGTCAGCGGCGGGTTATTGCCCGGGTGCTGTCCGAAGCCGAAGACCACCCTGACGTGGAGGAGCTTTACCGCCGCGCCTCCGCCCTCGATGAACGCATCTCGATCGCCACCGTCTATCGCACCGTCCGCCTGCTGGAGGAGCGGGGCATTCTCGAACGCCGCGATTTCGGCGGCGGCCGGGCGCGCTACGAGCCCACCGAACATGGCCAGCATTACCACCTGATCGATATTGATACCGGCCGGGTGATCGAATTCGGCGGCGGCGAACATGAGAAACTGATGCGCCAGATCGCCAAGAGTCTCGGCTTCGACCTCGTTTCGACACGACTGGAAATTTATGGCCGCAAGGTGCAGACCGCCCCCTACGGAACAGCAAAGCAGGCCGAACCCGGCGAGACCACCCACCCCGAGACCCATAAGCCGGGCGCTAACGGAGCAGCATAATGACCGCTGAAACAAGGTTGAAACCGGTTGCCTTTGGCGGCCTGGAAGCGGCCCTCGCGCGCGGACCGCTCGACGGCCCGGGTTTTGGCGAATTGCGGGCCGGCCATCTCGGCGTGCGCATCGCCACCACCGAGGCGGAAATCGACGCAGTCCAGGCCCTCCGCTTCCGCGTATTCTACGAGGAAATGAACGCGGAGCCTTCGGAGACCGCGCTGAACGAAGCCCGCGATGTCGATGCGTTCGATGCCGTCGCCGATCATCTTCTCGTCGTCGATCACGCCATCGGCCCGGGGCCTGAGGGGGTGGTTGGCACCTACCGGTTGATCAAGCAATCCGCGGCAGAGCAGATCGGCCGCTTCTATTCGAACGACGAATACGACATTTCCGCCCTGATCGGCTTCCAGGGCGAGTTGCTGGAGCTCGGCCGCTCCTGCGTCGCCGCCGCATACCGTTCGCGCGCGGTGATGCAGTTGCTGTGGCGCGGCATCGCCGCCTATGTCCATCGCCACCAGATCGACATCATGTTCGGCTGCGCCAGCTTGCCCGGCACCGATCCGGACCAATGGGCGGCGGAACTGACCTACCTGTATTACAACCACTTGGCCCCGCCCGCCTTGCGCCCGCGTGCTCTGCCGGAACGCTATATCGAAATGCGCCGGTTGGATAACGAGGAGGTGGACCGGCGGCGCGCCCTGGCCAGCCTGCCGCCCCTCATAAAAGGCTATCTTCGCCTCGGCTGCTTCATCGGCGACGGCGCCGTGATCGACCATCAGTTCAACACGGTGGATGTTGCGATCATCGTCAAGACCGACCTGATCACCGACAAATACTATCGCCACTACGAACGCCAACTCCGCGACGCTCTTGAGTGATGCCCCCAAAAACGACAAAACCCCTCACCCGCGAAGCAGGAGAGGGAGGGGCCTATCGCGTAGCGATGGGAGGGTGAGGGCTCTCCGGTCAGCATGAATCTGCGTCAATCGGCACTAAAGGGTTGGCGCGCCCATGCGCTGGCCGCGGCGCTCGGCGTGCTGGCGGCCGGCGCCCTGCCCCCCCTGAACCTCGTGCCGCTGCTCTTTCTGGCCATCCCCGGCCTGCTGTTCCTGGTCGGGCACGCACCAAACTGGCGTGGTGCCGCGACACGCGGGCTGGTGTTTGGCTTGTTCCATCACATGGCCGGGCTTTACTGGGTAACGAACGCCATTCTGGTGATGGCGGCGGAGTTCTGGTGGGCGGTGCCGATCGCGGTGCCCCTGCTGTCGCTTGTCATGGCCGTGTTCATTGCCATTCCCTGCGGCTTGGCCCGGTTGGTGCCCCCAGGCTGGCGCCGGCTGCTCCTCTTTGCGGGCGCCTGGGTGCTGGGCGACCTCGCCCGTCAATTCGTCCTGAGCGGCTTTCCATGGAACCTCCTCGCCTCGGTTTGGGAGATGCCGGGCCTGCTCGGGCTTGTTTTCATGCAGCCCGCGGCGTGGATCGGCGCGCACGGGCTGACACTTGCGACCATTCTGGTCACCGGCAGCATGGCCCTCTCCTGGCGTTTTCGGTTTGGGGCCTTGGCGGCGCTGATTGTTTGGGGCGGCGCCGGCCTGCTCCGGCTGCGCGAACCCGCTCCGCCAAGCGGCCTGACGGCGGTGATCGTCCAGGGCAATGTTTCCGAGGCCGACCATCGTGACCATGGGCGCGATCCGCAATGGGCGGCCCGGGTGTTCGACACCTACCTGGCGCTGACACGTCAGGGTGTGGCCGAAGCGGGTGACGCCCGCCCCCTCGTCGTCTGGCCGGAAACCGCCAGCCCCTATGCCCTTGCCCAGGACGGGGGCGCGCGCGAGGCAATCGCCGCGGCGGCGCGGCCGGCGCTGATGACACTCTCCGGAACAATCCGCTTCGAATCGAATGCGGTCGCCCATAACAGCCTGGTTGCGGTGGCACCGGATGGCAGCCTCGCCGGCTTTTACGATAAGGCGCATCTCGTTCCCTACGGCGAATATTTCCCGTCCTACGCGCATATTCTGCTTGGCGAACAAGGTTTCGTGCCGGGGCCAGGCATCCGCACGCTTCACCTCGAAGGCCTGCCGGCGATCGGGCCGCTGATCTGCTACGAGGCCATTTTCCCGGCCCAGGTGGTTCGTGAGTCCGATCGTCCCGGCCTGCTGGTGAACATCACCAACGACGCCTGGTTCGGCAATTCGTCTGGCCCCCGCCAGCATCTGGCAGCGGCACGCTTGCGCACGGTGGAGGAGGGCCTGCCCATGCTGCGCGCGGCCAATACCGGCATTTCCGCCATCATCGATGCCCATGGCCGGATCACGGCCCGGCTCGGCCTGGACCGGCGGGGCGTTCTCGTTGCGCCCATACCAGGTTTCTTGCCGCCGACGCTGGCCGGGAAACTGGGTCTTGCAGGTCCATTTACCTTTTCCCTGTTTTGTTGCGGCGTCGCCCTTTGGCGCTTCATCCCGGGCACGAAACGGAAGATTCAGTGCAAAAAATGAGAATATGATTCTGAAAAGCGAAAACTTTATTGACAATTTGTAGTTGCATGGATAGATGCCTCCGCAGCCAGATGGTCTGGTCACGGTAGTAAGAGAGCTGTCTGGATGTCTCGAAACGCAGTCGCATTTGAAGGAACAGCCGTGGAAGCCGGCGAAAGTAGGCCTAGCCCGATTGATGTGCATGTGGGGTCACGCATTCGCCTGCGTAGAACGCTTATGGGCATGTCTCAGGAACGGCTTGGCGAAGCGCTGGGCCTCACCTTCCAACAGGTTCAGAAATATGAGCGTGGCGTAAACCGGGTGGGTGCCTCCCGGCTTTACGATCTCTCGCGCGTGCTTGACGTGCCCATCAGCTTCTTTTTCGATGACATGCCAGATGCAACGGGCAACGGCGCCGGCATCAGCAACATTGCGGGATTTGCCGAAAGGGCGGAATTCGGCGGCTTGGCCGACGATCCCCTCGCTAAACGCGAAACGCTCGAACTGGTGCGCGCGTATTATCGCATCACCGATCCCTCGGTGCGCAAGCGTGTTTTCGAGCTGATCAAATCGATGGGGCCGAGCGAAGTGCCGGCCTGATCCCCGGTTGAGCGAAACGAGGCGCCCGATCTGCGTGCCAGGGGTGCATTGACCTCTGGCGCGATCAGGCCTCCTGGCCTCTCAACTGTGGGTTATCGAACACCGGATTTCTTAGCCGGTACACCGCCTCCTTCAAGGCATCGGCCAAGTCCCGCTTTTCTGATTCTCCGAGAGAAGCAGCAACCTCGACATGCATTCCGCGAGCCGTAATGAACAGGCCAGGCACCCGGCCCGGCCGTTCCGCGAGAATCACATTCAGCCACCCATTCGGCACCAGCCGCTCGCTCGCCTGGCCGCGCGCATCGGTGCGCGTTATCCGCAGCCCCGCATGTGACAGCAGCAGCACCTCGCGCTCGCGGGCGGAGCCATGGTGCATGCGCAACAGCACCATGGCGAGCAGGATTTCCCCACCATTGAATCCCGCTATGGGCCAGGCCCCCAGGTGCCAGAACAGCGTCGTCGTGCACAGGCTCACCGTGCATACAAACCCAATCACCAGCCGCATACCGCGGGCAGACAAGCTGCGATGCGGTGTCACTTCAGCCTTGAACAGGATCGGGTCGCTCGGCTCGGCCATAATCCCTGCTCATAGACTATGAACACCCGAGGATGAACCCCAGCCGCAGCTTCGAAAACGATTCAGGTATTTTCGTGCCCCGGCGGCACCGAGCGCCTCAAGGTTCGATGGAGCAGCGGGCTGGTGACGCAATTCGACGCAACCTATTTCGACGTCGTTCCTGATACGCGCCTCATCTACACCTATGAAATGCACCAGGACGGCAGGAAGATATCCGTGTCCCTCGCGACGTTGCAGTGTCTGCCGCAAGAAGCGGACACAATGCAGAAAGTGACGGAACAAGGCGCCTTCCTCGATGGCGACGAGGATGCCGGCGCGCGCGACCATGGGACAGAGTTTCTGTTGGAACGTCTGAGGGCTTCGCTTGACAGTTGAAGGAACCAAGCCTGCCGCCAAGCCCAGCCGCGCGGCGATGCCGAAAGCCGATGTGCGCTCGTTCCTGGAGGCGATCGCGCGGGAGCGGCCAAACGCCGAAACCGAACTCGCCTTCACCGATGCCTACACCCTGCTCGTCGCCGTCGTGCTCTCCGCGCAGGCGACCGATCTGTCGGTCAACAAGGCCACCGCCACCCTGTTCAAGGCGGCACCCGGCCCGGCCGCCATGGTCGCCCTCGGCGTCGAGGGCGTCGGCCGGCACATAAAATCAATCGGACTCTGGCAGGGCAAGGCCAAGAACGTGGTCGCCCTGTCGGAGATCATCCTTCGTGACCATGGCGGCCAAGTGCCACACGACCGCGCGGCACTGGAGGCGTTACCCGGCGTCGGCCGCAAGACCGCGAATGTGGTGCTCAACGTCGCCTTCGGCGAAGCGACCATGGCGGTTGACACGCATATCTTCCGCCTCGGCAACCGCACCGGCCTCGCCCCCGGAAAAACCCCGCGCGACGTAGAAGACGCGCTTATCAAAAAAATTCCGCCCGAGTTGCTGCGCCCAGCGCATCATTGGCTGATCCTGCACGGACGCTATGTGTGCCGCGCCCGCAAGCCGGAATGCGGGAGTTGCGTGGCGTTTGCATGGTGCCGCTTCAAGGAGAAGGGCGATTTTGCAGCAAAGTAAGCATGTTCTTATTTGAAAAAAAGAACCAAAAAACTTTTGCTCTTTCCGCTATTCCCAATATCCGGTCCCTGGCCTGGATCTGTCCGCAGCGCCAGGCATAAAAGTCTTTTGCTTCTTTTCTTCAGAAAAGAAGGTCTTCCTTACTCAAGCTGCCAGCGCATCACCCACCGCATGCGCAACCGCAGCTACCACATGGTTAACCGAAATATCCCACGGCGTGCCATGAAACTGCAAATCGAGGTCACCCCACGGTTTCTCCGCACGGCCGAGCACGCAATCATAGCGCAGGCCGGCCAGCGCGGCCAGATTCCTGAAACCCCAGTCCACATAGGCATCCATCAACAATTCCACGACCAGGCATCCGGGGCGGCAGAAACCGATATCCGTGAGCGCGGTTCCGTGCGGCGAAACGATGGCCTCCGCCTGCCGGAACAGCCGCACCCTCTCCGCCAGACTCATCTGCTCCGGCCGCACAGCCACAAAGCCCAGTGCCGCCAGTGCCGCGATCACCGCCGTTTCGGTGCGCAGCGGCCTGATGCCCGTGCCCCGGTGATCGATGTAGAAGCGACGCGGCATTGGCCCCGGCGCCGGGCCGACATGGGCGGACATACGCTGATAAAAATCGAGCAGGCACGGATGATAGGCCGCCTCGCCGCAGACGCAGAGCGGCAGCACCAGCGTTTCCACACGCAGCGTTTGCGCCGCCCCCACCTTGCGCAGGGCAAGACTCGGCAGCAGGTCGAGCAAGTCGATCGCCTCGTCCTGGCCAGTGGCATCCTCCGGCACCAGCAGGCTTTCCGCCGCCAGCATGTAATTCTCCGGCACCGCCGAGAGGCGCGCGAGCCCGTTCAACATCGAATGCCGGTAATCCCCCTCGCCCGCCGCCAGCATCGAAATATGGATGCCAGGCAACGTGGTCACTGGGCCGGAGGGCAGCGCAATGCCGCGCACCAGCGCGCGATAGCCATGTTCCCTGGGATTGGTATAGGCGAGCGACTCGGCAATCACCGTGTCGCCCACAACAAGAATGCCCGCCGAGGAATGCACGAGCACATCGCGCAGGACAAACAGGGGCGGCGCGAAGCTGTCGTAATGCTTGGCGGCCCACATGCCCTGGTCCGGCAATTCGCGCACCGGCCAAAGCTCAAAAAAATGCTGCCCGGTCAGCAAGGGCGGCACCTCGATCCGCACAGGCCCAAGCGAATGCACATGCTGCACCGCCGATCCCGGCCCCAGCCGGGCCGCGATCGACCGTTCCCGCAATACCGTCTCGGCAACCATTGGGCTCAGGCCTCCCGCCAAACGATCACTTTCGCCACGCCATGCGCCCGCTGCGCCAGCACGCAGCCGCCGGGCGCCACCTCTTCCGCACGCCCGGTTTCGGCGATCAGCAAGGTATCCCCGGCTATCCAGCCGGCCGCGCGCAGCGCCGCAATCGCCAGCTTCACAATGCCCTGATCATACGGGGGATCCATGAAAACAATGGTTTGCGGGGATCCCTTCGGTGGACGCAGCGCATCGGCCGCAACCACGCGCGCGCGCGCCTCCGACCGGCAAGCGGCGATATTGGCCCTTAGGGCGGCTAGTGCCGCCGCGTCATTTTCAATGAACGTCGCCCCTGCGGCGCCTCGCGAAAGCGCCTCCAGACCGAAAGCGCCCGTGCCGGCAAACACGTCCAGCACCGCGGCGCCTTCCAGCAGCGTGCGCCCGCCCCAGGGCGCGTGCACCAGCATGTCGAACAGCGCTTGCCGCATGCGCTGCGCCGTCGGCCGCGTGGCGAGGCCCGGTGGCGCCGCCAGGCTCTTGCCGCGCAGCGTGCCCGCTATGATCCGCATGCGGCTCGGGTGATAACGAGGCGGCCGCCGGCCCTCATGATTTGGATCCCAGCGATGCGCCCAATTGCTCGCGCAAAATCTTTGTCGATACCTCGGCAATGGCGCCACGATCCAATGTCCCCAGCTGGAATGGTCCGTAAGCAATACGAATCAATCTGGTTACGGAAAGGTTAAGATGGGCCATCACTTTTCTGATTTCCCGGTTGCGCCCCTCGCGCAGGCTCACCGTGAGCCAGGAATTGGTGCCCTTGCGGCTGTCCAGTCCCGCGTCGATGCCGGCATAGCGCACGCCCTCGATCGTCACCCCGTTGGCCAGCGCCGCCAGGCGGGAAGGTTCCACCTCGCCATGCACGCGCACACGGTAGCGCCGCAGCCAGCCATTCGAGGGCAGTTCAAGCTGGCGCGCCAGCGCACCGTCATTCGTCAATAGCAGCAGCCCCTCGCTGTTCAGATCGAGCCGCCCGACGCTCACCACGCGCGGCAGATCCGCCGGCAGTTTCTCGAACACGGTCGGCCGCCCCGCCTCGTCCTTGTGTGTGGTGATCAGCCCCTCCGGCTTATGGTAGCGCCACAGCCGGGCGCGCGCGGGTGCATCCACCACCTCGCCGCCCACCTGCACGATATCCCCCGCATTGACGAAGGTGGCGGGATGGCCCACCGGCTTGCCGTTCAGCATCACCTTGCCATCGGCGACCAGTCGCTCGGCGTCGCGGCGGCTGGCGATGCCGGCGCGGGACAGCCATTTCGCGATCCGGTCGCCTTCCCGGCCTGGCTGATCTGCCCCATGGCTCATCTTGCAGCCTCGATCAGGGCGGCAAAAATCCGCGCATCGCCCGGATCGATCAGGAATTCCGGGTGCCACTGCACGCCCAGGCAGAAGCGATAGCCAGGCGCCTCGATCCCCTCGATCACCCCATCCTCCGCCACTGCATTGATCATCGTGCCTGGTCCTGGCCGGCGCACCGCCTGATGGTGCGATGTGTTCACCTGCATCGTGCCAGTGCCGACGATCCGATGCAGCAACGTGCCCGGTGCCAAGGTTACCTCATGTCCCGGCTCGTGCCGCGGATGTTTCTGCTCATGATCCAGCGCCGCCGGCAGACTATCTGGAATGTGCTGAATCAGCGTGCCGCCGAGTGCCACCGCCATAAGCTGCTGCCCCCCGCAAATGCCAAGTACCGGCATGTCGCGCGCCAGCGCACCCAGCAGCAAGGCCTGTTCCGCCGCTGTTCTGCCCGATTTCAGCACCACCATCGCATGGCGTTCCGCCTCGCCATAAAGCGCCGGATCGACATCGAAGGCGCCCCCGGTCACCACCAGCGCATCGATGCGGTCGAGATAGAGCAACGCCAGTTCGGCATGATGCGGCAGCGCCACAGGCAGCCCGCCCGAAGCGGCGATGGCGCCGGCGTAGTTGGTGCGCAGCGCGTACCAAGGATAGATGGAGTAGCCCCCAGGATCTTCCGCATCCAGGGTTATGCCGATGAGTGGTCGCGCGCGGTCCATGGGAATACAAGTACGTGTCGAATCCGCGGCAATACAATGCGCAATCCGCGAGACCTGCATCGCCGATCCAGCTGGCCCTGGAGGAAGCCGCCCGCGCCGCCGCGCGCGGCGAGGTGCCGGTTGGGGCCGTGGTGACCGCAGCCGACGGCACAATCCTCGCCAGTGCCGGCAACCAGACGGAAGCGGCAAAGGATGCCTCCGCCCATGCCGAATTGATCGCCATGCGCGCCGCCGCCACCGCCCTCTGTGCCACCCGCCTCGCCGGCTGCGATCTTTGGGTGACACTCGAGCCCTGCCCGATGTGCGCCGCCGCCGCCTCGCTCTTCCGGGTGCGAAAAATCGTGTTCGGGGCATACGATCCGAAGGGTGGCGGGGTGGAGCATGGCCCACGCATTTTCCAGGCGCCCGGCTGCCTGCATGTGCCGGAGGTGATCGGCGGCGTGCGCGAAAGCGAATCCGCCGCCCTGCTAAAGGCGTTCTTTCTGGCGCGGCGGTAGCATGCGCGCCGGCGGGTCAGACAGACGGCGCGTCATGCTGGCGGCGCCGGCGGCAGCCAACAGGAAGGCCAGCAGCCAGTGGCCGGTCGCTTCCGGCCCCTCATGCCAGACCAGCACCAGGAACAGCAGGCTGATGATCAGCAGCAAGCCGCGCGACGGCTGCCCGCGGCCGGCGGCAATGACGGAAAGAGCAAAAAATATGGCGAAGCACGCGATGGCGAGCGCCCTCACAACGTCGAAAGCACGCGCTCCGGCTTGCAGCAAGGCAAGTTGCGCCGCTTCCGCCAGCCTGTCGGCATCGGCGAACACGTTGTCCAGAAACCGGTCGGGACCGACCAGGTAGACCAGGGCGGCGAGTCCAAGCCCCACCGCCCACACCACAGCCACGGACCTGTCCCGCATATCCCCTCCGCATCGGCACCCAGGCAACCCTGGCGCGCCGGCCCCCGTCTTACAAGCGATGTGTTACAAGCCTCCCGCCCGGGATCACGGAACCGAGAGCGCTAACACTCACGGCCACGCACGCGCAAAAGTTGTATTTTGGTCAATTTTAGTCTTCCATCCGACAGGCTTTACAGTTTAGAGTTGTAACCGGGTGCTTCAGTTCGCCGCCTGATCAATCCTGTTCAACGCAGGTGTCATTGCGGCGGACATGTACCCCTGGGTTGGATCAAAACGTTTCTTTGCCCTCGCACGCTTACGCTTGCGGCGGCATCTTCACGATCGGTAGAGGCATGCAACCACACGTACAGGATAGTCTCCCGGGAACATTGGACTGTTTGCAAGCCGCCGAACCGACGGCGCATATTGTTACGATCGTCTGCGCGCTTGCGATCCTTGGCCTGATCTGGATGCCGATCGCGCTGTGGCTGGCCTCGCAGCGCCGCCGGATGATCCAGCCTCGCCGGCGGGCGGAGCTTGACATGTTGCGCAGCGCACGGCGCGACGCGCTCACCCAGTTGCAGAACCGCACCGGCTTCAGCGAGGCATTGGGGCGCCGCCTGCTGGCCGGCACCCGGTCGGCCCTGGTGATCATCGATCTCGACCGCTTCAAAACCATCAATACCACGCACGGCCACCGGATGGGTGACGAGGTGCTGATAGCAGCCGCCAACCGTCTGCGCGGATTGGTGCCGGAGGCTGACCAGATCGGCCGGCTCAGCGGCAACGAATTCGCCATCCTGCTCGATGCCGCCCGCGGCCGTGACGAGGTGGAGGGCGCGGTGCTGAACATCATGCGCGCGATGCTTGCACCGCTACCGGCCGGCATGCAGACCATCGAATGCAGTGCGAGTATCGGCGTGGCCCTGATGCCCGACCATGCGCTGGATGAGGATGGCGTGATGCGTGCCGCCCATGTCGCCCTTGATCAGGTGAAGGCAGCGGGCGGGGGCGGCTTCCGCTTTTTCAACCCGGCGCGCGACGCGGAGGGGCGCCAGATCCAGGACATGAAGGCTGACCTCGCGGCCGCGATCGCCGCCGGCCAGATCGTCCCCTACTACCAGCCGATCGTGGACCTGCGCAGCGGCATGATGATCGGGCTGGAGGTGCTTGCCCGCTGGCAGCATCCTGTTCGCGGCCTGCTTACGCCTAACCTTTTCATCCCGCTCGCCGAGGAAATGCAGCTGGCCGGCCAGATCACCCAAAGCCTGATGCGCCGCGTGGTGCGCGACGCCAGGGATTGGCCGAATTGGGTTTACTTCGCGCTGAACGTATCGCCGGGCCAGTTGCGCGAGATGATCAGCATGCTGCGCGACCCGCCGCTATGGCCGGAAGGCGAGATCGACCCCAACCGGCTGGAAATCGAAATCACTGAAACCGCCCTGATCGAGGATACCGAAGTTGCGCGCGAAATGATCTCGCTGCTGCATGCGCGCGGCACCCGCGTTGTGCTCGATGATTTCGGTATCGGCTACTCGAACATCTTCCATCTGCGCGAATTGCCGTTCGACCGTATCAAGATCGACAAGAGCTTCGTGCTCGACAGCCAAACCGACCCGCGCGCGGAAGCCTGCATCCGCGCCATGTTGGCCTTGGGCACCAGCCTGGAGATCGAGATGGTGGCCGAAGGTATCGAGACGGCCGAGACCGCCGAACACCTGGCCAAGCTCGGCTGCCGCTACGCTCAGGGCTACCTCTATTCCGAGCCGGTTCCTGCCAGCGCCGTCTTCACCATGATGCGCCGGCTGAGGCAGACCCAGAAGGAGGCAGTGTCCTAATTTCAGTTTTCAGTTTTCACAGGGGTGCGTGCGCGGCGTTGCGGGCCGCCTGCACTGAAAACTGGCAACCGGAAACTGACAACTGCCTCCCCAGGTTTGACACTGTAATCCGCCGCACCCTATCTAGCCCGCTCGCGCATCCCCCAAATTCCGGCAGGCAAGATGAAGATTTTGGTCCCCGTCAAACGGGTCGTCGATTATAACGTCAAGGTTCGGGTCAAGTCCGACCAGACCGGCGTGGAACTCGCCGGCGTCAAGATGGCGATGAACCCTTTCGATGAAATCGCCATCGAGGAAGCGGTGCGCCTGAAGGAAAAGGGTGTCGCGACCGAAATCGTCGCGATCTCCATCGGCGTGCCGCAATGCCAGGAAACCATCCGCACGGCACTCGCCATGGGTGCGGATCGCGGCATCCTGGTGGAAACCGCCATCAGCCCCGAGCCGCTCGCCGTCGCCAAGATGCTGAAAGCGATCGCCGACAAGGAACAGCCCAAGCTGATCATCCTCGGCAAGCAGGCCATCGACGATGACATGAACGCCACCGGCCAGATGCTGGCCGCCCTGCTCGGCTGGCCCCAGGGCACTTTTGCGAGCAAAATCACGATCGAGGGCGAAACCGCAACCGTTACCCGCGAAGTGGATGGTGGGCTCGAAACCATCGCGCTGAACCTGCCGGCCATCGTCACCGCCGATTTGCGGCTCAATGAGCCGCGCTACGCCAGCCTGCCCAACATCATGAAGGCGCGCAAAAAACCGATCGAAACGATCAAGCCGGCCGATCTCGGCGTCGATCCCACCCCCCGCCTGACCACCCTGAAAGTAACGGAGCCGCCCAAGCGGCAGGCCGGCAAGAAAGTGGGCTCGGTCGCCGAACTGGTGGACAAATTGCGCAACGAAGCGAAGGTGATCTGAGCCATGGCCGTCCTCGTCCTGATCGACCACGAGAATGGTCGTCTGAAACAACCCTCGCGCAGCGCGGTTGCCGCCGCCGCCAAGCTGGGCGAGGTGCACGCGCTGGTCGCCGGCCATGAAGATGCCGGCGAAGCCGCGGATGCCGCCGCCAAACTGCCCGGCGTGGCTCGCGTGCTGAAAGTTGACTCCCCGATCTACGCCCACGCCCTCGCAGAGCCGCTGGCCGCCCTGCTGGTGAAACTGGCGCCGGACTACTCGCATCTGCTGGGCGCCTCTACCGCGGTCGGCAAGAACGTGATGCCGCGCGTCGCCGCCCTGCTGGATGTGCAGGCGATCAGCGACGTGGCCGAAGTGATCGATGCGGACACCTTCGTGCGCCCGATCTATGCGGGCAACGCGCTCGCCACGGTCAAATCCTCCGATTCGAAAAAGGTGATCACGGTGCGCGCGGCGAGCTTCGATCCGGTGCCGGCAGAAGGCGGCTCCGGGGCCATCGAAAGCATCGGCGACGCCGGCGATACCGGGGTCTCTCGTTTTGTCTCCGCCGAACTCTCCAAGAGCGAACGGCCGGAACTGACGGCTGCCCGCGTGGTGATTTCCGGAGGCCGCGGGATGCAGAACGGCGACAACTTCAGCCTCATCGATCCGATCGCCGAGAAACTCGGGGCCGCCGTCGGCGCCTCCCGCGCCGCCGTGGATGCCGGCTTCGTGCCGAACGACTACCAGGTGGGTCAGACCGGCAAAATCGTGGCGCCCGAGCTTTATGTTGCCATCGGCATATCCGGCGCAATCCAGCATCTGGCCGGCATGAAGGACAGCAAGGTGATCGTCGCCATCAACAAGGATGAAGAAGCGCCGATCTTCCAGGTGGCCGATTATGGCCTGGTGGCCGACCTCTTCACCGCCTTGCCCGAGTTGAAGGCGGAGCTGGAGCGCGCCTGATGTCGGCGGCCGACGCGATGCGCGTTCTTGGCGTTGTCGGCGCCGGCCAGATGGGCAACGGCATCGCCCACGTCGCCGCCCTGGCCGGTCTGCACGTAAAACTGCTCGACGTGAAACCCGACCTTGTCGCCAAGGCACTCGCCACGATCGGCAAGAACATGGACCGCCAGGTGGCCAAAGGCGGCATCACAGCGGAAGAACGCGAGGAAGCTTTCGGCCGCATCAGCGCCGTGACCGACTACGCGGCCCTGGCCGAGGCCGACATCGTGATCGAGGCTGCCACCGAGAAAGAGGACATCAAGAAAGCCATTTTCCGCAACGTGATCGCGAAGGTCGGGCCGGACTGCATTCTGGCCACCAACACCTCCTCGATCTCCGTCACCCGCCTGGGTGCCGCCACTGATCGTCCGGGCAAATTCATCGGCATGCATTTCTTCAATCCGGTCCCGCTGATGAAGCTGGTGGAAATCATCCGCGGCATCGCGACCGACGACGCCACTTACGCGGCGGTCGCCGCACTCGCCGCGCGCATGGGCAAAACCACGGCGCTCGCCGAGGATTTCCCAGGCTTCATGGCCAACCGCATCCTGATGCCGATGATCAACGAGGCGGTTTACACGCTCTATGAAGGCGTCGGCACCATCCCGGCCATCGACTGCGCGCTCAAACTGGGGTGCAACCATCCGATGGGCCCGCTGGAACTCGCGGATTTCATTGGCCTGGATACCTGCCTCTCGATCATGCAAGTGCTGCTCGATGGGCTTTCGGACACAAAATATCGTCCCTGCCCATTGCTGGTAAAATACGTCGAGGCCGGCTGGCTGGGGCGCAAGACCGGGCGCGGTTTTTACGACTACAGCGTCACGCCGCCGCGGCCGACGAGATGAGAAAGAATCTTCTTTTTCTGAAGAAAAAGAAGCAAAAAGACTTTTATTTTTGGTTCACGTACTACGGAGGCTGACGCTGCAAGCGATGAAAGTTTTTTGGTTCTTTTTTTCAAAAAAGAACATTTTTGCTTCCGTTCTGCTTGCGTCCGGGCCAGCCCTCGCGAATTCCGCCTGTGACAAGCCGCATAACGATTTCGACGGTCTGTACTGCCTGAACAAAGTCTACCAGCAGGCCGACACCGATTTGAATGCCGCCTACACCGCGCTGCGTGGCAAGCTCGACGGCGCCGGCAGGGATGCGCTGCGTAGCGGACAATTGGCTTGGATACAGCATCGCAACGATACCTGCAGCAAGCGCGAAGGCAACGAATTCTATGTCAGCCTAAACTGCGCAACGACGACGACCGTTTGGCGTACCGAATTCCTGCAGGCCCGGTATCGCGAATGCATCAGTTCCGGATGCCAGAACAGCAAGCTGCAATAGCCTAGCCTGGGCAGGCAAAACCTCGCCGCCATTCTGGTGAGGTTCAATCTGATCGCCCTCGCCGGCCTCTCGGGAACGGGGAACATCCAGCTGAGAATTGCCGCCCTGGCTTGCACGCACCACCCAGCCACTCCTATAACGCCTCGCCACGTGTACGGAGAGGTGCCAGAGTGGCCGATTGGGGCGGTCTCGAAAACCGTTGTGCCTTCGCGGGTACCGTGGGTTCGAATCCCACCCTCTCCGCCAGTTCATCATTCGCAAGCAGCCGTTTTGACCTTTAACCTGCTGATTTCTTTCGTATGTTTCGGATTGATAGCTTTCTATCGACCGCATACGTTCTTAACCAAACGCAAGCGTTCGCGC
>Ga0116231_10008089_pt1 | contig 18704 bp, 13 predicted proteins | sample S1TSphgellanicum_2_FD_89695 | JGI IMG/M metagenome (GOLD analysis project Ga0116231, IMG submission 89695) | Host-associated microbial communities from peat moss isolated from Minnesota, USA - S1T2_Fd - Sphagnum magellanicum MG | ecosystem: Host-associated > Plants > Peat moss > Unclassified...
TTTGTTTGATGTGTTTTCCCTCCTCCCTCCCCCACCCTCTTTTATGCTAATGTATTTTTTTGTAGGATTAAAAAAAATCTCACCCTGTTTATGACCAAATTCAAGGCTTTGGTGCTATGTTTTCCTTATTTTATTGATAACTTTAATGCCCAAAGCTTTATACCAAGCGGACCCAAAGTTTTTTTTACTTTTCTTTTACTAACAAATTTTAACTAAAGCTCAACTTGAAAAATATGAATTTGACCTTTATAAAGAATTGTGATGGAGAAAATAACCCAATTTTGTCCAATTTTGAATAATTGTTTTTTCAATTTGTGAGATTTTTATGATAAGTCTCATGTGTATTAAATGATTTTATGTGTTTTTTTTACTTTTATATCTAATATGTAGCCACGACTAAATTATTTTTTGGATGATCGTTTCTTTGGTTACATCACAAATCCTTGAAAGAAACCCTAAGCATACCTATTAAAGTAAAATTGTCCATCATCAAACACATACTTATCATTGAACACTTTTCAATATTTTTATAATTCCTTGGCCAAATTAAACAATTTTTATGTCATTGGACATGTAAATTGCAAGGCTATAACTATTCTTTGAGCATCAGAAGTAAATGAACAACACATGAAACACAAGAAAAGAATGATTAATAGTTTGCTCCAATTTTTTTGAAAAAATAGCTTTAGACCTTTCTCTAGTTTCAGCCCCATATATTCATTTTTAGTTCATTTTAAGCTATTAAAAAAAATTGATGGGTGCATCAATTAGAGTTTTACAAAAGTTCTTTGTAGTCCAAGACAAAGATGATGAAACCTTGCCAAACATCATAAAAAGAAAGCACCCGATAAAAAGAAAGAAAAGGAAACAAGGGGTAAAGACCAAAGCCCATGTAAGAAGATAACCCAAAAGAGGTGGGTCACAAAGAAGCAAAGGAAACACTAAGTTCCCTTGGTCTTCTTCTTAGTTTTGTACATCTCACCACCGCCTCCTTATCCTCCTCCTCCTCTTGGCTTGTGTTGTTGTCCTTAATGGCAAAGCATGGATGGCTAATTGGTAAATTTCAAGCCCACTCTTTTGAAATTGTTATTGTAATAACTAGTACCAATTTTCATGTCTTGAAGATGAAAGGTAGTAGAAACTAGAATCACCAAAGATTGGGGAGCCTCAGGAGAAAAAAGAAGGGGATTGTGTGACGGGATTGCATGCAATAGCTGCAACAATAAAGTTGTGCAAATTTCAGTGACACATCAATTTGCTCATTGTGGAAGACAAGTCAATGGAATTATTAGGGTTTGAGAGAGGAGAAACAACAATTGAAAAAACAATGAGTGGAAATATTAGGTTTGAAAGTGTAGGAATAATACTAGTACTAGTGTTTAAGGCAAGGCAAGGTTGAGGAGATAGGGTGAGGTAAAGCAAAGCAAAGTGGGACAGGAGTAAAGCAAAGCAGTTGAGTAGGGCCTTCAAAGAACAACACAAGGACATGAAAAATGGTGAATCCATAGCTACGTCCACTTGCTATTCCCACCCATTTTTTGGGTTTTTGTGGGTTTGATGTCATGTTTTTTTTCTTGTTTTTTTGTTTTGTTTGTAAGTACTTTGTTTTTGTAGCGATAGTTTTAAGGGTTTGAAGGGGATTAGGGGGGTTTTTTGAGATTGAAGTGTAAGGTCTTGGTTTTAAACCAAATATGTTAAGCCAAGGATAGGCATGGCAAACCTTGTGGGTTTTTCATCCTTGAAACATCGCCGAACATTTCAATCATCCTAGTTGTCCCAATAAGCACCTAATGGAAAGCTAATAATTAGCTTTACCCCTATGGCTAGTGTGAGCCATACCAACATAGCCATGTGCAGTACTCTTAATTTTTAAAAGTTGCATAAGGTATATTGGGGTGTGATAAGGCTATTATGGGTTTTTAGCAACTTTAAGTTAGAATAAGGAATGATGGGTGCACATGGTTGCATGGGGGGTTGTTTTTTCTTTCGAAATTCGATATTGGATGAATGAGGTGTAAGGTTAATTATTATTTTTCAACAAAAGCTAGTAATCATAGTTTGAAAACCTAAATTACGTGACTAGAGGTGAAAAATCTCTAAAGGGTTGGGGTTAGAGGCAAACACCAAAATTTGTAATGTTTAATAAAACATTGGTTTCATTCTAGTATTTAGTGGGTAGTCGTGTAAGCGAAGATGTTTGAGATTCATAAAATAGCTAAGGGTGTGTCATTGAAGGGTCGAATGGAGATAAAATAATCTTCAAACATTGTAAATGTAAAATTAATTCAAAACAACATAACGATTAAAATAAATAGTATGATAAGGTGGTAATGGCAACATGGATTTCATGATGAATGAAGCTTTTATTCAAGTTATGGATAAGTTCAACGAGGAGTTGCAATTACATGTTAAATCATGGGCTATGACATAGTAATAGTTCATAACTGAATAAAACTTGGGATGTGGTGAATGGTGCGAACTAAGTAATCCACTTTGTTATTAAGAGGCAATCGATGGATCAGATTACGCAACCAACAATAGTGTCTAATGCCAAAAATTGAAAACCATGTGAAGATGGAAATATTTTCAGTTTTGTAAAAACCTCCATAGACAGTTTTAAATTCACCATTAGAAACAAAGTCGACTTGTAACAAAATCACCAAGGTGCGAGAGTTCGGAGAAATGTGATAATACCAAGCTCGAAAAGAATCAATTTCAAAACGAAGGCACATTTTCGCGGTTCAGGATTTTCATCACGAAGATGTTGCATCAATGTCAAATTTAGGGGTGATTCCTGAGGCAATTCTTCATTCACTTGTGTGGCTTGAGGCCCGTAAAACGTGGTCATGTGTGACGCCATGAATTCAAAGGAAGGAAAAAAATTTCGATCAAAATCAACTTGGCGATGAATGTGTGGAAAACTTAGTAATCAAAATGCGTGGTTGTAATTTATAAGTAAAAAAGTAGAAAAGGAAAGGCGTAAAGTAATGGTCTATAACCATGGTAAAGTAAAACCTTAAGATCAATGAAAAAAAAAAAAGGTTTAAGTAAAATTGTTGGGGGGGGGAAAGTGAGAAGAGGTGAAAATGATGTTTTTCTTTCTCCTTCCAAAGGCCACCAAGCTCGGAACCTTTCAAGGGCCACCAAACTTGGAACCTTCCATTGGCCACTAAACATTGGAACCTTTTAAGGGCCACCAAACATTGGAACTCGAGTTGGGGTCTTTCGTCACCTCCTTCTTTTTCCTTTTCTTTAAAAGCATGAATTTGGGTCATTTTGGGTTTTATTTTCTGGACATAATTTTTTATTTGAATTTTGGAAAACTTGTTCCTAAAACTTTTCTTGGGAGGATAAGAATGATTAGTTTGAATAGATGATCGAAAGAAGGAAAATGGATTAAATAATAGTAGTATCTTTGAAAGAATGGAAGTGAGTAGGGGTAGTTTTGAGAGCTTGAAATCTTAAAGAAATTTCACAAGACCTTTTAAGTTTTGTGGCATAACCTCTTTTTGATTTAAATGTAGAGTTTGAAATTTGGTAGGTAGGTGCTCCTTGTAATTAACTTTCTAATGAACTAATGCAAATCAAATTTCAATAAATTAGGTGATGGCAACAATGTTTTAAGTGATTGGGGGTTTGTTGTCAAGTTGAGCTTTTTGCTTTCGTGAAACCCTTTTGGGTTCTATAGCATAACTTTTTATTGATTTGGGTGCAAAGCTTAGAATTTGGTAGGTAAGTGCGCCTTGTAGCTAGCTTTTCAATGAACTAATGCAAGCTATATTTAAATAACGTATGTGATAGGAACAAAATTTTGAGTGACTAGAGGTCTGAGGTCAAGTTGAGCATTGTGTTAAATCCTTAAAAGTTGGTTTAAATGAGTGATAATTTAACATTAAATTCTAAGATTTGAAGTATTTAAATTTTTAAAAAAAATCTATTAATCCCAAATCATAAATGATGCATAGGAAGCAAACTATTTGTTTTCAACTACAAACGTAATTTAATATTTAGAAATACACTTTGCATTTTTCCTTCACTAGTAGCATATGTACCTCCTAATATAATCACCTCAAAGAACCGAGAGTGGAGGGAAAAAAATTTGCTTCACACCTAGTTGTGCTCCAACTTCCATATATCCATTTGCTCATCATTCCCATCCTTCTTAGTTTACTTTGGCCAGTCCCCTCACCTTCTTTGGGTTTGTCGACCCATTTTCCATTTTGTTTGCCACACCCACAAAGAGTTCTTCTAATATCTGTCATGCGACCTTGCTTTCCTTGTCCCTTTTGTAGTTATTTATTTAATGTAAGGCGGGGTTTAACATGGCACCAACTTTCATGCACCATTCGTAAGCAGTCATCTCTCTCAAGGGGAGTGTTGCCCTTAACTTTGCCATGTTCTCCCCCCTCTTCAGCATGGACATGGATTGTATACATAAACATCATTGATGATTTCCATTTGGGTTTATCGCATCCTCATTCTTACCATCATATCACATATGCACTTCGAATTAATGTTCACCAAGCTTTGCATATCTCTTTATCTCAATTAACATTCGATCTTTCGGATATTGCAACATGGCATTTTTTTTGTTATTCCCTTCTTGGTATTTATCTTGTCCTCCATGGGGTGGTGAAAAAGGCCACCAAGATACTCACACTCGCTTACGTTGATACATGGATGGCGATTGGGAAACATTACAAAAAGAGCACACAATTAAAACACTTATTCTAGCTTTTCGCAAATGTTTAAAGTTGACTTTAATTCCTACCCCACCTCCATCAATATGATTATGCTGCGCATGGGCCTTTGTTCATGTAAGGGAATATGCTTGAACAATATGTGCTTTAACTTCGAACACAGTTGCTGAAGTTTATCTTTCCTTTTTTGTTGATGATTTCCATCTTGAAAGGGAGGTTACTTTAGATCAGGAGGCATTTGTAAAGGCCTTGGCTCATTCACCACGTCTTTTTTCTGGTGGGCCTTTTGCATTTCAACATTTAACATTGAAGAAATAGTTTGGAAGCATATGTCCCATCACTAGAAGAAAAAATAAGGATTTTCAATTGGTCTTTTCGATTAAAATTTAGTTATAAGCGACATTTACAACTAATATCTCATTAATCACCTTGGACAAGTTGCATGCAATATTAATTCGCAAACAATAAGGGGTATTGGATGAAAGAAAAAATTAACAAATATAAGCTCATCCTTTGACTCCATGGTATACATATTGTCAAATGTGATTAAGATGTAATTATTTTGGTCATAATTATGGGCAAATGATGTGTTGCCATGTGTCCTTATATTTAATTATTTAAAATATAATAATAATTATTATTTTGAAATAATTTAGGATGCTCAATTCAAATGCTTGGATGATCCTATGTTATGACACGTGGCCCAATGTAAATATGTCATGTGACATTTAAAAAATGAATTTAATATAAATATTTATATTAGGTTGGTAGGTACCTAGGTAGGTAAGTAGTCCTACCTTCCCAAGCTAAATACCTACTCATATAAATAGGTATTTAGGTAGGTAGGTACATAGGTTGACTTATTCACCTATGTCAATTTATGTACCTACCTACTTAAGCAGATAAGTAGGTTGGGGAGGTAGGTAGTTTAAAATTGTGCATAATTAATTTTGTTTTTGTTTTCGATTAAGCCTTTTGATTGGTTCATCCCATGTGAATAAATTTCTTAATGTGGAATTGAATGACCACACCTCTTGTTTATATAATGTTCAAAATAGGAATGCAGAACAAACAATATGGGATAAGTTTTGAAGTTGCAACTTCACAAACTAAGTTGTAACTCCAAAATTTTCCTCATGCCTTCTATTTTTAGTTTTTAAATTTATAAATAAATCAAGTACACATGACTCATTAGATAATTAGATTATCATTTAATTAATAATGATTAAATTTAACATATATTATAAATATTAAATGTACACTATAAATATTAAATATTCATTATCAACTACTTAAATAAATAATAACTTCTTAATATTTAACTAACTAGTTATCTAGTTACTCACAAGTTGTCAATACGTAACTCATAGATAAATTAAACATTAAAATTTTAAAAAATATAATTACCTGGTCAAATTATAGATAATATAATTAATATTTGAAAAAAAAACCTTAAAACTCATTCAATAATTTTTTGAATTGAAATATTAATTTTAGATTACAGAAAAATAATTCAAAATTCAAATATCAATTTTTTTGATCAAATAAGTCTTTTGAATTTAAATAAAAAATTTCAGATTCAAATAAATATATTCAAAATTGAAATGTCCATTTTTAGACTCAATTAATAATTTTCTGAATTGAAATATTAATTTTGAAAATCCAAATTATTAATTTGGAATTGCATAATTTCAAGTTTCACATCAAATATTTTTTTAAAATTAAAAATTAAAAATTCAGAACTGAAATATTAATTTTGAGGATAAAAAATAAGAATTTAAAATTTAAATATCAAGTTTTAGATCAAACACATTTTTAAAATGTAAGTTAAACAATTCAAAATTCAAATAATGTTTTAAGAAATTGAAACAACAAATTTCAGATTCAAATAATTCTTTAAAAAATTGAAATAGTAGTTTTCAGAATTGAAATATAATTTTTAGGACCATTTATTTTTTAAATTAAATTTAAAAATGCAGAATTTAAATATGAATTTCAAATTCAAATAATTAAACATAGAGTTCCAATAACAATTTTTAGAATTAGAACAAAATTTTCTTTTTTTTGAAATTTAATAATCAAAAAATGAATTCCAATAGCAAGTTTCAAAAGTGAAGCATTAATTTTAATTTTTAAATATAATTTTCATAATCCAAATTATAATTTTAGACTCAAACATATATTTTTGAATAAAACTAACAATTTTAAAAATTCATATTTCAAATTTTTAATTCAAATATTGATTTTTAAATTCAAATAAAATGTTTCGGAATTGGAATAACAAATTTCATATTCAAATATACTTTTCAGAATTGAAAAAAAAATTTATATTATTGAAATATCAATTTTGAGGTTTGAATAATAATTTTCAAGGTTCAAATATACATTTTAAAATTGAAATATCAATTTACAAATTTGAATAATAAATTTCACACTTCAAATATTAATTTTTTGATTCATTATATGAACATTATACATACATACACATAATCAATATATACACAAATATATATTTATGATATATGTAACATATCATAAATATAATTTGAATACATACATGAAAATACACCCTTATGTCATCATAGAATACCTTTAGGATGTGATTTGATTTGGTGACTATTACGATTAATGGGACATATCAATATGTTAATGGATGAAAATAAACCTAAAAACCATCCAATAAATAAGATGAAGTTTCCAATAATTACATCATAGTTTTAAAAGTAACAAAAATAGTTGAAATTTGATCTTATAGTTGTAAATATTCCCAAATTTAGTTATAAACAACTACAAATCGCATGTAGTCATAAATGGAGTGGTTACATTTTGGTTGATTTCTACTAGTGCATTGTGATTAGTGAAGTGATATATCGCTTAATTGTCTACATTATGATATTTGATTTAAGGATATTTTCACGAAGTATTTTAGTCCTCATTAGTTTGGTGTAATGATTTGTGGCGAGTGTGAGATAGTGGTTCACAATATTCAAGCGATGTTAGATTTGCACCCAAATTGGGTGGTGTTATAGGCGGATGTTCATAATGCCTTCAATTTGGTGTCATGTTCAACCATTTTTCAAGAGTTATGGTTTTCGCCTAGTTCTTTGGATCACCTTTTCTCATTTGTTTGACGATTTTACGCACATCCATCCCCATTATATTTTTGTCAAGCTTCTTGACATGGGGATTTCATAGTTATTTCATTGGAGTTAGGTACATGACATGGGGACCCATTGAGAAGAACATTGTTTACTTTGGCTCATTTTCACACTTTTCACCTTATAGCAACAACCCACCCTACTTGTGTTTTCCCTTCCTTGGCGGATGATACGCATATAATAGGTCCCACATTAAATGTGGTTCCTACATTTTTACAATTTTAGGAAAGTTATTAACATTAGGGCTTTAAATGTAGTTAGCGAAATGTGTAGCTTGGTTTTCACAAGGGATCCACATCGTTTGTTGAATTGTTTGTGGCTAAGGTTTTCCATGAGGATCTTGGGATGATATTTAGTCTTTTTGTGCTTATAGATCCTTAGGCAGCTTTTGTAATGCTTTCATTGTGCTATGCTTAGCGCTTGGGCTACTTACTTTGTATGGTGTTCCCATCTCCATGTATTTTGCAGCATTATGCTGAGTTCGATACTTGTACCATAGCTATGTTGGAGAAGTTACTTGGTGCGGGATTTTTTGGTGATTCTATTGATCACCTCGCTCATCATCAGGTCACTTTTCCTACTTCTTTGAACGAGTTCAGCCTCCCTTATGTGGTTTGGATTGTTGCCCCTACATTCTTAGGGTGTTGGGCACTGATTGTTCTTGCATTTGTCATTCATTTCCAATATGGTGATCATCATATTCTTATAGATGTAATAACACATGTTGAGACTAACACCTCCCCATTCCAAATGGCAATATGAGATGTTCGAGCACTGTTACCCTAGGTTGTCCATTCTCAGGTCCCATTTTTTGGAAGCTTAGTAGTTCAATTTTATCCCTAGTTGTAGGTTTTTTTGTTACATCTCTTACACGTGTAGGAGTATGTTTTGTTTCTAGTACACACTCTTTCAAATATTGTGTGGGTCCAAAGGTAGGCGCTTGGTTATTAGCTTATCCTATCACACTAACATTTCGTTTATCGTTAGTCCATGTTCTTACAACACTACACATCCAACTTGGCTTACCACATCCTACAGTTGCCTACCTTTCACAGTGTCAATGTGGTCATACTATTGATGATCTAAACACCCATTTTCTTGAGTGCCCATGTAGGAGTGAACGTACAACAACCCACGACACATTTTGGGATATTGTCATAACTATTGTTTTAGAGAGTGAAGCACATGTTCAGAAGGATGTTTTTCATCTTTTCCCTTGTCACATCTGACAATGAGTGGATATCTTTATTGTTAGAGATGGTCTTCAAACTTTGATGGACATTGTCATTGCTGACTTGATTTGCACAGATATGGTGCAACGAGCATATACGACAACATCACATGCAATGATGATGGCTACTCATGAGAATACATGATCCTACACCAAGCAAACACCAAGCGATGACTTCATTCCCTTTACTATTGAGACGTATGGGTGTTTTCATTTTTGTTTTGATTCATTTTTAACTTCTTGTGCACAAACCATTACCACGCATCATCAATGGTCTTTTTTGGTCCCCTCAATGCTTATTTCTCACTATCAATAACATGTGTCCATAGCCATGCAACATGCGCAAGCCATAGTGATTTTTTAACGGGCTATTACATTTGGATGGGGTTCCTCATCTCTTTCACACATCATAGTTAATGCACCTCTATCATTAGTCAATTTGTGGCAAATGACATCTTTTTCATCTTAAGTCTTCGTCGTTATTGTTTATCGTCATTTTGTAACCATAGGTCCTATTTGCATAGGGTTTTTTCTTATTTTTTGTTGATTATTTGCTTTTGTTTTTTCTTTTGGTGGTGTCTACTTGTGTTCTCATTTGCCTTGTACATTTGATGGATGGGATCCCATCCTTGATTTTTATATCCAAGGTTTTTCCTTCCACTAAGTATTGAAACCTCCATAAGTTGTTTGAAACATATCAACTAAACAAAGATGCAACAATCAAAGCTTTCAAGCTCAAAATCCTAATCTATTTTAAGTCACCCATCATTAAACATTGAACCCCTTTACACCAAACACCTCATATCTTGCCCATTCCTTTACCAAATTGAAAGATTTTTCCAACATTGAAAGTGCTAGGTGGAGGGCTAAAAATATTCTTTGAACTTCAGACTAGGAAAAACGGATGAGGATTCAATCTCATTTGACTTCTTAAGTGTTCACTTACCAGCCTATCTACCCTATATGCGCCCCCGTACAGACAGAGCCAATAAAATAATCGAATTTGTAAATGATTTGCTGACTCAGATAGGTGACGCGGCATGAGGGGATTGGTAGAAGACAATAAATTCACCCTTTCCTTTGCCTCGCTGGCACATCTCATTCAGTCGGATAATGTACTATATTTTACCTCGCTGGCAAATCCGAGTCAGCAAAGTACCGCCCCTCTCTCCCACCCCCCCTCTCTCTATTTGTTTTCCCGTGTGCGACGCTCCTGTTGCGTTTTTTAAGCTCGCGGTTTTGTAATTAAGCAATCTCTGAATTTCGTACCTCTGTCTGGACATTTTTGTTTTTAGATAGACTTGTGACAAGAAGTGTGGATCTGTGAACTGTGATTTTTTTGGAATTTTTTGGGGGTGATTTTGTCATTTTTTGTGTGTGTGGGGAGCGGGGAGATTTAGAAGTTGGTGGTCGACGAAGAAGAAGAGATGGCTATGAGAGCTGTGATCGTGCGGAGGTTGGTGAAGCCGCGATGGGACGCTCTCTCGCGATCTGGTATGCGCAGGGGTATTAGCGATCGAGTTCTCGGGGAGGAGGAGAGAGCAGTTGAAAATGTCTACATTAAGGTTTGCTTTTGTTGTTGTTGTTGTTGTTGTATTTTGTTTCTCCCTTTCTCATCAATCGCGAGCGCGTCCTTTGAAGAATTTGGAATCCTCGTCTTTTGTTTTTCTTACACTACATGGCTTTGTCTGGAGGTCCTTTAGACGCCCGACTAGACGTGTCGAGAGAGAGAGAGGGAGTCGAACTTCTCTAGACGCTTGCGAACATGAAGACGACGACGATGATTCTGAGACGGGGACCGTAGCGTCAAAGATCGGCTCTGTTTTCGGAAAAGTTCCGAATCCGGGAAATAGAAATTAGTGCCCTGGATTTTTTTTCCATAATTTCTACGACTTGAATTCTCTCCGTTCGAACCAAACTAAACTGTGAGTGAAGAACCTCGAAAGCGGTAGAGCTTTTGAAGGGACGTGGGGCACAGACTGTGCTTCTTTTCGAGGACAGAGTACTACTGTGAGCATATTGCCACGAGAGTTGAACGGGAGGATTGTTTCTGCATGCTGGTGACAACTTGTTTAGGTCGATCACTAAATCTCAAAGGTTCAAAGCAAATGTTCGAATTACAAACTGTTTGTAATCTCTCTAGTTTGATGTCTACTTTGTGAAGCCTACACAACCAGGCTTACAAGATCTCCTCGGATGTGGATAGAAGTTCTTGTCCACAATTTGAACAATAGATTGCTTGAGGATTTTGTGGCTGTGTGAGCACATTGAAGTTGAGAAAGAGAATTTGAAAGTGGAAATCAAAGGGAGCTAGGGAAGGTGAGAGAAGACTTCAAATGGAGGCCATACAAGTTCTAGTTCTATGTCTCCTTTTTTTCTTGAACTGTGGATAACAAACAAGGGATCCTCCAGTGTGGTTTTTCTAAGTCTCTAGATGATCCTTGATATAATGCTGAATTCTTTCATGTTGATCTCCATTGAAAGCTTACACACAGCAATTCTTTATCTGAGCTAAGAGGTGAAAACCTGAGAATATCAACCACGATGGATTGTCTCCTGTGTCCACTGGGAGTTTTGATGTTCTCTGGAGAAGAGGAGAAGGAAATCTTGATTGGAATTCTCATTGCCTTTCAATTTTGCATTCTCTTGCTCCTGAAGTGTTGACACAGCAGATTATTTTTCTTGCTGGGTGTCAATTAGGTGTTCAGCTCAATTGTGTTTCAGCGTAATGATGTTTTGAAGTAGGAAATCATCCTTGTTCATTCCGACTTTATCATATTGTAAGGGATAAACCTGCCTTCTCTCTTAATGCTCTGTCTCACCTGCTACCTTTTACTTTCAGAACTAGTTTCATTGCTAGCCTCTACTGTATCAATGGTGACAAGCTGGTATCGACTGCTGTTTTGCAGAAAATGGAAAAGGAGAAGATGGAGAAGCTTCTTCGGCAGGTGCTTCATCATACACCCAATTAAGTCATAGATGTGTGGTTGTCAGATGTCAATCAGAGATCAATCTGCTTCGCATTCATGTGCTACTGAGCTCATAATTTCTTACAGATGGGCTTTTAGTCATCCATACTTTGCACTTACTTTGAAACTTGGAGAAAATTGCAGATGTCTAATCTAAGCAGCTCTTATCGGTCTTTTGCTGCTTTTTGAATGTTGATCTGCTGTCTTATGAGACATGTTTGTCAATTGTTGCACTTGTTTGTTGCACATGCTTGTAAACTTACACTTAAGGGGGCTTCCATGAGATGCCTGATGCAAACCAGCTAAAGCTTTTCATACAGGTGTAAATAAGCTAGTGCTTGAAAGATCCTATCTGTTACAACATAGACCTTGTCCCACCCTAAACCCCTAGTGTGTTCTCCTTTCAGTATCTGTAATTCCTTTGGATTGTAGGGAGCACTGGATGAGGTGGGCTGTGATTCTTTTTTTTTAACTCTTGTAATCAGATATTGTTCCTTTGTCATAACACTGATGTGTGATTTCACATCCAGGGATTTTCTGCAGAGGAGGCCAAAGCAGCAATTTCAGGATCACCAACTGCCAGTCCAGAGGCAGCCAAGGCGGCTGCAGCAGCAGCCAAACCGTCAACTGATGGTAACACGAATTATGCTGCTATTGCTGGGGTTGTTGGAGGGGCAGGCTTGGCATATTGGTACTTCTCAAGCCCCTCTAAAAGACAGTCAGATAACAAAGTGTCAGGTTAATGTCCTGTTGCAGAGATCAAGAAATATGTGTATAATGTGGCCCTAGTATATGCTATATATGACTATGGCCAAGCTAGCCTAGGCATGAGAGAAAAAGGACCCTTCTTAAGTTCTTACGTTGTACATATTTTCTTAGCTGTCACTACTGGGCTGCTTTTGTTTGGGTTGTAAAGGATTCACTGTGATGCACAGTTCCTTTCTTACTATGAACTAAGCTTTGGAAACTTGTTTGTGTTCTCCTGCCACTTTTGTGAAAGGATTCCTTACAAGAGTTTTTCAACTGCAAAACATAACTGATTATGGGGCATTATCATGCCCTGTAGTACACGCTTTGTACAATACTGTAAAACCTGTGGTTCCCAAACCTATAAAGCTTCTTTTACATTGACCTTGATGCTTGAGCAGTTCATGATGGTGAAAAATAGTAACTAAGGTGAGAACATATGCTATATAGTGGAGTTCAATGAACCCCAATTGGGCCAAAGTAGACTACTAAACCCTACTTTGTACCCTAAACCCAAACAAATGTGATTAGCATCCCCACTTGTCCTAATCCCCTAAACCTAAGAACAAGTGATTAGCATCTTGATGCACCTATTGTTGATGCAGTTTCTCATTAAAGTCTTTCCACTTGTTTTGTGAGAGAGAGCTTCACTGTTTACATCATTTCCACTAACCACCCTCCACCAATGCACTAACTCCATAAAAATTATCAGTAGCTGACACTGGATTACCGAATTCACAATGCTTGTGGAAAGTGCAAAAGTAAAGTTTACCAGAAAAAAGATGGGTTTTCTCCAATTTCTCAAACCCTTATTTCAACCCTTCTCTTGTCTGCTTTGATTCTCCTCTTTCTCCCACTCCTTGTGCTTCCCACTGGGTTGTGATGGGAGGTCCAGCCAGGACTCAAAATTGGAGCCTCATCATCAACAGAAAACTGATTTCCTAGACTTTGCAGCTACATCTACCTCTCAAATTCTTCTCCAGAACATTTTTAAAATGTGTAGCTTTACATTTTATCTGGCCCATTTCTTATCATTCTTGGGTCTGCAGATACTTGAACTTCTTGTGAGAGAAGATACTTGCAGAGTGTGAAAGAAGAGCATGGGTTCTATCTCTGACCTGACCAACACGTTTGTCTTTGAAATTCTTTTCTGAGGAATCTGTTCCTGCTCATTTCAAAATTACAAACACCACTCTTTCCAGGAGAGTGAAAGAATGTTCACACCAAATTTCTGGTTTCAGAACAGAATCAGAATCAACTTCTTCCAGTGCAGGGAGGTAATTGAAAGTGACTTGTTTTCCACATTTTCCACATACTACAACATTGATGAAAGCATTCCACATCGATTGGCTTCAAACTTTTGGTGAGGCATCTGAGTAGATTGACTTAAAACCGCCTCTTCTCATGTTGTAGTATGTCTGATATTTGGTCTTGTTTCCTCTCTCATATAATGGAGTTGGTTTCAAATCAAAACAGCAAAAATATTCTTGGTCAAGGCTGACAAAATCAAATCTGGTATAAATAGCCTGCAAAAGAGAAGGAATCAGAACATGAAAACTTGACCATCCAAAAATATACCATGTGTGAATTGCTTTGCATCACACCATTTTCCATTCAAATTACTTGATTACACATATGCTCCCTTCCGCCAATCCCTGTCGATTGGAACAGAGTGCATTTCAATCCCATGTATTCAATTCCCATGTTGATTCTCCTCTCTGCAAATCATAGTCTTTTAAAACTTTAGTCCAAAGACATAAAAAATCTCAAGTCAAATATTTTGCACACCTTGGTACTGTGTTGTTGGCACAGGTCAGCACTCTTTGGAAAAAATGTCCATGTAGTTTTGAACTCATGAGCTTCTGGGGAGTTTGTAATGCTCACAAGAGGCTGATTGGCTTCAAACTTTTGGTGAGGCATCTGAGTAGATTGACTTAAAACCGCCTCTTCTCATAAGAAACCAAATCATGAACGCCACCTTCCTTCTGTGCAGCCCCTGTCCGGACCTGTTACACACAAGGAACAAAAGTGGCAATCAATGGCGCAAATATTTCAATGCATATCAGGCTAAGCCAAACATGAATGATGTATCTTCTTCAACTTCTCCTTACAGCTTTTCTGGCCTATTTAAAAATCATTTCTTTGAAGTATGTTTTTAACTGTATGTTTATGTTTCAGTACATGATCCTTAATTGACCACATTCCAAGATCTCCACCCCCACCCAACCAAAAACAGGGAAAATGACAAACCTCTAGCCTGATTCCACCACTACAAAGAGCATCATGAGCAGCTCTGATCGAAGGAGTGCCCAGGTCTTGAAAGCCTTGTTTGACAGCATGTAGGGTGTAAGGGATAAGGCGCAATACTGAGCCCTTTGCAGCCACAGAGCCCGACACACCTTGAGCAATCTTGAGACGAGATTTATCTCCAAGGTAGCGTGCATCACTACCCTTTGCCATTGCTTCCAAAGATCCCATTCCACGATATTTCTTAAGCCGTAGCCCATCCTGCACAACATATATGACCAGTACCAAACCAAGGAAGCTTCAGTCATTCCCTCAAACACCAGACTAGAGAATCTGAGCTCATCAGAATGGCATGAAGCACAATGCTAAAACTTTTCTTCATCTCTAAAATTTAGTCGATAGCTAAAGTCAATAGTATCCCCATTTAAGCTGCAGCAAGCTTGTGAGGCTAAGCTCCAAGTCATTTCAGTAAATGCTAAACTTCTCTACAACAGAGACTAAGGTCCAAAACTCTCTGGTGATGCTGAAACACAACAAAACCAAAACCAAAATTTGTGGGCCAAAAAAATACAATGAAAAAACAAAAAACAAAATCAAAGCCTACCTGGATGAAGAAGTCACCAGGAGCCTCATCGGTGCCGGCAAGAAAACTGCCCATCATGACTGTAGATGCTCCCAAAGACAATGCCTTAACCACATGCCCAGAGTTGGCAATCCCACCATCTGCTATGATTGGTACTCCCATAGCATCGCCAACTGCTGCTGTTTTATAAACAGCTGTTCCCTGCAATAAAACTCCTCCCATCCAGCCACAAAGAGAGAGAGAGATTCATGAGCACATCCGCCTGAATTACCAATTTGCAGTACAGCTGACGAGCAACCACCACCCACCATCCTCTTCAAATCAACCACCATCTTTTAAACCCTAAACCAGCTGCTGCCTTATAAACAGCTGTTCCCTGAAACAAAACTCATCCCATCCAGCCACAAAGAGATAGAGATTCATGAGCACATCCACTTGAATTACCATTTCACAACACAGCTGATGAGCAACCACCACCCGCCATCCTCGTCAAATCAACTACCATCTCTTAAACCCTAAACCACCACCACCTTCTTCAAAGCTAAAGAATCCACAACCCACCATAACCTGCTCCTTCGGAATGGACTGAAATGTTTTTTGTGTTACCAAAACTCTGAACCTTAGGATTTGCAGCTGCTTGCTTGCTTGATAGCTAGCTTTACAAGAAGAAGATACAGGAGAGAGAAGGACACAGAGCAAGGGTTTTGGTTTTGAAGGTGGAGGAAGAAATCAAATCACCTGGCCTCTTCCCACGGCACAAACTTCCTGTGTTGTGCAAATAGAACCAGAACCCATGCCTACTCGCAATGCATCAGCTCCAGCTTCAATCAGATTTCTAGCCTGGTATGCAGTCACGACGTTACCAGCAATCACATCCAGCTGCGGATGCACCTTCTTCACGTACTCGATCATCTGTCGCTGATATATGGAATCGCCTTGTGAGCTATCGAGGATCACAACATTGACGCCGGCTTCGACCAGAAGCTTTAATCGAATTTGATCGCTTTCCCTAGTTCCCATTGCAGCACCCACAAGGAATTTCCCGTTTGCGTCCAGCGATGGTGAGCCTGATTCCGGATTCTCTCTACGTGCTTTCAAATCTGTCCTACAAAGCAGCTCGGAAAGCTCTCCGGACTCAGTTACCAATGGCAACAGACTCTTCTTACTTTGGATCAAGAGCTTGGATGCCTCCTCTAGACTCGCATCTGCGGGAGCAGAGATGATATCCCTGCTCATCACTTCACGCACCTCCGTACTTCGATCCAGTACAAAATCCGTATCCCTGCTTGTCACTATACCCACAAGCTTGGAACCCACTTTGCCGTCTTCCGTGACAAGAACAGACGAGAATCCTTTCGTCTCCTTCAAGCGGTCGATGTGGGAGATGGGATCCCAAGGACACAGACAAACAGGATCCGGCACAAATGCCACTCGCTGCGACTTGGCTTTCTTCACGAGACTGGCTTGCACTTGTGGTTGGTTGTTGTAGTGAATGAAGCCAATCCCACCCACTGTAGCCATGGCGGCTGCCATCGAAGATTCTGTCACGGTATCCATGGGCGACGACACACATGGGGTTCGCAGCTGAATGTTCCTGGTGAGACGGGTAGAGAGATCCACAGCATCTGTGGGGAAGTTGATGAAACCCGGGTGGAAAATGAGATCGTCGTAAGTATACGAGACTCCTTGCTTGAACAAAACCTCTGCTGAGAAACCATCCTCAACATCAACAAAAGCCAGCGGCAGTCCATTCATATCCGCTTCTGTTGCCGCTGCTTCTGCGTCGTGATTCTTCGCAATACCTGAGACAAAAACAACGACCCAAAACTCGAATGCAATGAATGAATGATTCGCACCTAATTCACAACAAGTTACACACAACCTAAAATAAACCGATTCACACCCAATTCACAACAAGCAAAACACCACCCAAAACAAACGACAAATCGGAATCAAACCCAGCGGAAGTGAAAATGGGTGATGATGCACCCACCCATCTCGCAGCAGCAGCAGCAGTAGCAGCAACAGATCAGAGATTCCAAAAGTTGATCTTATAAGCCAGGAGAGAGCTTCATTCACCACAAAAATGGCAGTACACACAGAGGACCTTGTGACATAAACCCTATAAGGTCAAGTACCTAAAAAGTATCATCTTAGGGTTTAGGGTTTAAGCACTGAGTTAATGAGTGTCATCTTGTTTCTTGCTCAAATGAAATTGGCTTCAAATACATAATCTCATGAACATAAAATCTTTCACGCTTTTAGGGTTTAAGCATTTTAGAGTATCATTTTCTTTCATGGTCACATGGAAATTGGCAACAGACTTCAATACACATTCTCATGCACACCACATTGATCATGGTATATTCAACACAAGGCATGGTTTGAAATGAATTCAAGTTTGCAAGTTATTTAGGTAATATTTTAATTACTAATCATATGTTGAACATGGTGCGTGGAAGCATTTATTGTACATGGGGTTGTAGTAGTGTGTTATATAATATTGTAAATACATTCTATCACCATGGGTTCAAAAACATTTGTGAAAAATGTCTTCATATCCTTTTATAAATGAGAGGAAGTAGGTGTTATTTTGTGGTGTTTGTCAAACTCTGAATTATGCATTTTGGAATCTGAAACTTAATGTTTGTTAGATATGAAGAAATTTCTAATTTGTTCACACTTTTCTCCTTTGGACATGCTTGACTTGTAAAGATGTAATTTATCTCTTGAAATGTTGAGAATTTTCATTGTGTCTCAATCAAGCCTTATGAAATCTACTAGGTAAACAACTCTTATATTATCTATCATTCACCTTGATTATGGACCACAAAGACCTTAAGAACTCATCAAGATTTGGACAAAATTTTGTAAGTTTTTTGCAATAAATAATAAGCTTTGGTAACAATTCACCTTAGTAAAGTCTACATATGGAAACAAATTATGGAGAGAGAAACAAAAAAAAAGGCATGGGGAGGGGGGGGGGGGTGGGGGGGGGGGGAGTAGGTAGGGCAGAAGAGTAATATCTAAAAAACGGTTCAGGCCATTCTACACCATAAAATAACAAAA
>Ga0116231_10008091_pt1 | contig 18700 bp, 15 predicted proteins | sample S1TSphgellanicum_2_FD_89695 | JGI IMG/M metagenome (GOLD analysis project Ga0116231, IMG submission 89695) | Host-associated microbial communities from peat moss isolated from Minnesota, USA - S1T2_Fd - Sphagnum magellanicum MG | ecosystem: Host-associated > Plants > Peat moss > Unclassified...
AATGTGTCATACTCCAACTCTGGGAAATGAAGACCATGACAAAATGCACATGATGGTTGTGTACGAATTTTGGTTTTGGTTTAAGAAATTGGTGTGGGATTTGGACAGGATTTCAGCTTAAAAATTTGATTTGAACTTGACCCAGGGTGAGTGATATTTTGAATATCATGTGTGCACCTTAAAGATGGGCATGTTTCATAGAAGCGCATGCATATAATTTAAATTCTAGATCCAATAAATGAAGGTTGAAGTTTGAACCAATAAACGAAGGTTGAAGTTTGAACCTGCCATAAAGGACCAAGTCATTATGCAATGAGTTGCTTGTTTCAACTGCATAAAACTCGCTTAGAAATTTTTGTCTATGTGAAGGGTGCATCATAATTCTTGTGCCCTTGGAGTGGACATTACCAATTCTGATTTCACCTTATGAAAAATGTGAAACCTTCTGCTCTGATTTCGCAATGAGTTTTCTGCCATGTGAAGCCTGGAGGCAAGGACATCACCAAAATTGGGCTTGCACTTGACTCTCACTGTGTGAGCCCTTATTTTTAATACCCTTGCCCTCAGGCTTTACCCTACATTAAATGCGATGCTTCCAAGTGTTAAAAGCAGTCTAAATGGTGAGAGGGGCTCATTTATTTCACATTTGCCACCACAGTTGGGCACTAAAATATCCTGTATGTTGTTATATAAATTTTGGCATACCAACTATCTCCATATATTTGAATCAATCGATTTTGGATGTTAGCTTTTGCAAATTTGATTATGTTAAGATAGAAAGACAATGTTACTTGACTGCAACTTCAAACTGTGCAGAGCTAGTACTTAAGTAGGTTTTTTTTCCATGGGAATAATGACTACCGCAGTTTTTTTATCCCAATCTTGTGAGGTACGTGGTCTCACAATCATGCACAAGGGGACTTAGCCAGATTTGGCTACAGGTTCGAGAGGATAGCGTTTTTTCCAGAAACCTTGTATATTTAGGAAAATGTGGCAAATTCAGATTTCGTCCTGGCAAAACTTGGGGTTATTACGCCTTTTCTTCCCCCATTTTTCCAAAAATATTCTTCCTTCAAGTCTCACTTGCTTCTTTCATCACCATTTTTGCTAACTCAAAAGGAAAAAATACAAGCTGATGTGTATATTTAAATTATTGTATGCACCAGGAGAAAAAAAGCAATATTACATTGTCCCTGTGAGAAATAATTTTAGTTAAATGTACTTGTTCAATTATTATTTTTGGTGTAGTCTTTTCCATTTTGTACTCCCACCTTTTCACTTGTTAAAAGTGATCAATTTAATTTACACTTTTGAATTCTTCCAATTTTTTATTGGAATTTTTTTGACAGATATTGTTCAATTCTTTTACTTTTTTCATTGCTGCCTAACTTTAGAAAGCAATTATTCCATTTTCTTGACTATTAGAATAATTCTCTGTTCATATTTGAGGTGTGAGTATCACATGTATCTCTTCTATGTAAAAGTGAAATTAAACACCAAGCATACCTATTATTTGTCAGGAGTTAGATTATATAACAAAGGCAAAATTTTAGTAGTGCATTATGTAATATGACTTGTGCCCTGTAAAGGAGTCTGAGGGATTTGGGTACGCTAAATTGTCCAAACAGACAGCAGAATAGGCACAATGGCCTATCTGTAGACCACGGACCATAATGGTTTTTGTGATTTGCCGAATAAACATATCGATTTGCATATCAGTCACATGGACTTCGAACAATGGTTAGTTCATGTGAATTCAAAAAGCTCTTGTAAGGGGTTGAGGCAGACAAGGCCACGTGAAGACCATTACGAATTACAAAGCAGATTCCGGTTTCCAGCAAAGTTGTTCCGCAGGGCCCAGCAATGCCAGCCGGGCATGCAGAAAATTGGAATCCATCCTGGGAAGCAATGTATAGTACCTATCTACCCCCTCTTTTGTTCTGGAAAAATATCCCCCGCAGGCACACAACGTGTCTCTTATGAAACGCTGGAAGGAAGTCTCATCCTCCAATCAAACGGAGGTTAGTATCCGCACGAAAGATTTGGAAATGAGTGAAAAATCGGGTTTTTAGACAGCTCAAAACTAATAGCCTTCTCGGAAAAATACCAAAGACCTCAAGCCAAGACTGTTAAGTGACATGTAAAAAACCCCGAACTGGAGGTGGAACTGGTCCCCAGTTTCAATGACGAAACGAGAAGCCAGGATAACAAACAGTGCACAGGAAAAGGAAAAAATCAGAGTCAAACTAGGAGTTCTCACTTTAACGAAATGCTTGCAGAAGACGCAAACCTGCTGCCAGACCGTCTCCTCTCTTCTCTTCTCTCTCTCTCTCATCGTGACGAAACTCTTGCCGACATACAACGCTGTACGAAGCTAGCGGCAACACGACGAAACGCATCCGGACATACAAGGCGGGAAGTACCAAGAGGCAATACTATATAACTCTTCCGAGGCGAGAGAAAGCCAGCGACAATACGATTTGCAAGATGTGCAAATTGCAGTGAAACAGAAAATTTGCACGACGTTTTCCAAGAGGAGTTTGAACTTGTGACTTCTACAGATTAAGTATACACGTAGTAAAGACGATGCGTAGAACAGGAAACTTGATTACAGAGAAAATTTGGAATAAAGAAAAGGGAGCTTAGCAGAGAATTTAAGCTACATCGCTAGTCCTCCCTACTGACGCCAACGATGGTTGGCAGTCCCCTGCAGCACACGATTTACGCGTATTCACAATCCCCTTGCCAGTTTTCCAAGTGCACAAAGAGTGTGCACTTGCTTATCGACTCCCAATCTAGATACTGCTCTCTCGTTAAAGAGCAATCCTCTCTGCACACACAACACGTAAACAGAGAGCCTTTTATTTTGAAATCACTCAAAAGGTCATGGTGTCAGATTTCGACCATCCTGGTCTCACGTTACTCCTGTAAACGCCATGCGCGCAGTACGGTCATCCGTGCCCTCAGTTCGTGCAGCAGCAACAGAGGATATCCAGACAGCATTCACAGGACTCATAGCAGCAGAAGCAGCAGCAGAGCGTGAACGCACTGTATGAATCAGCAGACCACATACCCGGGGTCAGATTATCGTGCTATTCTCCCAAATCACATCAGTAAGCTCAACGTCTGAGTACAAGATTCAGGACTCATGTTCTTTTTCCGGTGCGCTCAACGCGGCTCATACACGCAAAGCTTTGATAACAAACAGTATCTCAAATGTCACAAACGACGTCAGAAACATACCATGCATACAGGCAGCCCTTTTCATCGCTCCGCTTCTGAACTATATCAGAGTAGCCCATCTGTTGAGCGTCTGGTGCATACATGGTGGCGAATCTGCGAGAAAAAAGGGTCGTCAGATCATGGTGGCCATGCGAGATTCAGGCTACAACTGCTGCGGAACTTGAGCAAACATTATTCACTGCATGCTCAAGATACAAAATACATATATATCTGGAATCATCAGTTTTCCCCCTAGAAGTGTTGCGATGATGCAGCAACCAATAATATCCTGGAGGAAATGTGATTCGCGTACATATCTACCAGCAAATTAATCACATTAAGATTATCCTGCCTCCCGATTCTTCATCGAAGGTTCGACACGAAAACAGCTTACCAAAAAATCGTGCAGAACTCTTCTCAACAACTGTAAGTAGACGAAATAACCAAGCATCTGTAGCTCTAACTGGACAAAAGACTCCAGGAAGAAAACAATGGTCGAGACATTCACACAAACAAATTAAGAATAGTTACTGCGAACATAAAACAGAAAAAGAGGGCAGTCGAGCTCCTACTTAAAACATGCACACCAGCACTTCCATTAAGCGAAGGACATTTCGGCTTGCTAGGTCCACAGAAGGAAACGGTACAAGAGTACTTCGCCCCGAAAGCTGTTGAACGTGGACACAGAAAAAGGCGACACAAGAGGGCGTGAGAAAAAAGGGAGAGGAATGCAGAAGCGCGACTTACCGAGTTGAAGGCCGAGGCACGAAGCTGGAGAAGACACTGCAGTACTCGGAGACACAGACGATAGAGCCAAGTAGCAGGTAGACAACCGATGATTCAAGCAAGCCGACGACAATAGAAGGCGCAACAATATCTAAGCATTAGAGAGGTAAAGACAATACTACCTAAACAGGGCAATGCTATAAATACGGGATGACGAAGAGGGAGAAGAAAAGATACACCCAGCAACGCTCCACGATGCACGACGACGCTCCAGCTTGTGCCAGCACCTTGCCTACGCCTCGGAGGCACCTTCCTTCTCTTCTCTCGGTCCCACCAGCAGCAGCAGCTGCACCGAAAACGAGGCTGCGAAGCGTAATTGATGAGCGACAGAGCGCTGGCCCGAGAACAGTTGGAAAACAAAAAAAAAACTAGTGGCTCTGTCCTGAAATAATATATTACATTTAAAATTGTATTATGAACTTAAGGTATATGGGATAAGAGTTTGTTGGCTTTATGAAGGATTTTGAAAAAAGAATTCTCACATTGGTATTAAGGAAAAAAAAAATTAGCCCTTTTAAATTTCATTGTGTATAGTTAAAGTTTTTAACCCTAGTTCCATTGCTTTTCTTTTAACTGTACAAATGAATATAAAATTATAAATAATGATATTATGTCAAAATTTAATCAATTTTTTCCCCAAAAAAAGAGTAAACAATTTCTCATAATATGCACATGGTAAAATATTATATTTAGATGTTTGAAATAAACATTAGCAATGAATGGATGTGATTTCAGTGAAAAGAGTTATGAAAATTATCCCCTTAAGTTTGAATCTCATTTCATTTTCAAGTTTAAGAATTTGACATTTCTTCTTATATTTGTTGTCACATTTTGGTTTTAGGATTTTTCATGAAAGGTTTTATTTGTTGTTGTGCTCGATGGGTGTACATGTGGATTAAAAAAATTCAATTTTTTTTTCATCTTGTGATTGATAATTATAACTTTTTATTTGCACATGGTCCATGAAAACTAATAAAGATAAATAAGTTTAGGTCACAAGGTGCCACCATTTGGGGTGTCATTAATTAGATGGAAAATGTAACATTCATATGCTACACTCTTAAAAAATAGATACGATAATGGTTTTTTATTATACATAGGAAGTGTGTTTGATAATTTGAATGCAATATAAATCAATTGTAAAAATCTGGCTAATATGTTTTTATTCATCATATTTACATTCATTTTTTAGGACATTTGCCCATATATGGTCTAGTTGAAATCCAACTTTTGTGATGTTTTTATTAAATAGTGATTTTAATTTGAGCTTATCCATGAAATCTAATAGTTCTTGTTTTTTTTTTTCATGGTTAATGTCTTTTAGAATGTCGACATTAAAATTTCCCATTGTGATCATTAGACAATGTTTGAAAGAATGTTGAATTATAATTTGAAACTTGTCTAAAAATGTAAAAATTGAATATGAATGAACCCTACACACACAAACAATATGTATTTTTTTGTGTATTAATATTAAAAATTACAATTATATATTCTAAATCATCATTAGTTATTGTATTGAAAAAATCTAAATGCATGTGTATGTCATACATCATCATTAACCCATGACCATTATATATTGAAATATATTAATATTTCGATAAATTTGTGCACATCTATTGATGCATGGTGTATTTTTGTTTTTATAAGACATAAAATATGAGACATTTGAAAATTATAATCATGGTTGATGTCTTCATAATGTTGGCTTACAAGTTGTATTTAAGGCTTGCATAATTACATGAAAATCATATAAATTTTTGAACGGAAGAATTAATGGTATCCAAGTCACAATTGTTCTTAATTTATTCATTTTTATGTGTATTCTTGGATCCACAAAGAAATTTTCATGTTGGAAAGGAGTTAACAAAAATGATTTTTTTTTATATCAGATGCAAGATAATGTTGTATATGTTAACTCGTCTTTTTTAACAATAATAGGATCAAAAGTTAATTCACCTAGTGATAATCCTTGAGAACAATGGATGGTTCTTGTTGCTACAAGTTGAATTGAAAAATTAAATCCTTGTTATGACAAATGATTGAAATTTACCAATTTTTATCTTTTTATGATAGGTTCAAATGGTGTCCATTTTGATTTTCTTATCAATGTTCCAATTTTAAAATTTTGAAACATTATCCATATGATGGTTTTGTCACAATGTGTTCTTGATTCACAAGACCATCATACATTGTATTGTTATTAGCACATAATTCAACCAACATAATTTTTTTTATTTGAATTGTAAAATGCAAACCTATAGTTTTACTTGGATCATTTGAAAGTTTGTAATATGGTGGGCATGATTGACAATTAATGTCCATTACTTTGAAAATAAATGTGGGACCTAATGTATTAACAAACACATGGTTATTGTGTTTTTGCACAAGTTTATTTGTTTAAAATAAATATGGAATAATAAAATTGTTGAGTGGTTGTCAATTACAAATTGAATTTATAAATTGAATATCCTTTTTTTTATTGCAATGTAAAATTTGTTCAAAATTTGTATGAAAACCATATAAAATTATTGCATAACTTTATTTAATTCATAACATTGGGCATATGTATGCCAAAAATTTGGTGCTAATGCATTAACATTATCTTTGATATTTTGGAAAATTCAATTATATTTCATAAATAAAAATCACCTATCATGATAACATCCACACCACCGAAGAATTTGTTTTGAATATGTTTTATGGATTTTAACTTATTATTTATAACATCCAACATTCTAACACCAACAAGTGATATTTCATCTATCACAACAAGTTAGAATTGTTCATATCAATATGTAAGCCTATTCAACATAGTTTATTAATAAGTTTGCTAGATTAAATAAGGATTGTTGGATAGGTATGTTCAATGCTAAATGTATTTTTAAACCATCAATATTGAAGGCAACTGTACCTATGGATGCCATAAGTAAAACCTTGGTTTTTGTTAAGTTAAAATATATGTTTTTATTGTATAATTTTAATAATCCTTAAATTATAAATTTTAATGTAAAAGTTTTACCAATTCCAACACCCCTTATTAAAAATAAACAAATTGGTATATTAAGGTAAAATTGTTTTCTATGCGTAACATCATCAAATTTTTAATTGTTTAAACAAATTACAATATTCAAATTCTTCCATCATAATAAAATATGAAGATCTTTTTAAGTTTGTGATTTTTGGTTTGATACATTATGGGTGCAGTCACACAAACATGAGCCATATCAAATGTAATGTTTACTTTAATTTTTCACATTTAGACGTGATGATTGTTTTGGATGGTGGGGGTATGGCAACACCAAACAACTACATTTGCAACTATGTTTTTTTGGGTCAATTGTTTTGAACTTGGCCAAAAAAAATGAAAAAATGGGAAAATTTTGTGATAAAAGAAAATTTTTAACCATTTTTTTCAAAATAAAATTTATTAAGGAAATCACTTACCTAGACACTTCTAGATCACCACTTGTAACAACACTTTTGTATAACTATTACAACCCATGTAAGACAATCGTTATTTAGTGGTAAGTAATGTTAGGGATCCTCATTAGTGGACCTACTTGACAAATTTGATAAAAAAAACCTTAAGATTTTGCCCCAATGTAAAATCAATAACAAGTCTTAAATGCAAGTAATAGAAAAGTACAATTACATTTCGTTTTCCTCTATTTGCTACTGTAGGTGAGTTGCTATTGTAAAGCAAAGAATGCGAAGGTCAACAAAAACAAACAACACTCCTATCAATGGGTCCTTCTGTTGTGTACTTGACTTTAACAAAATGACTATGAAATCCCTATGTGAGGAAGCCTAAAAAATAAATATTGGGGGTGAAATGTGCATAGAATTGTCAAAAAAATGAGAAAAACTGATTTAGAATACTAAGCAAAAACTATAACTCTTGAAAAATAGCTAATCATGATATTGAATTGAAAACATTACAAACATCAACTTGTAGTATTTCCTAATCTAAGTGCAAATCTAACATTGCTTGAACTTTATGAACCATTGTCTCACACCCACCACAAATCCTATACGAAACTTATGAGGACTAAGGATAAAGCCTTAAGGTGGGGGCATTTTCAAAATAAGGGGCTAAGACAAGGCGATAGCCTAGGCCCCCACCCTAAAGCCTTTACCTATCCTAAAGCACAAGGCAAAATTTATTATAAATCAAACCTATGAAGATCAAAAGGATATGAATGGGAGTGTTGTTATGCCCACTCCTCAATAGTGGGAGGGTTCTTACACCTACCAGTAGGCATAATTTCTCCCCCACCCTTTAGGAGTAGCCATAATGTACACCCAATTTCTAGGAGGGAAATTGATGGATATGAGGTGCCCTCTGCATACACTACAAATTTCTCTGTGTGCATTACAAGATTTTGGGCAGCCACAATATTTTTCTGGGCTTCACCACACACATTTCAATCGGGCATTTTGAGCAGGCGTGAGAAATGAAATGCCACAATAGTTTTGGGGGAGATTCCGCGACGGAGTCTATAATTAGAGCACTAAAATTCTCTTCGATCTCAAAAGACCTCTGGAAACTCATGAACGATCGATCATCTTCTGTCGCAGCTTTTTTTTCCTTTTCGTCCGTCAGTCCCCGGGGGCTTAGATTTCAGATGTAGGCTATCCGCTAAGTGGGGGGACGGGGAGGGTGGGCCGGGGGGGTTTCTCCCAATTTCAGAAATTTCTTTACGATTCTCAAGGAGCAGCGACACGTGACGAGTGTCAGTGAGTCTCTCTCTCGTTTGTTGAGTCAAGTCCGGCGTGCTGACTGCAGATATGTCTGCTCAGAAAATCACTCACGAGCTATTTTATAGGCCCTTTTGAACAGGCTCAGGTGTAAGTCTGCAGGCAAAAGCTAGTGACCAATGACAATCTCGAGAATGATCATTTGGATAATTTTCTTAGTTATCTTGAGAGAAATTAACAGTTAAATGTGTAATAAGGTTTGGTAAGTTTTTGAGAAGTTTAGAGGACCAATGAAATTGCTTGAAAGGGACCATATTTTTCAATCTTTAACAGAATGAGGTTGAGTGTAGGCATTAAGAGTTTTTTTTGGAAACCAATGGGGTTGGTTGGATTTGGTGCTCTGAATTTGTTTTTGTACGTATCTTGAGTGAACTAACAGTCAATGTGTTTATTAATAAAGTTTTGCAGGGTTAAAACAAAACTAACAGTCAATGTCTAACTGCTATTTACAAACAGCGTTCGAGCACAGTTCTTGTGCATTTTGTTTTCTTCTCACTTGACCAATCATATCCTCGATGAAAAATCAACACTGTTTGACAACTTTCATAAAAAGCACATTTTCTCCCTTTGTCCTCCCATTGCTCACAATTGACTCATTTCTCTCATTTGTTTGTCGATTCCTCCATGTTTTGGAGAAAGTATGTTCAAAAAGTTGTAGATACGCCCTAAATGGTCAATTTCCAGACTTATATTTATACATTTAATGCAGTCAAGCTCCTGGTAGAGAGAGGGGAAAAACACCATGTAGGTAGATAGGTAGGGTGAGTTGCCATCCCATCAAGTGGTAACAGGTGTTTCAGGGGGCTAGAGTGACCTAGCACCTACTAATAAACCATGAAGGATGGATGTTAGGTATAGGAGAAGGGCAAATTAATAGAGAGAAAATTTTTGTGAGAGATTGGAACGCAATAAAGAAAAGGAGATTTTCAAACAACTAGTGGGGAAGCCCACAAAGGATATAGAAGTGGTCTTGCTCAAGCTAAAATTGAATCAATTCCATCAACCAAGAAGGTTAGGTGTCCTTACACAAACTGGTTCACCCCTTCCCTTTGGCCACCTACTTGTGTTGCTGTGAAACAACACGGAAACATTTTTAGTGCTTTGAAGTACTTGAAGGCTACATACAGAAATCCAGGAGGTAGATGGTGTTTATGATCATTTATCAAAGGATTCTCTAGCTAAGTGGTTCCATCCTAATGGAGAACAAAAGGAGAATTAAAAGTGTTATGTAGTTATGGCACTACTTTTGCCAAATTTGTACAGCATTCTTTTATCTTAGATACACACCTTGTTCTTAAGGAAGAAATGTGTGAGGTATTGAAAAAGCACAAGGCGACAAGACAACCTTGTTTGTTGTTTGCATTCAGAATTTGATCAAGGCAATTATCCGCAAACAAGCACCTCATCTTCTTGAAAAAACTCTCATGACTGAATTTCATGTTTCTTATGCATGAACAAAAAAATTCATAAAAAGCCAACTTGATTGGAGATATTGTGTTTTGATTTTAATAGTCAACAAATTATCGAAGAACTATGAGTTGCCAGGGAAAGCTATGGTGCAATGATGTGCTGACTTGGTTATGGCTCACAACATCCCTTACAAATTAGTTTTGAACACAGACCAAATTGAAATACACATTGTTCCTACATGTGGTGATAAGACATGAGAAACAAAAGGTTCTCAACATGTGAAGGTCCATAGTATGGAAGATAAGCGCCAAATTATTTATGGCAATATGTTTAGCTGCTAATGGCCAATGTTTACATTCCAATTGATTTTTCAAGGAACCACATCACACAACCTACCACCATTGAATGTTAGTCGAGCTACATGTGTTCATTTTGACTAGCATCTCACCTTTAGCCACAATCATTAATCTACCTTGGAAACTTGCAAGTAGTTTGTGAATACCATTTTATCAAGGTTTAGGTTTAACCTTAAACCCTAGACCTTATAGGGCTTCACAAATTGAACTCTTACACTTCCAGCAAATCAAAAAATGATTTGGTTCATTTATTGCTAGAATGACCACATTAGCAAAGATTTTCAAGATCAGATGAAACATATTTATCCAAAATTCACACTATTTACATCCTAGCTAATTGCAGCATTTACAAATCAACAAATGTGATACTTTAGCATCCATTCAAACATGCATTTTGCCAAGAATTCAACAAGTATACAATGGATGTTATCACAACCCAACTCAATGCCAACAAAAATATTCACATGGATTTGAAAATGTCTACCTTCAAACCCAATATATGTGGTTGGTTGCATTAAACATGGCTACCAAACCAAAAATGGTAATCAATGGGTGGAAACAAATAGGATCATTGAGTTCATTTGAAAAGGACTTTCAAAGACAAGTTATGATGGAGAACATGGACAATACATTATTCAACACCAATGGAGATGCACTTGCAATTGATTTCAACAACACACATTACAATGAAGATGTTGATGTTGAAGTGCCAATTAACATTGTTATGGAAAAGTCATTGACAAGGGTAACCCAATTTTTAAATGCAATTGTTTCATTAAACATAGCCTCTCTTAAATGTTTGGCAAAGAAATGACAAAGAAGGCACATTTTTGTGTTATGTACCCAACGTTATATTTACATTATTTTAGCATTAGAACATGTTTTCAATCTAGACCATTATCTAATGGCCAATGTTTACTAGATTGAAAACATGTTAATCAAATCTTTGGATTGAAAAAATAAAATAAAATGAAAGTTATCTAATGTTGTTACATATTGTGACATGTGTTTTGCAAGGTTGGTCTTCTCCATTTCACATCAAAGCTCGCACCCCTTCCCACTTGAGTTTCCTCACACACTATTCCTGCAAATAGCCTACAAATATATAAAATATTTTATTATGTCACATCACAATTTCTATTGTGATTTTACCTATGTTGCATGAGAACACATGGATGTTGTGTTGTTGCCATAATTGTTTTTTACAATAATGCAATTAATTTTTATAGGCTTGATATGTACACTTTATGATGACACTAAATTACTTTAATATCTACCATCACATCCACAATTTGTCAACACACTCACTATGAAAATAACATCATAGATCTAGTCCACTCTAATTAGAAAATGTAAGATATAAAACAACACCAAAAGTTTGTTTCTATCTTGTTATGTTATTTGCTTCAAATGCAAGTGCTATTATTGAGGTTGCTTAAGTGCTTATGAGTTTATTCTAATGGCAAATTTTTGTCATATAGGAAAAAGAAAACTACTAATTAGAAAAATAAAGTGTTTAAAGGTTTTCAATGGCCAAAGCTAACAAACTAACAAACGCATTCATAGTGTAGTCAAATATTGTATATAAAACGATGATAAATTATTTATACCATAGCACATATTTCCCAAGGACATTGCCATTTTATTTTAGCATCTCCCCATGGATGATCACCCTTTTTCACTCCCAAAAAAAAACCCTACAAAATCTATTGTTCATATTGTATTGAATCTCAAGGTTTTTTTTCAAATTTCAACAAATTCCCATTGACGTTTAACAAAATTTTGAAAAATTGATTTGACCTACCGATCTTTTTTTCAAAAAACCTATTGTTGTGGGTGTGCTTGTGATGACTCTACTAAGAGCTCTGGCAAAATAAAGAAACAAAAATTAAAATGGCATAGAGGGGACAAGGTTGCAAATTGTCAATTTTCTAGTTTTCAAAATAATCTCAACAACTCTTAACATTGTTTTTGACATGCATTGTCACTATTTCAACCTCAAAAATTTGAAAATAAAAACATTGAACCGACATAGTGCATTGGCCTTGTCACTCAAGCTTGTGCAAAACAAACAAAAATAGAAAATGACAACAAAATATAAATAAATGGTGTAAATATTTGATGGAAGAGTTTGTCGAATCATAACAAGTTGCATACAAACAACACACCATAGCTCTCAACCTCTAGAAGGCTATGCTTATGTTTTTGAACGTGTTGTGTGTTACAAATGACCATGTTGTAGTGTCATCACACTAGGCTAGTGTAAGTTTCATGCTCCTTATTTCATGATTCAACCATTAAGTCCCCCACAACTTGCCACAAGCAACTTCCCACATTATCAAGTTTCGCATAACAACTTCCAAAATCATGCAATAATGTGCCAAAAGGAACCTCCACACAACAACAACAAATTGTTGTTCAAAACACACTTTCACAACCTTGTTAAATTCTTTTTTTAAAAAAAGCTCAAAAATAACAAAGAAGAGCACATGATCAACAATCACGTTGTAAGCAAGTTGCAGACAAGAAATGACAAACTAGAATTGAGGCAAAAATGCTTGTGAATGTGAGGATTTATTCCAATTGGTAGAGAACATTGAGCTTGATGCTCTAATGCTTTAGCTTTGTCAAAACATACCTCAAGCCATTGATTGCGAATGAACATGGAATGCGTTGAATAGCAATGGAAACGTGGGAGGTCATGGGTGCAAGAAATGTGCACATAATTAAAGTGCATTGATGAAACATACATAATTTCCTTGTATTTCAGCATTTTTCCACAAATGTTTTTTAAAAATTTGACAATGCAATCAAACAATTTTCCATTTTTTTTGGCTTTGATTTTTAAAAATAATTTCTGCTAAACCTGCTATTCTGGTACAGTATTCAAAACCCTATTTTTTTTTCAAACTAACAACATCTCTAATACCAACCCAAAAAAACAAAAATAATAAATTCATGATTATAATTATAATTTTTTTAAATCTCAGAACGGGAACCTAGATAACATGGGTTTTGGGGCTGGTTCTGATTTTGGGCCCAGTTGGTTTTTGGTTCTTGGTTCTGGCTCGGACTTTGGTTCCATTTTTGTCTTCAATTCTCAGTAGTTTTTGTTATTTTGTGGCACAAATGAACATCAATTCATTGCAGAGTTTTGGTTTTTTTTCAAAATTTAGAATCAGTTGTCCCAAGTACCAGTAACCAAACCAGGAATTACGATTAGAACCTACCAAAAATCAAAATCGGCCAACACTGCGTCAGACCCCTCACCTATGCAAAGTAACACAAACTTTTTTCTCCACATTCTTACCTTTTTTGACTTCCTTAGGGGTTATCAGATGGCTTTGTATTATTTTTTTGCCTTGAGATGTGAGATTTCTTTTTCTTTTTCACCAGCTAGGGTGGTTTTAGAGAATTGAAACATAAAATTCTCCAAAATGAGAATTTAGAAATAAATAAATAAATAAAAGGAGTGCCCTCAATAATTATGGAAGACATTGTGATAGGCTAGGGGGGATATTCTAGGACTTTGGAAAGCCCCCACATTAGATTTCACTTTATAATTATCCTAAAAATATGCTTTGAAAAAATCCCACTCTTTATGTGGTCAAGAACAATTTTTGGTTGCACACAAGCTCCCTACCTAACCATGGTGGTTAGTTCAGGGGTTTTCATTTCTACCTACATATGTAACAACCCATTTGCAAGTTGTTAGTTAGTAGATATAATGAGGTAACAACAACCTTCACTTGTGTATAAAATAGTGTTGTGGCCTTCTTCCCATTTAAGAGAACCTTCATCTTGATTTTGGCATTTTATATTATTTTGGAGGTTCTGTAGGTGCAGGTTTGAGCTTGATTTTTCAATTAAATTTTTAGGGCTCAATTCTCTCACTTTTTTAAATTCAAGAGTCTCTGACCCAATTCAAATATCAAGTCTAGTTCCATGTATACACTCCCCAATACTAAAGACACTATATAACAGTATGGTAAAGTACCATCCTAAAAGGTTACACAAGTTTGAACCCTGTGATAGTGAAACGGTCAAAAGTTTATGAAGCACCAAAGGGAGTCTCTCACCTTACATAAAGCATTTTGAAAAAGAATAAGGATGCTCACCCATTCTACAAGCTTGGAGAGAGTGGTACACTTTGCAAACCCTTTCCTAGGTAGTTTCATGAGATTAAGCCCACTCCAAATACAAAGAGCATTTTGGAAAAAGTTTTATAACAAATTAAAACCAAGGATAATATAGTTCCAAAATTCAACAACTAATTAAAACTTATATTTAAACATAAAATTCAGCTCACTTGTCAATTTATAAAACAATCAACTTGCTTACCTAAAGAAATTGAAAATTATGTTCAAAAACATTTTTTCACACTTCTGAGTTCAGTTTTAAATCTAACAAAAGGCTTCCCATTCTTGTGCCAATTCTAACAAAAGCATAATGGGCATCTACTTGTGTTTGCTTAATAAGCAGGTACTAAAAACAGCCCTCACCTAATAAAAACCATCTACTTACTTAGTAGTCACCTATTTTCTTACATACTTGACTAGAACCTACTTCTTGCAGAGTAAGTTATCACGGTGAAACCAAATAATAACTCAGTTGAGGTTCATCCACAGCTGAGTCATAAGAATCCTCCAGTGAATCGTGGACTGGTAGGTGCTGGTTTTTCATTCTGCCACTGTTCATTGACTGTCTGACAGTGTGCTGCACCATTCAATTTACAAGTGAAACTGAACACACCAAAACTGGGACCTGTCCCACGGTCCACCTCTGAAAAAGCCTGGAAAAGTGCCTGCATAGGCAGTTACGTACCACGGAACAGTCCTATTCGACCAGGAACTCGTTCAAATTGGAAATTTCCAAATTTGGGGTTCCTGAGTCCAGTTCTAACATGTCCCCAGTTAAATGTAACTCAAGAGTCGCCTCAGTGACCCAGCACCCACCAGTGCACCATCCAAAAAAATCTTGTTTAGAGATTTTTTTGGATGGGATGAACTCAACCTAACCTTAGGACATTTTCCTGGGATGAAGTGGCCTCTTTTTTGGCCCTCCCCCCCAACCCCAACCGTTAATTTCCCCCTCCCCCCCCCCCCCAACCCCCTAAACTCCCTTTCTACCTATTCCTTACCTCCCAACCCCAACAGTTAGTTTCCCCCGCCCCCTTTGTGTGTGTGTAAAGGAGGAAGAGCTCTACAATACCAAAAGCTTGGTAGGTCACATTGGTTTTAGTGTTGGTAGGCCGTAGAGGAAGTAAAGTTCAACAACAGCAAAAGTTGTTAGCTTGCATAAGTGTGAACTGTGTCTGTGGGGGATAGTGAAAAGGAGCAAGCAAGTGTGTGTGGACTTGACAGGTAATAGTGAGGAAATCAATGTCCACATGATGAGGGTATCACTTACATATCAAGCTTTTGATTTATTTTTAAAATATTTTTTTATGTTTTTAAATTTGGTTTTTCTTTTTTTTTTTCATTCTTATTTTTTGGGGTTTTTTTGCCTATTTCTTAAGGTTTTCTACTTTTTAAAAAATATTGTTTACTTTTTTCCATTTTTTCCATTCTTTTTTGTTCTCTATTGTGTGTGTTTTTAATTTATCTTTTTTTCAATATTTTTTTTATTTTTCTATGTTTATTGTGGTTTTATTATTTTGGCTCTTTTTTTTTCTTATTTTGTTTTTTTTTTGTGTTTATTTTGTTTCTCCTCCTCCTCTTTTGCTTATATTGCCTTTCTCAATTATACACCCTAAACTAGACAATTAAACCCTACATTTTTTTTGATATATTATGTTTAAAATTACAATGATTTTTATTTCTATTTCGTTTTGTTTTTGTTATGGTTGTTGAATTTGTTGGTTGTTAAATTGATTAGAATAGCACCTCACACAATGTTTGAATTTTTTAATTATTTGGGATTTTAATTTTAATTTTTGAATTAATAATATCTTCATGCATCCATGCTTTTAGCCATTGGTGTGTAGGAATATTTTCGTCTTAATCCTCCCAACCTTCATCATTGTGTGCAATACTCTCATCATGTTGAACATTGCTTTCATTTCAATATCAAGGGTCTAATGTATAGACAATACCCTCATTATTATTCACACAAAATTTAAAAATTTTGTGCCATACCCTTATCATGTTGACATTGATTATAATTCCAACCAAGGGTTTGGTGTGCAAAACAATGTCCTCATCATGTTGACCATAATGTTCAACAACATAAATAATTATATGAACATAATATTTATAAATCTAATCCACATTATTTAAAATACATCGTTAAAATAAGCACATCAAATGCACCAAAGTTGTGATGAAATTTCATATTCCTTGAATATCTACATTATGTATGCAATACCTTAATGGGATATTTCACATGATCTAAATTTTTATAAGTTTGTGCAATACCCTCAAAACATCTTAAAACATAACTTTTCAAGCCAATGCATATTTGCAATACCTTTATACAAGTGATGATAAATATTTTAATAGTGCCTTCAAATATTTGTTTGAATGAACAAGTCCAAGCTTTAGCTTCATTTTATTTTAACTTTTCATCATTCTCGGCAATTGCGAGGTCTATTGGAGTGGCAGCCATGTAGGTAGGTGCAACCAAGTAGGTATGGTCCGGTAGGTACCTACCTAAAAGGCTAGTATGTAAGAAAGTGGAAGGGTGGCTAGGTAGATATATGGGTGGGTAGGTAAGCAAATAGATGATCAAAGCAAAAAGGGGAAAAAATAAGGTCAACCTACCAACCACCTTAATTAACACAGGGACAAAAAAAAATTCCCATTAGTGCAACATCCATCTAAAATGGTGCATTAGTGGGTGCTGGTTCACTACAACCTTCTCATAGATGAAGAATTTTAAGGCAACTTTTAGAAAAATCATGATTAGATTTTTTTAAAGGAGAAACTTAAGTTTTTCAAATGGGAATATTATGTTGATTATGGTCCTTGACAGAAATATGTGACTATATTATGTTAGATTACAAACAGGAGACAAAAAAATAATAATTAATGGTGACCTTATAATATAATTTTGAAATATAAAGAACCATCAAAACTACTACAATATTCCCTTAAAGCCACACCACACCTAGTGTTTGGCTATAGTATTAACATTGTCATTAACAGTACATTAGGGCCATGTAATCTAGTTGTCATTGTTTGCCATCATGAAACACACTAGATAATTAAATTTTAACTTTTTGATGTCCACACTAGAGCTCGAGAAACAGCTACCAACATATCATAATCAACCAAAAATGGAGATTAGTTTACACCAGTGTTGTGTGTGTAACTGTCAATGGCTATATATACGACGTGTATAATCCATGTAAGTGTAAATGATTTACATTTACCTAGTTTTTTATACATTTACACTGCTAGTGTGAAATTTATTTATTTTTACACTTACACTTAAACAATGTAAAAAAAATACATATGTACTTCTTACACAACCCTATGTAAAAAATCAGAGCCATGTAATATGTTTGTAAACATATTAGGGTTAAGAGGGGAGCTACTTGCATGTGCAACAGCTCCTTCATTTGTTTTTGTTCTGCGCCATTGCCGTTGGAACTCACCATCGTCCTTTTCCATGTCATCTTCACGTGAGCAAGTTGTTCTTTTACCCCCTCAAGGTCTTGCTCCCATTGTTGTTTGGTGTTCATGTGTTTGTGATGGCTAGTGTTATGTGTCATCTTGCTCCCTTTTATCATTATTTATGTAAAAAAAGTTGCAACGATGAAGTCCAACATTGGTTGTTGTCATCACCATCACAAAGGACCTGCAAGCTTTTGTTGCCGTCGTTTTGTTCAGGTGAGCAATGTCATGCCCTGACCCAATTGTTATGGTGTTTTTTGCTTGGTTATATGTTTTTCAAGGCAATGAAGTTCGTGATATGAGTAACAGAGTCCTGCATTGGGCTTGACAACTGTACCCATACCCGACCCACAGCTGCGCGGGGGTCAACTGTACCCACCCATTACCCACCCATTTACCCTGACTACTATACAACGAGTCGCCCTATATAATCTGCTAACTCAGTCGTTGTAAAGCCCGGGTCCCTCGTACCCACCCATTACCCACCCATGCGTCCAAGCCCATACCCATTACCCACCCATTTACCCATGGGTATGGGTGGGTATTGGG
>Ga0116231_10008092_pt1 | contig 18696 bp, 20 predicted proteins | sample S1TSphgellanicum_2_FD_89695 | JGI IMG/M metagenome (GOLD analysis project Ga0116231, IMG submission 89695) | Host-associated microbial communities from peat moss isolated from Minnesota, USA - S1T2_Fd - Sphagnum magellanicum MG | ecosystem: Host-associated > Plants > Peat moss > Unclassified...
GCGGATCGCCGCCTGGAGCGCGGTGGCGCTGGTGTGCATCGAAGTGCTGAACGTGGCGCAGCAGGTGGCCGTGCTGGTCGATACGGTGGGCCTGCCTGTCAGCGACGTGCTGAGCGCCAATTTCGCGGTGGCCGGCATCATCAAAAGCCTGGCGGCCGCGGCGCTGGCGGTGCTGCTGTGGCGCGGCGCACCCGGCGCCGCCCTGCTGGGCGTGGCTTCGGTGGAGTTGGCGGCGGCGACGCTGACCACGCATGCGGCGGCACGGCTGGACGGGCGCGTCGTGCTTCTGGTGGTGGAGGCGCTGCATCAGCTGGGGGCGGCGATCTGGATCGGCGGCATTCCCTGTTTTGTGATGGCGCTGGCGCGGCTGCATGAGGCGGGGCCGCTGCGGCTGGTGGGTGGCCGGTTTTCGCGCATGTCCATGGCCGGCGTGGCCTGCATCCTGGTCTCCGGCATCACCATGAGTTTTTACTACATCGGCTCATGGGCCGCGTTTTACGGCACCGCCTACGGCATCATGGTGGGTGCCAAAATCGCCATGTTCCTGATGCTGCTGGCCTTGGGCGCCTGCAACCTGGCGGTCACCGAGCGCATGCGCCGCGACCCCGGCGTGCCGGTGCTGCGCCTGCGCCGCTTTGCCGAAGTGGAAATCGGCATCGGGTTCACCCTGTTTTTTGCCGCCGCCTCGCTGACCTCCGTGCCCCCCGGCATCGATTTGACGCAGGACCGCGCCACCTGGAGCGAGATCGTCGCCCGCGACCTCACCCCCGTATGGCCGACGCTTGTCTCGCCCGACCACGACCGGCTGGCGATCCCTGCCTTGCAGGCCAGGCTGAATGCGGAAGCCGCCGCGCGCGCGGCGCAACCGCGCGCCGCCTTCGTCGAAGGCTCCGGCGAACTGCCGCCGCGCAATGCCGACGATATTGCGTGGTCGGAATATAACCATCACTGGTCCGGCATTTTCGTGTTCGCCATCGGCATTCTGGCACTGTTGAACCAGGCCGGCGTGCGCTGGGCACGGCATTGGCCGCTGGTATTTCTGGGTCTCGCCGCTTTTCTTTTCATCCGCTCCGATCCGGAGGTTTGGCCGCTGGGCGATATCGGCCTGCTGGCCTCGCTGCGCGATGTGGAGGTGGTGCAGCACCGGGCCTTTGTGCTGATCATCGTGATCTTCGGCGTGTTCGAATGGGCGGTGCGCACGGGGCGTTTGCAAAGCCGCCGTGCGGCCCTGGTGTTTCCGCTGATTACCGCCGGCGGCGGCGCGCTGCTGCTGACGCACAGCCACGCGATTGCGAACGTGAAAGATCAGATGCTGATCGAATTCACCCACACGCCTCTGGCTTTGGCCGGCATCGTCGCCGGCTGGTCGCGCTGGCTGGAATTGCGGCTGCCTGGACGTGTGTCGCGAGTGGCGGGGTGGGTTTGGCCGGTGTGTTTTCTATTTATTGGCATGTTGCTGTTCTTCTATCGCGAGGCTTGAGATTTTTGCCATTCAGGCCGTGTTGCTGTGTGCCGCAATACGCCTGACGGCGGCCGCGAGCGCATCGATGTCGGCGTAAGTGTTGTAGAAGGCGAGCGAGGGGCGGACGGTCGCCTCCAGCCCGAAACGGCGCAGGATTGGTTGCGCGCAATGATGGCCGGCGCGCACCGCTATCCCCTCCTGGTTCAGGGCGCGGCCGATGTCCGCGGGCGGGATGTCGTTCAGAACAAACGAAATCACGCCGGCTTTTTCCGCCGCTGTGCCGATGATTCGCAAACCTGGAATGTCGGTGAGAAGCCGTGTCGCGTAGGTGAGCAGATCGTGTTCGTAGCGGGCGATGTTGTCCATGCCGAGGCGTTCGAGATATTCGATGGCGGCACCCAGGCCCACCGCGTCGGCGATGTTTCCGGTGCCGGCCTCGAAGCGGGCGGGCGGATCCTGATAAGCGGTTTTCTCGAACGTGACGTCGCGGATCATGTTGCCGCCGCCCTGCCAGGGGGGCGTCTCATCCCACAGCTCGGCACGGGCGAACACCGCGCCGATGCCGGTGGGGCCGAAGAGTTTGTGACCGGAGAAGACGAAGAAGTCGCACGCCATCGCCTGCACGTCGATGGGCATGTGCGAGACCGATTGCGCGCCATCCACCAGCACGCGGGCCCCGCGCCGGCGCGCGAGGCGCACCATCTCGTGCGCGGGGGTGACCGTGCCCAGCGCGTTCGAAACCTGTGAGAAGGCGACGATCTTCGTGCGGTCGCCCAAAAGTTTTTCGAATTGGTCGAGGCGGATCTGGCCGCTGTCGTCCACCGGCGCGACGCGCAGGGTGGCGCCGTTCTCCTCGGCCAACTGCTGCCAGGGGACGATGTTGGCGTGGTGTTCGAGCCAGGTGATGAGGATTTCGTCACCGGCACGCACATGCTGCCTGCCCCAGCTTTTGGCGACCAGATTGATGCCTTCGGTGCAGCCGCGCACGAACACGATATTGTCGGCCGACGGGGCGCCGAGGAAGCGGCGCACCGCCTCGCGCGCATGTTCGTAGGCGTCGGTGGCGCGGGCGGCGAGTTCGTGCGCGGCGCGGTGGATGTTGGAGTTTTCGTGCCGGTAGAAATGGGTCAGCCGGTCGATCACCGCGTTGGGTTTTTGCGTGGTTGCCGCATTGTCCAGCCAGATCAGCGGGCGGCCGTTGATCTGTTCGGCGAGGATGGGGAAATCGGCCCGCACGGAAGCTGCGTCGAAGGCGGGATGCGCACCCTGCGGGACGATCGGCGGCGCGCCGTGATCGAGAAAATAGAAGGCGGGCGCGGCGCCAGCCTGTGCTGGCGCAGCTTGTGCCGAGCCGGGTGAGGGTTTCGCAGGAGGTGCGAGCAGGGCCACCAGCTCCGCCTCGCCGGGGATGGACATCGAGAGCGGCGGTAGCGACGGAAGCCCGGACGGCGGCAGGCCGGCCGGCACCGGCGCCGCTGCAAACAGCGGCGCCAGCAGGGCGCTCAGGTCAGACTCCCCAGGGATGGCGGCGGACAGGCCAGGCAAGGTCAAGGGCGCCGGCGGAGCAGCACCGAAGCCGCCGATGCCGCCGCCGGGCGGAGAGAGGCCGGCCCGAGGGGCCGCCAATGCGGGCTCACGTGTGTGCGGCGGCCGCAACAGCGAGGCGGGATCGAAACCGCCAAAATCGGCCGGCGGCCCCGGCCCGTCGAGCGGCGGCACGGGACCCGGCGCGGCGCCAAACCCGCCGAGCGGCATGCCACCTGGCGGCACGCCTGTGCCGGCCGGCGGCAGCGAAGCGGCGGATGGCTCCTGGATGGTGGCACTGCCTGGCGGGGCATGGAAAAACTGGTTCGCCAGGCGGCTCAGCAGCGCGAGATCGTGCGGGGCAGCGTCCGCGCCAGGCGGGACCTCACTTGGCATAGAGGTGGTCATAGGCATGGTATTTGCCGATATCGACATCGTCCAGCACGGCCAGCGCATCATCGGTCAGCACGCAGAGCGAGCAGTAGAGCGAAATGAGGTAGGAGGCGATGGCCTTGTGGTTGATGCCCATGAAGCGCACGGACAGCCCCAGCCCCTGCTGCCCCGGCAGGTTGGGCTGGAACAGGCCGACCACGCCCTGGCGCGCCTGGCCGGTGCGCAACAACAGGATTTTGCTGGTGCCGCCTTCAACCGCCACCTTGTTGGACGGCACCAGCGGAATGCCGCGCCAGGTGAGGAATTGCGCGCCGAACATCGACACGGTGGGCGGCGGCACGCCGCGGCGGGTACATTCGCGCCCGAAGGCCGCAATCGCGGCGGGGTGTGCGAGGAAGAAGGCGGGTTCCTTCCAGACCTTGGTCAGCAGCTCGTCCAGATCGTCCGGCGTGGGCGGGCCGAACCTCGTCTTCAGCCGCTGGCCCGGGGCGACGTTGCTCAGCAGCCCGTACTCGGGGTTGGTGATGAGTTCGCGCTCCTGCCGCTCCTTGATCACCTCGATCGTCAGGCGCAACTGCTCGGCGATCTGGTTGTAGGGCGCGCTATAGAGATCGGAGACGCGGGTATGGATATCGACCACGCTGTTGACCGCGCTCAGCATGTATTCACGCGGCGCTTCCTCGTAATCGACAAAGGTTTGCGGCAGCTCCCGCTCGTCCCGCCCCGAGCAATCGACCGAGATCTCGGTGCCCTCCTTCACCCTGTTGCGGCGGAAAATGCCCGCTTCCACCGGCACCCATTGCAGGCAATGCACCAGCCACCGCGGCGTAATCGCCTGCATCTGCGGCTGCGTCTTGGTGGCGTTGGCAAGTTGCCGCGCGGCAACGTCGCCCAATGCGGTGTTAGCGGCGGTGTCATCGACCATGGCAGGTGATATCCTTCGTCATCGGAGCAGGTGAGGCGGCCGGAGCGAAGGCAAGTGTAAACTGAATTTGTAAGCGAAACGTTACTCCCGGTTGCGATGTCGCTCAACAGCGTTGGGTTAGAGATTTCTTAGCCATCTTCTCAAAAATCTTCCTGATTTTGCCATCGGTACGCCGCGTGCGCAGAGCGACGTCTTTTGTCAACAGAGCCGACAGGCGTCGGGCTTGCTGTCAGGTGAGGACCTGCTGCATGGTTGCGGCATCGGGCACGCGCACAGCCCATTCCTCGATCGTTGCGATATTGGCCAAAAGCGCGCGCTCCCGCGCCCCCGGCCGGCACCGTCTGGCCCTTGTCATGGCGCTGGCCGCCTTCGAACTGGGAAGCGCGGTGACGCTGAACGACGGCAACGAGATGCGCAAATTCCCCTTCCAGCCGCTCATCCTGGAGGCCGTGGAGATCGTGCGTCACCCTGCCGCTGCCGGCGCCATGCGGTGAGGGGCGCGGTCGAGCCGCCACGCCAACCAGGCCGGCGAAGATGAGCGCGGCCGCCTGCCCGGCCGGACATAAGCCGGTTGGCGAAGGGGGCGCGGCGTGGCACATGCGGCCCATGCTCCGACATTGGTACCATAAACTTCTCGCACTGGCGGCCACCCCGCTGGCGCCGCTCTGGCTGGCCCTGCTCTCGTTCGCGGAAGCCAGCGTGTTTCCGATACCGCCCGACGTGCTGCTGATCCCCATGATCCTGGCGCGGCCGCGGCGCGCCTGGCTGCTGGCCGGAATCACCACGATCGGCAGCGTCGCCGGCGGCCTGCTGGGCTACTGGATCGGCGCCGCCCTGCTGGATCAGGTCGCCATGCCGGTGGTGCGTTTCTATCACGCCGAGGCGGCCTACCACGGCTTCATGGCCTTCTATGCGCGCTGGGGGTTTTGGGCGATCCTGTTCAAAGGGCTGACGCCGATTCCGTTCAAGCTGGTCACCATCGCCTCCGGTGCGGCGCATTTCGATCTGACCTCGTTCGTCATCGCCTGCATAATCACCCGCGGCGGCCGGTTCTTTCTGATCGAAGCCCTGCCCCTGCGCGTCTTTGGCGACCGTGCCAGGGTATTCATCGAACACCGGCTGGGGCTGATTTCCACGGGGATCCTGGTGGCGGGGATCGGCGGGGTGCTGGCGCTGCGCTTCCTGTAGGATGGGTCTTGACCCATCATAGCCGGCGCGAATTTCGCGCGGCCAGGCCAAAGTGATGGGTCAAGACCCATCCTACGGCTGCCGGCCCGCGCGGCCTTTGCAACACGCCGCCTGGCGTGCATTCTGCACCCCAGTCGGACGCAGAGGCCGACGTTATAGGGATGCAACGCCATGGACGACATCACCTGCGCGCAGGTGCGCGCCAACCCGGATTTTGCCGAGCTTGAACGCCAGCGCGGACGGCTGGGGTGGACGCTCGCGATCATCATGCTGGCGGTCTATTTCGGTTTCGTCCTCCTCGTCGCCTTCGCGCCTGGGCTGATGGGAACGCCGGTTGCCGGCGTCATCACCCTGGGATTTCCGCTCGGCCTGTTCGTCATCGTCAGCGCTATCGCACTCACCGGCGTCTATGTCGTGCGCGCCAACGGGCGGTTCGATGCCATGACCAGCCGCATCGCACGGGCCAACCCATGAGGCGCCTGGGACTGGCGGCGGCGGCGCTTGCCCTGCCCGGCGTGGCGCGCGCGGCCGATGCGGCGCCGCCGGCGGAGAATTTTACCGCCATAGCCATGTTCGGCGTGTTCGTGGCGCTGACCCTGGGCATCACATATTGGGCATCGCGGCGCACCCGCTCGGCGGCGGATTTTTATGCCGCCGGCGGCGGCATCACCGGGTTGCAGAATGGCATGGCCATTGCCGGCGATTTCATGTCGGCGGCCTCGTTTCTCGGCATTTCGGCCATGGTGTACACCGCCGGGTTCGACGGGCTGCTCTACTCCATCGGGTTTCTTGTGGGCTGGCCGATCATGATGTTTCTCATGGCAGAGCGCATGCGCAACCTGGGCAAATACAGCCTGGCGGACGTCACCTCCTACCGGCTGTCGCCGGGGCCGGTGCGGACCATGTCGGCCATCAGCTCGCTGGTGGTGGTCGCCTTCTATCTGATTGCGCAAATGGTCGGCGCGGGGCAGCTCATCCAACTCCTGTTCGGGCTGCCCTATGCCTATGCGGTGGTCATCGTCGGCGTGCTGATGATCCTGTATGTGACGCTGGGCGGCATGCTGGCGACAACCTGGGTGCAGATCATCAAGGCCGGGCTGCTGCTGCTCGGCGCCTCCTATATGGCGGTGATGGCGCTGGCGCATTTCGGGTTTTCGCTCAACACCATGTTTGCGGCGGCCGTCGCCGCGCATGCCAAACATGCGGCGATCCTGACGCCCGGCCTGCAATTCAAGAACCCGATCTCCACCCTATCGCTCGGCGTGGCGCTGATGTTCGGCACCGCCGGCCTGCCGCACATCCTCATGCGCTTCTTCACCGTGCGCGACGCGAAGGCGGCGCGCACCTCGGTGTTCTGGGCCACCAGCTTCATCGGCTATTTTTACATCCTCACCTTCATCATCGGCTTTGCGGCCATCAGCATGGTGGGGTCGAACCCGCTCTATGTGCTGGCGACGGGTGCGGTGCGCGGCGGCGGCAACATGGTGGCGATCCACCTCGCTCATGCAGTTGGCGGGGACATATTGAAAGGGTTTGTGAGTGCGGTGGCTTTCGCCACCATCCTGGCCGTGGTCGCCGGGCTGACGCTCGCCGGCGCCACCGCCGTCAGCCACGATCTTTACGCCAACGTGTTCCGCCGCGGGCGCACCACGGAGGGGACGGAGATGCGCGTCTCCCGCATCGCCTCCGTGGCGCTGGGGGTGCTGGCCATCGCGCTGGGGCTGGCGTTCGAGAAGCAGAATGTTGCGTATATGGTCGGGCTCGCCTTCGCCGTGGCGGCGAGTGCGAATTTCCCGGTGCTGCTGCTCAACATGTATTGGAAGCGCCTGGACACGAAGGGCGCCGTGCTGGGCGGTTCGCTGGGCCTGGTTTCCGCAGTTGCACTCACCGTGCTGAGCCCCGGCATCTGGGTAAAGGTGCTCGGTTTTCACGCCGCCATCTTCCCCTACGACAGCCCGGCCCTGTTCTCCATGCCGTTGGGGTTTCTGGGCTGCTACGTGGGGAGCCTGATCGGGCGCGGCCGCCAGGCGGAGGCGGAGGCGGGCCGGTTCGAGGCTTTGTATATTCGCTCCCAGACCGGGCTTGGGGCGGAAGGGGCCGCCTCGCATTAGCCGGCACGCTCTGGCCATTTGGCTGGCGATAGTCTGCGTCGCCGCCAAAGCGTCGGGCGCACCCGCGTGCGGCGCCGGCGGGGCCGCGCTGGTGATGGTCATACCCAGCGTGCACAAGCTCATGCTGAGCAATCCGCACTACAGCTACGCCCGGCTCTACGACATCGTGGCTTCATTCCACCCCGATGTCGTCGGCGTCGAAATCCGCCAGGAGGATCTGGCGCGTGCCGGGGACTATCTGAAGCGCAATTATCCGCGCGAAATGGTGGAACTCGCCGGCGCCTACCGCGGCCGCGTGTTCGGTTTCGACTGGCTGGGCGACGAGCTGGCGGGCATGCCGATCCCCGATGACTGGTGGGCGAAGCGCAGCCGCATCAAGCAGTTGGAACGCGATTTTGATGCATCGCCGCCGCCTGCGGACGACAGGCTGAAACAGCTCGATCTTAAGCTGACCGCCCTGTCGGACCGCCGCGACGCAATCGAAAGCACCGCCTCGCCCGAAGAACTCGCGAGCGGCCTGTATGATAATGTCGCCGCCGACTATTATGCCACAACCGCCATGCTGACACGCGGCACCCGCTTTGCGCTGCTACCGCAATGGTATGAAGCGCGCGACCGGCATCTCGCGGACAGCGTCACCGAGGCAATCCGGCGCCATCCGGGATGCCGCATCATTATCGTCACCGGTGCGGACCATCACGGCCCGGTGAGCGCCGCGGTCGCAGCTTCAGGCAAGGCCAGGCTGGTGCCTGTGCCGTGATTACCGGATGACGGCGTGGGGCGCGTGGTCGATGTCGATGGTGATGGCGGCCAGCGCGTGCAGGGCGCGCGAGGCCAGCACCACCGCATACAGGCTTACTGGGAGCAGGTAAGCGACCGCCATCACCAGGCGCGAGAAATCGGCGCCGCCGATCACCGCCGCGGTCAGCAGGACAAAATAGAGGAAGGCGGCCACGAAGCCGTTCCACGGCACAACGAACGCCGCGACAAAACCCCGTCCAAAACTGCCTGCCGACATAACACCGCTCCACCGCGTGATCTTGCAGCGCAACATATGCGCTACACGGGTGATGATAAGCAGGCTTATTGCGCCTGAGCCATGCGCTCAGCGCATGAATGCTTCATGGTTTCTCCACAAAATGACAGTCCTGGGCGATCGAGCCGCGGAATTTCGGCCAGGTCTGGGTGCTGCCCAAAAGCTCGATGGCGATGTAGCCGCGCAGGCGCATCGCACCATCCGGGCCGACCCAGACTTCGGCGTCATAGATTTTCCCGTCCTCGGGGTTGGTGACGGTGCCGTGCCAGCGCCCGTCATCCTGCAGGCGCAGACGGTCGAGCAGGGTGAGGTGGCATTGCGGGGTGCCGTGCACGTCGCGCAGCACGGATCCGTCCTTCGGCCAGTCGGTCAGGCCGACGATGGTGCCGCAGAGTGCGGCGCCGCAGGGGGCGATGCGGATGACGCCTGTCCGGTCCGGCGTGTACCATTCGCCGGTGGGCGACAGCGGCGTGCCGGCGGCGGCGAGGAGGAGGCCGGCCGCGAGCCAATCACGAATCGGCACGCGGGACCCAGGGGATGCGGGCCACGTCGATACCGTCCTCGGCCAGGGCCTCGGCCTCGGCCGGGGTCGCCTCGCCATAGATCGGTTTGGCCGGCACTTCGCCCTCGTGCATGCGGCGCGCTTCCTCGGCAAAATTGCCGCCGACATAGGTGCATTTCTGCTCCACCTCGGCGCGCAGGCGCTGGAGGGCGACCCGCAGCTGGTCGGGCAGCGGCATCGGCGGAGCGGCGGGCGCTTCGGCCTGGGGCGCGGGCGGTTGGGACTCGGCGGCGTCAGGCCTGGGCTCGGCTTCGATCACCGGGCCTTTGGCGCCGCGCGAGAGGCGCGGCGCCATGAGCGCGCGCTCGACCTTGGTGCCGCCGCACACCGGGCATTCCACCAGGCCGCGGGCCGCCTGCTGATCAAAGGTGGCGCTGTCGCGGAACCAGCCGTCGAACCCGTGGCCGTCGCCGCAGCGCAGATCGTAGTGGATCATCCGCCGGCACCGGTGCCTTGCAGCAGAGCATCCAGCTTGCCGGCACGGTCCAGCGCCCGAAGCTCGTCGCTGCCGCCGATCGGCACGCCATCGACGAACACCTGCGGCACCGAGGTTTTGCCGGAGCGCTCGATGGATTGCGCGCGCGCCTCGCTGCCCTGAGGGGCGTCGATTTCCTGGAAGGTGACGCCCTTGGACTGGAGAAGCGCCAGGGCGCGTGCGCAATAGGGGCACCAGGGCTGGGTGTAGATTTCGACGGTCGGCATGGGGCTCCAGAAGCTTGCGGTCAATCGTCGCGTGGGCCAGGCACGCGGCATGCCACCAGCACGTCGATGCTCGCCGCCCCCGCGTCAAGGAGGGCGCGCGTGCAGGCGCCGGCGGTGGCACCGGATGTCAGCACATCGTCGATGAGCAGAACGCGCCTACCCTGTATATGGGTGCGGCGCGCGGGTTTTGCGGCAATCACCTCTGCCATCGCCGCCGCCCGCTCCTGCGCCGAGAGGCCGCCGAGCGAGGCGGTGGGGCGCAGCCGGGTGAGCGCATCGAGGCAGAGCGGTTTTTTGGCACTACGGGCGACGTAGCGTGCGAGCAGGGCGGACTGGTTATAGCCGCGGCGCAGCAGGCGCCAGCGGTGCAGCGGCACCGGCACCAGCACATCCGCCTCCGCCAGCAGGGCGGCGCCGGCGCGGGCCATGTGGCGGGCAAGCAGCGCGGCATTCTCCTCTGCCCCCCCGTGTTTCAGGCGCAGGATGAGCGAGCGGGCCTTGTCATCATAAAGCAGCGCCGCCCGCGCGCGGCGCCAGGGCGGCGGATGCTGCCGGCAGGTCTGGCAGGTGCGCCCCGCCCCGCCGGCGGCCTCGCTCTCCAGCGGCAGGCCGCAGCGCCGGCAGCACGGGTCGGTGACAAAGCCGATGTGGGCAAAACATTCGGCACAGAGCTGGCCGGGCACCTCCACAGGGCCTTGGCAGCCGGCGCAATGCGGCGGCAGCAGCAGGTCGAGCACGGGTGTTATTACGGACATGCAACACACCCTAGCGCGCCCGCGCCTGGAAGCCACGCTGAAAACGCGCCATGCTGCCGCCATGGACGAGATGCATGTCTTCGACCGCCACGCCGTGCGCCTGCACCGCGACCGCGCCGCCGCCACCGTCGGCCGCACCGCCGACATTTTGATCGATGCGGCCGAGCGGCTAATCGACCGGCTGGACGACACAACGCACAGATTTACCCAGGCGCTCGATGTCGGCGGCCGCGGTTTTGTGGCGCCCCTGCTGCGGGCGCGCGGCATTGCGACGGTCAGCATCGACCTGTCGCCGCGCATGGCGGCCCTGAACGGCCCCCCTGCGCTGGCGGCCGACGAGGAGTTTCTGCCGTTCGCCGCCGGCAGCTTCGATCTCGTGGTCGCCAGCCTCTCGCTGCACTGGGTCAATGATTTACCGGGTGCGCTGATCCAGTTGCGGCGGGCGCTGCGGCCGGACGGGCTGTTTCTCGCCAGCCTCCCCGTGCTCGGCACGCTCGGCGAATTGCGGACCGCCTTGACCGAAGCGGAGTCCGCCCTGACCGGCGGCGCCTCGCCGCGCATCTCGCCCTTCCCCGATTTGCGCGACTGCGCCGCGCTGCTGCAACGCGCCGGCTTTGCGCTGCCGGTGGCAGACGCCGAGGACATCGCGCTCGCCTACGCCACTCCACTCGCCCTGCTGCGCGATCTGCGCGCCGCCGGCGAGGCCAACGCGGTTGCCTTGCGCGACCGGCGCGTGCCGCCACGCGCGCTGTTTGCCGCCGCTTTGGGCTCTCTGCCGATGCAGGACGGACGTCTGCCGGTGCGTCTGCGCCTGGCCTTCATGACCGGCTGGGCGCCGGCCGACACGCAACCCAAACCGCTGCCGCGGGGCAGCGCGCGGATCAGCCTGGCGCAGGCGCTTGGCGATGGGCCTGGCTAGCGCGGCGGGCGAGCGGGGTTAAATGCCTCAGGCCAGATACGCTTTGGCGACCAAATAAAGGCAACACACCATATTAAAGCCGACACCGCATTGCAGTCGCACCATGCTGTTTTTCAACGAGGCGACATCCGACTTGATGATCGCCAGGTCGGACTTCATCATCGCAAGATCAGACTTGAAAGCATCGTCGCCCTGAGGCCCCATGGCGCCCAACGCTCATCTCCTGAATGGCCGATCACCCCGGCATCAATAGACGAAACAGCCCCTGATATCCAGCGTAATCATAACATTCGTCGCGCATCGTAGGGTGGACCCAGTCCACCACACAGCCTCTCCAGCGGCGCACTGGCCGTGTCGGGCGCCCTAACCATTTTCTAACCCGTGCTTGATCGATCCTATCAAAATATCAGCGACCCAAGGGAATCTCGAGCCAACTCGCACTACAGCCTGACATTCTGTTTCTTCGTCGTAGGCGACAATCCATTCTCCTTCAAGGAGCGGCTCGTGTTGCATCGATGGCGGCAAACTGACTGCAACACTCTGTTTATCAGGACAAACTTCGCGTGCGTTGAAGTCCACGTATATTCGTCTCATAGGTTGTCCGTCCTTGACTACTCCGCATTATAGAGCGACCAAAGGGTGGACGCAGTTCTATATGCGTTATTTTAAGCCAAATATCCGGTCCGTAGCGTGGGTCTTGACCCACGTCTTCGGACGTCGCGGCGTGTGTCCGTGGGTCAAGACCCACGCTACGAGCTGGCAGTGTCGGGCGCCCGAAGGTGGACTTCGTCCACCATACAAGCCGGCCCTACATAATCTGTGTAATCTGTGAAATCTGTGGATAAATCCGCTTTCGGGGGATCAAGCGGCTTTGGCCTGTCCCGCAACGCGCACCAAATTCGTCAGCACCTCGTTGGCCGTCTTCACCCGGTCGGCCACATTCATGTCGCGCACCACCGCCAGCTTGTGATCCGGGCGAAGTTTGATCACGCCCTTGCGCGTGCCGAGCCAGGCGACCAGGCCGGAGGGATTACGAAAAGCGTTGCCGCGGAATTGCAGCACCATGCCTTTAGGCCCCGCCTCCAATTTCTCCACACCGGCCTCGCGGCAGGCGCGTTTCAAATGCACGACCTGGAGCAGATTCTCGACCTCGTCCGGCAGCTGGTAGCCCGCATGGAGCCCTTGCGGAATGCGGTGACCCGCGTCTGCCGGACACAGGGCTTCCCGCGGCGCGCCAGTCCCGCATCCCGCAAGTGCTTCATGCGGGCTACGTTGCTATATCGCAAAACTCCACCGCGGCGCGTCCTCGCGCAGCCAGGCAACCACGCTGACCGCCAGATGGCTGGCCTGCACGCGAATGTCGGGCACGGCGACGCATTCCCAGAACACGCCGCGCACGATCGGGCCCAGCGCCCAGATGCGCGGGGCGGGTTCGCCGTCGGCGCGCACGGCGTTCAGCCCGTCGGTAACATCCAGACCCATGCCTTGCGGGTCCATGCGCACCAGGCCGCGGTCCAGCAGGCGCTGCATCAGCGGGTCGCGGGTTTTGGAAATATGCTCCAGGCCGGACGCTTTGATGACACGCTGCACATCCAGCACTTTGGAGACTCCTCCGGTGCGCGGGGTGTAGGTGACGCGCACGCAATTTGCCCCTTTCTCCATGCTGGAGATGCGGCCGGCGACGATCCGCAGACTGCCGTCGTCGATCATGGTCTGGATGAGGTCGGCGTGCGGCGGGGCCATGCGGTGGCGGTGCACGTCCCAGTAGCGGCGGACGTGGCGCAGGAAGCGGCGGCGCTCGGCGACGGGGAGGCGCACCCACAGGCTGGCGGTGATCGGGCGCATGCTGTCGATGACGGCGCGCCAATCCACCCCCTGCTCGGCCGCCGCCTCCACCTCCTGCCGCAGACGCGCCATGAGCAGCGGCAGCGAGCGCTCCTCGGCAATCGTCAGCATGGGCGTGGGCCAGGCGGCACTGGCGGTATGGCGCATGGGCAGCAAGCCACCGCGCGAAAGTGCAAAAATGGTGCCGGGAAAGCCGCGGCGGCGCAGGCCGATGACCAGATCGACCATCGTCAGGCCGGTGCCGACGATCATCAGCGGCCGGTTGGGATCGAGACTGCGCCAGGCCTTTGCGTCCCAGGCGTTGGAGCAGATGCGCGGGTCCTCGCCCTCCTCGGCCGGCAGATTGCCCACCGCCAGCACGATGCCGGCGACCTCCAGCCGCTGGCCGCTGGCGCAGGTGAGCACGAAGCCGCCATCCGGAGCGGGCTCTACGTCGGTCACCTCGTCGGGCAGCAGGCGCAACTGGGCGTGGCCGGCGGTCTGGCGCATGGCGTGGTCCAGGATGCTCCGCAGATACGTGCCGTAAAGGCCGCGGGAGGCGAACAGGCCGGCTTCGGTATCATATAATCCTTCGAGCTTGCCGCCGGCGGCGGCCGCGCGGTGTTTGAGCCACTCCTCGAAATGCAGCCGCTCGTCGGAGATGGCGCTCATGTTGGCGGCGCGCACATTGAGCAGATGCTCGTGCTCGCCGGTGGAGTAGGCGACGCCGCGGGCGAAATCGGCCGAGCGCTCGCAGAGCAGCACCGGCTGATCCTCCGGCAGGCGGCGCAGCAATTGCAAGGTGGCAATGGTGCCGGAAAAGCCGGCGCCGATGACCGCGATCGGCCGCTTGCCGGCAAACGGTTCGGGGAAGGCGGTGTGGGTGCGCTCGGGGAACAGGTGCAATCCCTCCATGACGCCGCCGGCAGCGGGGGTTGGCGGCTGAGCGGGAGCGGCGGTCGCGGTCATGGTGCGGTTCCTCCTGGCGGATTTGATGCGGCAGGCCTAGCAGCTTGCGAGACTATTTCCTAGCGTTTTAGTATGAATCGTGCGATATTTTTTACCGGCCGTCGTGCCATCAGGCCATACCACGGCGGCAATGCCAAAGGAGTTTATGCGCGCATGCTGACCAGCCGGGCCAAATATGCGGTGCGCGCCAGCATGGTGCTGGCCGAACGCCGTGCCGCCGGCGGCTGGACCAGCGCCGGCGCGCTGGCGCAGGAAGCCGACGTGCCGCGCAAATTCCTCGAAGCCATCCTGACGCAGTTGCGCGACCAGGGGCTGGTGGAAAGCCGCCGCGGCCCGGCCGGTGGCCACCGGCTGGCGGCCGAGCCCAGCCAGGTGACGGTGGCCGACGTGATCCGCTCCATCGACGGGCCGCTGGCCATGACCCCCTGTGCCAGCCAGACGCGGTTCGCGGCGTGCAGCGACTGCGCCTCTGTGGAGGCTTGCCGGATTCGCCATCTGATGAGCCGGGCACGCGATGCGGTGGCCTCGGTGCTGGAGGCGTGTTCGCTGGAAGCGCTTTGCGCCGGTTCCGCACCGGTGGGACTATGAAGCCCTCGCGCCCGCATGGACCGCGATAAATTTCCTGCTAACCTTTAGCCGGTTTGGCAGGGACTTTCTCGTGTTTGACGACGACCAACATATGCTGCGCGATGCGCTCTATGTTCTGTTCAAGCGCCGCCTGCTCATCTTGCTGGTGACGCTGGCGGCGATGGCGGCCGGGGCGGCCTATGCGGCACTCGCCGGCGCCGCCTATACCGCGTCGGCGCGCATTGTGGTGAGCGCAGCGCCAGGGGCGACCTTGGATCACGGCCAGGTGGCGCGCAGCCAGGCGGCGCTGTTCGGCGACCCGGGCTTGTTGCGGCTGCTGCTGCCGACGCTGAAGGCGCGGCTGCCGGCCGACCGCCGCCCGCCTGTGGCCCGCGCCCTGGCGCGCATCGCCGGCTGGTTCGCCGCAGGGGGCGATCCCGACGAGGCGCTTTATGCCAGGCTGAGCCATGCGCTGAGCGCGGCTGCCATCGGCGACACGGATGTGGTGGCACTGCGCTTCACCTGGACGGATCCCCGCTTTGCCGCCGATGCGCTGAACCTGATCCTGTCGAACGACGAGACGGCGGTCTCGCGCGCCGCAGGCGCGCGGCTGGACATCAAGCTCGCCGAGCAGGCGTTGCAGGATGCGGATGCGCAGGTGCAGGCGGTGGATGCACGGCTGGCTGCTGTGCCGGTCGGCCAGGATGCGGCCGAGCTGGAGCGGCAGCGCGACCGGATTGCCAGCCGCATCGCGGCCTCGCGCAGCGCCGGCGATGCGCTGCGCGTGGAGCGCGAACTGGCGCAGCGCAAGCTGGACCGCGTGGAGCAGGCGTACAGCAGCGGCGGCTGGGTGGACGCGCCGGATGCGCAGGACACGCCCTCCGGCGCGCCGGCCTTGCAGCAGACGTTTGTCACGCTGCTCGACAAGCATCAGATGATGCTGAGCCACCTGCCGCCGGACAGCGCGCCCGTGCGCGCCGTGGATGCGCAGATCGGCCAGGTGCGGGAGCAGAATTTTCTGGCGGTCAAACAGCTGCTGGCCGGCAAGCTGTCGGTGCTGAGCGAACGCCTGTCGCAGCTGGATGCCGATATCGCCGCCGATGAGGCGAGTGCACGGGACACCGATGACAGGCTGGTCAAACTCGATGCGCTGACCCAGACCCGCGCCGCGGCCGCCGCGCGCGCGGCGGCCGCGCAACGCCGCTACGATGACGCCAAGCTCGCCGTGGATGCGCTGGGGCGCGAGGTCTCCGGCATCCGGATGCTGAGCCCGGCGGCGCCCCCGGCGCGTCCGGATACGGCGGCACCGGCACTTATTGTGCTGCTGGCCGGGTGTTTGGGTTGCGGGCTCGGCGTGCTGGGCGCATGCGTGGCCGAGCGGACCAGGCGCACCATGGACCGGCCGCGCGATGTTGCCCGGCTGCTGGGTATCGAGGTGCTCGCCAGGGTGCCGGACCTGAGAGTGTAGATGGCGTCAGAGGAGCACAGCGCCGAGACGCAGGCGCGGCTGCCGGCGCGCCAGGCGGCGGCCGGCGTGGGGCCGGTGCAGGATGCGCCGGTGCTGACCGTCGATGGGTCGGTGGTGCATGGGCTGGCGCGGCGCTGCCTGAAGACGGGGCGGGATGGGCTGGCGGCGGTCGGCGTGGCCTCGCTTCAGCATGGCGATGGCGCCACCACCATTGCGCGCAGCCTGGCCGCTGCGCTGGCGACATCGTTCGGCAAGCGGGTGGTGCTGGTGGAGGCGAATTTGCGCAGCCCGAGCCTGCGCGACACCTACCGTCTGGCCGAGGGGCCCGGCCTGTCCGACGTGCTGGCCGGATCGGCGGCGCTGGAGGATTGCTTGCGCGCGGCGCGCGGCTTCGGCCGGCTGCTGGTACTGCCCGCGTCCAGCATGCCGGCCGGCAATCCGGCGGCGCTGCCGGGGCCGGCGCTGCACGGCGCCATGACCAGGCTGTTCGCCTATGCCGACATGCTGGTGTTCGACCTGGCCCCTCTCCTGCCCTATCCGGACACCGGGATGCTCTGCGGCAGCCTGGACGGAGTGGTGCTGGTGCTGAACGCCGGCCGGTCGCGCCAGTCCGACAGCAGGCGCGGGGTGAAGGCGCTGCAGGAGGAGGGAGTGCCGGTGCTGGGCGCGGTGCTGAACCGGGAGCGGGCGTTTATTCCCCGGATGGTGGAGAGGATGTTTTAGGACGTTCTTTTTTGAAGAAAAGACCCAAAGACTTTTGGATATTTGACCCGCGCAAGCTGTATTTTTCAGCCCATAGAATAAAAGTCCTTGCTTCTTTTTTTCAAGAAACACGTGGCGGATTCAAGTTCCGGAGCGGACACCGCCCGCTGAGGTCCGGTCTGCGCTGGTCAGTTCGGCCAGCAGGCTGCTGAATTGCTCCTTTGGCGTGGCAAAGTCGAGCGTCTTTCTCGGCCGGTCGTTCAGGCCGGCGGAGACAGGGGACTTCTTAAGAAAACTGGCCATGCAGCACGCCAATCCAGGCCTCGGACGAATGCACAAGATCCTGGCCGAGGCTGCTCATGGTGCCGGCTTCACCTTGCCACCCCGCAGCGTCCGCGGCCGCGGGCACGAAGGTGATGTCAGTGCCGCCATGGCCATCAGAGGCGAGATGGAAATTCGCAGCGCTATAATTGCCCGCCAAGGTCAATGTGGCGGATTGGCCCGTGCCGGTTTCCAGAGTAAGCGTATGGCCGATAAAGGTCAGTGACCCGGCGGCAAGGCGCAGAAAATCCACTGTGTCAGACGCACCGAAATGCGATATCGTGCCACTGACCGCCGCACCCTTGGCAATCTCCAGCGTTGCGCCCGATCCGGTCTGGAACGCCACGCCGGTTGCAAGGGAGGTTTCCACCAGCAGCGCAGATGCCGCCGCAATCCCGATCGATCCGGTTCCGACAACGCTGGTATCGAGCACCAATGTGCCGCCTTGCGCGGTGATCAGACCATTATCCGTCAGCGCGCTGGCCGCCGATGTGCCTATTGTGCCGAAACCCGAAATTTTGCCGCCCGCGCTCACACTGATCGACCCGGCCGATGACAGCGAGCTGGCCAGAAGCGGCGCTGACGGGCCGATCACGAGTTGCGCACCAGCGGCGCTGGAAATCTGGCCACCTTTCAGGGCCACAGCGCCCAGTGTCGCGATCCCCGTCGCCGCATCTGCCAAGGTGCCCCCGCTTTTGACCGTGACGCCACCTGCATCGGTCCATGCCCCGGTGAGCCTGGCGTTACCGGCGATGTTCAGATCGGTTCCCGCCTCCAGCACATTCGTTCCGGCGAAAACCCAGGTTCCGCCAGACATTTCGCTGATCGTGGTAAAGCCGGTAAATTGCTGGCCAAGCCCCGCGAGTGTGCCAACTGCCGTACCGCGCAATACCAGTGAATCAGCCACGCCGGCATCGGCCACGACATTGCCTTGGAATTTCGAGGCCGCATCGATGTCCAGTGTGCCAGCCAGCGTGCCGAACAGCACCGCATCGCCCGCCGCGCCCGCCGGGCTGCCAAATCCGCCGGCGCCACCGGCCACCAGGCCGGTTGTCACCAGCGTGCCGCCATTTATAAACGCGCCGGCGCCGCCGATGCCACCTGCGTTGCCCTCGTAATCACTGCCGCCGGTGCCGCCGGTGATGGTGCCCGCATTCAAAAATGTGGTTTGGCCGGCGATGGAAACGCCAGCGCCGCCGGCGCCGCCCACGCCGGAGCGGCTGATGTTGGATGTATCGCCGCCGATGCCGCCCTGGATGCTGCCGGAA
>Ga0116231_10008093_pt1 | contig 18691 bp, 15 predicted proteins | sample S1TSphgellanicum_2_FD_89695 | JGI IMG/M metagenome (GOLD analysis project Ga0116231, IMG submission 89695) | Host-associated microbial communities from peat moss isolated from Minnesota, USA - S1T2_Fd - Sphagnum magellanicum MG | ecosystem: Host-associated > Plants > Peat moss > Unclassified...
AATTAACCTCCTACCACCCAAAGTTCTTGAAAAATGACCTTATGCAAAATGGAATTGAAGGCATTTGCAATGTCCACCTCAAGCACCACTCAATTGGGATGGACATTTATAACAACCTAAATACCATGAACCATAGCCTCACACCCTGCCCTAACATCTACATCGAATTGATGTGGCAACAAGTGCAAATAAAACGCATCACAAAATTAAAAACATGATGCCCTTATTCACCAATCAATAAAACCCATCGCCCACTCCTATCAAACACCACCTAAAGGTTTGGCCAAAGCCAAAAACCTAATGTCACCAAAAATCCAAACAACAAACCTTGAAATACAACCTCATGGGAACTTAGCTAATTGAGCTAGGTGAAACCACTCACTAAATCCTTTAGGTTGAAAAAATCACAAAAATGCTCAAAGACCATGCTTGAAGGACCCCATGTTGACAAATGGGACAAACGCATGAATGTTAACTTAAAATAATCAAAAAAAATTCTAAATTTATTTTTAGCTAAAAATTTGTCAAAAAATCTAGGCAAGGGGAATCTAAACCTAAAGGATGTAAAATTCGCAATGCACTAATAATCTCAAAAAAGACTTAGATTGGGGCAAGGGGGGCAAGAACCCTAACAATGTATGCAAACTCCCCTACACATCAAAGGGTTAAATTTCGCTTAAGCCAACGAGTGGGGGAAAAGATAAACACAAATATCTAGAGAGGGCACAATCGCCAAATTAGGAACCCGATTTGTAAGTAACACCACTGCAAATGCTTATGCCTTGAAAAAATGTTCCACCTAAAATTCCTCCCAATCACTTTAAAAGAATCGCCAAAAAAATGTCCTAGTTTCCCGACAAGGTTTTAAGATTTTGTGATGTAACCAAGGTGGTGACCATTCAAAAACTAATTTAACCAATTTTGGCTACATGCCAAATATGAAAGTAGAAAATATCCAAGATCCTTCTATGTTCTTGGCTACCTATTCGAACTTATTGTGGAAATTTGGTGACTTGAATTTTTTTCTTTTCAAAATTTGGCGAATTTGGACCATTTTTACCATGAAAAATCCTTTGTATTAGTGAAAATCACATTTTTAGGTCAATTTTTTGCAAAAATTTGCTAATAAAAAAAACATTGTTTTTTGATGCCCAACTAGTCCATCCCTAGTGGGAAAGGTGAAACACCATTGTGGAAACAAAAGGTATAAGTGCAAGGTAGCCACATCAAATAAATCCTAGGTGAGGCGATCAAGGGGGAGACAAAAAGCTAAGTACACCTTTCATAGCAAAACAAAAGGGATGCCCGAATACAAACAAGGCCAAGGAAGACCTAAATGAAAGGCGCCAAAAAGGTCCAAAGCCAAAACCCAAATGTGCATAGCTAGAGGTGGAAAGGAGACCAAGGAAGAAACCAAAGAGCCAAGGGCACCACCTACTAGAAGAGCATGAAAAGCTTGACAGTGCCTTTGGTGACCTGCCATGCCATGCTATGAAAATAACAACCCATACCCAAAACAAAAGGACGTCGTGTTGGGCCCCACCTTGGCCATGAGGGACAATGAAAGACCGACCATGCAATGAGCATGAAAAACCACACTAAGACTAGAAAAGGGAGGAGGCCTTAAAGCTGAAAACAAAAGCACAAGAAGAATGAGAAAAGAGAACCCGATCTTAAAAGGGGACAAAACCCTTCAAAAGAAAGAAAAACTGAGGAAGGATGGGGAGAGGAAATAGATACCATCTTTAAAAAATAAATTAAAAAGCAGCTCAGAACAAAAGGGCAGCCCGGACCCCGTCCCGCCCCCCAATTTAACCTCAATGGCTACAAGCCTTGGTGCTCTGGCAAAGCCACCCTCGCCTCCACGCTCCTTTGCAATCACGCATCTCCATTGCCTCTTAGCACTCCTATCGCCAACACCAGCCTCACATCCACGCTCCTCTACTAAACACAGGTCTCCTTCCTTCCTTACCTCCTTTGGCAAGTTGGAGAACTCTTTTATCTAGCTATGGCGTCTTCTTGGATTGGAATGTGGAACATCAAGCTGGAGGGATATGAAAGTTGGATATCTAGTCCTCCACCTTTGACCACAATAGCAGCAACAGCTTGTATGTTGGAACCCAGATGATGATCCGAAATCCATGTTGTGCGAGGTTAGCATTCATTTTTTGACATGCGACTTAGGAGACTTAGGTGCATGGGAAGGATTGAAATCACCAATTATCCCAATAATGGATTCAGAGGTCACCATTGCAACCACTGTTGCCATTACATTTATTTCCTTGTAATTTACACCAGAACTTTCACTTTGCTTGTAGCATCAATTTAAACAAGTTTAGTTGAAATGATAGTACATCAAAACTAATGAAGGAAGCTTACTATATGGCAACTTTCATGCAACAAAATATGTGGTTAAATTTCTGGTTTTCACATTTGCATGGTCATTTGCTTGTATCAAGTGCAGAAGTTTAACAACACCCTGAAAGTGCAAAATCCAAGGCATTTTCATGTAAAGCCTTCCACCAAAGCCACAACATGCAAACATTCTTGACTTTCAATTTTATTGATTCTTGCATCATTGTGATAATTTGTCCAATTCAGGATGTCAATTGCAAATTTCTGCTTGTAAGACCTTGATTCAAAGCACATATTTGGAAAATTGGCAAATTACCAACAAGAAAATTTTCCCAAAAAATTAGTCATTTGGGTTTACAATATCATTTATTTCTATTTTAATTGAAATGACATGTCATCTTCCAATTAGCCATAACACATGTTTTAGTTATAGCATCGAACCCCATTTCAAATGAATAATTTTTCATATTTGTAAACTGGGCATGTTGGGTGGTTTGAAGGGTATTTCAACTCATGCTGGTTACCTCAATGGAAACCTCTTTGCTCTATTCCCAATTATGTTCACAGCAATTTTTGCCTAGGTTAATGGTAAGCAGGATATATATATACCATTAGCACATTTAGGGAATGCAAGAATGGTGGAAAGCAATTACATCAAATTGTATCATTGGTTTCAACCAATGTTTTTTTTCAATTTTGTGATGTCGCCACAATTGCAATCACCTGTAAGATAATTCAGCCAGATTTTGCCTATAAACAAAAAATCAAGAAGTCAGAGAATTTAAGCATCCTTTTATTGCTTTTAGCTAAGTACTGGTTGTATAGAATCTGCTGATTTCCTTTTGAAATCTAAATTTTTTTTCAAAATTTTGGTGATTAGAAAACCCAAGAAGAGAGTTAAGTTCCCATTTTTGAAAAACAAATTCACCAATTGGCTGCTTTCACCGGTGATAACTTATAGAATAGAATATATTCACAAAAAGACCAAAACTGTGGCCCCTAATCATAAGGATACTCCAAAAGATCCAGCCTTCTCTGGACCCAATCTCTGGACCCAATTATGAGAATACTTAGAACCCGGCTTATGATCAATATTGCAAACATTCCAGGCTCTCTAACCACCTGATAATGAAATAGTTGCATTCCCCTTACCAAGATACAGAGACCAGCGTTAGCAAGTTATTAAGAAAATGGCCAATTATCAACAAGTGTCCAAGGGTAAGTTACCCATAACCAACCTGGTTGTCCATAACCCTGGTATAGTGTATAGTCAGTCACTGAGTTGACTGAAGCTGAAACAAGATCCAGATGCACTCTGTAGTATCATTAGCTGTAATTCACTCGATGCCAATCCATTACACACAATTAGCTTGGTACACAAATTCAGGACAGTAATACAGTTCAATACAAACTCCATTGATTGTGTTGCAACTCTGATCCATTCATTACACACAATTAACTTAGTACACAAACTCAGGACAGTAATACAGTTCAATATAAACTCCATGGAGTGTGTTGCCTCATCACCTCGGGGAAGGATTACATACCACCTACATTAGAATGGTACTGAAAAGGAGAGCATCCAAGAAGAGAGTATGAGGCCCATGAGATCATTGATGTCTGTTATACTGAGAAAACATGGATGCCAAAAAATGTCCCACTTGCAAATTCTGGCAGTTTTTGGCAGCATTGCAATGAGCAATACAATAGGAATACTTGTCATACCTTAAGGAACATACTGAGTTTCTGTTACAAGAAACCAGCAGTAACAGAGACTACATATAAATGGAAGAAGTCCCTAACCCCTTCTTGTTAGTTTCTAGGTTTCAAGTACAAATACTCTTTGACTGCATTGATGATCAAGAGTCAGATGACACAGAGAAGCCCTCCTCAGTGCCTTCTCTGTGCCACCCTGATATCAGATGCAGGAATCAACACAAAAGTGATACCAAAGCAAATGAACCTAATCAAGTTGGCACAGCAGAGGCTGCAGGACCTCTTTGCCCTTGACCATTAGTTGCACCATAATCACCTTCAAATTTGGCCATAGCCCTAATGGGGGCTCTAGTTTTCAACAGCATTTCTTCATACTCTGCATCAGGGTTAGACAATGCTGTCACAGCCCCCCCGGCCCCAATGCTAACCTCTCCTTCTGAAAAAACCAATGTCCTAATCACAATGTTCAAATCAAAAGATGAATTGAATGACAGAAAGCCAACTGTTCCTGAATATACACCCCTTGGTCCACTTTCGATTGAATCCAGTATTTCCATTGTCCTCAATTTTGGTGCTCCTGTCATAGAACCTCCTGGGAATGCAGCCTGGATACATTTTATGGGAGTGATATCATCTCGCTTTGCACCCCTCACAGTGCTCACTAGCGTATGCACAGTTGTGTAAGACTCCACTGCCATCAAACTTGGTACATGCACAGACCCTGGCACAGATACACGGCCGAGATCGTTCCTCAAAAGGTCAACAATCATTAGATTCTCGGCATGGTCTTTCTCACTGCAAAACCCAGAAGGCACATCAAAACCAGCTTACTTTCTTTCAGAATGAAAGATCATGGCCCACTCAAGGCTCTCACCCAGCATAGATCTCTGACGAGCATTCTCTAGGATCAAATCCTAATTCATGTTACAGTTGGTATGGCTTCAGATGTCACTGCCACAATTCTCTGATTGCAAAAACAGTATTGCAACCCAGGCCAAATCCATGAGATTGCAGAAATGTCTCCAGAACATCACTCTGAAAGTACAATCCTGTCAATTCTAGCAAAACCAAAAACTAATATGAGAAGAATGATTGCAGTAATAGCCTTATGAGTATCACCCACAAAGTGCCCAACCACACCTTCATCATGAATCAGTAATGAGCTGCTGTGACAAAACATAACACTGGATGGACATCTCTATGCCTTCAAAATCTGACCAATGCCAATAACAACTTTCACCAGTGCAGAATATCAAGCTTCATACTCACACTGGACCTTGAATAGACCAATCAAGATATGAGTCCAGGTATTTCGTAGAGTGAAAGGTTATACTGGAAGTAGAGAAAGAGACCCTACTACAGACAACTAACAATAAACAGGAACAGTTTTGGTGAAAGAGCTCATATGGTAGTTAGCACATTACCTGTGTTGCAACTCATAACGGAGCCTTTCATCCTCCACTTGTGAGCTACCACGTGGCAGAGTTCCCTTAATGGGTTTTGCCTCCAGTGTCCCACTGCGGTCTAATTGCAGAAACCTCTCTGGAGAAGAACAGCAAACACAGGGGCCATGGTTGCCAAAATGCAGCCATGATGCATATGGAGCAGGGTTCATCTTCCGAAGTGTAAGATAGAGCCCGAAAGTGTCAAGGTCATTTGTTTTCCTTCGAAGCTGTGTTGTCAAGCAAACCTCATAACTTTCACCATCCCGGATGTAACTCTTGCATTTAGTGACATCACTTATGTATGTTGCCTTTGATTTTTCGGTTGTGAATGGAGGTATGTATGCCTCCTTTCCAGTGTTAATGGATGAAGTGAACCGTGAGGATTGCCTTCTTTCTGCTGCTAGGTCTATTCCACGCTGCCCCAGAGCTGTAATCCTTTGTATTGTCATGCTTGTCCACAATTCAGCAGCTTCCTTATCAGATTCAAGCTGTGTCTGCAGCCCTCTATGAAAGCCATTGCAATGCATCTGACTTTCATGTTCCGTGCTAAGGCCAGTTCCTGACTGCCCCTTCACTGTCCCCAGATGTGTGGACAGGGACTCCTGGAACAATGCCAGAACATAAATGTCATCATTCACATGATCGATAACGACTGCTCGATCTGCCAAAAAGAGGGCTGCATCTGGAAGGGAGGACTTATGACTATTGGATTGTACTCCACACTCCACTTTCAGCTCATACCTGCAAAATGCGGAGTCCAACACTTAAGATATAGAATTTGTAGAATAAGGGCTTTGTTGCTGGAGTCAAATAAGGTGTCATTGTAGAGAAGAAATAGCATGGAGTCTTACACACAACTACAAATTGTAAAACCGCCTGACAAGGTGCAGGTGGTAGGAAACGCACCCTAAATAGCCAACATAACCTCCACAAAAGTCAAAGGGAAAATCTTCATAGTCAGCCTCTAGACAAGTTCGCGATTCAAGCTCCTGCAAATCCAGCCAGTTTCATTTATGTAACTTCTAATGCGCATTTTACCTTATCGCCTTAAACACTACCATGGGAAATTGAACCAAGATGTACCCATGTTTGTGCACTGGTGGGTGTGGCTAATAAATGAACAGAAGACTTGACTGCAAGTATGCGTTGACTGCATACAGGGATGCACATGCACAATGCACACAACTTACGTTTCTGGGTCAAGTCATGTCAATGCCATATCTCTTAACCCCATGGTACAGGTGACGTATCTCCTTCTTGATTGCATAGCTCTTATCAAGTATTCCTTATGGATACCGAGTGCTCATAAGTCTACATGCTTAGATATGGGATGCTGAACAAGCTATGATGCCCCTATGCTTCCAAAATGTCTGCCATGTGATGTTGACAACCTCAAGTGCTAATTCCAAACCTAGTATTCACCTGGCTAGAATTCAAGAGCTTGGACAGATTAAAGTTCAGGAATGTCTCGCAGTACTGTTACTTTCACCCAATCATTTTGGTCAAAATAAGTTCCAAACTGCATGCTTGCAAGGCATACACTTCAATAAGGAAATGAGGTTCTCATTAACACAGTAGGAATGAGAAGCAAACCTTGTTCAGAAAGTCAAAGAAACCTTCTTCCAGAACTTTTTGCTTGACATGTCCAGCAGAATCTTCTATTCTTAATATGCCTCCTGCTCCTGTTTCTCCTCTACACAATCCAGTTAAGTTGATTTGATATCTCTGGGGCACATGAGCTCACCTAGCTAAGAGGTTCATGAACTGCTATCATTCCTTATCCTAGACACCATAGCCAAAGCATGTCGTCTGCACCAAGTGAATTCAAATCAATGCCTACAGTGCCTCTGATACACAACCTAATCAATAAGTTCTTTTCTGGAAGCAGAAAACCCTGAGTCCTACACCATGAACTGCATAAACTGCACACTGAACTTTGCTTCTGAACATGAACTCTGGATTCTCCACACTAAACCCAAAAACCTAAACTCAAAATGAGACTTGAAATACTTGAAATGTGATCTACAACTGCAAGAGACAACATCTGAACCTCTCTCTCTCTCAGCTATTGAGCTCTGGAATACAAAATTGAGCAACAAAAATTATCCTTCCAGTAAATTTGAGCAACTGGAATTGATACACTTACATAGAATAAGTTAGCCGCCTCCACAATGGCCCACCTTTACCCCCCATATATGAAAATCGAGCCCCACCCTACACATGTGACAGAGCATTTTGGACTTTATAAGGCCACCATGTAAAGCAACTCTACAGTCCTCAGTGCATCCCAGCCACATTGTGAGTTATGTTAGATGAACTCTTTGCTGCCTGCCATAAAAAATTAAAAAAAGTCCCTGATCATAACAGCACAGACAGTCCTACAGTAGGGTAGGATCAGCCAGTATAGTAGTGTAGACATCATCACTGCCTTGCAAGCAGTTGTGGTAGCCACAATGACAAAGGGTCAGTCAACATCTTATCTAGAGTGTAGAACCTAGAAGACTTCCAGGACTTTTGACAGCAGAACCAAGTTAGTTACAGCCATCAGAAAGCCCCCACCTCTGAAGTTGCCAGAGGATGAGACACCATGAAGAGCAGATGGCAACACATTGCATCTGACTCCTTCCATGAATGTCAATCAGCACACTTGAATAGATGCAGACATATGCACATATATTTTTCATTGAAAGATTATGAGATCATGCCTGATCTCGTGTAGAACTGTCAAGCCAGAAAGTGTCTTCTGCTGCTCCACTCCCAAACAGCTCACAGAAAATATTTTCAGCCTTCACTGCAACTCCTGAAAGCTTCTGTGAATGAATTCGCAATGCAACATTTGGAGCTGCTGATGTGCTCTGTCCTACTCCATTGACAGAAAGTTCCACCCTATCATCCGCCCACTGCATATTTATACCTGCAACATTGGGAACTGCAGCACTGAAATCTTTGTTCTTGTCATTGCCAAGGTAAGTCTGTGCAGCTGGGACTTCTTGCTTTGAATTTTTCATTGCAACCTGGAACAATCATAACAGTCCCCATTATTCAGTATATTCTGGCAGCAGCATATTTGACGAAGGACCAATTGGAATACAAATTGCTGTTTCAGCATTGCCTTAGCTATGATTCCTCTGTTATGACTATATTTGCAGGCAAAGTCATCTTCAGCATAAAACATGGAGCGGTCTTAAACAAAGTTGCCCAGCAACTCTAGGAACTGGATCAAAAACATTGGAGAAGAGAGGCAATGAGCAAAATTTTACCTCTTTTGCAGGCTGCCAAGGTTGCTGCTGCCAATACTCCTGAGTGATTTTGCTGAAGTTCTCAAGAATCTGTCGACCATATGCTGTGGCCACACTCTCTGGATGGAACTGACGAACAAAATTCAACGTCAGGAGATTAGAAAGTCATGGTACAGAAAGGAGAATACACCATGCAAAAGAGACTCCCTTATTTGCAATGTACATGTCCTACTGCAGGCATACACCCTGCTACTAAGAGTCCAGTTGCTGTTGTTGTATAACCACAGACTGGCCCATTTGCAACAGAAAGAGCAAAAAAAGAGGAAACTAAACACTGGTTGAATGCAGAATCTATCCACACCTGGACAGCATGATGAGGGCGATGCCGATGAGACATAGCCATGAGCAATGCTCCTTCTTTCTTGACATAAGGCACAGAGGGAAGTTCTGTCAACCAGGATTGGTTGTTAGAACCATCAAAAACATTTCCCACAACAAGATCAGGGAGTGAACCTTGCCGCCGCCATACCAAGCTCCCATCTTCATTGTGCATCACCATTCCCTGGTCTCCTCCCAAGTGAGATTGCATCCAAACACCATCAAGAGTGCTAGAGTTTCCACCAACAAAGTTGCAGGACCATGCAGAACTTTCCAGAAAAGAGCCTGCGGATGGAGCTCCTTTGAAAGAACTGACATAATTGCTATCTGAAACTACTGTCCAAGCTGTTGGAATCAGATCCTCTGGCATTGAAATTGCATCAATCACCAGAGAGTGGTAGCGCACAACCTGCATCAAAGGAGTAGCACTCTGAGCATTCACTTGAGAATCTCTGGCTAGTCATTACACGTGTTAGTGCTGTTGGCTGATTTCACAAAGAATAGGAATCCACCTTGAAACCTGAGCCAGCACCAGAGGGTATGTCCTTGAAGAGTGGATGTCCATTGTGTTGGATCTCACTGCATTATCCAGCAAAACGAGTACTAGTTAAGAACAACTAGATCCTGGCTAGCACCTGCAAGGAGGTCTGTGGTCTAATCACAATAAAGCATCCTGCCACCTACAACAAGAGATCAACATCACTCTACAATTGTGGTTATCTTGCTCTTTAAGTAGCATCACTGGACAATAAAACCACAGACTTAAGGTGAGGGGGAGAAACCCTAGGCCACCCAGTCTCAGGTCAGAAAATAATAAAAGCAAAAGTTCCCAAAACCATCTTCAACAGTTCTTGACCATGTGTGTTTCCCCGAAGGGTGGACTCACGTACTAAACACTTGCAATATCCCACAATCATGGTACTGACTAGAACTGACAAACCCCCACCCATAAACCCTGAACAATTCATGACACAAAGCACTCCCAAAGGAGCAATAATGATCTTATGAATCTCCGTGATCGCAGTGTTATTCTCAGCTACCAAACAAGATCAAACCAATGGGCCTCATGCTCCAATTCTTGCAATAACCCATAATCATGATACTCACCAGGAGTGACAAATCCCCACCCACAAACCCTAAACAGTTCACAACACACAGCACTCCCAAAGGAGCAAACAATGATCTTATGAATCTCTGTGATCGCAGTGTTATTCTCAGCTACCAAACAAGATCAAACTAATTGACCTTGTACCACAATCCTTGCAATATTACACAACCATGGTACTTACTAGGAGTGATAAACCCTACCCATAAACCCTGGACAGTTGATGATGCATAGTATTCCCTAAGGAGCAACAATGATCCTAAAATTGCAGCATTATTTTCAGGTACCAAGCAAGATCAAACTCATGGGCCTAGTACTCCAATTCTTGCAATATCCCACAATCATGGTAAGTACTAGGAGTGACAAACCCCACCCATAAACCCTGGACAGTTCACAATACATAGCACTCCCTAAGGAGAAAGAAATGAGCAGACACATCTATGTGTTTGCAGCATTATTTTCAGATAGCAAACAAGATCAAGCCAAGGGGCCTTCAAGTACATTTAATGCTCCAATTCAGTGTTCATAGACATCAGAAAAAGGAGTTTGCAGGTTCAGTCAGAGTACATGCCAAGGACATCAGGCTAAAAACAAACTAGTTCTTATGCCAGAGAGCACACCTCAACCGGCCGTGGATGGGCTCAGGAGCATGAACGACCTCAGCTCCATGGGCGCATCCCAATGCCTACAAAAAAATTGCAATGGTTCAGACATTGTACTGTGACAGGGAGTTAAGATAAAAAGAGAGCATTCATCCTTCCCCACCCACACTGTTTTCAACTTTGAAGGACTTATCTGCATAAATTAAAATTGACATCCACCTGCAGAAGCCAGCAGGTGCATAAAAGACCTAATCTCTGAACTACAGACCTGAAAGTGAGGTACAAAAAAGAAACCTGATGGCCCAAGCAGACACCCAAAATTGGAATATCAGCACACTCCTTAAGCAGCTGCATACATATCCCTATCACCAATGCATCCCACACTCCCATTCCCCCTCTTCTCATCAGACCTTCACATAAAGCATTCAGGGTCCAAGAATTGAGACAATCACATTCAATGCAAATCAAGCAGTTCAGTATCAGTCCTGGACACTGCTTACCAATATCTTTTGGCCGTGTAGGAGTTCCAGGGCCAGGCGATATGACAACATTGTGGAAGGCACGCTCCTCATATAATAAGTGGCGCAACTCATCAAAGGTGATCTCATCATTCTTCAGTACAATTGGTGCCACTGTCATCATCACCATCATCATCATCATCCCAATCATGTACAAGCTTACTTGATATCCAGCATAGAATACATAGAAATGGCATCACATTGTGCTGATGATCAGCAGGAAAAATTTACCCTAAGTCTTGCACAAGCTCAGAACCTTCAAATCAATACTGCGCCTTCAACAGGTGAATACTGCCCCAGAAACTTTCTTCTGAACTAACCAAGAATGACATTCATGAGCACACTGTGTGTGAGTAACATGTAACAACAACCAAACCCTAAGATTTCCAAAGGCAGGGCAGACCTCCATTGATGACAGAGAGGAGCTGAAAGAGGTTATATGTGTAGCTGTCATAGTTGTCCAGTATCAAAGTTCTGATCAGCTGCTGCTCCAGTTCTACATCCTTCCCATCATCATCCCTCCCGCCCTTGCTACGGCAGCAGCTATGGGATTCAGATGAGCTCCTTCCGGTCCTCCATCTATTGCAACGACTGAAGCTCCCGATAGCCTCGCTTTGTTTCCATAGAACTAGAGGCCAAGGTTTGCAGTTGCGAGGCCAGGAGATAGACGCCGCCCTCTTGGCAGCAAACACAGATCCCTCCCGAATTCCACCAAATTGCGAGGCAGGAGGATTGCAGCTCACAGACGGTACGGTGGCCATAAGTGCTAGACCAGCGCCTCTGGTCGATTGTCCCGAGCCAAAAAACACTTCACATTGCCAAATCCGTGACTGTTTAAGAACAACTCCGGGTTGTCTCCTTGCGCAAAACAAGATCCCTCCCTCGATCTCTCATGGTTTTCACAAGCGCGGGAGAGAGAGAAATCCAACAAAAACACACAAAAATTCCACCAAAAACAAAGGGAAAAATAATTCCCAAAACCCGCTTAAGCCTCTATTTCCAAGCCCTTCTCTCCCATCTCTCGACTGCCGCGTTCCAAGTTCACTCCGCCGCTTCCCACCTCAAACCCTAAAACAAAAACAAACGGAACCCAAAAAGAAGAAGATATTTACCCACTCCAAGAAACCTATTCCTAAAAGCTCCGTCTCTCTTTCTCTAAAATCCAGCAACAGACTTACTCGCAATCGAAGATCTACTCCCGCAAACCAAAACACCCCCAAAAAAAAAAAAAACACCGCCAACAACAGCAGCAACAACGACAACGAAAACTACGCAACAGAAAAAACAAGTTCCTATCGACAATAGATTACAAACTTCACCACAGAAAACTTTTTAAAAAATCCGCCTACACCGGAGGATCATAAACCCCACCCCGGCACGGAAGAATTCTTCACCACAGAGAGAGAAAAAAACATTAATCGACGCGGAAAACCCACACAGACAAACGAGCAATCAGCATACCGCACCAGACAGAAAATCTTGAGGTCCTGCGGCGTCTCCAGCCTCTAGCATGCACCAGTATCCACCAATTCCGACGATCCGCAGGGGAAGATCACAGGCAGCTGATGAGCCGTTGAGCGCAAAACAGAAAGGCGCTCATACGAAAGCTCAGATTCCGTTCGTTCGTTGGTTTGTTATGCAGCGAAGCGAATCTTGGGTTATGTTGGGATGCTCTCACACTGTTCACTTGCTTGGTTGGTTTTGGAGAAATGGACGGCAAGTAATCAGGGTGGCGTGAGTAAGGGGATGATCGGACGGTGGCAAGTGGGCCACAAGATAGGTAGATAGGTAGGTAGTTATTTAGGTACCTACCAAATTTGGGTCACGTGCAGCAGCCCAGATACAATGGAAAGTGCGGTTGTAAAAGGACTTACAATTGACGGCGACCTCATCGCCGCCATCTCGTGAAAAGTTAAGTCCAGTGAGAACCTCAGAAATTTTGATTCCTCATACCTACCTACCTACTAACTTACCTCAGCATATACGGTAGTACAAGGGCAGCTTCACTACGTCTGTCCAATAATTAATTAATTAATTAATTAATTAGTTTTCAAGATTCCAAAATTTTGTCTTTAGAAAAAGTATTTTTTGAAAATTTCAAAATTTCTACAAATAATATAATAAGTGTGGAAGATGCCCCAGGGTAACTATGATATATATATATATCATAGGCTGTGATTGGGTTCAGCAAGTAACTATCAAATAATCAATACATTTATTTTTAAGGATTTAGTTTTCACACATGTTCATAAGTTTATTTTAATTTTTTTGATATTGCAAGTATGACAAGGTTTTTCGAGATTTTCAGAAAATTATTTGAACTTAGACTTGTAAATTACACTTTTTCTCAGAAACAAACATTTGTCAATCAAATGACAAATTTTGTTTTCAAAAATTGGTGCACATCAACTTTTGAATTATGTTGTTTTGTTATGTATAGAGTATGTAATATTGTTAATAGAAGAGAAAGTGATGTCATATGTTCTAGTTGTCCAGTCTGTCTATTTAGTGTTATAAGAGTGCAGGATTTTTCTTTTTGGCCATTTTTTTGAAAATTCCAACACAATGGAATTTGAAAAAACTACAAATATTTTTGAAGTAAAGTGGATTCTGGAAGCCATTCATTTTACACAACGATTGGGTTAGCACTTTGCACAAAGTGTTAGTTATACACAAAGACTTCCTCACAAGTTTCTTTTGTCTGTACAGCAAGGACTCTTGGGAACTGCCTGCCTTTTAAAACTCTGTAATACACACAAAAGGAAACATCTGCACAGACATGAATGGGTTTTTAATCTCTTGCGCACTCGAAAACAAACATTTCATGCCTTACCTGCTGTCACCCTTAAGTTGACAGGAGAGGCTCTGCTATGTTGACATAACCTTCCTCACAATACATGTAAGGCCGCACTTGCTCTCCTCAGAACTTCAATCACAACCATCCATATTAGATGTCATATTCTGACAAATCCTTACACCACGGAAGGACCAAGCATTGGGGCAGTTCTGGGGATTTGGGTCCTGTGTTTTTGCTTTCATTGCACATCAGGCCCTCATTCCCACAACAACTCTTTTTAGTCCTTTAACAATGTTCATAGGGTCTCGGAGTTTTGTAAGTCCAGGTTATAAGGTATAGGAGAAGGGCCAGAGTATAAACCCTAATGAATTCAAGATCTTGCCCGAGGATGGTAGAGTATATACGCTTCCAGATTTGGAATCCTAACCAGCCTCAAGTTGGGGCCGAAAATCCAGAAGGGTCTATACTCAGGCTCTTCTCCTATGTAAAGCATTGGAGTTTTTTTTTCCCTTCCCCCCTTTCTTTTTCATCTGGTTCCCTCTATTTTGTGTTTGCAATTTTGCATCTCTCCTCTCTGCATATTTATGGTTCCTATGTATCTATGGTTTCTATGTGTCCATCTTTTTAGTCTTTACATCTTTGCGTTTTTACTCAGAGCAACAACTTTTTACAACAGCTCTTCCTTTTTTCTCCCTCGCTATTAGAGATATCCGAAAAGTCACCCTGTCTTTGGGCCTCCTTTAACCCCCTAACCACTAAAAGTAATGAAATTTTATTAAATCTCAATATGAAATGTTGAAGCTCAGGACGAAATGCTGAATCTCAGCATTTAATGCAGAAGGTTGGAGAGGAATTATAGTAGCTGTACATGTAGTAGCAGTGGAGGCGCTCAGGGAAAAAAGAAAGACAGGGTGAAACTCAGGAAACCATCTGAAACCATCATATGGTTTCCTGAGTTTCACGCCCCCCCTTGAATGCTAATGTACTTTTTTGGGCCAAAGTGAAGTAGCACCCACCAGTCCACCAATGTGGATGGATGGTGCACTGACGGGTGCACTTTTTTCGTCCCTCCATGTCCCTGGGCTAACCAAGGTGGTGAACTCAAGTTGACCTTTTTTTCTTCCTTTGCTCAGCCCAGGTTGATATTTTTTTGGGAACTTTTCTTTTCCTCAACCCCCACGCCCGCCCAGGTCTCACCCACCTCCTTACATTTAGACTACTTGCATATGCACCTTGGTCTCCTCCCTCCCCCACCTACCTACCTACCCACCCATCTATTTACCTACTCACCCATCTGCCTACCTTCCAATCAACCTACCTACCTATGTACTTACACATTAAATCTCCACCAAGGCAATGACGATGCATGTCGATGAAGATATTGCAATATACCAGGTAGGTTGCTTCATTCTCCTTCCTACCTACCTCCCTATTAAACCCTGTAACTTTATGATTGTCGAAAATAACATAGCAATGACCCAACTGAGGGTATTGCAATTAAACTAAATTTTGTTTTTATAGCCTTATAAAACTCAATAATTAAATCTCATATGAAAGTATTGCAGATGAATTTGATATCTTTCCTCAAGCCACATCAATCCACTAATGTAACTATTCTTCTCATTGAACTTCCTCACAATTATTAGATTTCAAATTTGTGCCATACCTTTAACACAACTTATAAAAAGCATATATAAACTAATTAATCTTCACATTGCCTTCATAAAAGTAATGCACACTCACTAGATGATTTTATTGAAATGTAATATTACCAAGACAAAGGGAAAATATCATATTACACCTTATTCTTTTTTCATTACCCTCATACACAACAAATTTACTATTATGCAATACCTTCAATCCTATTAAACTACTTTCATTTTAATTCAACAATGCAATACCCCAAAGACACATTGGAAATAACCCTCCAACCTAACGCCCATATGCATTGCCCTCATCAAGGTAATGCAAATGCACTAGATCATTTTATTGTTTTGCAATACACAAGTAAGTCTAGTTGTAACTATTTTATTTCATTTCTTTCATCCTTGCAATACCCTAAGGACACATTGACAATATAATATCCAACCCAATTCACACATGCATTACCTTCATCAAAGTAATGCAAATACACTAGATTATTTTGTTGTTATGTAATACTCATGCCCAAGATAATATGTTTCACTTCATTTGATTCAAAAATGCAATTATTGAATTATTTTGGTCTTATGCAATACCCCTCATGTCTAGGTTATATTTCATATCATGTAATTGAACAATGCAATACCCTATGGACACATTGACCATATCATATCCAACCCAATTCACACATGTATTACCTTCATCAAGGTTATGCAATACGTCAAGGACAAAATACAAATATCATATCCAACCATATTCACATTTACATTACCTTCATTAGGGCAATGCATATTCTCTAAATCATTTTGGTGTTTTGCAATACCCTAAACACATATTGGAAAAAAAATATGTTGACCCTATATGCAATACCTTAATATGGGTGTTAACCAATATTTAATTGTGACCTCACATAATATTAAAGTAAAGAATTTAATTTAATTGCCATACCCTTATTTGATTTACTCTATTCCTATTGGGGTTATATAGTACTATCATGGGTGTATTAAGGTTAAGTTTGGGGTTAGGGTATTACATGGACCAAAAAATTATCAAGTTTTTTATGCCACATTTTTTAATACTAATTTAACCTCCATGGATATAACCCATTGGCATTGGAAATGAATGTATGTAAAGATATCTAGTTGTAAAAAAAATTGAACTTTATTTGTATAGAAACAAGGTTACTAAGATCCATATATAATGTATGTGCATCTTGCATTAAACAAAAAATTAATTGGATGTATTGCCAGTACATGAGGGTATTGTAATTATAGTCCATGATTTTGTGTAATACTTTCATCGACAAAAAATCCCCTATTTCATAATTAGAATTTTGAAATAATTTATGTATGTATGACGAGGGTATTGCGTTTACACTTTTGTTATGTAATACCTTTGGGACAAGACAAAACATATTCCACCAAACCTATCTTTAAACTTAATACAACCATTATGGTAAGAAGTATTAAAAAACATTTAATTTAATTAAATTTAAAAAACAATAAATAAAAATCCAAGAAAACAAAAAAATTAAACCCCAAAAACCCCAAAATAAAAAAAAGAAAAGAAAATTTAAAAGGTATAAATATATATATATATAACCAAAATTTCAAAAAATTACTAAAAGGGTGAAAACACACTAAGGGTGAACCACTTTTGTTCAAAGAAGATGATGTACAACAAGTATTATAATATGCAATAAGCTAAAATCTCGATGGCATCCTTTGGTTAACCTAAACATAGGCAAAAAAAATTAGAATTTACACAACAACATTTTAGAACTCAAAATGAACTTTGAGTCAAAATTAATCTTGTTCCAACGACTAAATGAAGAGGATTGAATAAAATAAATGTACACAAAGTATATAACTTATAGCTTTTCAAAGGCCACAAGGCCGTGTGTTTATGATTCATGAAACATTACCAAACAAGAGGAAATTGAAAAAATAATGTGATGCCCATCTATAAAATCTCCTTTTCTTTGATATGGTAGTGGTTTTTTCCTGAAAGGAAGATATTATTATGCATTCATTGTTAAAAAAATGCAAAAAACCATATTTTCATCCAAAAATTTTTAATTTCTAAATTGTTATAGATTTAATTAATGTATATCAATATCATGCACCATAAAAAAATTCACCTTATAATTCCATCAACAACCTTACTTTTTAAATACATATTCAAAATTTCAAACTATATGATGAATATTATTTCATCACAAATATATTCCATACATTCAATTTTTTCAATTTTTATTGGAATTTTCAAAAAAAATTGATTAGATTAAGTCCTATGCTAATCAAATATACTTTAAATAAATAATAATAATCCAAGATGTGATGGCCATATGTTACCAAAAATTTTAATTGCAGAAAGACTATACTTGTGACTACAATTTTTGGGGGACTTAATGTGCTTTCACCCAAAAATACCAAAAAAAGGAAAAGAATAAAATAAAAATCAAATGTCAAAAATATATATTTAAAAAAACCAACCAAATGACAAGAAAAATAACTGAAAGCAAAATAAATAGATAAATAAATCAAATCAAATCAAATCAAAAAAATCATGATGAAAGCAGCAACCTTTACTATAATCAAAAGCTCATGATGATGGCAACAAACCTCTACTACCATTGTTGGTTTGTAAGAGATTCACCTCTTTAAGTTACTTTTCATGTTGCTCTTCCTCTTCATTTGTCTCCTCCTTTTTTTTGTTCTTGTCTTCCTCTTCCGCAGATCAACACACACACAACTCAAAACATACACAACAAAAACAAAAAGCAAAACCAAAATAAGAACAAAAAGGCCACAAAAACCTCAAATAAAGACACAAAAGTAAAAACAAGGAAAAGAAAAAAAAAACAAAAAGGTCACAAAGACTTCAAACAAAGCT
>Ga0116231_10008094_pt1 | contig 18691 bp, 8 predicted proteins | sample S1TSphgellanicum_2_FD_89695 | JGI IMG/M metagenome (GOLD analysis project Ga0116231, IMG submission 89695) | Host-associated microbial communities from peat moss isolated from Minnesota, USA - S1T2_Fd - Sphagnum magellanicum MG | ecosystem: Host-associated > Plants > Peat moss > Unclassified...
AAAAAAAAAAAAAAAAAAAAAAAAAAAAAAAAAAAAAAAAAAAAAAAAAAAAAAAAAAAAAAAAAAAAAAAAAAAAAAAAAAAAAAAAAAAAAAAAAACAATTCCTTGAATTGGAACCAGGACTAGATGCTCTCTTGAAAAATAAAAACAGAATAACATTGATATTTAGACCCTTGAAGAATGGTTCTCACAAAATTAGAGAAGCAGTTTTCGCCCAGGAATTGTAGTTCTCAGGAGAGCAAAGAACTAACCCAAGAACCTAACCCTAAATCACGGGTTCTTTAAGGAAACCCACTAATTTCGTGAACAATTTAAACCACCTAGGACAGGCAATTATTTTATTTTGAAATTTTTCAAAAACTCAAAGCCAAATGTCAAAGTTGGAAGAAAAATCAATGAACAACCCAACACTGGTGAACAACACCCAAACGTGTATTGTAAATAACTCTTTTACCGAATTCTTGTCAACATTCTTTGCCCATGTTCCTTGGATTTATCCAAAGTCTATAGCTTCAAGCTGTCCATCATGTAATTCTTCTCGTCATAAACATATGTCTATGTCATGCAATAAAATGAATACCTCTTCTAAGCCTAACTATCTAACCTCTCCCTTACCCATACACTTGAAATAAATTCTTGTCAAAATGAGGTTAGATATAACCTTTCACATCAGAAATGATCGCAAATACAAATTAAAATGATCATGAATTTTTTTAATTAGAAATATCATAAAAGGAAAATTTAAGATTAATTTGATTTAACATTCACTTTTAAATGATTTTGGATTTTTTTTTTAAATGCTAAAGGTTCATTCACATTTCTTAGTTATTTTGTCCCTTTAAAATAATAATGTTTTCACCTTTATGCAACTATTTTCGTGTGAAATTATTCTAAATATTACATTTCATTCTCCACCATTTGTAGGTGTGTAAGAATAATAATTTATCTAATTTATTATACCTTTACAATGTATAAATTATAGTTGTAGATAATGAAAGTAATATCTACAACAATTGGAATTATAATATTTCAATAGTTTAAAAGAATTATGATTATTATTTTTTTGAATTGATATCATATAACCCTGGATATATTAGAGAAATCCATAAAATAACCATGTGTTTGGGGAAGGGGTTCCTGCCCAAACCCCTATTTCACCCAAAAAGACTACCTATCTGGAAAATCAACAAATTTTGTTGAAAGAGGCCGGAACAAGATATTAATGATACATTTATTGCCCAAAGATGTGCATAGAATTTGAAATAAATTGTTAGGAGTTATTATTTAGTTGCAAGACTAAGTTTAATTTAATTAGACTTAAGTTTTGAAAAATAAATTAATTTAATTTAATCGTTAATTTAGCTGCGAACGAATTTTAGTGTGAACAAGTTTGAATTTTTTTGTGTTCAGGATATAATCTTTTATTTGTGAGATTTCAAAACATTGTGTTTTTTTTATTTCTCAATTTTTTTACGTTTTCACAGTTTTTCATTTGAATATTTTGTGTGATTTCACATTTTTTATGTTTTGAACTTGTAAACTTGCCTTCTATTGTTTGCAGGGGAGTTCTTTTGATTTGGGTCGATGCGTTATTTTAGGTATCGTATTGTTATTTGATTTATGTGTGTGTTCGACAGCAACATGTGTAAACGCCAATGTGGTAGTGCACAGCAAAATGATGAACAGTAATGAAATGATAATGAAGGCAAAACATTAAATTCTTTAAATAAAAAAATACAAGATTGCACTAATTTTGTGGGAACCTGAGTTTCACCCCTCATTTAAATGCAATTTTGTTCATTATTAATTTAAAAAATCTCATCCCTCTTTATGACCAAACCCGAGTACTGAGATTGTGAAGATTTCTTCACTTTACAGATTTTCTCTCTATCAGGCCATATCTTTTTGTCCTAAGCCACAAGGTTCTAGTATTATAAATGACTGTTTCACTGAATTTCTGTCATGGTTGGTTTGCTCCATTTGCATGTTGCAACTGAAGTAATTTCCAGTTATAAGAAATCCCAAGTTCACTGCTTTTTTAGTACTACACAAATGGGTTTTATTATTCATGTACCATGTGTTTGTGTAGGCCATGCAGCTCCCTGTAAACATTCTGATTAGCCATGTCCAGCCAGCTGCCCTTACAGAGACTTCCTAATTCCACAGCCTTTTCTTTTGCTGGGGCTACATATATAGCCCAAAAAAATGATATTAAGAATTAAAAGTGAAAAAGTCATTTGGTTTTTGAGATTTTCAAAAAAAAGAAAAAAATTCATTCCTACACATGGTTTAAGTGAAGTAGCTAAAAATGTAGAGGAATATTTAAATGATTTAATTTTAATTTTATCTTTTAGCCAAATTTGGCTAAATCTTCTTGTCAATCGTCACCACTTTGGCTATAACATAAAATTGACCCCCCAAAAAAAAAGAAAGAAAGAAAGCACTGCCTGCACCCCCAACATGAGTGCAGTCAGACAGTAGACACCAGTTTGTTCCTTACTTTAGGTATTTAAAGTTGGGTACTAATTAATCTCCTGGCAAGAAGTATGGTGAATTTGTGAGGAAGGTATGGTCAGCATTTGAAGACCATTAATCCCCAAAGCCATTGAAATGGTGTTTTTTTGTTCTCATTGGAAAAAACAAAGGAAAAATTCTGACAAATGGTGTGAAGGCATGCAAACAAAGTGGTGAATTCAATGTTGTTAACCACACAAGTTGTCAAAAAGTTAACAAAATTTTAGTCGTATTTACACTAGAACTTGCACACATTTTTCCAGAATTTTCCCAAATTTTCTAAACGACCAATTCAAGGTCCAATATTCACTAGTCAAAGCTCTAAATTTTCGATTAACCAAAGCTTTAAATTTTCAATCTGCAACACTTGCTGTGTTTAGAGATCTATGATGACCTAAATGGCTGATACGGTTTGAATCTAGATCCAATGCCTTTGCACTTGACTCATTTACAACTATCTGCTTTTGGCTTGCAACTAGGATGGCACAATATTTCAACACAGCAACCATTGATCACTACAAGAGAATGTGGTTTTTCTCAGACAAAATGTCACAACTTATGACACATGTGCGAGATAAACTTTGTGTTTTCATCCATTACAATGTACAATATGTGGTGTTTATTGTGGAATATATTACATTAAAATGACAATTTAATGATAGGCAATGGAGCTTTAATATTCGGCTAGGACACTTTTATTAAATAACATTAATCTTAATTATGATTCTAGTATAAGAACAGAGTGTACCTACATCTTCCCCAATTACAAACAATTTGAAATAATTTAATTCATTCAATGCCAAATGGAGGGCAAAATTTTACACGCTGTCAATGTTCCAAGTCCAGTGCTAATTCCACTAACATGTTGCTCACATCCTTCGCTTATCGAGAACACATTCACTAGAAAGAATGCTAACGATTGAGTGCATCAAGTAGAAGGAAAAGGAGAGAGGAACCAAACTCACCCAAGAAAAAGGGTTGAAGTAGTGTGTGACAAGTGTAAGCCCTTCTTCCTTCAATACAATACCACAAAGGATTTGCAGCCAAATATCAACCACGAAATTTGAACAAAGAAGCATAATCAGTGATGATCAACTGAGACCCACTGTATTTTGCTGCACTCCTGTTCTTCATCATCCTTCAACACTTTGGGTTAGATTCCACTTTGGGTTAGATTCCACATCTGCTTTGAATCTGAACCTACCCTTGGAACCCCCATGTGATATTTCTAGAAGATTCAAACACCCTTTCCTTTCAAGATTTTATTGCACAATGTGGTGCTGCAACCATGACCTTGGGACAAAGAAATCATGTTCATTCTTATGAGGCTCCGTCATAAAATGATTACCACAACATTGAAAATGATCCTTTACACCACAAGAATATCACTAGTTCTAATTTGCTAGAAATTCAAGGCTGCATAGAGACAACCTGCAGTGCTTGAACAGGAAACCAAAGACATATCTTTCATTCAAGTGTTGAATTGCAATCGAGATAGATCTTGCTCAAATCATAGGTGCATTTTGACCATTAATTCAACCAAGTTTTCATCAGGGTGGACAGATTTTATTTTATGAGCTTACTCCAGCCTTCAATCTTCACAGACTCAATCTACAAGGGCCAACTACTTGAATTTGGTGTTGATCATCTTCTCACAAGTTAAACTAAAACTTGATTTTCAGGCAATACCATCTTTTCCGATTATTTGACAAGGAAAGTTAATTTGATTATTCTTTAATTGAATTGGACAGATCTCATGAGAAATTAACTTTCCTTGTACCTAATAAAGATTGATCATGTTGGACAAGTTCTAACAACTCATATAAATCTAACTACCACTAACAATTCAGACTTGATTGGATGGCCAGTTTGGATTGCTTGATGGTGATGTATCGGGCAACATATGGTTACGTTTAGGGTACACTCTAAACCTTAAAACCTAAAAGAATAGATGCAAGGCTCGATACTAATTCACAGTATACCATGGCTGCAATAAATTAATACTGTTCAATAACATCTGTGGTGAATGATTTATGTCAGTTTTTGTGGTTCATTTTTAAAAGCAGAGTAAGCAGCATAAAATTTAGTGCTCTTCATCTTGTTCATAATCTTCCAGGGTAGAAGATTATGATTAAAATGTCATAGTCATTCACCACAGATGTTAATGTAATGGAACATGTTCATGGCCACCCATTATGCTGGGTGCACTTGCTGTCTCACCCTAACAGACTTGCCAAGCGCAGCTTACCCAGCATAATGGACTACCATTGCACACTCCATAATACATAGTACTTTGAAAGCTTGAAGGCATTTACCATGTCAACTATATAGTCTATCACCCACAGCAAGTGATAGAGACAGAAATATATGACTGGAAGAAGTAGAGGGTTTTTCTTCTTTTTCTTAGTTTCAAGAGAGCCAATGCTTCACTTCTTTGTAGGAGAGGTCAGTTGGCTTGAATATGGGGGAGCTCCAAATATGCCCAGTAAAATGACTGCAATGCCTGTAGAGAGGAGAGACAATGAGCATTCGAATTCAATCCATGGTCCAATTATGAAATATAACCGTAGAAACAGATTTTCAAAGTATCCCTCCTCAAAGAAACATCTCGTACCTCAACCTTAACTGAAAGAGAATGGAAAAAAGCGTAGCTTGAAAAAATAAACTATAAAATCCCAACGCTAGATGTGTGTAGCACCTGCAGTTTCCGTGGTGTAGTTGGTCATCACGTCAGTCTAACACACTGAAGGTCCCCAGTTCGAGCCTGGGCGGAAACATTTTTGTATGGGACTGGATATTAAAACCAGTCGCTTTTTTCTGTTTCCCTTTTTTTTAATTTTGGTGGCTTTTGGGGGGTTGGGGTTGGAGCGGGTGATGTAGCTAAAGTGGCGATCATTCACAATATAGTTTAGCCAAATTTGGCTATAAACAGAAAATGAAATTTCGGAAAGTATAAGCATTTTTCACATTTTTTGGCTACATGCTAGAACCCAATAGGGAAATTTGGCTATTTTTTATTTTTTGAATAGTTGGCAACTAGATAACCAAACAAATTTTTTTTTTTTTTTAAATTAACCATTTTGAAATTATTTTTAGCCAACTAGGTGAATTCACTGGTAGGGAGGGTGGTATTCAGCCCTTTACCATACAGTACTGTATGCTAACAAGAGGAAATAGGTACCCCCTTGAATCTGAGTTACGAGATTGGCTTGCCTGTTGACATCCCAGGCAAGCTCTCTGCATTCTTCTCAGCTTCACCCACCCTCTTCTTCCTCTGGTTCAAGAAAGGCATCTTTGTGTTGAAGTGGTGCCACAATATCATCTTTGGTGTAAGGATGGGAACCATTAGCTGGTACCTCATGGTCTCCTTGTACTTCCTAGATATACTTCATTGAGATGGGTGGCTTCCCCCTCCCTGCATTGGGGTTCCCATCACCTTGATAATTGGCTTGCCCACTTCACATTTTTGTCTGCTTGTTTGAACAACACAAATGAATGAATTCACTGCAAAGAGGAAAAAACAGCCCACAAAGGGCAAACACTAAACATGAGTAATGAATTAAATGTGGCGTTGGTCTTCACACAATTGCAAGACAATGCTCAACAAGAAAAAAATTAATTAATTTTTTTAGTGTATCCAAACTATGACCACGATTTTAATTATCTTTCTTACAAAATATTTCCAAACAAAAAAAACTGATCAAATGGGTAAAATCTTTTCCGTCAACCAAAGGATTCAAGGTTGGATCATTTTTTCAAATTTTCCTTTTCTTCCATGAAGGAAATGGATGAAAAAAATGGCCTTTGGATAACTTCTTCAAGCTAAATATCCCGTGAAAAAAAAAACAACTTTATCTTCAAGCTACTTTCTCCCTTAGGAGAAGAGGGGAGTTGGCTTCTCCCCTAGGGAAAAGGGGATTAAGTTGCCATGGGGCAACAAGTTCTTGAATGTTTGACAAGAAAGTATAGGAGATAAATTTTGTCCAAATCAAACATTTTTTATACCATTGAAATTTTTTTGAAGCACAAATATTTAAAATGACTTTGCATTTTCAATTTGAAGTTATGAACTAAAAAGTTATGACAAAAACAAGAGTTGGATGTCAAATTTCCAAGTCCTTTTCTCCCCCAAGGAAAAAACCTTTTCCCCAAAGGAAAAGGGGACTAAATTGCCCTAAAGGAAAAAGGGACTTGCAATTTTGATCTAGCTCTTTTTTTTGCTATAACTTTAATTCATATCTTCAAATAACAAATGGAAGATCATTTTAGATATCTACAATTCAAGAATTTTCTAATGATATAAAGTATGTTTGATTTGAACAAAGTTTATTCCCCCCTACTTTCTTTGAGAACATGCTCCCAAAAGGAAATTGTTCCCCAAAACATTCTTTTCTCTTTCTCCCAAGGGAAAGAGCAACTTAGCCCCTTTCTCCGTAGAGGAAAAGACAATTCCCCTTTTCCCTTGGGACTTGGAAATTTGACTCCCAACTCTTCTTTTAGTCATAACTTTTAATTCATAATCTTAAATAAAAAATATAAGATCATTTTAAATATCTGAAACTTTGAGAGTTTTCCATTGGTATAAAGAACTTTTGATTTGGACAATATTTATCCTTTATACTTTCTTGTCAAACATTCAAAAACTTACTCCTAAGAAGAACTTAACCTCTTCTTCCCTAAAAAAACATGTTAAAGGCTACTATTTTGTCTCCTTCCCAAGGAGCGTCTCTTTCTTCCAAGGGCATCTAATTTGAAGAAATTTTTCATAGGCTATTTTTTTATCATCCATTTTGTTCATGGAATCAAAAGAAATTTTTTTAAAGGATTAAATTTTAAACCTTTGGGTTCAAAGGTGAGATTTTAACCATTTGATTACTTATTTTTCTTTGGAAATATTGTGTAAAAAAGATAATTAAAATGTTAATCATAGTTCATGTATATTCAAAAAAAATTGAAAATATTTTTCTTGTATTGTCTTGCAACCACACCAAAACAAGTGCTGCATTTAATTGGTTGCTCATGTTTAGTGTTTGGCCCCACAAAAGGAGGTCATGTTCTTTTTGGATGTTGCTAAAGCTTTGGAAAAAATGATAAGGTTCAAATATAAATTTGAAGTTCATAATTAAAACTTGCATAACCTTTAGTGCCTTTTTTATAACAGTTTCCAAAGCCATTTCATTATGTATTTGGAAGGTGCCTTTTATCCATGAACATCCTACCTAGAAGGGAAAAAAATTTCTTTCATAAATTTATATTCTTTGAAAAGCATATTTTATAAAAGAAAATCAACATTTTTACAAATAATAGAATTACTATCAAGGTATTCCACTATAAGAAAATCCTTGTAAAAGGTAATATAGTTTCATTATATGGAGCAACATAGCCTCGTTGGCCCTTACCATATGATAGGTTCATGTGTCCTATAGGTTCAAACTACGAAGGAAAGGAATATAAACATTTTAAAATATAGATTCAATACAAATTTATCCAAATCATGCAATGGTATATTGAAAAACATTATTAAAATTTGTCAATTCAAAACATGTAAAGAGAACTAAAGATTATATACACATGATAAAATTCTGAAGGTCATCAAAACAATCACATTATAGGTACAAATTGTTGCCACATAGGTTGCATGTATATGATCTAACTGTCAAAGAATCCAAACCCTAGGATTCCCATGGGTAAGGTTGTCAATTACAAATTGTGAAATTTGACATAATTACATTTTGTTGAAGTAAAACACAAGAAAGACTTTTAAAATTTCAACCAAACCACGACCAACCAATGCACCTCCAAAAGCAAGAAACCAACCTACATCATCTATTATGCATGCAAATAACAAGTTCCCTAGTCTAACTTTGAATCATTTTATATGTAGCTCCCAACAACCATTAGTCCACCAGAACCCCACATGTTGAAAAATTTCAATGTTATGTGAAGTTAGATGCAACTGAGGTACATGAGTTCGAATCTATTCTATAGTATTCCAATTTCTAAGTGCATGGCTACAATATCAATAATTTATGGGTTAAATGAAAGCAACATTGGTGGTAAGGAAATACCCAACAAATATGTGGCAATCAAAGTTTGAGAAGTTTTATGGGGGATGATGCACTACCATATGGGGGGGTGACAAAATATCCACACTTTTCACAAATGAAGAATTGCCTCAAAGCTATCATTGTTTGGTCATCCAAGTTTTTTTTAAATTGCCACCCATGAAATGAGAGATAACCAACCATTGTTTTTGAAACCTTGGATTGGCTAGTTCATTCAAATGTTTGTGTTGGGTATAATTCCATCTATTGTGTAGTAGTAGCAACCTCTTTAAATGTACACAATTGAAGATAGTAGTGCAACCTTCAAATCAACCAACTAGGTTCAAGACATGGAAGTCCATAGTAAAAGGCATGGGCTTCAATCTATGGAATCTTGTTGTTACTAAATGAGAGTATGTTCCTACAATACATTTTATCATGGCAACAAAATCTTTGTATTGTGCATATTTGTGCCCCTTGCAAAGGTGTATTTAACAAGGCCTTTTGGATGTGGTGACGGTATGAAATTGGCAATGTGCATTTGTGTGTTGTTTGTCACCACAATCAATTTTCTTGTTGTGCAACTTGACTAGATTTATAAATATAAAATTACATATGCCTTTTATAAACTCTAACCACTTAACCCACCATATAATAGAACCCTAACATTAACTTATGCCTAACTTGGCACAACAATAGGGTGAAAACACACTACATTGTCCATAAAATGTTATCACAAGCATTTTTTGCGAGATTCTGATATTTGTAATTGGCCATGCAATTAAATACAAATGATTAAGTTGATAAAGTACTCAATACTACAATGTTATATATACTATAATCACATTGTATGAACTTTTCTAATAGATTTTGAATTATCATAACATAATGGACTTTTTAAGAAATAACCAAAACTTGCAACAATCCATAATCAATGAATATAGATTTTGGGTTTATTCAAGGTTGGGATTCCAAAAAAGGGAAAAAGGACTCTAGGACTTTTGTGGGGTTAATTTTTGCAAATAACATTTATTCAAAACAAATTTAAATGAGAAAAATAAAATATTCCAATTTAAACTAATTTGTGTGACAATGGTGAGTTTTCACATTCATACATAATTGTGCATGAATATTTTGGTTTATAGCCAAAAACACATAAAATCCCAGAAATCCCAAATGAATTTCAATGGACAACCAAATGTGTTTTTTGGCAAGATTATTTCTTACACATATGACATACACCTAAAGCTATACATTTGAACCCAATGAACATAATTTTTTTGCCAAATGGTTAAAAAAATGAATCCTTTCCCTCTTAGCCTTTTCCTTAAAAATTTCAAAATTTTGAAATTTTTGTATGACTTTATGTAGTCCTTTTTATTCCTTTTTTTTTTAAATGTGTAATTTAAACACTTGATATAGTTAGTTTACAGGACTTAAAATGACATTCACATAGTATCCAAAAAAAATTAATTTTTTTTATTATTTTAACAAGATATCTATTGGCATACAACAATCCACTACAACTATAGTGTAAGATAAACAAAAATCCAAAATTGTCCTTCATATCCCTTTTAAAATTGGGTATTTTTTTGGGTGCCCCAATCATGAATACAGCTTTTCGTGCACCTTCACATAATTTTTTTATTTGAATAAAGGACTCAATGATAATATGGTATGATACTAAATTATTTGCCTTATTACAAATAATTAAGGTTTCAAAGTTTGTAGATTTTACATCTTACTTAACAAGGATTTTTGTTGCCATGGGTTTGGACATGGATGGCAAAGGTTCCTCCTACATTTGATGTTGCCTAGTTCATAGAACATTGAGGTCGTCATAATGACAACAAAGATGTGTTGTCATTCACAAGTGTTGATGTGAGCATTGAAGATATAAACAATTTCTTTGGGCCTAGATTGAACAAGAATGGTTGGAAGTATGATGACCACCCATATGTAAAAATGGTAAAATTGATAAAAAAAGGATTTATTGTTTGGTCACTAAGAAGAACAAAATTTGCAACAAGCTATAACCAAAAAGAAAGTGGAAGACAAAACAACAAACCTGACTACATGTATGGGCCTAAGCAGAATTGGATTTTCTGGTATCCTACAGCAAACAACATCTCTTGACCCATTCTCTCGGTCTATGTCACAGAAGACTCCTACCTGCATTCACTGATCTTCAATAGAACCAGCTTATGCATACACAAATTGGCAAAGTTATTACAGAATCCAGAACTTACACCTTACATCCACTTGAATGGCCAGAAACTATTAGTTACCTAACTCCAATGCATATCATAAAAAATCAAGCATCTATTGAGGTATGGCCTTTGAGGTCAGAACTCTCAAGGTTCACTTGATCCATTGAGCTGCTAACCCATTCCCCACTGAATGCAACAATGCAGCGTGCTTCCATTCTTCTTATTTGAAAACCTAAGACCTGAAGACTCTTGAATCTAAATGCATTTTGAACAGTAGATACTAGGCTCGCCTAGAGCCACTCAATGGGACAGACTCTTATGCAAAAATGAACGGTAGATTTCTTCTTTCAAGTCCTTTCTTCACTATTATTCTGTATACTCATTCTGTCCACCTTAAGGATACCCCTTGAAGTTTCTGGTACTCATTCAGACAACTGCCTACAACACAGATGCAAGGTACTGTAACACAAACTCCCCTATCCAAGATGCTCACTTTCTTCAATATGCCCCCTTAATTCTACGGCTCGGACCCCTCAGTTCTTCATCAATCCTCGACATCAACCCTTCATATCTATTCCTTCAATGACATTCACAATTACTCAGCTAAGTTACTGACACAGCGGAGAATTCCAACCACCAGCCAAGTAGTCAGCAAATAACAACCACCAACCCAAACACCTACTGGCCCTTTTCTTTCTTCCTCGTACTCCCTTTTATGCTTGCTTCTGCCGTCCCTTCCGCCAAACCATCTTCAATGCAACTCCCTCCTCCACCATCCATCGTGCCGTGTGATTCCTGTACTCCATAACACACAAACAAATAGAATAGCCTACCCACACATTCCTTGCAGTAGTGATGGAGAAATTCTCATTGCAAGAATGCAAAAAAAATGATGGCTAATGAAAACCATAAAACTAAATTAAACCCTAAAGACATGTTGTGTTCACACTAATGTGGTGACCTGCTATTTGGTCACAAAGCAACTCATAGTGTCATTTGCCAAAGCCATTGTTCCCAAATCAAAAAGCAAGCATGTGAATTGGGTAGCTTTTAGTTTTCACCTCATGAAGCAAAAGTTAATTGTGAGGAATGCAAAACAAGAAGTAGCAAGGATTAGGGCAATTAAAATTCATTATGCATTAGTAAGAAAATTATAAATTAATAGTTAATATTATTATTTATTTATTATTATGAATTACAATAGTTAGTATACTTAATAGATAGATTATTTTAGGGTAGAACTATTCATTACCTATTGTTGGCGAATGATTAAATAATTTTTTATCTTTATTATTTTTTGTTTATTTGATGTGATGTAAAACATCATAGGAATGCCAAGGTAAGTTCTACATTATATGTTTCAATCTGAAAAACAAAGGAACAACATAGAAAAAACACAAAACATGTCATAATCACATAGTGTGTGTTATTTTGAAAATGACCTTTTATTTCTAAACTTCATATCTTCCTTGTTTCTTGTTTGTTTTTGGTAATATAGAATGTTATGAATGCACCAAGATAATATTTACATTAACTATTTGAGCTCCATAGGTAAAGGAACAACACATAAAACCCATGAAAAATATGAATGCATTGAATCTTGAAATGTGAATGAAGCTAGTGACTAAACATTGATTTTGATTATTTTTAACAACCATATATTCTTCATTTTGTGTCCTTTTTTATCAATTGAAATTGTTGTAGGTGTGTCAAATCAAGGTCTAAAAAAACCTTTTACACTTGAGAAACAAAAAGACATAATATTAAAATTTGAAGTCTTTTCAAAACTTAAGTGTTTGCTTATTAGCGTGCCTTATAGTAATGACTGCAAGTGAATTGTAAGTGAATTGAAACTAGGATGTAATTAATTTTTTTATCCCATATTGTTTGTCTTACCTTTCAATTTTTTAAAGCATATAAGTGCACTAGAAATATAATAAAGAAATGACATTTGAACAAACAAATAAAAGGTGGTTTGGCCCTAAATGTTAAACCCAAATAAAATAGGATTATCCCAAATGACCTACCTACCTAGCCTAAGCTTACCACCTATATATTGAAGCCTAATTACTACCTACTTAGCCTAAGAAATGTAGGTAATATGCTTGCTTAGGTTACCTATTGACCTAAGCATCACATGTCAATATCTTATCAATTCTAAGTTGAATGATTTGAATTAAACTAATAAAAATATTAATTATCTTTTTTTTAAAAATGCCACATGTCCATTGATGATTTGTCAACACATCATTGCCATGTCAACAAATTGTTGCCTATGTAGTTCCATAGTAGTTATAAATAATGGCATAGTAGTTGCAATGTAACGACATAACAATTACACCATAATGACATAATAGTTGGAACATAGTGGCACAATAGTTGCAATGATCTAATTGCAACATAGTTGCACATGTTACATATGTATACAATTTCATATACATTGAATTGTGTTGTTGTAACTCTTGTAACTCATCCAATATCGTTCAAGTTATAGAAATACACTAAGTTGCAAGTGGTCATTGTAACTCAAACTCAATTACAAGCCTAGTTGCAAAATACCTATTTTTCATAGTGATTAATAGCTAGAGATGAATTAATAGTGTTGTAATGTTCACTATATGGTTCACTAGCATGGAAATTACAATCCCAATGTATTTTTTGATAATTCAAAAAACTAATTAAGTACTTAATTCCTAGCCCACATAAATGATATAGTGATGTTTGTCACCTCTTGTCCATGATCAATGTCATTACATATGTGTATGTAATCACACATAAGGAGTAGTTTTTGTTACCAATACAATGCATTTTGCACCCATTGAATTGTGTTTGTGTACTCCAAATGCAACAACTTGTACATTATCAACATCATTACATATGTGTACCCATTCACACATAACAAGTTCTTTTTGTTACCATATAACACATTTTGCACCCATTGAAATGAATGTTTTTGGGGGGGTTTTCATTGTCATGAAACCTTAAATGTCACAATTTTAGATTGCATCATGACATGAGTTTCACATGTGACACAAGATTTTGTCCTTTGTCATGACAAGACCTTAAATGTTATAGTTTTAATTTTTGTCACAACATAAATTTCCCATGTGACGTGAAATTTTTAATTGAATTTTTTAATTTTTTATTGATATTGATCAATCAATGTGTAATGAAATTGAATAATGCCATACTCATTCTAGATTGAAAGACCAAGAAGTCAAGGCACACATTATTCATTAAATTAAAACACAAATTAAAACCAATACGTAAAATGACAGATTCAAGTGGATATTAATATCATCCATAATGTATTAATGAAGGTTAGCATGGATTTAACGTTGGTAAATTTAGTTTTAACCTACATTTAGTGTTTGTTAACTTAAGTATAACTTAAGTTCAGTAAAAGTTAACTTAGGTTCAACCTTGATTACATTAGGTTTTGAACTTAAATTTAACCTATTTTAATTTCAATTAACCTACGTTTAGCCAATGTTTAACCTGGTTAAATTAATATTAATTAGGTTTAGTTGAAGTTTATTTTTGTTTGCCCTAGGTTTAATCTAAGTTAACTTAGGTTTACCTTCGGTTTACTTAATGTTAACAAAAACTTGACCTTGGTTACTTTTGATTTAACTTAATGGTTAAGCAAATTAACCTAAATTTAAGCAAGGTTAACTCAACTTAATTTAGGTTTAACCAAAGTTAACTTGGGGTTAACTTAAGTTTAGTTAAGGTTTAACCTAATTTAACCAAGGTTTAATCAAATTTATTTTAGATTTAACCAAAATTAGTTTAAGGCCAAGCTAGGTTTAGCCAAAATTAACTTAATATTAGTAAAATATTACTCTAATTTAACTTAATTTAACTTTAACGTTGATTTAACCTAAGTTTAGTTAACATTGGCCTAGGTTTAGTTAAGGTTAGCCTAGGTTCAGCCATGTTGAATTTATGTTTAGCCTACTTTAACCTTAGTTAAACATTAGTTAACTAAAGTTTAATTTTTTAGATACCCTATGTTTAACCTTAATTTAACCTAGTTAGGTTAAGTTTAACTTTGGTTTGCATAGGTTTAATTTAAGTTTAACCTTGTTATTTTAGGTTCAATTTTGGTTAACCTTCAATAACCTAAGTTGACATAGGTTGGTTTAAAGTTAACAAACTTAGTGACCCTAGGATTAATGTTGATAACCTTCAATAACCTAGGTCAACTTATGTTAACTTAGATTACTCTAAATTAAGCTAAGTTAACCTTGGTCAACCTAGGATCTAGATTAAGTCAACCTAGGTCTACTTAAGATAAGTTTGGCTAAACCTAGCTTAATTAAGGTAGATAAGTTTTTTTACTTTTAATTATTATTGAATTTTTGTTTATAATTTTGTGGTGGGAAATTTTATTATGAAAAAAAAGTTGTGGTGCAATGGTTAAGAACTTGAACCTTCAAGTTCTGGTGAAAGGTTGAAGTCTTCACACATACAACCTATGCAAATGGCTTAGGTTACTTAGGTTCCCTACTTAGGTACGCCCACCAAGATATGTGGGGTTAAAGTTTTTTTGGACATAGATGCTAATGTTAATGATGGGAGTGTTTTGATGATGTAGAAGAATAACATTTCATTTTCCATATTGGAACATGATGGTTTTGGGTGTCTGGGGATGTGTGTTATGTTTTTTTTATTTTTATAAGTTGGGGAAATTGAGGTGTTTTGTTTGTTTTGACATTTGGTGTTATTTTCTTTGATCGCACCAATGATAATGATCATGTCCAATAATAAGTTAGTATTGTTTTCATAGAATAAAAATGTTACAAGTCCATGCACATAATCACAAAAAGACACATGGCAAGTTTAATGATTTGACTCAAAATTTCCTTTAATGAAATATCATTTGTGTACTAAAGGCAACCACGTGTTTTAGTTATATATATATTTAAAAATATTCAACAAGGTGAGGTGAAATCATTATGTGCTATAGATATTTTCAAATAAAGTAGATCCATGTACATTATTTGCCATCGTAAAAGAATCCTTAGTCCAATTCTCTTCATTTTTGGAAAAATCAATGGAATATTAATTTTGATTTGTACAAGTTACCCTTAGAATCTTGAATATGGGAGACATAACCAAGTGTTGCATTTTGCTTCCTTCAAATCCAACATATTCATTATGTCAAGGAACCTTTTGTTGATAAATGCATCTTATGGGAACTCTCATATGAAAATAGATGTAAATGTTTCAATACCAATCCCCATAGCATTTCATACAAATGAATAAATTTCATCCACAAATCTTATCAAACATCCATTCATTTCATTCAAATTGGTGAATGACATTCATCCATGAACACATTCACCCATTCCCAAGTCAACACTTGAAGCGTTTAGGCTCTAGGTTCATGCATAAGCCATCTTCCAATTGGAGCACTTCACTCAAAGCCCTTAGGCTCTAGGTTCATGCATAAGGCATCTTCCCAATTGGAGCACTTCACTCGAAGCTCTTAGGCTCTAGGTTCGTGCATGAGCCATCTTCCCAATTGGAGCACTTCACTCGAAGCTCTTAGGCTCTAGGTTCGTGCATGAGCCATCTTCCCAATTGGAGCACTTCACGTGAAGTAAGAATCACTTCACTTGATTTCAAGGATTTGATTCGCGAGCAGATTTTTATCAAGGAAGAGTGCAAGGAGCAACGAGGGTACAACAAAAGTAGAATCTAAAATTGGAAGTAGTAAAGTTACAACAAGTGCAAAAAATCTAAAATTGGAAGCACCAATAAAGCTACTTCAACAAGAGTGAAAATCTAATACTGAAAGTACTTCTATAGTAAAAAGCTACAACAATGATAAATATCGTATGGAACTAAAACTGAAACTCCGTTGAATATGACAATTGCCAAGAAAAGGAATTGTGTGGCAACTTTGTTCATATGTACTTAACTCTATTAAATATGACAATCGCCAAGAAAACGAATTTTGTTCCAACTTTGTTCTTATGTACTTTTCATGGATTTTAACAAGATTTTTTCAATTTTTAAAAAATAATAAATAAATTTCCATCCCAAATTATTTTGTGTTGAACATCAGTTGCAAATAAGATATAGAACTACAAGTGTGAAACTCTTTTGAATATTAGTTTTGGTTAGAAAAGGAATTTCCGTCCCCAAATTTGTTCATATGCAACTTTTCCCCAAAATCCATGTAATTGGAAGCAATGATAAAGTTATGTAACAAGAGCAAATTTGAAACTCAAGGCAGCAATAAAGTTACACCAACAACAAATATCTCAAATTTGTTCTTATGTACCCTTTTTCATCTCCACTTTTGATGGCATCCCCACAACTTTGACAAAACTAAGACTATTGATTCACACCAATTGCAAGGACTTTATGAATAGTAAACTTTAATATATAAAGGCTACAATTGGCATAGACCTCATAAAGTAACTCCTTGTTTCGACTCTTGTAACCAACCATTCCTTTTGTATACATGCTTTAAGAGAAACCTCCATGCATTGTGAAAAAGGGGAAAATTGCTTTTACCCAAACTTTCTTTTTTTGGGCTTTGGCCAAGCCATCACTAAAGTGCTTCCTTGTGACTCGACTATAGAGGCTATAGAGAGTTCAATTGTGACCAAAGGTTATGGTATAAAATTGGTGACATTGGGAACGACTTGGGAAATTTATTGGGAACATGGTGGAATGCACTAATAGCTTGATTTGAACACATTCAAAACTTGGTCAGAATTTGTTAGTGAGTTGTAATGCATTGGGAACATAAAAATTCAAAAAATCCAAAGCCTTTCTCCCTTGCTCCCCGAAGGAAAAAGAAGTTGGGGTTTGTGGTTTGCCTAGCTTGTCACATTGATTGCCATGAATTTATGTTCTTAATTGTGTTCATCACCCATTCTTGCCTTTGTACTAGTACCCCTTTCCATGAGCATCAATATTTTTTGTTTTCATTTTTGTTATGTGGCGTAGGTGACAATCCTCCCACAAGAGATTTAGCATGAGCAACAATGATCCCAAAGATGATTTAGTTTTAATGGCGAAAAGATGGTATAAAATATTCTCACAATTATCGGTTTAAACCCTTGGTTATGGGAATTTTCTTATAGGAAGGGATAAGAAGCTTCGACATTTTTTGGATTTACCAATTTTCCAAGACCCTTGGTTATGAAAAATATTCCCAAAAGCCCAAGCTATTGGACCCATGGTAATAGAATAATCTCATTACTAGGGTTCAAAGACCCTTGATATTTCATCCCATGGTTTATGGCCAATGGCAACAGCCTTTCATTTGCTATCTCATAACATTAACCTTCTTCAATGAAAGCTTTAAGTGGATGCATTTCACCTAGGAAATGTTAGCTTTGGACTTCAAGACCTTGGTTTTGTGGAGGATCAAGTTCCAGGGTGGGGGTATTCTCAAAATAAGTGGCCAAAGGAGGACATTGAATTTTGAGTATTTTCACCTTTAAATTTTCATAAATACAAATATTAAAATTTTCAGGTCCACACTTGGTATGGTTGGAAATCCCTTGATGAATGTAAGTACACTTAGGTGGTTTTGTAAATTTTAGATCTATGGTGCGGGAGTTAATAAAATTTGAATAATTTTATTTTTGTCATGAGGAATTCAATAAAAATCTAGAGTCAAATTTGTCATGTTGAGATCTCCCAAAGAGCTTTGAACCACTCAAACCATGTTGGTCACCTACACTCAATGTTTATGTTGTACCATTGGAAGCCGTTCATTAGCATGGGAGCACCAACGTGTTTTCATGAATGCCCCCAAAAAAAAAAAAAAAAAAAAAAAAAAAAAAAAAAAAAAAAATTTTTTCATGAATTTCATACCTATGATAAAATATTTATTAAATTTTGATTAATTTTTTTTATAAAAAATTCAAAAAATAAAACAAATAACTAAGAAGC
>Ga0116231_10008095_pt1 | contig 18689 bp, 15 predicted proteins | sample S1TSphgellanicum_2_FD_89695 | JGI IMG/M metagenome (GOLD analysis project Ga0116231, IMG submission 89695) | Host-associated microbial communities from peat moss isolated from Minnesota, USA - S1T2_Fd - Sphagnum magellanicum MG | ecosystem: Host-associated > Plants > Peat moss > Unclassified...
AATCCCAAAAGTGCCATACCTTGTGACAACCTCAATTAAACATAGTGATCCAGGTGTGATCCAGGTCGTGGACATTTCAACAGAGGTTGACAGAGCTTTTGACAGTTCCGCATAGTTGCTTCTGTTGTTAATACCAAGTCTAAACACCACCCACAGTGAATGAATGCAGAATGTCAGTGCCAGACTGCCAGAGCCTGATACAGTGGATCTGCTCCCCATTGATATGAATATCCAAAATCACTGATCTCTCACACACACAATCTTTGTCTCTAAGCCCACAATCTTTGTGCTAATATTGTGTAATGGATAAATTCTTTTTAAACTTCCTACCCTTCACTTGGGCACATGGCTGTAGGGGACCCGATATGCACCTCACAAGCAGCAAACCCTGAACCACCTTTCTCTTTTCTTGGCCAGATCTGGACAAAAAAGGATATTGCAACACTTTTCCATATAATGAATGTGCTAGGGTTTGGTTCATTTGAATTGTTTTGAGAAGATGGTGAACATAATGGCAAAGCCTTTGGTTGTTTCCTTCTTCTAAATAGGCTCTAGGGATAGTAGTGTCAAAATTCACAATGTTTTCCACCTAGACACTACCAAGTTAGCAATTCGAAGATTTCAAAATCCAAGCCGGCGAGCTAGCTGATTGCTGGAGGGTAGGAGTTCACATTAGACCGCTCCCTCTCCCAATAAGACGGACAACAAATGCCCCTGAGAACGAACGAGGCAATTACAAATGTTTTCGTACGTGAGTGGTGTGATCAATGGTTTTTTCCTTGGATGGCTTTCCAAATTTTCTACCTTAGAAAAAGGAATACCTTCTCTGTTGCAAGTTCGTTTCTTTTTTTAAAAAACATTCACCAAATTTTGGAAAGTCATTTTTTTCCTGGAAATTTTAGCACATTTTGACGGCCTTTGGTGCTCACAAAATTGACCCCTACTTCAAATCCATCTCAAAGGAACTGTCAATTTCAACTGATTGCTCATTATAATTAGTTGCAGGGTGCATCCTAAAGTTTAATATTTCTTTTTGCAATGAGTCACTTTGATGGCCCATCACATAAATAATTCTGAAACTTTAGACATTCCCTTGTACATAAGTTTTCAATTCCCAAATTGGCACTATTTAGACCGTTACAAAGGTTGTAAGCATATTTCATAAGGATCGCATTACTGCCATTGAAAATTAAAGGTTTAATTTAATCTATTGCACCAAAATTGCATAAAAGCTTGTCATTCATTGTTATTCTTAGGTTTTTCATGTTTTATCCATCAATTGGCCTTTTATTTTGTGTCATTTTGCTTAATAAATTATGTGATTCAAAGATTGTTCATTAAGTGAGAGATGAATAAAAAATCTATTGAAATGGTATTGTTTTGGCATCATTTTCTTCCTCCTTTGGAATGGGGACCTGCATCATAATTTATTTTTCGGCCCTATACCTTGCTTTTTTTTACTGACTCTTCTATCTTTATCAAAGACAAATGTGAAAATTTGAATATTTTGCTTTGAAATAGATTGGGTTGTGACATATAGACTTTTGATTACACATTAATTTATTTTTTCTTCATTGTTGTAATGATCCTCTATGAGCCTTACAAGGAAATTTCTTTTTAACAAAAGACTATATGAATATAGTTCATCTAAATTACTGCAAGTTACAAAATTAATGCAAATTGGAATTTTTTTTTGGTTGAAACTAGATTTTTCACCTCACCCACTATAAGAATTTTAATTGTGGAATTTTTTATTGATCAAAATGTCAAATTGGCAAAGATGAGAAAGGAAAATTATTTTGGGGAGAATTTCACAAGGCATGAACATTGGGTGGTGTTAACAACTTAAAATAAACTTTAAGATCCCTTCATGGATCCTACATCACTATTACAATTAAAAATTTCACAAAGTAAAATGTAGGTGCATGTGAACAACATGTAATTCATTTGAGTGAATTACTAAATAATCATTTTATATTTAAAAATATATAATATCTTAGTTTTGATAAATGTTGTAACAATTGTCATTCACATAATTTAAAGATAAATATGTCTTTGGATTCCTCAAAAATAAAAAATTATATTAAAATGTACAAAACATCATTGTTTAAAATTAGATTTTTTAAATTGATACATTGTTCTCCTTGAAAATTATTGTAACAAGTTCCATTGAAATTTATGTTGAATTTTTCTTTTAAATTTAAATATATTTATATATGGATTTTGTATCAACAAAGCAAAATGATGTTTTTAAAAGATTTCAATTTTATATTCAAATTAAATTTCAATTAAAAAAATTAAATGAAGTTCAACATTTAAATAATTATTATTTTCCTTGAAAAATATTTTTTAACAATTGTCATTCCATTGTAAAAAATTTGAATGGGGTATGCTCTTGAGAATACCATTTTTTAGAAATAATTTTTCGATTTTTGATTTTGCAAAAATGACAAATGCTTATTGAATACTGAATATTTTAATTTTACACTAAATGTTTTGCAAAATAGTTTACAAAATAGATTGCCTTTGAAATCATTTGGTATATGTGATATGTTGAAAAGTATTGTGCTACATTAGGTATAAACAAATAAATTTGTTCAATTAAAAGAATGCAATAATCAATAGTGAACATCAATGTCTAAATGATCATAATTCTCCATACAAATATTTTTAACAATTTTTATTCAATTGTAGAAAATACTAAATGGGTTAAGCTCCTTTAAAAAATTGTTTACTCAATTTCAATTTTGGCACAAAGTAAGATAAATTGTACAACCAATTCCCCTTGGCAAAGTGAAAAAAACAATTTCCAAAACTTTAAACCTTTCTCTAACATCTCAAAACAAGTAGAACATGTAGCATTTTCCATGAGCATAATTAGCTTCAAAATATTTCAAAACATTTTTCATCATATCATTTGGACTTCAAAAAGTACCTCAAAAATATCCCCAAAAATAACATCATTTTTCAACATGTGGTGATATATTTTCCGATGAGAACAAAATTCATGGACAACATAAATTGTATTAAAATGTTCATCACATTAGTACTAAGGTGTCTAAAATAAAACTACTTGCAAAACTATTTAAAGTACTTTCAAATATTTACAAGTACTTTGAAAAAACATAATTATACCAATTTAGTTTTCGAAGTCAATGCCAACAATAGTTTTAAAAGAATGTACCCATATGTGTGTGTGTGTGTGTGTGTGTTTTTTGTTGGAAAAAAATAGTTTATGTTAAATTTTGCAAAACATGTTTGTAGAAGTTTTGTAAAACAAGTTGCTACTAAAAGGGATTGGTATATGATGTGAGTATGATAGGTGTATTTTTTGCAATAAATATTGAAAACCAACATTAGACTCTTTTTTGTGCTTCTCATTCAAACCCCTTTTTTTTTTTGACAATTGTCAAACAATAAGTAAGGAAATGAATATTCATTAAAATTACTTTGGTGTAGGTGATAAATATACGTTTAGGTTACTATATACATTATGTGAGTTCTAAATCCCTTTTGGCAAAGTAAAAGAATAATGCCAAATGTAATTTTGGGCCTCTCTGAATATGGTTCTCCTTCCTATGGAATTATAGCCATCTTCTCATTACTATAGCTTAGTTTTTTTTAGATTTAATGCGAGTATATAATCAATCTAATTATTAGGCGTAATGCTTTGAATTTTGTTCAATGCATGCAAAATGGTACACCCATTGTTGCATTGATTTTTTTTACATTCTTCAATAAGATCAACTCAATCCATGTTTCCTACTTTGACGACATTAGAATTGTCATAAAAAAGAAGCAAACCTTGAAAACCTCTACACTTCATATGGGGTTTGGAATTAAGGTTCTGTAAAATTCAGTTTTGTGGTTTTTAAAAGTTGGCAAAATTTTCAAAATTTTAAGCATTTTTTCTCAATTTTAAACTATGAAAAAAAAAATTCCAACTTTTTTCAAATACTTTTGTTGCCAAGTGGCAAAAATTCAATAATTATTTTTTCATTGTTTGGAATATATGCACTTATTAAGTATAACCATTTTTTATACCCCAAATGTATGACTCAGCTAACATGGGAATGCATGACCCAATTAACCTAAAACAAAATCAAAATGTATTTTACACGGCTAACCCAATGACTTAAAGTCAAAGGATCTAAAATTGGGCTTAATGGTTAAAGTAGACTTATGACACATTGTTGAGAGTGGTTTAAGGGGTTAAAGGTTTTTCTTTCTTCTTCTTTTTGTAAAATTTAAAATTTTATGATCTTTTTTAAATTTTAGGGGCTAATAATTTAGGATTTAAAGTTTTGGTTTTCCTGGGATTTGGGGTTTTAAGGGGTTTAGAGAATTAAGGTTTTTGGGGTTTAAGGTTTAAGTTTTATGGTTTAGGGTTTTAGTGATTTGTGGTTTAACCTTAAGGGAGTAGGATTTAAGTTTAAGGTTTCAAATTAAATTACATTAATCCTTTTATTCACATTTATCATTTTTTCATGCCAATGGCACATGTGTATGTCAAATGAGCATACTGCTTCATTTATTTGACACAAATCTTGATTTTGACATGCCTATGTTGATTGGACATGCTTCTATCAAATGAACATTAATTTGTTCATTTGACATGTATTCTACTTCCATACTCATTTGACAATGTCAAAAATGGTAATAATGTCCATTTGACATTTGGAAGCTTATTCAACATGTTTATGTTGAATTGCAAATGTGAATGTTGAATGAACAAATTGTGAATTCACATGCACAAGTTGATTTGACATGTTTATGTCATTTGCACATGTGGATGCTAAATGAACAAGTTGTTCACATTACATGGACTTTCTATCCATGTTTTTTGGACATGTGTCACAAGATGTCAAATGCACATGTCGAATGAACACCCATTTTGTATCTATGAATGTATAACATGCATAGAATTTACAAACTAATTGGCATGTGCACCATGGTTACTCATGAGGATTGGGCAAAGTCTTTGCAAGATGTCAAAATTGATTTGAGTTACAACTTGGTTTAATTGATGAACTTCACAAGAGGTTCCCTACACAAGAATTGTTGAATGTTCCGGGTATCATCTAGTATGATCTACCTGCACTATTTGTTGTCACCAAATTTTGAATGTTCTATAATCGGTTTATTATTATTTTAAATTTATTTATTCCAATTTTGACAAGGTAATCAAGTTGTTCACTTTACCTTTCTTACACCCCATTATGGTGCATATTTATAGTGGAATATAAGGATGGTATAATATGTTCATTTATTTGTACATGTTTTTCTTTTGTGCTAACTTTGAAATCATTAACAAGTAGGCTTATAACAATGATAATGTTGTTTATTGTGTTTTATCAAGTTTTATTCTCAATTTGTTGTTGGATTTACATTGACATTGTATGTGATTGTTGGTTATTCAAGATGTTATACTAACCTTGTGTAAAGTAGGTTGTTGGTTATAATGTGTGTTTATGTGTATACATGTCAATTTTCAACTATAGTTGGGGAAAACCCACTTTTGGATTAGGGTTTGACCCGGCTTGAAACATTTTAGTGGTCACATTTTTTATTATGATATTGTTTGTGTAGCCAAAATTTTGATTTTGATTTGATTTTTGTACCCATTGTTTCAATTTCCATCATTTGTGTGTAGCCAAGCTTACCCCTTAAGCAATCACCTAATCACCTCCTAATCCCTTTCAAGAACCTTATATTAGCTAACATGCATTTACTTGTTATGCCATGGAAAAGTCAACAACTTGTGTGCAAAATGTGAAGTGTAGCCTACAACCACCCCTAGCCATGTGACTATAGCTAGCTTGACAAGATTTTGGATAAGGTGGAATGGTTAGGGGAGCTACATTTAAGAAGAGCCAACAAAAACATTGTTTTGAACCATAGTGGCAAGGATGGTATATATTCTTAATTTATCATTTGTTTTCAAATAATTATGTTTGAAAAATATGTCTAATATAACACTATCCATTATGAACATTGGTCACACAATTTTAATAATCATATAGTTTATGAACCTCTTAAACATGAATGAAGAATTAATTCTCAAATGTTACAAACCAAAGTAAAAAACAATGTCAAATATTAATCTTGATTGGGCATAATTTGCAAATGTTTTAAATTTGTTGTGAACTACTTACCATGGAACTAATGTCACAAGTAAGCATCATAAATCATGTAGTGATGTTTCTAACAAAATTTATACTTATGTAATTCAATAATTGGTTATTATATGTGATTTCATAACTAAAGGTTTAATTATTTAATTATAAATGTGAGTTTAAATATACAACTAGATTGTTGTATTAACGTCATGACATAATTAATCAAGTTTATTATTCATAATACCTTTGCATAATGGAGTTAATAACTCAACTTGGTGATAGCTAGGGGAAGGTTCGTATCTTTCTTCTTTAAGTTCCATTTGCAAAATGGCATTGAAGAGGTCCTCTTCCTACCTTCCTTTTTTAAATTCCAAATCAAGTATTTTAGTTACCAAAAGTACCCAAGAGATGTCATTATGTCAAATCAAGTAGCATATCCTTCTACTTGGAGGCGCTTGCTACAAGCCCATGAGGGGAATAGTCGAAGATCTTTTGTTTTTTGTTTTTTAGGGTTAAGTATCCAAGAATGGCAGAGAGAAATTATTCTTGTTTGTGATTTTTTTAAAACTCCAAACCTAGTATTTTCGTTGCCAAAAGTACCTTAGCACAACATTGTGTTAAGTTGATACATAAATTCAACAGGGAACATTGTCACGGATCCTCATTTTGTAGGTTTGGTATTTGGGAATTCTTTTGTTGTTGTAGTTGAAGGGAGAACCAAGGTTCTTCTTTCACTGTGACTGCATTGTTCTTTCCTTTAACTCGAAATTGGTTTCTTTCATTGCCATTCACTTTATTCCATTGATTTTTGTTATAGTTAATCAGCGCAACACCATGTTCTTCCTAAAGATATGTATGTTGCCAAAAATATTGGAAATGTTGTATATGTTCATCAACTTCATTTCTTTCAGTGTGTGTTTTTGTATGTTGTATTTTCATTTCATTTCAACTCATGTGGAACAGAAGGAGACCAGATGTGAAATACTAGTTAATAATGCACATCGATTATGTTCTTGATTATATCCGATCTAGGTGTTTTTTTTTGTAGGGAATCTTTTTGCATCTAAACATTATTGTTGAAGAGGGCACATGAAATATAATTAGTAGTGAGGAAAAGGAGAATGTATGTAAATTTAGTCCACTCATAGTTCTTATTTTTCCTAGGGTTACATATCCAATAATGGAAGAAATAATATTTGTTTATGTTTCTTATTTCTTACAAATCAAAATTGGGTACTTTCGTTGCCAAAAGTACCAAGTTGATCACATTATGTTTAGTCAAAAAAAATTTGCACCTACTTGGATGAACTTAAAATAGCTCATAAGCAGGGGTGGGCAATCATTTTTTTTTCAGGCTCCATATCCATAATAACATAAAGGTGATCGAGTATTTTTGTTGCCAGAAGTACCTAGATGATGTCATTTCTTCTTAATCAAGCAAGATATGCTCCAAATTGAATATCTTTGCTAAAGGTCCATGATAATAGAAGTCGAACATATATATATTTTTCCAAGGTTAGATATCCAAGAATGGCAAGGAGGAGATTCTTTGCTCTTGTCATTTTTACAAGTCAAACTCAAGTACTTTCATTGCCGAAGGTACATATTCAGTCTCCCTATGTTGAATCGACAATGTCTCACTCCTATTATGATTTGTTCCAAACAATTCAATTATAGGAGCGGGTTTGTTTGTTTTTTTTCTAATTTCTTGCAAGTTTCCTTGTTATGTTCGTACTCCATTGTGAACATAACCTCATAAATTCGATTTCATCCAATTTGCATTGACCTAAAGGACTAGACATCTTTCACTCCATGGAATATCCAATAACTTCTATGAGCAAGTAAAGATCTAGTCCTATCCAAGCACAACTTGGTTACTTTCAATAGGGAAAGTTTCGAAGAAAATCCTTGATTCCTCTTTAGTTAACCCTCAATTCAAAAGGGAACTTTAGTGTGCATCTTTACTTTGTTGCTTTAGTGTCTAACATTTTTTCCCTTATGTCCCATGGAAGGTTTTTGGAAATTATATGTAGCTCATTTCATTCATTATGTGTTTATGTATGTTGGTGTTATGCTCAATTTGTTCCTTGCATTTGAAGCTCATGATGAACACTCATGAAGACCAAAAGTGGATCAGATATTGAACTAGATTATATATGATGTGATTATTATTGTTGCATTGTGTGTTTTTCATTCAACAAAAAATTTCTACGTATTTAAAAAATATTGTTAAAGAGGGAAAAGGGGATACACTAAGTAGTCATGAAAGGGAGGAGGTTTGTAAAATCCATCCATTCATTTCTTGTGTGAAATTTTAAAAATTTTCCAACAACCAAGACTGAGACTAGTTTGGTTTTCTCATATCAGATTTTGAGGAAGAGGAGATGGAGCCCAGGACTCTAGACTTTACAGAGGAGGTATAAAGCCTACTAAAACATTGTAAAAAATATTCCATACCAAACTATTGTGTATGTTCTTGATTTTTGAATGAATGTGTTTTGTTGAACGTGTGTACACATCTATTAATGCAACAACAATGACAAGCTCTTCGAATCTACTACCCTTGTCTTGTGACAATGTAATCCAACATGTCTAGAATTAAACAAAATTCAAAACCATCAATGTTTTGGAGAGGCACAAGATGTCACCAAAGGAGAAATCAAAGATGCCTATACCATTATGCAAGATGATTCTTGTGTTAATTGTCAAACCTACATTGAAAATAAATATCTTGAAAATGGAATAGGCATTCCATGGAATTCCATGGAGGATACATGGAGGGTGATAAGGTTTTTTATGTGTCCCCCACCAACTAGCAAGGAGGTGTGGAATTAACAACTAGCTATGAACTGGAATGGAATAGCTAGTGGAAATCTAAGAATGATAGGTTTGAAGAATTCTTGAATTAGACCTTGATCTCCAAAAACTTTCCCAAAAACTTTCCCATAAAATGTTTTTCATGTGGGATGGAAACCATTGCTTGTAGACATGGCTTCCTTATATCGATAAGGTTCATCATGATGACTTTACTTAGCACATCTTAGTGGACTCAATAGTTTTGGATGCCATTGATGGACTAGTCAAATTATTGACCATTATGACAAACTTAAACAAGTAAGTCTCCTAACCAACATTTTGCACTCTTGCTTTACTTAATGTTGGTCAAGAAGATTCAGTGACTCAATGGGGTTGTTGCAAGTCTGTCGAATATGATCACATTCATCCAAGTTTGGTCCATGATTTCTTCAGGATCCAAAGTATTGGAAAGATTCTCCTAGTGTAGTTTAAAGGCGTGTTACCCACGGATGTTTACAAAAAAAATGTGAAACCAAATATTGAAAGACTTGGTCTTAACACAAAAGGCCTTCTTCAAGTATTTGTACAAAGTAATATGTTTCACTCTAAATCGAAAGATCAAATGTCCAAAAAAATCGACTTCAAGCTCTAACATGGATATGGTCATTATATTTATGTAGTGGGAGCTTGCCATGGTTAATGATGTTGTGGTGAAGTAATATTACAAGGAGGTTTTTAATCATTTCCTCCAGTCTCCATCGAGGATGCAGGAGTTGATGGAGAAAGTTATGGACCAGGTGAGCAAGGAGAACTGCATTGGCCTTTTTAAGCATCTTCCTATCTGCGATCCAATTATTGGAAAGGAGTTTCTTGAGTAGGTGCAAATGCATTATGTCATGCCCTCCAAGCCTAAAGTGTTACCGAGAAGCTTTGAATGTTGGTCACATCATGTGTGAGTAGCGAGCAAAAGGTCAAATGGCTCAAATAGTGGAATTAGCCATTAGTAACTAAGGAGGCAACCAAATTTCCAAAGTAGGGGTTTTCAAATGTAGTATGTGCAAAATGGCATCAAAAAACTACTTTTCAATTTTAGGTGGGTTCCACACCATACTCAAATCGACAAATTAGATTTGTTCTTGGGAACTTTCAATGCCGAACGTAGGTGTGTTGTAATTTTCATTCTATTTCAAATCACGTTTTTCTATGCTTTCAAGAATTATTACAAAAAAGTTCTATGTATCAAAAGCTTTTGCCTCCTTTCTTGGCAAATTCAATTCTTTTTCCAATAGTGGGAGGTGATAGTTACTCCAAATCTAAGAGCTATTTGTTCATTGCATGGTGCAGCTTGAACTAGACATTAAATCCACTATGTAGTCCTTACTATTTGAGCTTAGCCTCTTTATCACACTTCAACCATGAGCGCCTTCCCTCGCTGATTATATCAAGGATTGGAAATTATCTATTTGGGGAACATGTTTTTTTAGGGAGTTTCGATTGAAAGATGGCATCAGGCATACCAAATCATTCAACCAACAAGTGGGTGGAAAGGAGGCCTTTAAACAGGTCCTCTACAAATAAGTGTTATTTTCCACATTGCTTACATTTTTTTTCAATGATGATTACAAGCTTATTGAAATCATTCCTCTCTTTGCAAGTACTTCAATTTTGGGTTCCATCATGTAGGAGGGATTCCCTGCCTGCCACCCTTTTTTCCTTATTTGGAGAAACCCAAAAATTGATAGCAACAGGTATAGAAAGACCTTATCAAGGATTGGTTTAGTCCTCATCTCATAGGATACGAATGGTATCTTGACTGCCCTAATGATTGTATACCATCTTTAAAGGCTTCTCTTCGTGAAAATTTTGAACATGGGTTTATAGAAAAGGTTATAGGGACCCCTATGTTTCAAGGTCCCAAAAAATCAAAGGATGTTGCTAAGAAAAAAGGTAAGGAGAAGTTTGTGGCCTTAGAAATTATGGTTGATATAGAGAGGCCCCAAGATGATTTTCAAGTGACCTTGGATATCCTTCAAGAGACACCACTTACTTAGGCTTTTGATGCAATTTCAATGCCCCCTATTATTGTGATTGAGGGGAAACATCCAGTCCCTAGTCCTATTTTCACTCCTTCTAGCAAAAGGTCAAGAATCTTCAAAAAGGTGCTCAATCTTTTATGGCATTCAATTGCATGTAATCGATTTAAAAGCAAAAAAATGGCCGGTGGAAGAAGGCCAAATTTCAAGCATCACGAAAAAGGTAATTTCCATTAACATTTACATATTTGAGTTCATTTCCCCTCCATTTGTGTCTAAACTTCCTGCACTGAAATTTTGAATTTTTATCTATTTCAGGTCTCATTTGAAGGTAGAGTTGATCTCCTTGCCGACATTCCTAGAGGTGTTAATGTCCCTTTTGTGTCTGATCTAACTTCAATGATTCCAATTTGGAATCGATCCTTTGAGGACTATGTGGAAAAAATCTTCTTCTTGGTAGAGCACTTCTTTACCAAGAGGCGAGGAATTATTCTATTATACCCATATGATTTTTTAATGCAAAAGGAAATTGCGTCTTTTGTTGATGCTTACGAATTCCATAAAGCTATAATGGACTGTGATTAACTTTTTTCCCATTATCAACATTGAAGACAAGACTCATAAAATATGTTAGTTCCATCACTTGAATCATCTATTTTCCCTATGTATGTATTTCTTGCTTGCATTTGCCCTTACCCCAAGAGTTATTGTGTAAACACTTATTAGCAAGGCCATCCTCCCTGCATCTATTGGCTTCCATCTTTTCCTGCCATCTCTTGCAATCATTTCTTCAAGAATTTTCGTTACGGAAGAAGATGTTCTTTAGAATTGGACCTCCAAAAATTTAATGGCCATCTTGGCCTCAAGTGTATCATTCAGAGCTATCAAAGTATCCCTCACTCTGCAAGACCTTGTGGAAGTTTATTCTCCTTTTAACTTTTTCATTGTCCATTTGGACTCTATTACAAGTGAGCCCCATCATTGTTCAATACATTCAATTTTCAATTTTCCAATATTTGTAAGTTGTTGACACCAAGGAGACTTTTGCAGGCAACATTGTTCGAATGTGTGAGATAATTGGAAGGCATGTCATGGCACTAGAGGCAAATGATATAGCCTTTCGTGAAGCAATACTTCCATTAGTGAATGAAGTTGATCTCCAACAAAGCGAAAAGTCGAGTAACTCTTTGGATATGGACTCACCACCCAAGAAGAAAGCTAAAAGGGTTTTGGATTGTGAATAAGTTTTGGTTGTCTTCATTTCATGATCGTGCATTCTTTTCAATTGTTCATATTGATTTTATTTTTCTTCCTTGCAAAGAGTTGCCCTCCCCCCTTCGATTTACAATCATGCCCTTTTTTACACACAAGGATTTCTTTCCTAGTCCACTTATTAGCCTAGTGTTACCTTCATATGCGAAGGCTTAGGCAACAACTATGGCTACTATAAACTCCCCAAATCCATCTTCTAAGAGTTTGAACATTGATTTAATTATTCTTACATATATAAATGATCTAGCTTCAAATGCATAGCTTCTAGTTTCACATTCCTTGTTTGAGCTTAGGGGTGGAGGACTTGGATTTCCAGGTTATATTGTGGTTGGGTGGAAAACTTTTAATTTTGTTGTTTTCCAATTTTTTTTGTCGAATTGTTTTCCTATCAAATTGTGTATCAATTGATTCCTTTGTTCATAGAATATTTCAACCCATTTTCTCTAACCATAATTGAATGAAAATAAAAATTACCTGCCCTCTCCAATTTTAATATATAACAAAAAATTTAAATATTTCATGTTTGTTATTCATGGACTCGAGCGAATGTCTTGTTTTGTTTTAGGACTGCATTTCTTTTTTCCTTTTATTTATTAGCTTTGTGCCCATTATCACCTTTGCACAAGGGAGTAATCCTTCATGGGATAAAAGATCTGCAATGTAACATTTTTGGGAGATGTTGTGCACTTGTTCATGGTTATGGATGTATGGATTCAGAGTGATCTTAGATGTGTACATGCTTCATTTTGTCATTCATCATGATTAGCTAGTCAATCTTACGTTGAATAGAGAATTTAATTACAATTTGTAATGATAATGTCATGGCCAACCTCAAATGAATAAAGATTGCAAGTTGTGAGGTTCCCATGGTGACTAATAATGTCTGACTATTAATCAAAAAAATATACATATAAATATTAAACTATCAAAATTTGGTTCAACCCAAATGACATCTGATGTTGAATATTTCTATACTTCTTCACAAGTGTTGTTTTGTTGATCAATCCAAGGTATGGTTCCTTATAACAATAAATCTCAGGGACTTAATATCAAATTTTGAAATAATTTATGTGATTGCTCAATGTCTTTTGCTATTACATTGGTGGTTGTTTGGATATTATTTATTGGATATTGTCTTCTTGCAATTGTGAATGAATTTTGAATAGAAAATTTATTATCCTACATTACATTGTCATTGTGTCACGACCCTAACCTTCGGCTCGCGACCAAGGCAAAGGGCTTACAAGGATGTGGGCCAAGACTAAGTCCAGGAATCGCATTTTCATGCCTCGGAAGTGCAAAAGAGTGTGAGTGTGAGGGAAAGAAACCTCACACTCCCAGGTGAACTCCCATGTTGGGAGTTGGAGTCCCGGTGGACTCCTGAATGTTCAGAGAGTGATTGTAAGGGCCAAAATGCAATGGCTTGAAAAGTTCTTTATATCAGTGAAAAGATATTGAAACGTAGATGTCTAAAATAGGCTCGCATCACCCATTTGGACATCTGAAACAACACAAGTTATGGCCAAAAGAAAAGTCGAAAGTCAAATTGGCAATTTGACTCCCGACCACTAAAAATCAAGAATCGATATGATTTCCTTACGTGCAGGTGGCATGCGATATACCATTGGAAAGCTCTTGACAAGGACTACAACTTTACTTCAGAACTCATCTCGATTGGAGGTCTACACACCAAGTTATGGGGCTCCAAAGTCGCAGAAGTCTCGACTTTGGCAATTTCGGGACTCCCACTTAGGAGTTCCGGGACAAAAAGCCATTTGGATGTGGGCCTCGTGGAGAGGCACACAGTATAATATAAGGGGGAAGGTGGTGGCTTCCCCCAAGTCCGAGCCGTGGTGAGTCTTGTGAGTCCGAATTGCCCATGGCTCATCCTAACACCAAAAGTGCCCAAACTATGCACTAACAACCTTGTGTTGGTTTTGTGCAAGTTCGTGTGAGTAGTTGATGCTTGTCACTCTTCCTAGTCCCATCCTGGAGCTCCAGCACGCCCTTCTACCCCTCAAAATGCTGCGAGCCAGGGAGCATGCCCCAACTCCTTACTTTTCCGCTATTTTCAGTTTGGACTCACATTTGAGTCCATTAAGGAGCTTGGGGGTGTGTCACATTGACTTCCTTATTTTAAGTCGCAACTAAAGGTGAATCGCAAATTGTGTCCTATGAGTTTGTAGAATGGGTTTCCCTTTAAAACTATTAATTCTTGTTCCACCATGTGAAAGAATTCTTAGGCTTAACTTCCCCTCCAAATTTTTGGGCCTCCTATTAGATTAGACTATAAAACTTTTAGTTGGTTCCATGCCAACCTTTCAAAACATGCTCATGTTTACATCAACATATACTCAATACATCATTTGTGTATATTTGAACTCTTGGATGTCACAATCATTCACAATTGGCATCTCATACTCATCTTTTTCACTACAAGTTAATGCATCCTCGGTTTCGAACTCATCATTTAAAACAATCAACACCACACTGTTTGTGAATAATTCATCCTTTTCCATTAATCTTGATTTTGTAATCTTTTTCTCTTTAGAAACATGGAGATTGAAATTGTTTGCAAATTGTTTTATCAAATGTTCATTTTAGCATCATTGTAATACTTTCACCATTGTTTTTTGCAAGCCTATTTTCCTCACTTTTTTGAGGTCTTTTTGGGGGGTTAAAAAACTCTTCACTATTTGTTTCTTCAAATATTTCTCTTGATATATTTTCTCCATTGGGATATTCAAGTTGATAGTTTTCTACATTTTAATTTTTGTCGTTTGTAACCCCATTCCAAATGCCTACTCCCTGCAATGTCAAGAATTCATAGTCTAAATTAAATAGAATTATAATATGCCTGCCTTGCTTTCAAATTGAACTGCAACATTGTGAAACGAAAGGGGTTACATGCATTGATGTGCTTTTGATACATGTCATTTGCTTTTGATCAAAGCAAATTTTCCAACTTTTAAAACAAATAGATTTATTTCTAGTATTTTTTTGTCAAATTTGCTTCAACTTGTCAAATAAACCAAAATATCTTTGTCTTCCTTTCATTCATATATATCTTGGGAAGGGTTTAGGTTTCCACTTCCCTTTGGAGCATAAACTAAGTGTACTCCAAAATGTGTACTTAATGACTATTGAAGGAGATTGTGTGTGTTTCCTTCAACAATCCAAGTTCATAAAAACCAATAACTTTATTCAACTCATGTGCACAAAAGAGAAAAAAACATAGTTACACACCTAGAAGAATCTTGCACAATTCAAAAATCTTCTTATCATTCATCTTGAATCGTTACATGGCATAACTCACAACAATGTTTTCTACTTTTAAATATCTATCACCTTCTTCTTCTATAGTAAGGATTCATCTTGAATCATTACGTGGCGTAGTTCACAATAGTGCCTTCTACCTTTAAATATCTAGCACCTTTTTCTTCTGTAGTAAGGAGGGGAGCCTTAAGGATTTGAAGTTATTTCATTGCGCATTCCCATGGATGATTCCACCATGTGTTCTAATGTGTTTTCGTCACTGTCATTCTAAGATTCTAGCATTGGAGGTGTAATCTAAACATTAGTTATCACCACTGGCACCAATGCATCTGCATCTTTGTAGTAAACAAATTATGGTGACTTGTAGGTATCTTCCTCTAGGTTGGTCTAGTTTTCTGGCCATTTTTTTCGATTGTGGTCTTGAGTGCATATTTATTTTGGGAAACAAATCCTAGTAGGTAATTGGTTTGTCTCAATAGGTGAGTTTTGTAGTTTTGATTTGTCGAATGTGCTAGCCATGGATTATCTCCGAGAGCTTGTCATAAGTTATTAAAATCCATTTTAATACATTTAAAAACTTATAAAGTGACATGGGCATTGCAATGGCAACCACAAGGTAAAATTGGTTGGTGTGACACCCAAGTTGGTCCACCCAACCATGCATCGACCTTACTTGAAAAAAAAAATTATTATTCTATTTACTGGGAATGGATGAAGTGAAAATTGCCCTTTTTAAAAAGACAAATTCATTGTTGAAAAAACCAATGACTTGTTCAACAATCAATTAATAGATTAAGAAATTGACCAAGTCATAAAAACTTTAAAAATTGTTTAAACTAGATATAATACTTGTTCAAGTGATAAATAATAAACTATCTAGGGCAAAAATGTGAACCTTACTACCTTTTGACACCCTATCCAAGTATCAAAATTTTGAATATTTTTTACAAGGGTCAATTCTCAAGCGGCCAATTCTCACTCCAATGATAATTTGTTGTTATATTTACAAAAGGTGTTTTTTGATGTGGTCACTTAAGTTATCTTATTTGTTAAAATTGTGGGAACTATGATTGTCAAGTAGGAAAAGAAAGAACATCAAATAAGGAATAAAAAAAACATTGAATAACATGAGAGAATGCACGAAGCAAAAAACAAGAAAACACCAAGCAATGTGCGTGAAAACATTAACCAATAAGTGAGAAAGCTAAACAAACACACAAAAAAAAAAAAAAAAAACATTCAAAATGAGAACTTTAACAAAATGAAAATTAATAATAATAAATGTGAAGTTCAAGCATGAGTTTTTGGCCTTTTATTCAAGCTAGGCATTAGTGCTCTCCATAAGACACACATTTGATATTGATTAACAATTGCAAGAAACCTTAATCTTAATTTGGAACCTTAACCTTAATTAGCCTAGACCTATGCCTTACGTAACTTAGACCCTAGCCTTTAACTATGTTAAACCCTCACACCCTACCTACTTGAGACCTCTAGATTTGAGAATTGAACCTAAGAATTAACATTTTAACATACCCAAAGTTTAAGGTTAGAGTGGCCATTTGCGTAAGCGATTTTTAATCCATCAATTTGCTGCTAGAGAATTACAAGTTGTTTCAGCTCGATAGTTTTGATAGGAAGTGATAACTGCTAGTTCTTTGGCTAAGAAGTAGCTTTAAAACTTGAAAGGTTCCCAAAGAGGGTTTTTACTAGTGTTGTTTTGTTCTAGGCTAGTTACTAGTTAGTTATACCATCAGTATTATATTTTATTTTAAAAATTCAAAATTGGAATCAAAATTGAAATTGGCCTCAAAGTTGGAATTGGAAGCTTAAGTTGGAATTGGAAACTTAAGTGAGATTTGGCCTTTGGCTAGAACCAGACCTAGAACTAGAATTGGTCCTAAAACTCAATTTCTACAAGTTTTAGTTTTTCATCTTCTCAAAATTATTAATTTTAATTTAATTTGATGCATTAGTTTTTCAGATGAGGGCTAGACACCTTGTTAGTTTGAAAGAAAAAAAAATTAGGTTTACATTTTTTTGAATAATACATTTGAGGGTTGGGTGGGGGTAGGGGGTGGCATTAGGCATATAGTTGATATAGGAGGTCATTCAATTTTGGGTTGTGGATATTCGGTTTGGAATTGGAGTCGCAAGGAAATTTTTTTTCTTTTTAAGAATTGAGACTCACAAGTTTTGAAATGTGAAGAATTGGGGGTTGGAAACTAGACTGGAGAGTCTATCAAATTCTTTTTAAATCCTTGAACATTGGAAGTTTGTATTCAGTTGTCTCCACCTTACTCTGGTAATGCCCTCATCCTAGGGAGACTCTAAAGTACTCTAATTGACACAAGTGAGTGAAGGGATCATGAGTGCCACTTTGGACTTCTTTTCACAATGAAGTCAAAACCTCTTGACTAAGATATTAAGTGGCTGAAATCACATCATCACGGCTCAAATAAATGATAATGTGAATGGACAAAGTGTGAATTGTAAAGAAAATGGCAAGTCACTAGCCAAATCTTGGAGTTTAAATTAGTGGAATATGATAGCTCAGAGTGTGGACACCTATTTCTAGAGAGGTTGAATGCTGAGGACTGCCATGCTGTTATACAAACCTTTTGACCACCACTGTTTTCAGCCATTAGGACTTGTATGATCATTATGCTAGATAAGTATCAACTTACCTTCTGGACATGCCTTGGGAACGTGTGAGGCATAGAAGATGCTTGCAGGGTCTTCAGCAGCATATGAACAATTTATGTGATTATTGAGAATGTAACCTTTTTGGGACTCTTGAAATGTTGGGTGCAGGGGCAGAAGGTGGTAGCATTCCCTCTTCAAACCATCTATCGAGATGAAATGGAATTAAGCCTCATCACTTTTTGGGGATTAGGACTGTGCGCCGATATAACAGCACTCATAGGGGTAGGTGTGTTGTGTGTTGATACACAGGTCATGATTTGCAAATGTGATTGAAATTGTAAAGTGTGTATCAATTACCTATTTCTGATGTGACATCATATAAGAGGCTGCTTGGATTGAGATAGGATGCTCATTGAAGTGGTTGTGTACTACACGAGCGGGTTTAGGACCGAAACTATGTATAATTACTACATAGTTATGAAGTCTATGTTTTTGGGTTGTAAAACTATCATCCCACCTTACTTTTGATTATGCAAACCTCACCATT
>Ga0116231_10008098_pt1 | contig 18684 bp, 8 predicted proteins | sample S1TSphgellanicum_2_FD_89695 | JGI IMG/M metagenome (GOLD analysis project Ga0116231, IMG submission 89695) | Host-associated microbial communities from peat moss isolated from Minnesota, USA - S1T2_Fd - Sphagnum magellanicum MG | ecosystem: Host-associated > Plants > Peat moss > Unclassified...
AAAAAAAAAAAAAAAAAAAAAAAAAAAAAAAAAAAATTTTTTTTTAAAAAGGGGGGGGAAAAAAGGGCCAAAAAAAAAAAGAAAGGGAAAAAGAAACCCCTTTTTTTTTTTTTTTTTTGGGTTGCCTTTTTTGAGCTTTTGTTTGCTTTTGCCATCCACCACACATGCACACCACAATGGTTTGGTGGATGATGAAGGAATGAAATAAAGATGAAATAAAAATCAGTGAACTAGAATTTTTGCAAAGAGGGGGAAAAGGGAGGGGGGCAAAAAAAAGAGGAAACGAACAAGGAACCCTTTTTTTTTCCCTTTAATTTTTTTTTGGGGGGGGGAGAGGGTTTTCTTTCACCACTTACCCAAGTTTGGCCATCTGTTGTGTTCAAAATTTGGAATCAAGGACTTTGTATTTCACCCCCTTTGGTTTTGTTAAACAGATTTGAGTATGAATGAATCTTTTAGTTTGCACCGTTAGGAAATTTTGAAATTTTATCTTAGGTTTTTTTTTTTAATCAAGAAGGATAGGTATGAGCATTTTGTGGGATACATATGGCACTCCAAGATTCATTTCACGAGGAAAGGGGAAAATGAAAACTATTGGGTTTTGATTAAATACAAAAAAGGGTTGAATGAAAGTCAGTTTGATTGAAAGGGCAAGTGCAGACATAATGTGAGTGCCCCAACAAAAATGATAAACTACCCACCCACCATCAAGGGCATGTGTATGATATGGTTCAATGAGGAAATCCAGAAATTTTGATTCACAGCTCACAATGGATCTCATGATTTTGCACAAATCCTCAATTACCAAAGGTCAAATGAGGAAATCCCAAAATTTCAATTCATAGGATGCAATCATATTATTTATGGCCAATTGCGTTTGTGATTCATACACATTTAAGAAAGACTTAACACCAATGGGAACTGGCATACTAATAAAGCACTTCTTTATCCATACAAGATGCTTTCCAACTTCTTCCTCAGAACTTCTTCCAGAACTCTCCAGCTCCAAGGGCATTACTAAGCATAAAAATGCAAATTTTTATTTTTAAAAAAAATCTTTTGATACTTGGTGGGTGTCATGGTAAAAAAAAAAAAAAAGCATTGGAGGTTTCAAAAAACAACCACCTCTTGCACATGACATATTATGCTTTGAGAGTGTACCTCCAAATAGACTAGACAAATTTGTGAAGGCTTTTACATTAATTAAACCCCTCCTTTCATCACCCCAAGTTTAAAAGAGTTCATGTGTACATATGTGAGCTTAAAACTGTCTAGTGTGACCTATGCCACTGGCCCTAGTGTGAACATGATTATATAATTGGCTCACATGTGACTAGGACCCTGATGATAATGCCCAATTGTGAAAAAATATTTTAATATTTAAATCAATTTTCCATGACCAAAATTACTCAACATTCAATATCTCCCAAGCTTTAGGTCTAAAAACTACAAAATTGCATCCAAGAAACCCCCTTCAAGGACTTCTACCAGTACCAAGATCTTGTCCCAATTTCCTCTGAAGCATTAGTTTTGATTTCATTGAATTTTCTTTGGCAAAATTGTTCAATAATTAATAACTCTTGCATCATTAAGTCTAAACATTATCAAAACTCAATTTGTGTACTCATCAAAGGCATTCCAATTGTACCAAGAGCGAGCATGGTTTGAGAGATCTCAATGTGACAAACAAAACAAACTACCTTCCTTCATAGATAGATCGATAAGTTTTGATTTATGTTGTTCAAATTATGATTCATGGACACCTTTCACACTTTTCTTGTGCATATCCCATTTCAATATAAATATAGCGAGTCTTGTTTGTAGACAATTTGATGGTTTTCATTCCTTTCAATAATAACAATTCATTTGAGAAACATAATATAAATTCATGTTTAGGTAAAAAGAAGACTATAGCCTCACCTCAATTAAATAACACATTGCAATTTGATTTACTTGTAGACCTGAGCTAGGATGTATCAAAGCCCAAACCATTGGAGATTGCAAAGTTGACTGGAATTTTTCTTCACTTCAGAACTCCGAGCTTGTCCGTCCATGTTGCACACTCTTTCTAAAACCCTTCATGGTTGTAGTTTCTTCTTTTTTTTTTGACATAAGTAAAATTTAACAGATGGCTGCATATCACAACATCTTTAGCCTTTTAACAATTCAAGTTCTTTGCAGATATCAAGAAGCAGGCTCATCACACAATTGCTCTGCAACAGTTAAAATTAAGAAATGTTCCATAAAGTTCACAGAAGGTGAACTCACAGTTGATAGTAAACACAGAGGAAACATTTGTCATAGTAAATGTGAGAGCAAATGAAAGCATGAGGTTTTCAAGGTTCTTTGCTTACAGGTTAAGCCAATAGATGCCAGGATCATTTCACCCCTGTATTATCTCTATGACCTTTGACACGCCACCCAAAGTTCCATATGTGTCATCAGCTTTTTGTTAGCTCTAGCTTTTTTTCCAGAATGTACTTGTTCCGATTTCCACCATAAATCCACCAGATTTCACTACAATTGCAATTTGTGTGTAAATTTGTCTTCTTTTGTTTTTAGATCTATGGTGTTCACTCTGTGTCATCCGTATTGGCCTAGTGGAGATCAACAATTGTTAGTTGGCTCTGTACCAACCTTGAAATGGGGGCGTTGTGGGAACTCTTCTTGGGCAAGTACAGGTCACAGAGAATGGAGTTAGGCTGAATGGACAAGCCTTTGAATTATGTGAAGTTGACAGAACAACTTCTAAATTCAGGCACAAGTTCTTGTTAGTAAAGTGATTGAGTTTGTTTGAAAATCTTGTGTTAAGTGCTAATTTGAATATCTTTAGAAATATTAACCTTTCTTAAAACTATGGATGATACAGTTCTTGTCTTACAATTCTTGTCTTACAATTAAGACAAATCCTCTCGTGACACGGCCGCTTCTCTGCTTGTTTTTCGTGTGAGGGAGATGAGCCAAATGGTTTGGAAAATGGAGATTTTTTCAACTTTCTTATCCATATTGACATATGTGTCCAATTTGATTATCTGCCACCAAAAAGTTGAAATTGAAAGTGTCACAATTCCTTTTGTGGTTGATCTTTCAACCAGTCAGCTGCCATTTTTGGTCTTTTCTTGTCTTTGACCCTTTACTCATCCCCAACCCTGTTTGGTATATAGCCTAAACCTTGGGCAACCTTTTTCTTCCCTTGTTACCATGGGTGCATGTAGCGTGAATAAAATTGTGAGCTAATCTCAAAAGGAAAAGTGGGTTTTAGAGGTTTATATTTTCATTCAAGATGGTGGGTGTGTCATTGGGAGTTCCCATGTATAAACTATCAAGGCACAATGCACCACCATGATGTATTTGGATATTGATATTTGCACAAGTCATTGTGGTTAGTATAGTTGAATGCAACATTTGTGAATCATTGTAGGACATAAAATTTCATGATTATGCATTAAATTACTTAGCCTTGGTCTTGTAATTTGATTAGGTTTGATATTTTTAGTTCCATAACAAGACTTAAGTTCTTTGTACATAGAAGTAATGGGAAGTACAACAATTTAGAGTTTTTTTATGTATGGTTTTAGAAGGGGGAACCTTTGTTGATTGATGGTGGGTTTGATATGTCAAGGAATGACATCAATGACAATGCAAGTTGAGCCATTTGGTTCATTGGGTTCACAACTTCTAGAAGATGGATTATAAAAACCTTTCACACAACATGCAATTAGTAGGTTAATTTTGATTATTTGGTAGCATGATGGTGATGGTTTAGTTACCAATGAAGCAATTGTCATTATGTCTCAATTATGTAAGCAATAAGAAAAATAAGACCCCAAGCCAAAACAACACATGAAGGTATCGGTTTAGGAGTAGAATTTGATATCTAGATCAACAAGGAGGTGAATGTTAATTATGATAACATGAATAATTTGTAACCTAAAAGCAATGTCATCTGTTTTTTTATGGATGAAGTCTACAAACCTTAACTTAAACTGTGGCTAGACTGTTGGCAGCATAGTGCTTCAACGGTGCTAAAAAAATTAAAATAAAATAATTTACTTTTAACATGTTTATGTTTTTAGTGTGTTTTTGTTGCTCTGCAGGTCATGACAAAGGGAGTTAGCTGTTGAGATGGAATGCAATCTCTGCAGCCCAATGAAAATGCTTTAGGAGATCTGTGGATTAGCTTTTTGGAAGGAGATTAGCAAGGGTATTTTGGGGAGGCAAAGAGATGAGATGAGGAGGAAGATTTTGAAGCAAGTTAAAGAAGGAAGGATGGGGGCTGTGATGTGATAAAAAGGAAGTTAAGTGACTAGACTTGTAAGGAGGACTAAAAAATGTGGTTTGATTTTGATTTTGGGGTGTTATAAATAGGTAAAAGTAGAACTTGATCAAGAAGACTGAATGAAAAGAATCCTGACAAGAAGATTTCCGCTATGCTAAGAATGTTAGGAAAAAGTCTACAGTTGTTACATGTGTTTCTATAGGGACCAACACAAAGGGAAAGATGAGTGTGTCTAGGATTTCTAGAGTGGTTGTGTGGCAGTTCATGCATGATGTTTTTGGGGATTTTAAACTGGGTATGGAATGTGTTTTGTTTTAAAAAGAATACCTATTGTGCTGTGGGAGCTCCGAAGGTTTTTGGGATTGAGGGGGTGCTAGGAAATAGTGATGTTTGGACTGGCTGACTTTGCCTTGAATTTTTGTCTAATCTTTGAGAGTGAACCATGTTGAAGTAGTAGAGTTAATATTATATGGGGATTCTGTTGTTGGGTATGAATTGCTAGCCACATAAAACAACCTGTCGACTCTTAGAGAGAAAATCAAGATGAGTGCTTAATCCTTTGTGGTCCATAGAATTAAAGCCATAAAACTTAGATGTCTGTTAGCATCTTGAAGAAAAATAATATTTGAATTAGAATTGTCATGCTTTAGTAAAAGTATTAGAATCATACTTCAGTCCATGGATGTCCAACAATGGGGATGTGAACACTGCAGAAAGTATTCCCCTTGTTTTATGGTGACAAATTTATTTGTCAAGTGGAGTGCCAGGATCATAAACGCACACCAATATTGTATTTGTATACATGAGTCAACCTAAATATGAAATATAAATATGAATATAAGAATAAAAAACTAAACTAATTGGATATGAAAAAATGTAATCCCCGAATGATATTTGTACTAGGAGTAATATGTTTTATGAAGTTAATAACTTTGGTATCAAACCAACCTAGGTGTGAACATTTGAGTTCATGGAGGGTAAATGATGTTGTTTGCATGGACTCAAAGGTGTAAGAAACTATTGGCATAGATTCGAATGTGTGACATATTGAAAGGAGAAACAAAGTAAAAGTCACAAAAGAGCTAACGGTGTGCAAAATATGGTATGCATCTCTTGCCAAACATTATAACAAAATGTTTCCCATGTTCATTATGTGATTTCATTGGATTTTGAGCGACTTCATTAGATTTGACTAAATAGAGACAATGGATTCATTAGGCCATTGAACAAGGATTAGTGAAAAATCACAACATTTGGGCCCATACTATGTACAAGTATCGTTTGGACATTTTTTTTCCTTCAACATCAAAATTGTGCAATTGATGTGTAAATTGTGCATGGTATCAAATATGTCATGTGCCACAACAAACTCTTGCCACCTTAATCCTCTAAGAACTCAGAAGACACCATAAAATTTTGGAAAGGTTTATTATAATTTTAATCTTACCATTGAAACATTTCCATGATGAAACATCTATTGAATGAACATTTTGAAAATTTTGAAAGTACAAGACTAAATCACAATGTTTTGAGGGTGTGCTAAAGGGGTAGGAGGTTATGCAAGAAATAAAAGGTGGTCCATCCAATGATCATTGATTTTTGTTCATTGTAAAAGGAGCTAGCAAAAAAATGACCCTTTTCAACTCATATTCATTGAAAACCCTGTGTTTTTCATTACAAAAGGCTAAGAAGTGTCATTATCTATGGAATCATTTTGGCTTTAGATATTGGTGATTTGTACGGTTCTTGAGATTTATTTCCTCACTTGGAAGTAGCTAGTGATTGACCATATCCCTAATGTGGTTGTAAAAACCATGGAAACATATTTTTACCTACTTTAATAATTATGTGACTACCACTATCACCTTTGACTTTGAATGTCTAAGATAGGCTTTGATGTGTTTAAATTTTTATAAATTTCATTGGTGAATATTCAATGCCAAAACATGTCATTATTGGTTTGTTTGAAGCAATCGATACAACTAGGCTAACCTTAGCAAAACTTGAAGTGAAATTGTTGCTTGTTAAATTTTACTTAACATACAATGTTATATTACATATGTTGAAGATGAATGTTCCAATTTTAACACCCTAACTTTAACTTTGTTTTCAATGGTGTCATAAATGTACCCCCTTGTAATTCAAGTAACCTTTTGTAGGTTTTTGTTTCAACCATGCAATGTTAAAAGCTCAAGGTCAATATGCGACAAATGACATGAAGCTTTGTGATTGGATGAAGGAAGTGTCAATAAAAAATGTGTAAGCAACCTTGGAATAAAAATTACTTGGACTAGGAAATTTGCCAAAGTTAGACAAAAGTGGGAAAAAATACATAAAGGTTAGGATTCCCGATCAAAACTTGAAGACCACTGTGAAAACTCAATTTGCCAACAAAGTTGCCCTCTTTAAAAAATTTTCAAATATGTTAAGGTCATCAATGTTTGTTATTAGAAATAATCTTTGAACATTTACAAGTTAAAGTACCATCTAAATTGAAATGGGCAATTACTTAGGTTGTCATCACAAGTTATGAATCAAGATGTTTTGAACCAAACTAGAAGGTACTAGCTCATGTATGATGCACTATTTGCCACCATTAGCATCAACATTGAACTACAAGCAAAATTTAATCAAAGATCAATGGCCTTTCATGTGATTAGCCCTATAGTGTGGGGTTTTAAAAGTTAGAAATCTTTTATGTCCACGTCGCAATAGAAATAATGATTGTTCTGGGCCCATTTCTTTATTTTTGCATGTGCATTCCAAAGAAATAAAACTCATAACATGATGCTTCCATGTATTTGACCCATGATAGAAGAACCAATATATCATGAAGCTTTTGCATGCAGATAAAACTAATCAAGTATTGTTTATGAATATGATAAGAACTCCATGATTCCATTTCTCATCAAAGCCAATCAATTTTTGAACCTTGTTGATATTAGCAATGCATCACAAGACTTTGCATATTTTGTTGCAAATTCCCTTTGTGATGCTTTAATTAGCTTTTGAGATAGATTTTATAAATGACATATTGATGTTTTGTGGATTTTTTTTAAAAGAAGAAAATGTTAAGTGTTTGATTTGGTGCAAGTATCACAAACTTGCCCCCTCCATGTATTTGTGTTTTCACAACACTTTAATAATATCTTCAAAGTTAAGCACTAACAAAATGTCGATATAATCATTGATATGTTATTGTGATGACATTGTAACACATTGTGATGATTGATCACTATATTACAATGTCATTCCCAAGGTACACTTAGTGTAAAATTTGGGATTTATGTGCATCAAACAACCCTTTTTAGGGGGGGTATTAGATAATTGTCCAAACTATTTTTTATCACCATATTATTATGTAGTTTTTTAGTATTTACATATTAAAGCCACCCAATATTGATCATAATCATTATTTTAGATTATTACATACCTTATAATATAATATAATTAATTATTTGTATAAAATGTACCCTATTTTTTAATTAATTAACATAATTTTTACCTAACAACCAATATATTGCACCTTATATTTTTACTCATGTATTTTCTACTTTTTAAAATTAGTGTCCCCTAAATACCATTACAACATCATATCAATGATTGATCAACAATATTTCACTAACATTTAATTTTGAACACATTGTTAAAGTTTGTGACAAGGACCATGTAGTCTTGTTCCCGAATGTTTCATTTCAAGTACATGTAGATTTTAGGCATACTAAGATTTCAAATTGAGTTTGAATGGATTTTTTAATTACAAGGCTATTCACAAGCTTGCAAAGGTGTCACTTCAAGATCACTTCCATCATTGGGATCCTGGTGTGCATATATATTGTTATTCAAGGCATGAAAGTTGCAAATCAATGTTCTAATTCAAACTTCATACATTTAATTTTCACTTTTTTTTTCATGGCAATTCCATGTTTGTACATTTGTGAGACTTCAAACTTCAAACCTAAAAACATTTGTGATGAAATATTTGGTTATGTGCATGAATTAAATAGCAAATCATAATTATAATTCAAAATTCAAACTTCAAGAATTTGTCTTTCAATGCGTATTTGTCATGGCAATTCAATTTTGTCTCATTTGTGAGACTTTAAATTTTAAACCTTATAACATGATTTGAATTGATTAAGTGCTGAAGCTAGCAAGTTAGAACTTTGATTGAAACTTTTATTTTTTGACATTTTTTTTTCACCTTGTATTGTTTGAAAGCATTTCAATATATGTTCATTTGTCATTTGTGTTGTGTGTACAAAAAGTACATAATTGACTCTTCTTCATGGTCCATTTTTATGTTTGCATGTCTAAATTGTTATGCATCAAAACTAACTTCATGCATAGTGAACTCATTATGTGCAATAGCATACAAGTGCTCATATAACCTTTATTTTTAAAAAAAACACAATATCAATACCATATTGAGATAGCCCTCAAATTATATTCATCTATACCATGTTGATACCCTACTAGTTGATCCTACACTATATACCACTACTAGCTACCATGAATGTGTGGGACCTTTGATACCAAGACCGATGGTATACAAAAATGGATAGACCAAGACAACATTGATATTGCTTTTGATGAAAATCCAACATCACTGAACCCTTTCAATCCATTATTCATCTCAACAAGTTCTTAAATCCTAAATCCTTAAACATAAAAACCTTTGAGCTGCAACTTTTGATTTGGCTACACTTCTCCAGTTTCAACTCCCCTCTTAACTTGAGTTTTGATTAAAGTGAGTTCACCATTGTGAAAATTGCAAGGGAAATGAAGAGCATTTTTTCAAAATAAGTTTTACCTTACCTTGATATTATATAAGGTGGTTATCAGATCTGGTTTCAACCTGATCTTATGGACAAGAGGGTGAGTACTTCTCTTTCATGTGAGTTTGTGGTGGTACCATTGTAGGTCCCATTTTCTGCCACAAATTTAGTTCTTGAGTGTCCCCAGACACCACCAGTTAATTAACAAATATTTCAAGGTATATGTATTTATTTTTAAGTGAGGAAGTTGAAATTTCAGGTACTTACAAGTCCACAATCCTTGGACCCATGAATGGGTTTACACTTTACACCCCTTCACAAGGTTTTAACCTCATTTGGGTGTCTTCAGGATATCAATGGAGTTCAGCAAGTTTGGAGCAAGTGTTGCAGGTATTAGTCTTAACATAGATGTGTCTTTAGCGGGCTTGTGAACATGAAAAATACCCTTTCAATTCAATGTCACCTTACATGGCCACATGACATGTAGTAGTTGCTTAACTTCGCTTTGGAAAGGAGAAGGAAGGAAAATTCAGAATCATCTGAGGTGGTGAGGCCCTCCCCGTGCACCAAAACATCCATTGAAAAGCCATTATAACTAGGTGGTAGTTGAACCATATAACTGAGAGTTTCCACCTTGGTGACCTGTGCTATAAACCCTCCTATTTCCCTGTCACCCTACCTATGTAAGTTGGTTAGTAACCTACGTAAGTAGGTAAGAAATGTAAGTGAATGGTTGGTGATTGGTACATAGCTAACCATAGTAGCTAACCACTGTGGTTAACTATGTGACAGGAATACAAGGGGTGTGTCACATGGTGGGCTTGCCATTTACATTAAACAGTATCTTAAGGCAAAAGAAGAATTATGAAAACTCAAATTTTTCATCATGCAAAAATATAATCTTCAAAAACTCTTCTAAAAGAAACCAAAATCCTTCAAGATATTATATAACTCTATAACTAATCTCAAGTTTCAACACAAGCCAAAATATCATCTTTCAAAAATCCTCATATGAAAATAGACCTATTATTACCTAGGGGCCAAAATCCATTAAGCTACTATACTCTATAATGAATCTAAAACTCAATATCCTTGCCTTGGTAGGCAAGGCCAAGGAACAAGTGTTTCCTATTGATCCTGCATGCTGCATTGCTGTGGCACTGGTTCATGAAGGCACCAACAACCAAGTAGATAAGAATGTGACATTTTGTTGTCTTTTGTCTAAAGTTCAAAGGTATTGAGTATACTCTCGTATTACCCATTTAGAAAGCAATAATTGCTCAAAAGCACACTAAATTATCCAAACAGAATAATAGTTACTGGAGAAAAGAGAGCAAGAAAAAACTCCAAAAGTGTGAAATTCTGAAGTTATGACCGTAGTAATGCCATTGTCGCCTTTCACAAAAAGTTTGTGTTCACTTGTTTGTGGTTATGCCAAAGTTGCGCATACTTTGGCATAACCAGAAACATCCACTTTGCACATACACAACACGGGTTGATGGCCAACAGAATTTACATCCGTGCCTTCCAATAGTACATAGATCAAAAAGCAAAATACACAGATCAAAAGCAACCTCGCATGGTGCACAAATACTCAGTCTTTTTTATGATTGTATGAACTTGATGAAAGATAACCTTTACAAAACAAACTTTGGATTGTACAAATTGTCCCCGAAAAAACAAAAGAGTGACATTCCACAAACACTTTTGGACACAAGTTAGAAAGCTTCACACAGCACACAACTTTCATAAAATGCTTTTCCAGGGAAAGAAAAACCTCCACAGAACACATGCTTTCAGAATTTATTCATATGTACATACATACATACATACATACATATAGCACCCGTTCACCAACTCTTTGGTTCAACTTATTCCTTGAGGTGGCATAGCAGACAACTTGTCTGAAAGGATGAACTTGGAGAAAACACTAATAAGAAGCAAAGGAACATGAATCACTACGCAACATCACAACTACTTCTGTTATAATGTCTTAAGCTGTAGCTCTGTGTAACATGCAAAATTCATGTGTTTCTTTTCAATAAAAAATATATATTTGACTTGAACTTTGCAACGGTCTTTTTTTTCTCATTTGTTAATGTTCAATTTTTGGCTAAATTTTACCAAAAAATAGCAAAATTAATCGAAATTACACTAGAAAAAACAAAAGAAATTCCTAAATTTCACCAATTTCTTTGTCCAAAAATGGTGAAATTTCTCCAGGAAAAAAAAAAAAAACACTGCTTGGCAAATGTTGACCCCACATAAAAACCCAGACTAGCATTTTTCATAGCAGCTTATTTCAGAAAGGTTTGGTGTAAAAACTGATGCCATCCTTTTAGATGCAAATGCCCCCAGCAAAGCAAATATTCCCATAAAGAGTCCTCTAACAATACAGTCTTCCTTAGAGTCTTCCTGTATTTGGGCGCTAGTTTGACCCTGTGATCCCTATTTCATCCCCAGTTCGAGTGTAAAGCAGTAAAAACTGAGTACTGTTTCATGAAACTGGGTATCAGTTCACAAGATTTTCAGGATTTTATTCAGACAAGACTTGATTCACCCAAGACAATGATCAGCACTGAAGTCACAGTTAATGCAAATTCAAAACCGGGCATGCAGGAGGGGGTTGGGGGGGGGGAACCCCTGTGAGAACCACTTTAGGTGAGGAAAAATAGTTTGGTCCCCAATTTCTTTTTCCCCTGTGTACTCTTTTCATCCTAACTTTTGATTTCGTCCCCTGTTTTGACCAAACTGGGGTCCAATACCTCCCATTTGAGGTCCTTTAAGAATAACTCTCAAATATTTTTCACATGCCATGTGAAGAATTTTATTGTGCAAGGTGACCTCCAATTACACTAGAAAATAAGGGACCAGGTCTTTACGCAACCAATAAATCAACAACAAAATGAGACAATGCAACAAACATCCACATATGCGCAACATTGAATATCAGGTAAACTACACACCTTCAGTGAGGAGGAGGCCCACCTTGAGACTGGTTTCATTAAAAACTAGTCACCATTTCAAGTCTCAATTCCAGTCAACAATATTGCCAGTATACACAGTACAAAGCTCTAGGCATTTCAATTTCTCTCCACATATGCACATTCTTTTCTTGTGCTTTAAAAAACATGCAATGGAGCAACCTTGCATTTGACTTAGAATAAATTCAGTCAACTACTACCCTCCAAATTTTTTAAAAAAATTTTATTTATTTATTTATAATTTTTTAATAATTTTTTTTTGAAAAAAAATCTTTTACTTTTGTTTCTATTTTCTTCTTTGAAATAAAGAGTTTCAAGGCCACTTGCAAAGACCCCAGCTACTTTAACTTAAGAGCAAGTGCCAAAATAAATAGTAACAAATTGCACTGATTTTATCCATATCATGTGAGCCAGCATTTTTTTTTTGGGGGGCAAAGTTTCATCATTTTATGAATTTGTTTTTCCAAAAAATAATATTCTGTCAAATATTCTGTTTTAAAATTTTCTCCAGAATTTAAAAACATCTTAAATATTTTTTGCATTATTTTGACTTGAAAAATATGATTTCATATTTTTCAAGTCAGAAGAATGCAAAAATTCACCCCAAAGAAAACCATTGGTCCCAACATACCTTATGAAAAAAATTGGGTATAACATATCAACATATAACAGGACCCATACTACAATTTCCCAAATGCTACTCTCCCCAAATCTAAAGAGTTTTCACCGCTTGGTTCTTATCATGGGAAGAGCTTCTCTTATCCTCTTCTTCAAGGGAGCAAAGGGAAAGGATGTATGATAATCTTTTGTACAGAAGAATGAGATATGAAAGATTGGGAAGCTTCATTTTGGAAGTTCATAAGGACATATAACAAAGGGACACATCATGAATGGGGCACATTGTTGATTGCTATAAAGGTCTTAGAAGTTAGTAAATGCTTTCATGATCTTTGACATTTTGTAATATTACTCTGGAAATAATATAAAAGCATTATTAAAGAGCAAATTATATTGTTGTGTGAAATTAGAATCCAACATGGTGTCAAATCTAAATCTTACAACCTGATTTAGCAATAAGTCTTTGAATGAAAATAATGATAGGCAAAATCTTTAAACTCAACTTCAACAATGAGAAATAAATTCACGTATTAAAATGTCCAACAAGATAAACATATGCTCCCAAATTTGATGGGAATTATTTCCATGTGTGAAAGTATAAACTCACATTACTCTTGAAGGTAGAAAAATTATGGACTTTAGTCGAAAGGACTAAGGTCCAACCAATAGCTTTACTATCCTAGTATTTGGGTAGCTTCAGCAGTTTTCTACCAAATAATTAATTTAATCCAAAAAATTTGGTTTGGCAGCTACCTTTTCAATTCTGAAAATTTTGGCATATGTGTAATATATCTAATAAAATTAGTTAGTATTTTAAAAATATTTCATTGCATTAGAGGTTAGATGGATGTAAAGTAACTGATTTGGTCGAGTAGTTCCTTGATTCAAAACTAGCTAGCAATTTGAATATGTTTTTGAAAATTTAAGTAGAATGGGCTGAATTTTTTTTGAAAATTTCCACAAAGGTGAAAATAATTATATCATGCCAAAGCAGCCCAAGTACTATGGTAGTAGTACAAATCACTACTAGAACACAATTACTTCCAACCATAAGTAACTCAGGTGCAACAAGGTTGGTTATACTTGCAAAAGAAATGTTTATCCCATATCCTTTGTCATACCTTCCAATTTTCTAAACTATATAAGTGCACTAAAAAAAATTCAAAAAAAGTGCCATTTGGGATGAACCAATAAAAGAAGTTCAACCTTAAAAGCTAAACCCAAAATAAAAAAAGGTTATTTTAAACCTATGTAGTTAGCCTCACCCTACTTACCTACCTATTTAGGCCTATTTATCTACCTACCTACAAGTACCTTGCTTATATGACCTTACCTACCTAAGTGCCATGTGTCACCATCACATAAACCTTAAACCTGACAATTTAAATTTAATTTTTAAAAAAAATATGTGTTCATAAATGGCCATGTGGCACCACATAGTTGGCATCAAAATGAACACTTGTCATAAAATAAACCCTATTTACCTACCTACCTACCTACTTAAATGCCATGTGTCAACATCTTAAAACACCTAAATTGGATTATCCAAATTTAATTTATTATATTATATTATATTATCTACCAAAATGGGCTTAAATAACACATGTCACCAAAAATTGGCTTCAAAATGGACACATGTCATAAAACTAAACATTGCCATTCAGTTGCAAATACCAATGGGTCCAATCATGCTAAAATGAGCCAATGTTACAATAACCATTCTTGAATTTGAAAAAATATTTAAATCATTTTGTAACATAAGTGTACAAATGTTACAACTTTTGGCGTAATAACATTTATCATGTTCATGTGTACTACTTATGAAAAGATGGTATTTTTCTGATGATTTTAAAATGTTGAAAAGCAATGAAAACCTATTCAATTTTGTCCTGATTGTCTTGAGTTGTCCTAAATTCAATGGAAAAAAGGGTATTTCAATTTCATTTTTTTAGAATTTGAAATGGAACTTGACCTCTCCAAACACATGTGAAATCTAAGGTTTTCTACTCAATTTAATGATGTCCAAGAGTTTCATATTTGACCCAAAAATGAAATTTGAACAAAAATTATATGAACAATTTACATTAAAAAGGTCAAAATATTTAACAAATTTTCAACTTGGATTACAAGTTTCATGGACTATTATGGGCATTTATGTAAAAAAAATCACTACTTTTTACATTTGGAATTATTTTAAACATCTTTTTTTTTTTCATATATTAACAATTTTGAAATTTCTTGATTATATATGTGGGAGACATCCCATGGATGAAATATCCAACGTTGTGGATGAACTATTGTAATCATTTTCAAAGTAATGGCAAAGATCAAACAATATTTCTCATTCATGCACATCAATAAGACTCATGTCATTTTAAGGTTTAAGGTTTCAAACGAGTTTGGTAAATTCATTTTAACATTATGTTTGTCATTGATTTGTTGTGTGTTGTGCATGAATTGTGGGCATCATCGTGCACATGCAAGATGTAAATTCGACTTTTACTTCTTTTTTTTGTTTAGGTGCATCACCATGCTGAACAATTAAGAGCATTGTCGCACCCAAGTTCAAATTAATCAAGATTGTTGTTGAGTTACAATTAAAAAAACTCAAAAACATCACTAGGCCAATGTTCAAATCAAAAGAATGAGTAACACAATTTGGGAAACCTTGAAGCACACTCAAAACCTGGAAGAGATCAAGCAGGAAGAGACATATGATTCAGATCTAGAGTTTTTTTTAACCCCACCTCAAAATCCAAAGGAGGCTATACGTAAAAATGTAGAATATGATTGCAGTTGTATTGAAGAATGTAATAAGCAAAAATTTGTATGATTTCTTGTTACACATGATAAGATTGTGTCACAGTTGTTAAATCCAGTGTGAGGTTGGCAAACAATTCATACTAAACCTCCTAAAACAAAATCCAAAGAAACTGAAGTGCATCATCCTCTAGAATTCCAAATTGGCACATTGTTGTTGGGAGGCCCAAAACGCTCTTGCACTTCTTCTATAAAATCTTGACCTACATTCAAGTATTTAGGGCAAGGCCCAGTGCTGCACAAGTTAAAACCATATGCAAATGATTAGTGGTGGGACTTTTATGATAAAAAATGATCTATGGAGCTTTCCCCTACAATGGCTCTATGTATGGCAATGTAACTCCTTCGATTTTCATTTTAATTCCCTCAATTTTCACCTTGTGTTTGATTTCATACTCCCAAAGTTTCAAATGTTTTCAAACATGATGAAATGATGAACTTTGTGTGCAATAAGTGTTGCAAAAGATGTGAAAGGACCAAGGACCAAAGTTTTCATGCATCTATATTAATCAAAGCTCAACTTGAAAATTTGAGAAAGATGATAATTAGGATTTACATAGGTTTAACTAGCCTTAATTAAGCTTGTCAAAGTGGCACCACAAAACAAATTTAAAATGAACACCTAAACTAACCAATCAAGAGTTTCATACAACTTACACATGACCCCTCTAGTTTCTTTTAACCCATATGTAGAATTATTGTTTTGGAATTTTGAATTGGTAATTTCCTACTACCAGACGGTCCACCTATTCATGCACTTACCCATCCCAGATTTCAAGAGTTGGGTCAAAGGATGTTTGAAGGATGGGTTTGAAATCTTGGTTGACCATACAAACATGCATTTGTTTTGTTTTTTTGTTGATTCGGTTGAGTGGCCTATTATGTAATACAAGGTGTCCCCTACTAATGCCTTTTCGAGTCCTAAGGATGGAACTCCAATTTGATTGTGGCAAGTAGATGACTTAAGTCATCCCAAGCTACCACAAGGATTTCCAAATCTTATTCCTTTTCACCTTATATGGGGGAATGATGCCACCAAGTCCATTAACAAATTTTTTTTATCAATGACAGGTTTTTTAAATATATGGAGTTTTAAAAGTCTATTGGGATGTGCAAGGATGAAACCTATACGCATAAAGCTTGGTCCATACATGGATTATTGGGAAAACATCTTTGAGTTGTTATTAAATCCTTTGCCAACTCAAAATTCAACCCACTTGGAAGGTTTTTAGCTTTCAAACAATTGGAGGTTTAATCACATGCAAGGTGCCATTCGTCCCATTGTTGATGTTGATCTTGAAGACCTAGTCATCATTCCATATTGGAGTCCTAAAAACATGTGACCCTCATTAAAGACAATTGCTTACATTCCATTTTGAGACTTGGCCCTTGGCAATTTTGTTCTAGTGAGGCCTCACAAGAAGAAACGTTGTTTTTTTTTCCACTACCCAAATTCATTAGGTTTTTAGTGAAATAGGTCAAAATTGAATAATATGAAACTTGTATGGTATTGGTAAAAAGGACTAGTTAATTAAGACATTTTTAATGAAATGTTTTTAGTCATTTTGGATAATCACATGTTGTAATAGATCATTTTTAATTTTTAATTTATGACATGGATATATGAGGTCCAAAATTAATATGATGTGGAATAATATGCCACGTCATCATACAAATGATTTCTGTTTTTTTTTTCCGGATCATGGAATCATGTCGTGACAAAAATGCAATCCATGCCATGACAAAATTACATGTTGTGAAAAAAAATTTAAGTTTATTTTTTGTTGACTTTGTAAACAAAAAAATGTGAATATTATTCGCCATGATGTACATGTTTGTATATTACATTTGTACAAGATACATTAATGCACACACTCATCAAGGATTGAACCCAAGACCTCATGGAAGTACATTAGGTCTTAACCACCAAAGCACTTCAAGATTTTATTAACAAAAAAGAAAGTGTTTAATTTTAGTGTGTTTAACATGAAATTCTTTATGAAATTCAAACTTTAACATTTGTTTTCTTTTTCAAAATTCATTCAAATGCTACAAATGAAAACATTTATCTTGAAGCTTATTCAATAATGTTTTTTAATATTTAAATTTTATAAACTAAATAAAATTAAAGGGTTAAAAAATACTTGAAATTGCATGTCATGAATAAATCTATAAATATTTTTCTATTTAAATTGACCTAGAATCTTTGTAAATTCAATGTGAATTCAAAAATACATTCATTAAATATTTTACAATTTTATTTTTATTACATAAAATATGTCTGATTTTTGTAGAATTACAAGTTTTTGTTTCCCCCAATATGATTAAGGACAATTATTTATTTATTTTTGCGATGTTGGTTAAATGGTCATCAACGATAAAACAACACCACATTTGGTTATAAACAAGTAATGTATTTGAAAACTTGTTTAAATCCTTCAATATTATGGTTACTTACTATATTTTATTGTAAAAAAATGACAACATATATTTTAAATTTCACCCAAAAAATTCGAAAAAATCCTTTTTTAATGTTGTTGCCTTTTAAATTGGCAGAATTGGCCACAAGAATAAAAATTAATTAAGTAATCAATATAACCATTTAATTATCAAAATCATACATTAATACAAATGATTAATTGCATAACTTTGGAAAAAAATCACAACATGTTTTTTTAATGATGTAAAAATATATTTTACATAAATTCAAGAAAAAATGTAAACAACAAAACAATTGCCAAAAAATTGAAATCACAAATTTCAAAATAGAAAGGTTACTCTAATTGAATAAAAGTTTCAAATTCATTTAAATAATTTTAACATTAAACGCATAAACAATTCATCATAAAACTTTCACTTGAAATTTTTTATGTTTAATCTTTGAGATCATTGTAAACCTTATCCATTATTTTTAAAATTTTAATTAAATATTAATGATGTAAAATTATTATTTTTTGTGGTGAATTTCTACGATTTTGCAAACATAAAAAAAGGACATCAACATCAACAAAAAAATTTAAATGTTTTTCAAATTTTTAAAATTTTTTAAATGATATAATTTTACAATGGGTTTTAGGACTTGTTGTCATGGCCTAGGATATTTTGGGATACTTTGGGCAATGTCATGTCCTAGGATATTTTTGGATACTTTTGGCAATATCATGGCTTAGGATATTTTGGGATACTTGGGATACTTTTGGCAATG
>Ga0116231_10008101_pt1 | contig 18679 bp, 15 predicted proteins | sample S1TSphgellanicum_2_FD_89695 | JGI IMG/M metagenome (GOLD analysis project Ga0116231, IMG submission 89695) | Host-associated microbial communities from peat moss isolated from Minnesota, USA - S1T2_Fd - Sphagnum magellanicum MG | ecosystem: Host-associated > Plants > Peat moss > Unclassified...
AAAAGAACTAACCCAACTAATATCGTATTTCAGACAATTAAACCCCCCCCCCTCACACCTTGTGCACACTCATCAACCCCTATTCTAACACAAAGTTGTTAAACCCCCCTAATAACTTCATCACACTCACAAATTCCTAACCCAATTTTTAAATATTGAGACTACTAGCCATGGCCATGTCGGTAGAGCTCACAATAAACATTGCAAGATTTGACAAACTCCTTCACATACTTCTAAAAATATGGCCACTAATAATCTCGAAACACTAACTCCATGGTTTTGTTGAATCCAAAATGGCATGCAACCAAAGCAAGGTGTCTAACTTGGAAAATTTGAAGTCGCACAAGGTCATCAGGAACATACAAAAGACCATCATGTAAAGTAGACCATTTTGAACCTTGGACTTATCATGATCATTGGAAAAATCTTGGACTTGATGATGATTCCTTAATTGCCCTTAAATGCTAATAGTAAGAAGGTCCTTCTTCAAATCTTCATGAATTTGACAAATAAGGGCTATGTCATTTAGAATTATTGACAATGCCCGAATTCGAAGATGTTTAAGCTTGAAAATGACATCACATTGTTGTTCATAGGTTGCATCTTTTTCTTTAGGTGTGAAGTATAAGCAACAAAACAATGCATTAAGTTTCTTTCATTGGCACCCAGGGCAATATGTGATGACAAATTGGAATGGAGACAAGGACAATAATGCCCACTAAGCTTGGTGTTGATTTAAAACATGAGTTGTTATGAAATATTATAAGTTTTTATGGTCTGAATACACAATGATTTCATATTGAGCTCCTTTGAACAAATGATGCCATTCTTCAAAAACATCCATGATGGTTTTTTTTTTTAATCATGAATCTTGTAATTAATTTCCATACGAAAAGACTTACAAGAACAAAAAATAACAGGATGAAGAAGATTGTCTTTTCCAAGTTGTGAGAGCACGATGCTTATTATAAAGTCGAAAGTGTCCATTTCCAAAACAAAAGGTTTGGAAGGGTCTACACGAATCAAGAATGGAGAAGTGGTGAAAGAAGCTTTCAAAGATTAAAAAAATTATTAATTTTAACTCCCTAAGAAAAAGGTCGATCCTTCTTAATCAACTGAGTAAAAAATGTCACTATTGAAAAAAAGTGGGCAATGAAATGTTTATAAAATTTGACAAGTCCAAAAAAACATTAGACATCTTGAACATAAGTTAGAGTAGCCCAATCAATAATAGTTTGAACCTTATAAGGATCAATGTGAATGCCATCTTTAGAAATGACATAACCTAAGAATTCCACTTCAGATTAATGGAATTCACATTTCCTTAATTTGGTGTAAAGTCTAATGTCCTAAAGCTTCTCCAAAACTAGTTGTACACGGTGTTAATAATCTTTCATGTTCTTTGAGAAAATGAGGATGTCATCGATGTAACAAACCACAAAATCATCCAAGTATTCTCTAAAAACATTGTTCATCAGATGTTGGAAAATAACAAGTGTGTTAGTAAAGCCAAATGACATCACAACATATTCAAAATGGTTGTAACGGGTTTTGAACATTGTCTTCCATTCATCACCTTCTTGAATGCACACCAAGTTTTGTGTTCCATGTACATCAAACTTGGTGTACACCTTGGCAAATTAAGCTGGTCCAACAACCCTAAGATTAAAGGTAAATGGTATCGATGGTGAATCAATTTAGTCCACAATAATCAACACACATTCACAAAAAACCATATTTCTTTTTGACAAAGAGGGCACTGGCTAAAGACTTTGAATGTTAAATGAACCTCTTCTTAAGGTTCTCATTGAAGTATTTACAAAGTGCTACAAGTTCATCTTGTGACAAATTATAGATGGGTTTGAATGGAGGTTGCATTCCCTCCATAAGATCAATGGTGTAGTCGTATGGTCGATGCTTGGGTAAGGTGTCCATATTTTTCTTTTCAAACACATCCTTAAATTCTTGGTACTAGGAAGGAATTTCATGTGGACGTGGGTCAACATTTGGTGAGGGAAAAACATAAATAAAAATGCATCTCCTCTTGTGGTAGCTTTCATGAAAGCTTTTGCTCCAACAAACAAAAGCTTAAGGCTCCAAGCCCTTTTTGTACCATCTAAGTCTTCCTTATGCTTCAGACTTTGCATACTTCTAATGAGGGTTTCATACTTCAAGGCTTTGTGTTATGGTGTTTCAAAATGAAGACTCTTTATATGCCAATCCATTTGCGGATTATGTAGAACAAGCCAAAACAATCCAATGATAAGACTTCTTAAAAATGAAATGACATTGAGGATAACCTTGTTGGTGTGAGAACCGATGGTAACATTTAATGGCTTGGTTTCATGTGTGATTAGGCCTAATGAAAGGCTCTAATCATTATTGACTTCAATTAACATTAAAGTGTTTTTTTTCCATTAAAGCAAACTTATATTGTTGGACCAACTCCTTGTCCATAAAACATGTTAATGTGTTAGAATCAAGGAATGTTTGGGCCTCTATTGTCACAAGCTTATTACATTTGATAATGATTGGTATTAAGAAACATGGTGCTGGGTTGGAGAATGTGTTGGGACCATTCTCATTACATGATGCATCAAGGTCCAACCTTGTAATCTTTACTTAAATTAGTCATGTTTGTTTTTCGACTCTTCTAATTATGAGTTGGTAACAGAGATGGCGCATGCTACATGTTGTCCACGTTTTTTTAGACATTCATGAACAACATGATTTAGTTCTCCAATACAAACAAAGATTGTTTGTACATCAAAGTTGTTTTTCGTGCATTGTGAAGGGCTTGAATCTTGTCTTATCAAATTAGATGGGGTCGTCCTTTAGTAAGGTTGTCGAAGCCTAGGCTGGCATTGCATGTAAAAAAATATTTTGTGTTATTATGGTGCGAAACTCCTTTGTGTTGTCAATGTGTACATTTGTGGTGCCTTTCTTATTGACGTTCAAAAAGCTTGTTATCACATTGAACAAGTTGTGCAATGGCCTAACTTAATGTTGAAGGGTTTGGCAAGGTAAGTAGTAAGTCTTTCACATCACCTTGTAACCAAACTGGAGCAAACTTATGAGTGTTGCTTCACCCCATGAAATATCACAAATCAATTATTTAAACTTCAATGCATATACTGCAACTAAATGTGATCCTTGACAAATAGATGATATCTTGACGCTAGACGTGCGAACCAAGCAAGGGTCGTGCGTAATAACAAGGTGCCAATGAATCTAACTTAAACTAGGCTAGTTGGATACCAATGAGGATAAAGTTGGATGACCAAATGCACTTAGAAACTTTGAACACATGTCATCAAACTTGTTAGGTAGGTTGATCCGTGGTTCTTTTGGTTGAGGTTGTGTTGTTGAAACACATCCTAAAGGAGTCAAAACTTGATTAGTTTATAAATGAAAAATAGATTCACGAAGTGCTTGATTTTCTTGTTTAATTTTTAAGGACAACAAGAACGTCTTCCATGGATGTAGACATGATTTTGAACACCATGAAATATGACACCAATAAGAGGTGGGTAATCCATAACCTTAATCAATAAGAAGTGGGTAATCTTTGATTTTTTGAAAACTTTTCCTTTGAAGAAGAGGGTTAATCCACGTTCAACTCCAAAAGGAATCTAATTCCTAAATGACTATAAATGCAAAAATAGATGTATACCCAATGGAATCTGTTCAAATTGTCAAAAACATGAAAAACCACAAGTACAAAGGTTAAAAAAGAGGTCTAAGTTTAACTTTCATACAAAGAACAAAACAAGATCATGTGATTCAAAAATAAGAACACAAAAACTAAAAATAATAACACGAAATGTGTAAGACAAACATGAAAATGGATTTTTATTATGCTAACATATGCAAATATGAACATGAAAAGAATATGACAAGATTATGGTGCAAAATCATGCCTAAGACTAACATTGAACATATTGAAAGAAATGAAGGGTCGTACTTTTACTTATACTACTTTGGGGACCTAGCTCAAAAAAACTTCCAAGGGGGCTTTTATGTGTGCATTGAATAAAGAATCTTCTTAAAAACCTTCCTAATTGTGAATTAATTATGAGTTAACTTAAACTTCACTAAAAATTAATTTAGACTTAATTAGGAGTCAATTGGAAGTTAACTAAGGTTAATTAGAACTTAATTAAAAGTTAACTAGGACTTAATTAAAAGTTAACTAGGAATTAATTAAGAGTTTAATTAAGACTTAATTATGAATTAATTAGAAGTTAACAAGGACTTAATTCAAAGTTAATTGGGAGATAGCTCGAACTTAACTAAAACTTACTTAGAACTTAGCTAAAAATAAGTAGAAGTGAACTAATACTTGACTAAAAGTTAACTAAAAGTGAATCTAAATTAAGAGTTAGGTATAAGTTCAATACAAGTCATGCAAGAACATTCAAAAGAATGACCCCATGGCATTAACATCTATGACACCTTGCTTGTATGTGTTTCATAATAATATCTAAAGCCTTGGTTTCATGTGTCATAGGTTTCGGAAAAAAACTTCAACCATCGATGACCTCCATAGCTATGAGCATGTTTTTTTCCACGAAAATCATTTTATGTCATCACACTAGCTCCTTATTAATGAAACACACAAATGCACTAAAATCAAGTAATGTTTTAGTCTCCATCATCATGGATTTGCCATATTTGATCATGATTAACAATAAGAAAGAAGGTGCTAGGTTTAAAGGTAAACATTACCATTTTGAACACATGATGCATCCAAATCTAATTTCACAATCCATATTGAAATTGGATGTCTTCATTTCTTGAGTTTTTAAAAGGTGGCATGTGAATGGAAATGGCTCAAGTTGTATGTGATAATTGTTTCTTGGGGTAGTTGGTAGCGATGTGATTTAGTTCTCCACAATATATGCATAGTTTGTTCACACGTTGTCATTGTTTTTTTGTTCCACGAGTGGTTCGAATCATGTCTAATCAATTTACATGGATAATCCTTTAATGTAGATGTTGTTGATAGAGATGGCATAGTAGGTGCAAAATTCATTGGAACTATTGGCAACTCCTAATGCTTATTTTGTCGACGTTCAAAAAACCTATTATCATAATGAATAACTTTAACAATTGCTTAATTCAATGTGGACGAATTTGGCATGATGAACAATAAATCCTTCATTTCGTTGCGTAGTCCATATTGAAACTAACTCATGAATGTTTTTTCATCCCATAATATGTCATAAACCAATTGCTTGAAATTTGATGCATACATAACAATTGGGCATGGTCCCTAACAAAGAGCTTACAATTTGCGAGTCGATGTGCATTCTTTGTTAGAATCTTTGAAGGTGGTGCTAAATTCTTCCACAAATGCTTCGAAATCATTTGATAATGGAGATTGTCATTTTAACAAAGGTGTAAACCATGCTAAAGTTGTGACTCATAACAATGTGCTAATAAGGCCAACTTGGGTTGGGCCATTTGGATAATGATGGGGGTGCAATTAAATGACTAGTCGCACATGGTTAAAGAAACCTTGAAATTTGGAATGCGTCCCATCAAATTCATTAGGAGGTTGATTTTTTTATTCCATATGCTTAAGAGCAACAAAAGTTTTTCCATAGATGCAACCATTTCTTCTTTAAACGTAGACATGGTTATGAACATCGTGAAATATGACACCAATAAGAGTGGGTAATCCACAACCTCAATCAACAAAAAGTGGATAATCCATGACTTTTTGAAAACTTTTTCTTTGAAAAATAAGGGTAATCCACATTCAACTCCTAAAGGAATCTAATTCCTAAATTATTTATAGATGAAAAAATAGACATAGACCTAATTGAGTCTATTCAAAATGTCAAGGACACAAAAAACCACAAAAACAAAGGCTAAAGGAAAGGTCTATGTCTAATTTTCAAAGAAAAAACAAGACAAGATTATGTGATTAAAAAACAAGAACACAAGAACTAAGAACAAGGACATGAAATGTGCAACAAAAATGTGAAAACAAATTATTATTATGCATTATGCAATATATATATGAACATGAAAAAAAACATGACAAGGCTATGGTGTAAAATTCTGCCTAATACTAATGTTGAATAAACTAAAAAAAAATGAGGGGTCCTATTTATATTTATATCCCTTTGGGGACCTAGTTTAAGGAAGTTTATAAGGAGGCTTCTATGTGTGCATCAAGTAAAGAAGCTTCTTGATAACCTTTATAATTGAAAGTCAATTATGAATTAATTAAAACTTAATTGAAACTTAATTCAAAATTGATTGGGAGTTAATTAGAAGTTAGCTAGGAATTAATTGAAAGTTAATTGTGAGTTAACTAGGAGTTAATTCAAAGTTAACTAAAGCTTAACTAGGACTTAACTAGGGGTTTACTTGAACTTAACTAAGAATTAATTAAAAATTATGGGTGAATTCCATCCATTAAAAGATGGTGTCTAAAGTTTGCATATGTCATAAGTACTTAGGACTACCTACCTATTTAGTTTGACCTACATATTTAGATATTAATTTGAATTTATTTTCAAAAAATTCAATTGATATGCCACATGATGAATTTCTATTACATCACGTGTCACAATTTAAAACCATTCAAGCATAAAAACTAGATGTTTAAAATTATTTCAAAATTATTATTAAAATATTTAGAATTATTAAAAGTTGGGACATGTGATAAAACATCACGTACTCCCATTATTCATTAAAAAATTCACATCTTAATTGTATATGACAATATGTATATGGCCAATTAAAGGATGAAGTTGTATTTCATTGATTTTTTTTTCATCCAAAATTCATTATCATTTGTGACTCGTGTCACATGCAATTTGTTCAACATGACTATTAAAATTTTAATTGCAAATATCATTTGCGACTAAAAATTAATTGCAAGGATCAATTACAAAACTACCATTTTCTACTAATGATTATAGGATATGGAAATTCACAAACATTCCAACCTTTTTAAATCTAGCAATTTAAAGCCATTGAATGTGACATGGACACATTGGTGACATGGAATAATATTTTATTGTGTAAAGGAATATTCGTCCATGTCATTAAAATCTATCAGAGAATATATTTTATGACATGGATGAAATTTAATCAAAATATTTTTTTCTACTCATGGAACATACTCATTGTTCATGTTCACCTGCTCACAAAATAACATCCTTGAAAATGATGCAAAAACCTAAAAAAAGGTGTTGTAGGCCTTGCCATTTGTATAAATACCTTAAATTGCCTACTGCCACCCTTTGCCATTGTTTTGTCCACCTCCCAAGTGTTTTTTTCTTTCTACAAACAACTTCCAAATAACATAAAATTTACACAACTAACTTTTGAAGCTTAAAGAACTATAATAAAGCCGTACAAAGTGGAAGGTAGTTATTTTCATTCAAAATCCATAGTTTTCATTACAAATCCCTAAGGTACACCATGTTTCTTCCCCATGCACATAAGTGCTTGTAATTCTTCCTTTGGGAATTTGTATATCAACTTCTTCTAAACACACACACTCACTTTCTTTCTTTAAAATTTGAAAGGAAAAGAATACCCCTTTAAATAACACCCATAGGAGATACTGAGAATCCTCCCAAGGGGTTCCCCATCACCTATATTCACATGAAATCCAATTTACTCCTATTTTTGTGAAGGTTATCCAAGTCTTGCCCTAAGTTAACAAGAGTGTGGTGACAAGTTAGTTCCCATCACCTTTATGTATAATTAATTAATTAATCTAGTGGCTTCACTTCCCATGTAATTAGAAAGTAATAAACAATTACAACTAACACCAAATAACTAGGAATTGATAGGAGGCCCTTTAGATAAGTTGATTTCAAATTAAGTTACCCATTAATAATAAAAAATTAAGGTTAAAAAAAAAAGCCCTAAAACTATAAAAACATTAAATTTTGTTTTAGGTTTTTGTATGGTTTTTAATTTTTTTTCTTATGTTCCATAGTTTCTTTTTTTATTCATGCCTCATCGAACATGTGTGATTCCTTTAAATTCTCATCAAACAATGACACAACAACACATCTTGGGTTTTGTGACTTGTTAAAAAAATGCCTATTGTTTTTTTTACTATGTTTATAACTACTTGGTCACCAAAAAATACTATGTAATTATAACGGACATCAAAACACCACATGGCATCATGGCTTTACAACTATAGTCAATATGGCAACTTGTTTATTTTTTGGGTAAATATATTATTATTTTAAAAATTGTATCAATATATTTGAATGTTTTAAATTTAAGAATTAAAAACTATCATTTATTTTTGTGACTAATAATAATTCACAACAACTCAATTTTTAGTGATGATGATGTGGCATGCCATGTGTTAACAAGGTGTTACAATTAGTAATCAACTTCATGACTCATCGCACTAATTTCAATAAAATTGCATTTATTGATTAGTGAAAAATGTTCATAATACCAAAACATGTCTTTTATAACTTGTTCTATGTAACTACAATGTCTAACAAGATTTTTAAAATGATTAAGAATGTCTTTAGTAATTAGTATTCAATCACATGACTTATGCAACTAACAAAAATAACTAAAAAACATAGGACCAATCATTTTATTAACTAATTTTAATTTAAATAACTTAATTTAATTTGTAATTTTATCACAATTTAATTATATTTAACCATGTATTGTTTCAATAGTGAATTTTAATTTCCAAATTTCCAAATTTAGCCAAATATAAGCAAAACATTTAAATTTAGCTTAATTTATCATTGTTTAACCATGTTTAACATAAAAATTATTTTTGATTTCATTTATGTTACTTTAACCATGTTTGGTTTAAAATATTATTTAAAATATAAATTATACAAATTAAGTTATTCATTGATGATTTTCAACAATGTTTACTTAAAATAAATCTGTTCAAAGGTATTTAACCATGTTTAACCAAAGTAATTATGTTTAATTAGCCATATTTAGTTTAAATAGTTGTATTTTGTTTAATTTATAATTTAACCATGTTTAGATTAACTTAGTTTAGTCTAGTTCTACCTAATTTAAATCTAGCCTAGCCTAAGTTGTCTTTGTTAGGTTAAATTAAGTTAATTTACTTTTAGCATAAGGAGGCATAAATTAACCTAAGCTAAACTTGTAAATAGTATAGGTTGACCTAACTAATCCTAAATCAACTTAGGGAAGCCTAGGTTAACATAGGCTATTTAGTAAATAGTAGGTAGGTTGACCTTTGTCAACCTATGGTGGCTTAACTTAATTTAATGTTAAAAATTGATCTTTATAATTTTGTGTTTAATAAACTTAGTATAAAAAGTGTGGTAATGCAATGGATGAAGATTTGAACCCCAAAGTGGAGGTGAGGGGTTCAAGTCCCTGTTCTTGCAATTTATGATACTTAGGCCACTTAACCTAGGTTAACTAACTTAGTCTAGGCTATTTAAGCTAAGAGGCCAAGGGTTAGTCTTTAACCTAGACCACCTAACCTAAGTCAAGTACTACAGGTTAACTAGGCTACTCAAATTATGCTAGGTTGACTTTTGTTCATATGTGATGATTCATAATTGAACATGTGTTTATAGGTCTTTGACACATGTCATCCATATATCAAGGCATCTTATATAACTTTTAATTAAAATGACTAGGTTGACATGGCATGCATTTTACATGTCATACCAAGGTCAATGATTACATAGAATTTCAATATTATATATTTAAAAAAAATCTTAGTTGATAAGATGACTAAGCTTTGCAACTATATGTCCTTTATGACTAAATGGGTGAAACAACATGGATTTAACAACTCAATATTCATTAGTTGCAAATGTCTTTTCTAATTAATACATAATCATAAACCCCGCTTGCAAAACCCAAAATGTGTTGTTGTAGATGTAGATGTATTCAATAGAGCAAGGTTCCATTAATGTTGGGTTCCCATCATTTGAACCCATGGCAAACCTTGGTGTACCCAATTGTATGGAAACTTTTTTGTCATCCAAATTTGACATCACATTTTTCAAGTATGTGGGGGAGTTCAACTTTTCCAAATTGTTTGTGGTAATATTATTAGTTGGAGCCAATTCTTCCATCTTTTTGTTGTAAGAAAGTACATGCGATCTTCCTTTCTGTTGGAAGTGTTTTTTGGCCAATTCTTCTCAAAAATTGATTTGTTTATTCTTCTTTCCCCTTTGAATCTTAATAAGTAGTCACACTATCAATGAAAGTGTGTTTTGAAGTTTTGGTTTGTTGGGTTTGTTGGCCATGGAATATTGTTTCTAAGAGGATGTCACAAGTTGTTTAGAAATTTTGGGACAAACATTCACCATAACAAAAATGTGTCCTTGTATGCCAAGTGATTTCATTAGATTTTGAGTGAATTCGCTAGTCTTAATAAATGGGGACTAGTTGGAAAGTAGTGAATTCATTAGTTTAGTGAACTAGGACGAATGAACTACACCCACATTTAGTAGTAGTGATTTTTATTTTTGTTCCATATATCTTGTAATCTTGCAAGTAATTTGAAGATGCCAAGTATCCAACCTTTCCCTGGTATTTTGCATCTACATTTTTCAACTTTCTTCCATCTATAAATGAATATAAACTTAAATTTGGTGGTGTTTGAAAAAATGTTATGGATATGGATATGGTCACATGTTGCAACCAAACACACCTTAAACAATGTTACTTTGATTGATCCTTTCAAGCTCACAAAAAATAATAATATTGTAATGTATTTAATGGGATATCACACACATTGGAGTCATTTCAATTAATGCAAATTGGATTCATAGAATGCCACATGGCCAAGCCACGTGGAAAAATATTTTTCCACATTAGTAGCATTTGTCAAAAAATATTTTTCAAAATATTCTTTTAAGCTTAGATTCTTTTGTTCATTGATTCATAGTTCACATTCATCCGCTCATGAAATAACATCCCTTTTAGTAGGCCTAGGTTAATTATGTAAGTTTATGATAATCTTATTTTATTTAAGTTTAGCTTTTAAAGTCAAAACTCTTTTATTGGTTTACCAATTTAATGACATTTGCATTTGGATTACTTTTAGTCCATCTATTTATATATTTTACACAAGATGAATGAAATATAAAAAATATGGATTAAACTTTTTAGTTGTACACGTGACCAACCCAATTGCAATTATCACCTAATACTTATTTATATTTAACCTACTTTATTGATTAGTTATTTTCATATTTATTATTACATACTAATGTTATTATAATCATAAAATAAATATAACCATTATTATTGTAGTTAGTAATTTAGACAATTTATTTTGTTATTATTATTACTACTATTATTATTATCTCACTTGTTAATAACCATTATTACCTTTAATAATTATTTTAAAATAGTATTATAATATCAGCTACCTTATGCTAGTAGTTAGCCTAGGTTAGGTATACTTGCATATGTGCCTAGGTAACATGGGTATGCACTAGATATACTATCACAACCAACTTAAGTATAATAGTTTAGGTATGATACTAGCCCAAGCTAGTACTTTTATTACTTATGTTAGAATATTCACCTAGGTTTGGTATATTAACATATATAGGTCCAAGCAGCATAAGTATACTAGTTATATGTTAACTTAAACTACCTCTATGATACCTATCCTAGGTTAATATTATGTCTAGTTATATTAGCTTAGGTTAAATATACTAGCATAAGCTTCCATAACATAGGTATATTACTTAGAGGTGTACTAGGTATACTACCCTAGGTAGCTTAAATATATTGGGTATATTAATTTATGTATATAATAGATATGTGAACCCATATGAACACCATTAAATATATTGACATAGATATATGAAACATGTATTAGCTTATGTATATTAGTTATATTAACTCGTATGTATATTATTTGCATATTAATTGCACATAATTGCAAATGTTTCATTACATATAACAAGATTTTTTCTAATGTATAGTTCTAATTTTGCCTAAAATCATGTGCAACACACCATGCATTTACCCACAAATTAATAACATTTTTTTGGGGTTGAAAACAATCACAAATTGCAAATTGAAATTTCATGGTCACAAAGCCAAAAAAAAGCTTAAATCAGATGTTTCTATTGTTTTTTTTGGTCCAGCCCAACATCCAAGGATGTAATGTTCTATGTAATTGCTGACAGATAAGCAACATACAGTTAGATCCCCCACCCTCCGGAAAGAAAGATTGTGATTGCTTTCTTTGCAAATGAGTCCTAAAAATTCTAGCAATCCAACAAGATAATAAAACATGAAAGATTGTTTCATTTTGCTTGCTTGATGATAAGACCTCTCCATTGTTTAGCAAATTGCAAAATCAACCACAGTGTGAGAACTAAACCAATAGAGTCCATGGAAATATTGAAAAGAAATTAGGAATTTTTTTCATGAGGCGAGAAAATACAAACCACAAATTCCCACTTTGGTGCAAATGCAAAAATACTAAAAACCAAGCTTCCTCACACACCATCATCAGCAAAAGCAAAATAAAAAATCAAGATAGCAAGAGAAATAGGGCACATAAAGAAGACACACAATTCTGCTCACACTAATTTCCAATTATGCCCCACACTAATTTCTGGGACCTCCAATTTTCCTGCACCAAACAATTTCTCCAATTTTGTTCCAATGTTCCACTGAACAATTTTGACCTTTGATTCTATTCCATCAGCGAACCTTCACACACATCAATTTCTTTCCCACACACAAATAATAATTTTGGCCAACCTCTGATTCTCCTCCATTGGTAGACCTCCGAATTGTAAACCCCACGCAGATATAACAAAGTTGGCAAACCTCCAATTTTACTCCATTGGGTGGACCTCTAAATTGCAAACCTCTAATAAGAAAACAAATTCTCTTTGGAATACCTTCAAATGGAAACAAACGAAATGGCTCCTGGACCCACCAAACATAGGAGCCAGAAGGAAACCCAAGCAATCCCATGTTTAGGAGCAAACTCTTGTGTTAATTTCCTTTTGGTGTAGCCACTTTTGCCATTTTCACTATCATCCTTAATCTTGGTGAAAGCGAGGGTCTTACTCACTTTATGGATAACTTTACTACATGTGAATGATTTTCTTTTTCCTGGCTTTTTAAGTGAACCATGGGTTCTCTAATTTTTGAACTCTCAAATTTTAGGTGTGCTCATTCTTCTTTGCTTGGATATGGATCAACCTAATTAATCAATGAAGATATGAACTTTTTTTTTGTTGTTTGTCTGTGCCATTCTTATCTCTCTTCCATGCTGACCTATCTCATTTTCAAGCCCAACTTTTTCACTCCTTTCCCTCACCCACCTACATAATATGAAAAAAACAAATTAACATGTGCCATTTCATGTTAATGTTATTTATATCAAAATAAAAAATGAGATTTACTATATAATGATGATCATAAGATGAAAAAAATGCAGAGAGGAGGGTGGGGGAGACAAATTTTGCTCAATTTGAAAATTTGCCCTTTGGGCAAGGATATTACACTTGTTCAAATAAATTAAAGACAATTTCAAATTATGTAATATCAAATTTTTAGAGACTTTTTGATTATTTTCTAGGAGAGTAGTAGAATGTGATTAGCCACAAATGAAAGAAGGTATAGGTGACATATTCAAAATTGACAAATAGACCAATTTTTTCAAAAACTTTATGGTCAAATATTGGGTTACCAAAAAATTCTTAATTCTTGTAGATAGAGAAGATTTAAAATAAGTAGGATGCTACTAATGACAACTAAAAAGTAACTAGGTCCTATTTTTCAATAATTCACCAACGACAGTGAAAACCTTTTGTTTAGACATTTTTATGATAAAATCTGTTGGAACAACTTTCCATTGTAATTTGCTTTCTGATCATGATACACTAGTGGGTAACCCGCGGCTATGCCACTCCAGCCCTACTGTCTGCACAATCATGCTACAACACCTCTGTGTAAACAACATTGCGAGTGTACACACCAGCAGGTGCATCTTCATGAGCATCCTTCCACCCATCTGTAACCAGCAGTTTCACCCCCTCGGGGCACCTAATGCGCGACATGGCCACAAACAACTGGCCATGTGTAAATATAGGCTTGGGCAAAAAAATGCCAACCATCTTCAATGTCTGCCCTTGCGCCTTATTGATGGTCATGGCAAATGCAGGGCGCACAGGGAACTGGTGACGGCGCAGAGTGAAAGGCATTTGTTCTATGTTTGAAGGTGTGATGCTTAGCCGTGGAATTAACACTCGTTGGCCCTTTGTAGGACTGTTGCCACCTCTGCTTCAATGACATGCTGCATGAATTGAATGACAATGAGCATGGTACCATTAGCCAGGCCGCTGGTCATGTTGCGTAATAATATGATGGGACAACCCTCCTGCAAGTGCAGTTCATGGGGTGGTACGCTTGAAAAACTGAGTGTGTTCAAGAACTCAGTGGGGTAAATGCCATGTTGCTCCCCATGCACCACAGAATCCGCGCTGTAATACACGCGGTGCTGTGTGGGCGAGCCATCGTGCTTTGTGAATGCATATTTGTCATTGATGAGTTTATTGAATGCATCCACATCTTCGTTCAAAGGTGTAAGAATTGCACGCTCAATGATGTATGCAGATCTTGCAGCATATTCAACAATAGATGACAGAGTGCCATACACTTCTTCAATCAAATCTGCCACAGTAGGGCCATTGCAGCACATGTCATGAGGAATAAGAATGGAGTCTTCACCAACAAAGGGATACACGTGCTCTGCGCCCTCCCCCACACGTTGGAAGTAATCAGCAAATGCCTGCTGCCGTGTGGCATCTGCATGTGCATGCGCCCCACCTTGAGCCAACAACCTTTGCACGCGCATGTTGGTGTGTAACTTGAATACACGCACATGTTGCCATATGCTGGAACGGTTCAAAGTTGCAGCGACAACATCTCCCTTGGTGCCGCGGGGCACAACATGCAAAATTTGTTGAAAATCGCCGCCAAACACCATAACCAAGCCGCCAAAGGGCAGGAACTTGAATGCTGGGTTAATGACAGCCATGATGTCCTGTTGACAGCTTCAAAAACATGCCTGTGCATCATGACAGCCTCATCCCACACAATGAGCGTAGTTGCTTGCAAAAGTGCTACTAATTCAGAATCCTTACTGATGTAACATGTGGACGTGTTGTTGAGGCCTTGCACAGGGATCTTGAAACGTGAGTGTGTAGTGCGGCCTCTGTCTAGCAGCAATGCAGCAATGCCAGACGATGTTACAACAATAGCGACCCGACCCTGTGCGCGCACGGTGCTCAACAAGCAATTGTAGAGAAAGGTTTTGCCAGTGTCGCCAGGGCCATCGACAAAAAATGCACGGCGGTTGACAGCGGCCATGACATTGTCATAGACAGTTCGTTGCTCAGGGTTAAGTTGCGGCACGTGCTCATCTTGCATGGCTGCTTGCGTTGTCGCGTCATACCTGACAATTTCATCTGCCACCACAGCACTCACAAGCTGGGCCGCAGGCGTTGGCAAGCCAAATGCTGCTAAGCCCTGGCTGCTGTTGAGGTGTGCCAACTACAATGCCAACTCCCGTAACACCATGTCTTGGATGGCAGCATCAAGTTGCCGCGCTGGCTCACCCTGCACGTTATAGAAGCACACACATAACATAGTGAGCATTGAGCGTCGAACAACATGCAAACCATGACCATGCAAAGCCGTAAGGCAGGCTGACATGCAGAACCATACACAGGCAAAGCTAAACACCAACCTGGCGTGCTTGATAAAGGAAGTCTTCTGCCATGTCGTCCTTGAAGCGTTCCCACAAAGCCAATGGGTTTGCAACAACATTGAACACCAACAAGGCAACAAACAATGCCCTGAGGCATGAGGCACTGGCCATGCTTACAGCCTCCTCCATGCATTGGGCCCACTTAGCATCGTCTTGGAGCAAACCACGCTGCTGACATGCTTTTTTGAAAGATGCGTGCTGTGTGGGATGTTGCAAGTGCCTGTTAGTGCACGCTAGGTCCTCAAAAGACGTAGCCCCAGGCACGTGATGTAGCAAAAGACACAAGAAGTACCTCTCCCCCTCGGAGGGTTGCACAAAGTACATGCGGTCGACAAGCAGCAGACCTAGCATCTATGTGCGGAATGCCCATTGCTTTTCCTTCTTTTTCCATGTGGCAATGCGTGGAAAGTCATGGTAAAGCGTGTTGAGAGCCAAGTGTAATGGTGTAGATGGATTGAGATGCTCCCGTGCTGTTTTATTAAATGCAAACCATGCAGTCAAAGTTGTGTGAGGGTTCCGGTTAACTACGGCCGCAACATCAGTGCCCTCTTGAAACAGGATGGTCTGATGCTCTTTCAAGTGCACAGCAAGTTGAACGACATTGGGGTGCTCCTTGTGCAGATCAAAGCCATACAGACGGTGACTGGCTTTAGAAGCCGACACATACTGGCCGTCTTGATAGATCTTGATCTCATCCCGCATGAGTGGCTGAGCGGGCGCAGCGCCATCAGGTGCAGTAATGTCCACCGAGCCAACGTCCACCTGTGCACGATCGTGGCCCTTGTAGATGTACTTGTAGAGGTATTTGACAGCCGCGACGGAGGTGTAGACCTCCACGTTGATGTGGCAATTGAAGAGCAGGGACAGGTACGGGTTGTAGGGCACCACCCAACGATTATCAAAGGCAAACCCACCCCTGTAGCAGCAGCAGCCAAACAGCAGTTGTTACGTGAGCGGTGTCACAGGTCAATAAGCGTAAGCATGGCAGCATAATTGTGCATGTTGTCAGTCCAAATGCATGGTCCTACTGCCAGCACACTTACCGCTCAAATGTGTGGCCATCATCTTGGCGTTGGTAAGTTGGGTAGGAGTCAATGGTGTTGGTGTGTGCTCTGTGAAGGCCTTAGGGTAACCTTTTGAACAAACGTCGTCAGCCATGCAAGGGCAATGTGGGTTGATGGTGCCACAGGGCCCATGCAGCATGCAACTTATAACGACCTCAAAAAGAGTGGGGTGTGCATCCTTATCAGGTAACTCTGCAGATACCATGCGGTCGTACTCATCGAGCCCTCGTGGTTTGTGATCGGAGTGCAGAATGAGCAGAATGTGTGCATGGGGCAAGCCTCTTTTCTGCCACTCAATGACATGAATGTTAGCCACCACTTCGCCAAAAATGCCATTCTTCAAAAGCTCGTGTAGCAAGTGCTGTAATTTGCCAAAAAAAACGCGTGTGACCAAATCAGGGCGATCATTGGCAATCTCGCCGGGCTTTAGCGCGCTGATAATCTCTTCCCACTTGGGGTTGCAGGTCATGGTGATGAACAAATCAGGCTTGCCATATTGGCGGACAATGGCCATGGAATCTTGGTATAACTGAGCCATGTGTCGGTGGCCACCAATGAATGAGGATGGCAATATAATGAGCCTGCCTAGGTTGTTGATGTTGGCATCGTTATTGGCAATTGCATCAGCCACGCCACCATAAATTGTAGCACACAAAGGGCCTTGGTTGTTGCGTATGTAAAACAGCCGTTGTGATTCCACTTTGCTATATTGGTCAACAACCCACTCTTGATATAAACATTTGCCATACACAAAGAGGGTGTGCGATGCCGGGTTCCTATCTTGCATGTGATAGCAAGCCCATTCCCGTGTAGTGATTTTTTTGCTTTGTGCAAGTTGTGTTGGCCCTGCATCTGTTGCAACATGCTCAAATCACCTTCCTCCTCGCTGCCATCATCCTGTGCAAGTTGTGTTGGCTTTACATCTGTTATAACATGCCCAACATCACCTTCCTCCTCGCCGCCAGCAGCCCGCCGACGGTCAGGGGCAACAACAGCATGGGGCATGCCTGGCTGCCAGCCGAGCTCACCATGAGGATGGAACAACACAAAGTGGAGCAGATCGTAAGCAGGGTGCAGGTCACTGATCCTCCATAGCCTGCCGCCGTGTGCACGCACTTTGATGTCCCTACTTGTAACCGGCTTGTCACCGTCGCCTGTGCAAGAGCAATAACATTTATGTCAATGAATGAGGAACATTGCATCAAATGTATGATGGCAACAAACAAACAACACAATAGTACACATTGTTGAAGAACCTCACCTGGCAACATCCCAGCCACTTTGGGGGCAGTAGGAGCATTGTAGCGTCGCTTGTCAACGTTGCCGTTGACCCTGATGACAACTTCCCATTGAGGCAAGTCGTGTGCGGGCATGTCCATGACTTGTTTGAAACGTTGCACAAATGTGTTGTGATCATGCAACATTTGCTGTAGCCCCGCCAAAGTTGGTTGAAGCAAAGCAGCGCCCGTAGCACCCAAAGCTGCAAGGCGTGCTGTGACTTGTGCATCCATGGAATCAATGATGTACAGTTGGGCGAATTGTGGCACATCATGCTCGGCGGGCTGCAAAGGCCCCAACAAATGATGCACAGCCCCTTTGATGGCAATCATGTTGATCCCTTGTTCCGGGGAATGGATGTGCAGGCTCGTTGAGGCCATCTGCAATGCAGAGTTGTATGCACGAATGTTTTGCTTGAAATCCTTAGTGGCAGGTGGCAAAGGCTGGTGCTCACTGGGCACACTGGTGAGCAAATCTCTAAGTGGCTGAGGTGCAGGGGCAGGGAAAGCATTGCTCAACCCAGACATCTTGCCACCGCCGCAACACAAAGTGGTGCGCTTTTTCTCGTGCT
>Ga0116231_10008102_pt1 | contig 18678 bp, 15 predicted proteins | sample S1TSphgellanicum_2_FD_89695 | JGI IMG/M metagenome (GOLD analysis project Ga0116231, IMG submission 89695) | Host-associated microbial communities from peat moss isolated from Minnesota, USA - S1T2_Fd - Sphagnum magellanicum MG | ecosystem: Host-associated > Plants > Peat moss > Unclassified...
CGACGCTGTTCAACGCCCTGACGGGCTCGGCAACCTACGTCGCCGACCAGTTGTTCGCGACCTTGGATCCCACGGTGCGGCAGATGAAGCTCGACGGGGTCGGTACGCTCGTGCTCGCCGATACCGTCGGCTTCGTGCGCGAATTGCCGCACGAGCTCGTCGCGGCGTTTCGCTCCACCTTGCAGGAGGCGCGCGAGGCGGATCTGTTGCTGCATGTCGTCGACGCGGGCGATCCGGCGCGCACCGAACGCGTCGAACAAGTGCGCAGCGTGCTCACCGGTATCGGCGCCGGTGATCTGCGCCAGCTGCTCGTGTTCAACAAGATCGATCTGGTCGAAGAGCGGCCGCGGGTGGAGCTCGGACCCGACGGTTTGCCCGCGCAGGTTTGGTGCTCGGCGACCACGGGCGCGGGTCTCGAAGAGCTGCGCGCCGCGATCGCCCGCGCCGTGCGCCCCCACCAAATCCGCTGCACCGTGCATTTGAGTCTGCAGGCCGCGGCGGTTCGTTCGGCACTCTACGGCCGCGACGCCGTGCGCGCCGAACGCCAGCAGGACGACGGCGGTTGGCAGCTCGAGATCGAATTGGATTCGACCGAGATCGCCAAATTGATGGGCAGCCCCGGCGTCGATCTGGTGGATAATGCCGAGAAGCGCGTGGCCTAGGCCGCTTGTGAGCGGCCCACCGGCTTGCCTAGAATGCCGGGCTCCGCTTCGACCATCCAAACAAACAGCAACTTACATTAGGCATTAGCATGGCTTGGAACGAACCTGGCGGCGAGAAACGCAACCCGTGGAATCGCCCGCAGCAGTCGCAGAACGATCTGGATGATGTGTTGCGCAACATTCAGCGGCGCCTCTCCTCGTTTTTCGGCAAGGGCGGGGTCGGCGGCGGCGCCCCGCGGCAATCGAACGCGGGCAAGGGCTTTCTCGCCTTCCTGGCCGTGCTCGGAGTCGTCTGGCTGGGCAGCGGCGCGTATCGCGTCGATGCGCAGGAGCGCGCGGTGATCCTGCGCTTCGGCAAATACGTCGGCACCGCCGGGCCCGGCTACAACTGGCATCTGCCCTGGCCGATCGAGACCAGCACGATCGTCAATGTCTCGCAGGTCAACAGCATCGACGATGATGCGACCATGCTCACGGCCGACACGAATCTCGTCGAGGTTCAGTGGGCGGTCCAATACACACAGCCCGAGCCGTTCAAGCTGCTGTTCAGCGTACGCAACGTCGAGGAGACCATGAATCAGGTCTGCGAGAGCGCGATGCGCGAAGCCATCGGCCAATCCTCGCTCGATCAGGCGCTCGCTTTCGATCCCTCGATCACCGACCGGGCACGCGCGCTGCTGCAGAAGTCCTTCAACAGTTATGGCATGGGAATCAGCATCGTCGGCGTGCGGCTCAACCAAGTCGGCGTGCCCGATGCCGTCCAGGACGCGCAGCGCGACGCCATCAAGGCCGGCAAGGATCGGCAGCGCTACCAGCAGGAGGCCGAGATCTATCGCAACGACGTCGTGCCGCGCGCGCGCGGCGCCGCGGCGAAGGAGTTGCAGGATGCCCAGGCGTACAAGTTGCAGGTCATCGCCCTCGCGCAGGGTGAGACGGCGCGCTTCGATCAGGTCCTCGCGCAGTACGAGCTTGCCCCCGCGGTGACGCGCGAGCGCATGTACATCGACACGATGGAGAATATCTACAAGAATTCGCGCAAAGTGTTCCTGGACGCGAAGTCGGGAACCAACAACATGATGTACCTGCCCCTCGACAAGCTGCTGGCGCAACCGCCGCAGGCGATCTCGCTGCCGAACGACACGATGACGGTCAGCCCCGCGACGAAAGTCCCCGACGTGCAGGTCGTGCCGCCCGAGGATCCCTCCCGGGCGCGGGGCGTACGCTGATGCAAAACCGCATTCTCTACATCCTGCTCGGCCTCGTCGTCGTGATTCTGGTCGGGCGCGCCAGCGTGTTCACCGTCGGCGAGGGCGACCTCGCCATCAAATCGACCGGCGGCGACATCATCGACGCCGACTATGCACCGGGCTTGCATTTCAAGATCCCGCTCGTCAACGAGGTGACCAAGTTCGACCGGCGCATCGTCACGCATCAATACACCCAGGAGCGCTTCCTCACCAGCGAGCAGGAACAACTCGTGGTCGATTTCTACATCAAATGGCGCATCGGCGATTTGCGCAAGTACTACCTGGCCACCGGCGGCGTCGAGGACGTCGCGAACGCGAGATTGGGGGAAACGATCAAGGACAGCATCAAGACGGTCGTGACCCAGCGCACGCTGCAGCAGGTGATCACCGCCGAACGCGCCGCGTTCACCGATGCGACCATGAAAAGCGCGAGTCCCGCGGCCGAGCGACTCGGGGTCGACCTCGTCGATGTGCGCATCACCAAGATCGACCTGCCGCCGCAGGTGCGTGATTCGGTGTTCGATCGCATGCGCGCGACCTTCAAGGCGCAGGCGGCCAAGCTGCGTGCCGAGGGTGTCGAGGTGTCGGAGACCACCCGGGCCGAGGCCGACAAGGAACAAACCGAGATTCTTGCCGACGCGGCGCGCCAGGCGGGCCAGATTCGCGGCGAGGGCGATGCCGCCGCGAGCCAGATCTACGCCAAGTCCTACTCCAAGAACGCGGAGTTCTACAGCTTTTACCGCAGCCTTGAATCCTATCGCGACGCGATCGGCACGCAGAGCGACGTGCTCGTGGTCGCGCCGGACGGTGCCTACTTCAAGTACTTCAAACAGCCGCAAGCGCAGAAATAGCGCAGCCAGGATACTCGAGGAAATCGACCGGAGCGAACTGCTGCATGGGTAAGAACGTCGTCGTGATCGGTTTGCAATGGGGAGATGAGGGCAAGGGCAAGGTCGTCGATCTGCTCACCGATTCGGCGCAGGCGGTGGTGCGGTTCCAGGGCGGCCACAACGCCGGCCATACGCTCGTGATCGGCGGCAAGAAGACGATACTGTCGCTGATTCCGTCCGGCATTTTGCACGCCAGCGTGCAGTGCCTGATCGGCAATGGCGTCGTGCTCTCGCTCGAGGCCTTGTTCAAGGAGGCGGACATGTTGATCGGCACGGGTGTGCCGGTGCTCGAGCGGTTGCGCGTCAGTCCCTTGTGCCCCTTGATCCTCGCCTCACACGTCGCCCTCGACCGTGCACGCGAGGCCGCGCAGGGCGCGAATGCAATCGGCACCACCGGCCGGGGCATCGGGCCCGCCTACGAGGACAAGGTTGCGCGGCGCGCGGTGCGCGTCTGCGATCTGTTCCATCGCGAACGCTTCGCGGCGAAGCTCGGCGAAATCATCGATTACCACAATTTCATCCTCCAGAAGTACTACCAAACGACGCCGATCGATTTCCAGCAGGTGCTCGAGTCGAATCTCGAGCTCGGCGAGCGCCTCAAGCCGCTGGTCGCCGATGTGACCGGCACGCTCGAGCAGCTCAGCAGCGACGGCAGCAACGTGCTGTTCGAAGGCGCCCAGGGTGCGATGCTCGACGTCGACCTCGGCACCTATCCGTTCGTCACCTCCTCGACCACGACCGCTGGCGGGGCGGCAGCGGGCACGGGATTGGGGCCGCGCCGCTTGCACGAGGTCCTCGGCATCGTGAAGGCGTATACGACGCGGGTCGGCGCGGGTCCGTTTCCGACCGAACTGTTCGACGCCTACGGCGAGCACTTGTCGCGCGTCGGCCACGAGTTCGGATCGGTGACCGGGCGCCGCCGCCGGTGCGGCTGGTTCGATGCCGTGGCGCTGCGCCGTTCCGTGGTGCACAACAGCTGTTCGTCCTTGTGCGTCACCAAACTCGACGTGCTCGACGGTCTCGACACGATCCGTATCTGCGTCGGCTACGAAATCGGTGGCCGGGTCTCGGCCACGCCGCCGCTGCTGACCGGCGGCGCGGGCGAATGCGCCGCCGTCTACGAGGATCTGCCGGGATGGAAACAGACGACCGTCGGTATCACGGCTTACGAGGACTTGCCGGCGAACGCGCGCGCCTATCTCGAGCGCCTGCAGAACTTGGTCGGCGTGCCGATCGTCATCATTTCCACTGGCCCGGATCGTGATCAGACCATCATTCGTCAAAATCCCTTCCATTGATCGTGTGGCGATGCGCGAGTTCGTCGATCGCTCGCTCGCGATCGAGGACTGGCGGCGCAGGGTGGTCTTCTGGGGTGGAGCGATCGCGACGGGCGCGGTTGCCGTGCTGTTCGCCAAGGCTAGCGACCTCGTCATGTCCTGGTTCACGGCCACGCGGCTGCATTACCACTGGTGGCCCTTTCTGGTCGCCCCTGCAGGTCTCGCCCTGTGCGCCTGGCTCACGCAACGCGTGTTCGTCGGCGCCGAGGGCAGCGGCATCCCGCAGTTGATCGCCGCGCTCGCGCTGCCCACGGAGGCGGCGCGAGCGCGGCTGCTGTCGATGAAGATCGCGGCCGGCAAGATCTTGCTCACGCTGATCGCGCTCGGCGTCGGCGCCTCGATCGGTCGCGAGGGGCCGACCGTGCAGGTCGGCGCGTCCATCATGCATTCCCTGCGCCGCTTCGCTCGCTTCCCCGCCGCCGACCTCGACCGCGGACTGATTCTCGCGGGCGGTGCCGCCGGTGTTGCCGCGGCGTTCAACACCCCGCTCGCCGGGGTCGTGTTCGCGCTCGAGGAGTTGTGGCGATCCTTCGATCCGCTGATCAGCGGGCGCATCATCCTCGCCGTCGTCGTCGCCGGGATCACCTCGCTCGCGTTGATCGGTGATTACACCTACTTCGGTACGACGAATGCCATCATGAGCGATCCGCACATGTGGCTGTCCGTGCCCGTCTGCGGGATCTTAGGCGGCTTGTGCGGCGGCTTGTTCGCGCGCGCGATGGCGAGCTTTGGCAAGACGCTGCCCGAACCGCTGCAGGAGTTTCGCAAGGATCGGCCGATCGCCTTCGCCGCGGTCTGCGGTCTCGTGCTCGCGATCATCGGTCTGCTCTCGCACTCGACCAGCTACGGCACCGGCTACGGCGAGGCGCGCGCCCTGCTCGAGAACGAGAACCTCGCGACCCATGGCTTTGCCTTGTTCAAGATCTGCGCGACCTTGGTCTCCTATGTGAGCGGCATTCCGGGCGGCATTTTCGCGCCGTCCCTGGCCGTGGGTGCCGGCATCGGTGCGGAATTACATGCCTGGTGGCCGGTGGCGCCGATCGGCGCCATGGTGTTCTTCTCGATGGGCGCTTATTTCGCCGGAGTCGTGCAGGCGCCGCTGACGGCGCTGATCATCGTCACCGAGATGACCGGCAATCGCGGCCTCACCTTGCCGCTGATGGCGGCGGTGTTCCTGGGTCGCGGTGCGAGCGCGGTCGTCTGCCGGACCTCGCTCTATCATTCGCTCGCCGAGACCTTCCTGGTTCGGGCCGGGTCTGCCGTGCCCACAGTCGCTGCACCGACCGCGCTGCCCTGACGCAAATCGCGGCGGAAGCCGCGCGTGCGGTAGGCGAGATAAGCGAGGCCCGCGAAGAGCCAGATCCCGCCGACCGTGAGCGCGGCCTTTTGCAGGCTGATCAGCAGCCACAGCGAGGCGAGGGCGCCGCCGCCGGCCTGCAACAGCGTCCACGCGCCGCCCCGCACGCCGCGTTCGCCCCGCAAGCGATCGACGAACACACAGAGGTTCACCGCGAGGAAGGCGTTGAAAGCGCCGAAGTTGACGCAGGAGGCGGCCGTCTCGACGTCGACGAACTCGCCTCCCATCATGACCAGACCCATGAGGATGAGGTTGAATACCGGGGTACGCCATCGAGCGTGCAGTTGCGCGAATCGCCGCACCGGCATGACGCCGTCACGACCCATGACATACAGCAGCCGCGACGAGCCCGCCTGGGCGCACATCACGGCGGCGATGTACGAGACGATCAGCACGGCCGTGAAGGTCCAAAGGAAGCGCGGGCCGCCGACCGTCGCGATGATCTCGAATCCCGCATTGTCCAGATCCTGGAACCTCTCGCCCGGGTGAACGAGCGCCATCAGAAAGCTCACGGTCAAGAAAATGACGCCGCCGGCCGCTGCGGCGAGGAAGGTCGCGCGGGGAATGCTGCGCGTCGGATCGCGCGTCTCCTCGGACAGCGTCGTGACGGCATCGAACCCGAGAAAGGAGTACGCCGCGATCGCGGCGCCGCCCATGATCGCAGGCACGCCGCTGGCGGAGTTCACGAACGGCGCGAATGACCAGGCGGCCGCGTGACGGGCATCGCCGAGGAAGCCGAGGCAGAAGCACACGAATGCGAGCAGTACCGCCAGTTGCGCGGCCATGATCGACAGGTTCACGCGATCGGCGATCTGAATGCCGAGAACGTTGATCAAGGTGGTGCACACCGCCACCGCGACCACCCAAAACCGGAAGGAGATTGCGGGCAGCAAGACCTCGAAAGCCTTGGCCGTGAACAGGCAGATCACCATCGGGATGAACAGATAGTCGAGGCTCAACACCCAGCCGGTGAGGAAGCCGATCGACGGTGTGGCGACGTTCGAGACGTAGGTGTAGGCGGAGCCGGCCGCAGGATAGCGCGCCGCCATTCTGCCGTAGCTCACGGCGGTCAGCAGTACCGCGAGCGTCGCGATGAGATAGGCCGAGGCGCTCGCGCCGTGCGTGGTCTCGGCGAGCAGCCCGAAAGTGCTGATGATCACGGTCGGGCATATATAGGACAGGCCGAACAGCGCCGCGGAGACCGTATTGAGACGTCGATCCAAGGACACGGGAGTGGTCATGATCCACGCAAATTAACGCTTTTCCGGGCACCGTTTTGGCGCAAATTCATCGAAAAAACCCGAAAGAATGCACCATCGTCGTGCGCGATCAAGCTACTTGCGTTGCGCGTCGTGCTCACGCTATTTTCGCGGCAGGTTAAGCCAATTAACTCGTATGCCTGTGACGGCGTATGGCTGAGACGGCGTATGGCTGAGACGGGATGGAGAACTCAAGGGGATGTCAATGACCAGACGTTTTCGCGCGGCCGCGCCGCGCCAGGCTTCTCGCGTTCGCGGCTTGCAACTGGGTAAGGCGTCATCCCTGACGGCGGCCGTGCTGGCGGCCCTGTACGGCGGCACGGCCAAGGCGGACGACAATGCGCTGCAGGAGATCACCGTGACGGCGACGCGCCGTGCGGTCTCGGCGCAAGACCTGCCGATCAGCATCACGGCAGTCAGCGGCGAGGCGCTCGAGCAGTCGGGCATCGAGGACATCGCCGGACTCGCGCATTCGATGGCCGGTGTCAATTTCACCGACAAGGGACCGTTCGGCGGCGTCAACGGCGCCACCCTGATCATCCGCGGTTTGAACAGCGAAGCCACGGGTGGCCAGGTCGCGCTCGCGACGCCGATCGTGCCGCCGGTCGCGACTTACGTCGATGATACGCCCCTGTTCGTCAACTTGCGCCTTACCGACATCGATCACGTCGAAATCCTCCGCGGGCCTCAGGGCACCCTCTATGGCTCGGGGTCGCTCGGCGGCACGATCCGTTTCGTGCAGAACGCGCCGGACCCCTCCGGCTTCGATGCCAGGGCCGAGGCCGGTTTGAGCGACACGGCGCACACGCACGCGACCAACCAGGACGTGAACGGCATGTTGAACCTGCCGATCACCGATACCCTTGCTGTGCGCGTCAATGCGAGTTGGACGGACGAAGCGGGTTTCATCAATCAGCCGGACCTGTACGTACTCGATTCCTCGGGGGCGCCGGTGGGTACGCAGGCCGGCAACGTGTTCAGTCCCGCGCAGACGTACTCGAAGGATGGCACGAACGCCTACCAGTACCGCACGGCGCGTATCGCGGCCCTGTGGAAGCCCAGCGACGAGTTCAAGGCACAGCTCAATTACTATTATCAGTATTCCGGTGCCGACGGCTTTCCGCAGATCTCGCCGCTGTACGGCAATAATGCGCTCTCATCCTCGGACTTGACCCAGGCGACCACGGACGATCATGTCGATCTGATTTCGCTCACCCTCGAAGGCGATCTCGGTTTCGCGACGCTCACCTCGAACACCTCGGTCGCGCATCACGTCAACCAGTCGAGCAGCGACCTGACTTACTTGTACGAGTACTTTCCATTCTATCCGTCGTTGTACGGCGCAAACCCGCGTACCCTCGTAACCGGTCACGATGAGCTGGACGACAAGCCGTGGTCGCAGGAGCTACGCCTCGCCTCGAAGACGGGCGGCATGTTCGACTGGGTGGGAGGCGCCTTCTTCAAGAACGAGACGACCGACATCGCCGAGCACGAGTTCGACGAGGGTTACTTGAACTATTACAACGGCTGCGAACCGATCTACGGCCAGAGCAACGGCGACGGTGTCACACCCTCGCAATGCGGCATCGGTGAGACCGTGTACACGCCCGGCAATCCGCCAAACACGGTCGACGGTATTCCGATCATCAAGGATCAAGCCTATATCGGCGATTTCGAGACCCACTTCAAGGATGCCGCCGTGTTCGGCGAGCTGACCTGGCACATCACGTCCGACTGGAGCCTGACGGGCGGCACGCGCGTGTTCAAGCAAACCGTGCAGCAGGCACAGCAAACGGGCCTCTTGTTCGACGGTCCAGAGTCGATTGCCAACGAGTCCTTGAGCCACTCGTGGAGCCGTGCCCTATGGAAGATCAACACGTCCTATCAGCTCGACAAGAGCAATCTCGTCTATGCGACCTGGTCGCAGGGGTTCCGTCGCGGCAGCGTCAACGCACTGCCGCCCTCCGAGCCTGCAGTCGGTTACACCACACCGCCGGGCCTGACCCAGGTGCAGCCCGACACGGCCGATAATTACGAAATCGGCGTCAAAGGCACATTATTCGACCGAATCCGCTACTCGGCCGACGTGTTCGATATCCAGTGGCACAACGTTCAAGAAGGCGCGCAATTGACCCCGCTCGTACTGCCGGGTGCGATCAACGTCGGCAATGCCTACAGCCGCGGTTTGGAGACCGAGCTGTATGCGAATGTTACCGAGCACATTTCCGGCCAGTTCGCATATACCTACGACGTCACGGCGCTCACCTCCTTCAACGCGCTCGCGCTGCAAGGCCTCTCGGTGCCGCCGCCGCCCGTCGGTTCGGTTTTGCCGGGTACCCCGAAGACCAGCGTGTCGGCGGCGCTCGAGTACGGGCACGTACCAATCGCGGGCGGCGAGTTTCGTTATGCCCTGGACGCTCGCTATCAGAGCGCGGTCGTGCCGGCCTTGTCGGCGACGATACCGACGGTCGCCGGTTATGCGATGCTCGATACCCGCGCGAGTTTTGCGATTTCACACTGGACCACTTCGGTCTATGTCGACAATTTGACCAATAATCTCGGCATCAATTCCTACTCGGATCCGTACAACTACGGGTCGCACTACCAGGCCATCATCTCGCGGCCGAGAACGGTCGGCGTTTCCGTCGCCTATGCGTTCAAGGGGCCGTAGGCTGCGCCCGCCGATGAGCGTATCGTAAGATGCATGAACAGCACCGAGATCCTCGAGCGGCTCACCGAATTTGCGACGGTGAGCCGCGATTCGAATCTGCACTTGATCGAATACGTGCGCGAGTTTCTCGCCGCACGCGGGATTGAATCGCGACTGTACGTCGATCCCACCGGTCTGAAGGCCAACCTCTACGCAGCCGTCGGCCCCGTGGACCGCGGCGGCATGTTGCTCTCAGGCCACACCGACGTCGTGCCCGTCGATGGCCAGGCTTGGAGTTCGGAGCCGTTTCGTCTGCGTGAGCGTTCGGGGCGCCTGTTCGCGCGCGGCTCGGCCGACATGAAGGGCTTCATTGCCTGCGCCCTGCGGGCCGCGGATCTCGCGCGGCAGCGGCGCCTGCGCATACCATTGCAGCTGGCGTTTTCCTACGACGAAGAGGTCGGCTGCCTAGGGATACGTTCGCTGATCGACGACATGGCTGGCTGGACCCACCTGCCGAGGTTCTGCATCGTCGGCGAGCCGACGCTGCTGCGTACGGCGGTGGGGCACAAGGGCAAGACCGCGCTCAGAGCGCATTGCCATGGTCGGGCGGCGCATTCCGCGCGGCCGGCTGCGGGGGTCAACGCGATTTATCTCGCCGCCGATTTCATCGCGCGGCTGCGTGCCCGCCAGCAACAGATCGAGCGCTCGGGGCGGCGCGACGACTCCTACGAAGTGCCGTATACCACCTTGCATGTCGGCGTGATCCGCGGCGGCAGTGCGCTCAACATCGTGCCGGACGCATGCGAATTCGAAGTCGAGTTCCGCAATCTCGCCGCCGACGCGCCCGAAGAACTCATCGCCGCGCTGCGCGCCGATGCGGACGCGGTCGTCGCCGGGATCCACGGCGATCCCGATGCGCGCATCGAGCTGCGCGTGGAGAACGAGTACCCGGGGCTCGACACGCTGCCCGACGCCGAGGTAGTCGCCTTCGTTGCGGCCTTGACCGGTAATCGCGACTGCATCAAGGTGGGCTTCGGCACCGAAGGCGGCTTGTTCAGCGGCCGCCTCGGCATTCCCAGCGTCGTCTGCGGTCCCGGCTCGATCGACCAGGCACACAAGCCCGACGAGTACATCGCCGTCGATCAGCTCGCGCGCTGCGACTCGATGCTCGATGGCTTGCTCGAGCGACTCGCGTGAAGGAAAGCTACGCTACACTTTCACCCGCCCTGTTCTTCGAGGGAGCCGCTCTTGCACACCCGCATACGTAAATTCAATACGCGCGATACCTATCCGGAACAAAAACTCGACAACGATCTGTGCCACGCCGTGGTCGCCCGCGGACGCACGGTATTCGTGCGCGGTCAGGTGGGTCAGGACCTGGACACGTCCGTCAACGTGGGAGTCGGCGATCCGGTCGCGCAGACCGAGCAGGCGATGGCAAATCTGCAGACCTTGCTCGGCGAGGCCGGAGCAAGCTTGAACGATATCTGCAAGCTTACGATCTATCTGACCGATCCGCGCTGGCGTGAACCGGTTTATCGGACCGTCGGGCGCTGGCTCAAGGGCGTCTTTCCCGTCTCGACGGGCATCGTGGTTGCGGGGCTCGCGCGCGCGGAATGGCTCGTCGAAATCGACGTCATCGCCGTGATTCCCGACGAGTCGTGAGCGGTGACCTTTTCGATCGTCGCGCGTTCGACCGATGCCCGGCTCTATGGCGTTGCGATTGCTTCTTCCTCGCCCGCGGTGGCCGCGCGCTGCGCGCATGCGCGTGCAGGTTGTGGTGCGGTGGCGACCCAGAACATCACCGATCCGGCCTTGGGGCCGCAGCTCTTGGATCGTCTCGCAGCAAGCTCGGCCGCCGAGGCGATGGCGCACGTGCTCGCTGCCACGCCTCATGCGGCCTACCGGCAACTGCTGGCGATCGGTGCGACGGGGCCGCCGGCGGCGCACTCGGGCGCCGCGGCGCTCGGCGTCGTCGCTGCGGCGCTCGGCCCGGATGCCGCGGCTGCCGGTAATCTGCTCGCGAACCCGGATGTGCCGCGATGCATGATCGAGGCGTTTGCGGCGGCCCGCGGGTTTTTGGCCGAGCGCTTGCTGGCAGCACTGCATGCTGGCCTTGCGGCCGGCGGCGAGGCCGGACCGATCCATTCGGCCGGGCTGATGGTGGTGCGCGAGCTTAGTTGGCCGATCGTCGATCTGCGGGTCGATTGGACGGAAGCGGATCCCGTGGCGCAACTCGGCCGCCTATGGGCTTTGTTCGCTCCACAGATGGATGCCTACGTACAACGCGCGCTCGATCCGGGGCGAAGTCCCAGTTTCGGCGTCGCCGGCGATCCCTAGATGAGCGCAGAACGGTCGGCCGGTGCGCCGCCAAGGCGGCCCTCGCTCGATCCGGCGGCGGCGCTCGCCCGCATCGAACGAGCCCTCGCCGCCGAGCCACAAAATGCGACCCGGCATTTGCAGCGTGCGCAATGTCTGTTGCCGCTGCGCCGAATCGCCGAGGCGCGTGCCGCGGCGGCCACCGCCGAGCAATACGCGCCGCGCAACGCCGCGTTCTGGGATGCGCTCGGCGGCGTATACAGCTTCGCCGGCGATCAGTCGCGGGCGCTCGCCGCCTACGACCGGGCAGTTGAGCTCCAACCGAACGAGTCGCAGTTCCGTTTCAATCGCGCGACGGTGCGCCGCTTCCTCGGCGATCTGGCCGGGGCCGAGAGCGACTACGACCGCGTGCTCGCGCTCAAGCCGAATGACTTCGAGGCCTACAAGAATCGCGCCGATTTGCGCACGCAGACGCCGGCGAGAAATCACGTCAGGGAACTCGAGACGGTGCTGCCGCTGACCGCCGATGACTGGCGCGGGCGTGTACAAGTGCAATACGCGCTCGCCAAGGAATACGAGGATCTCGGCGAATATGCGCGCTCGTTCGCCCATTTGCAGGACGGCGCGCGCACGCGCCGCGAGCACTTGCGCTACGACGTCGCCGAGGACGTCGCCACCGTGCAGTGGATCATCGACGCATTCCCCGCAGCACCTGCAGCGGGTGCCGACACGACGGCCGCCGAGTCGCCGATCTTCGTCCTCGGACTGCCGCGCAGCGGCTCGACCCTGGTGGAACGCATCCTCGCGAGCCATTCGCGCGTCGTCTCGGCCGGCGAACTCAACGACTTTGCACTGTGCATCGTGGCAGCCGCGGGCAGTGCGCCCGGCGGGGCGCCGCCGCGGCGCGAACTCGTCGCACGCTCGGCGAAGCTCGATTTCGCGGCCCTCGGCCGGGATTATCTGCAGCGCGCACGTGCGCGGGTTCCCGGCGAGCAGCGCCTGGTCGACAAGATGCCTCTCAATTATCTGTACTGCGGTCTGATCCACCGCGCCTTGCCGGCGGCGAAGATCGTGCACGTGCATCGCCATCCGCTCGCCGCCGGTTATGCCATGTACAAGACCCTGTTTCGCGACGGCTATCCGTTCTCTTATGATCTTGGCGAGATCGCCCGGTATTACGCTGCCTATCGCCGTCTCATGGATCACTGGTGCGCGACCATGCCGGGCGTGATCCATACCTTGAGCTACGAGGCCCTCGTCGCGGATCCCGCGGCGAGGACGCGCGGCTTGCTGGAATTCTGCGGTCTCGATTGGGAGGATGCCGTGTCACGATTTCACTTGAACCCGGCCGCCAGCACGACGGCGAGCGCCGCCCAAGTGCGCCGTCCGATCTACGACTCCGCGGTCGGCCAATGGCGGCATTACGAACGCGAACTCGCGCCTTTGCGCGAGGCGCTGGAGGCGGCCGGCATCCCCGGCCTCGAGCCGTGATGGCGGCGCGCGAAACAGCCACACGGCTCGAAAGTGCCACCATCCTGCCGATCGCCGCCGATCAGCGTCACGGCACCGCGCGCGATCTGTTCACGGTCTGGTTCGGTGCGAATTTGATGCTCCTGACCGTCGTGACCGGAGGCCTCGCGGTGACCGTGTTCGGCCTGCCGTTCTTCTGGGCGGTGCTCGCGCTCGCGGCCGGTAATCTCGTCGGTGGGATTTTCATGGCGCTGCATGCGGCCCAGGGGCCGACCTTGGGCGTGCCGCAAATGGTCCAGACCCGGGGGCAGTTCGGTGCGTATGGATCGCTGCTCGTGGTGGGCATCGTGATCGTGATGTACGTTGGCTTTCTCGCCTCGAACCTGGTCGTCGGCGGCGAATCGCTCGCGCTGCTGTCGCGCGGCATCGGCGCTACGCCCGGCATCGTCCTCGTCGGCGTGCTCAGCGTCGTCGCCGGCATTTATGGCTACGACCTCATTCATGCCTATACGCGGCTCATGAGCTATGTTTCGGGCGCGGTATTGCTGCTCGCCGCGGGGTGGATCGTCTGGGTGCACGGTTTGCCGGCGGATTTTCTGAGCCGCAACGCCTGGAATCTCGCGGGCCTGCTCGGCACGATCTCGACCGCGGCGCTGTGGCAGATCGCCTATGCGCCGTACGTTTCCGACTATTCGCGTTACATGCCGCGTGAGACCGGGGCTAGGTCCGCGTTTTGGGCGAGCTACTGGGGCTGCGTGCTCGGTTCGTTTGTACCGATGGTGCTCGGCGCCATGGTCGGACTCGCGACGCCGAAGGGTAGCTTGATCGTCGGACTCGCAGCGCTGACCGAAGGCATCGCGCCGCTCGTGCTCGTGGTCTTGTCGATCGGGATCGCCGCATCGACCGCGATGAATCTGTACTGCGGCGCCTTGTCGACCCTGACCTTCGGTCAGACCTTGATCCCCTCTTGGGCGCCCGGGCCGCGGGCCCGCAGCATCATCACGATCCTCTTGTTCCTCGGATCCTTGGCGACCGCCCTGCTCGGCAAGGCGGCGTTCATGGCCAACTATGAGGATTTCATCCTTCTGCTGCTGTATGTACTCGTGCCCTGGACCGCGATCAATCTCGTCGACTATTATTTCTTGCGCCACGGCGTGTACGACGTCGATGCCTTCTTCCTGCGCGACGGCGGTGTCTACGGCCGCGTGAATACGGTCGCGATCGTTTGCTACGTTTCGGGTACTCTGGTCCAGTGGCCGTTCGTCGCGAGTCCCCTCTATACCGGGCCGGTGGCGCGCGCGATGGGCGGTGTCGACCTCTCCTGGGTCATCGGTCTGGCGTTCACCGCGCCGGCGTATTACTGGCTTGCCAAGCGTTCGCGCAGCGGGGCCGGACCATGCACTAATGCAGATGGTAGCCGTTGGCGCCCAGCAATTCGAGCAGACCGATCATGATCAGGTAAACCGCGACGATGTAGCTCAGCAGGCGCGGCACGATCAGGATCAAGATGCCGGCGAGCAACGCGATGAGGGGACCAATCGTAATGTTCAGGTTCACGGGGCTTAATGTAGCACCGCGCCGCGATCCGGTCGAGCGCGACACGAATGCGGTTGTTTTCCTCGGCGCTCAGCCGTTCCTGGTCGATGCGCTCCTTCAGTGCGGCGCGCATCTTGAGCGCGCAACACCGCCTCGATCTCGACCAGATCTGGTGTTGGGTATCGACCGCAGTCGTGGAAACTGAGTTGTGGCGGACTGCAAGGATTCTATTGGAACAGCTTGATCGCGTTTTCCACGGTCTTGGTGACGCCCCATGCGAGCGGCAGACCGACGACCAGCCAAAACGCGGCTAATTTCACCAGCGCGGCCAATTTCAGACGTGCCATGAGGTCATTTCTCCGCCGGCCGATGGTGCAGTTCGGGACTGACCGCGCGAATGGCCGAATTGCACAGCAAACCGATCAAGAGCAGGCCGCACATGATGTACATGGTCACCGAATAGGCCTGTGCCTTCGGGACGCCGTTGTGGATTTGAAAATCACGGATGTAGCTGACGAGCACGGGTCCCAGCACGCCGGCGGCGGCCCAAGCGGTCAATAGGCGCCCGTGGATCGCGCCGACGTGCATCGTGCCGAAGATGTCGCGCAGATACGCAGGAATCGTCGCGAAACCGCCACCATACATCGACAGGATCACGCCGAAGGCGAGCACGAACAGCGGCGTCGAGCCGGCCCGGCCGATGCTCGGCACCAGCGCGTAGACCACGATTCCGAGCACGAAGAACACGAAATACGTGTTCTTGCGGCCGAGATAATCCGACACCGACGCCCAGACGAAGCGGCCGCCCATGTTGAAAAGGCTCAGCAGTCCGACGAAGCTCGCCGCCCCTGCCGCCGTCACCCGGCCGGTGAACATTTCCTGAATCATCGGTGAGGCTTGCGACAGAACGCCGATGCCCGCGGTCACGTTCATGCACAGCACGCCCCATAGGAGCCAGAATTGTCGCGTCTTCCATGCCACGTCGACATGGACGTTCGCGGTCGTGACGAGCTTCTTGGGCGTGACCGACGGTGTCCAGCCGCTCGGCCTCCAGTCCGCGGGCGGCACACGCACGATCGCGGCGCCGAACATCATGAACAGAAAATAAAGGATGCCCATCGCAACGAAGGACTCGAACACGCCGTTGCCGTCCGCCGTCTTGAAATGGTCCATGAGAAAGATCGACAGCGGCGCCGCGATCAGTGCGCCGCCGCCGAAGCCCATGATGGCCATCCCGGTCGCCATGCCGGGTCGGTCCGGAAACCATTTGATCAAGGTCGAGACCGGCGAAATGTAGCCGATGCCAAGACCGCAGCCGCCGAGCACGCCATAGCCCAAATACAGCAGATCGATCTCGTGCAGATGGATGCCGAGCGCCGACACGAGGAAGCCGCCGCCGAAACAACAGGCCGCAACCGCCATGGCCTTGCGGGGACCCGCGCTTTCGACCCAACGGCCGAACAAGGCGGCGGACAGGCCGAGGAACAGGATGGCGATCGAAAACGTCCACACGACGTCTTTCAGCAACCAATCGCCGGGCGCCGAGCGGGTGATGCCGAGCAGTTTGGTCAGCGGCAGGTTGAATGTCGAGAAGGCATAGGCTTGACCGATGGCCAAATGCACGGCAAGGGCCGCCGGCGGTACGAGAAACCGATTGTAATCGCGCGGCGCGACGGTTCTGGTGCGGTCCAGAATGCCGGCTCGCGAAGACGCGTCGCCAGCCGATCCGAATGGCGCTGTAGCAGACATATTCCAGTTCTCCCGAGCGCAATGCCCCCGCGGCCTAATATGCGCCGGTCAATGCGCTCTTGCCAAGCTCGGGTCGGCTCAGGCCGCCTCTTGGTGCGCGGGCGGTTCGGCGTCAGGCACGGGCACGGCAGCGCCGCGCAGGGCCTGTTCTGCCAGCGGCATGGATTGCGCCGCGAGCGCCAGCGCGAGCGTCGGCGAGGACGGGTTCATGCTGTCGACCATGGCGCTCGGCATCAGGATCGTCGCGCCGCGCTCCTTGGTCGTTTCATAAATGATGTTCATCGCCCGCAGCTGCAGTGCCTCGGGGTGTCCGGCATAGGTCGCCGCCGCCGCGACGAATTGACTGGCGATCGCCGCCTCGGCGGAACCGAGAATGACGCGGGCTTGTTTTTCCCGCTCCGCCTGCGCCTGTCGCGACATGGCATCCTGGAGCGCGACCGGGATCGCGACGTCGCGGATTTCCACCGAGCTGACCGCAATGCCCCAGGGTGCGGTCTTCGCACCGATTTCTGTCTTCAGCCGCGCATCGGCGTCTTTGCGATCGGACAGCAGCGCGGCGAGCATCGACGAGCCGATCATCTCGCGCAAGGATGTCTGCGCGACACGGTCGATCGCCTCGCGATAGTTGGTGATCGCGAGCGCCGCTTTTTCGGCGTCTTGCACGTGCCAGAAGATGATCGCGTCGACGTTGACCGGGACGGTGTCCTTGGTCAGTGCCTGTTCCGCATTGAAGGCGGTCGTCTGGATGCGCTCGTCGATCACGGCGACGATGTTGTCGACGATGGGAATGATGACGAACAGCCCTGCGCCGCGCACGCTCTGCAGCTTGCCCAAGCGCAGCACCACGAATTTCTCCCAGACGTTCGCCATCTTGACGGAGAGCGCGACGAACACCGCGAGAAGGGCGAAGACGATGCCGAAATACGGATTCACGAAGTAACCGACGGCGGCCGCGACGATCATGCAAAGCAGGGCGACGAAGCTCGACACGGTGTTCATGGTGACTGATCCTGGGCCCGGGGGCGCGGCGGGTTTCATAGCACCCGACCGTGCGCGCACCGTGCAATGCCGTCTGTACGCTGCCGTACCTTTTCAGGAACGATGCCCATTGCCAGGCATCGGCGTAAACTGCGCCACCGGAGGGTCATGGGTGCTCAAGCCGGAACGAGGGATCTCGAGCAAGCTTGAGGAGCTCGAGGCAGGGAGCTTAAATTAGGCGTCCTCATCGTGACTGGATTACACTACCAGTCCCTCGTATGTATCTGATTTGATGGTGCCCAGGAGAGGACTCGAACCTCCACGAATTTCTCCACTGGTACCTGAAACCAGCGCGTCTACCAGTTCCGCCACCTGGGCAAGATGGGTCCGCGATAAGCGAGGCGCCGAAATCTACGCAACCAACCAAGGCTTGTCAATCGATGTTCCTCAAGCAATTCAATATGTTTCCCTCATCCGGCGGTCATTCATGACGCGCCGACGTTCCAACGGCCCGAATACCCCGTCCAAGGATTGGCGCGGCGAGGATCCGAATCTCGAATTCGAGAAATCGCGCTATGCCGAGCCGATCGCGAGTCGCGAGCTCTTGCTCAAGCATCTCGCCGAGGCGCCCGAGCCTCTGTCCGCGGCGCGCCTGGCAAAGCGCCTCGGCCTCAATACCGACGCGCAACGCGATGCCTTGTCGAAGCGGCTGGCGGCGATGGTGCGCGACGGTCAGGCGCTCTACGACGAACACGGCTATACCACCGCGGCCGAGACCGAACGAGTCGCCGGGCGCGTACGGGGGCGGGCCAGCGGCGAGGTATTGATCATGCCTGACGACGGCTCGGCGCCGCTCGTGCTGGCGCGTGCCGACACCGCGACCTTGATGCACGGCGATCGCGTCGAAGTGCGCGCCGTGGGCGTCAACGATCGCGGACGGCGCATGGCGCGCCTGATCCGGCGCACCGGCGATGCGCCGGTGCGGGTCGGGGGTATCTGGCACACGGGTCCCGGCCGCGGCCGTGTGACCCCGGAAGACCCCGGGCATTGGTACTCCGTCGAAGTGCCCTTGCGCGAACGCAACGGCGCCGAGGACGAAGACTACGTGATCGTCGAGATCACGAAGCGGGCGGTCGGCGAGATGGCGGCGCAAGGCCGGATCATCGAAGTGCTGGATAATCTGCGCCCCTCGGATCTTGCGGCTCGATTGGCGGTGCTGGGTGA
>Ga0116231_10008103_pt1 | contig 18677 bp, 3 predicted proteins | sample S1TSphgellanicum_2_FD_89695 | JGI IMG/M metagenome (GOLD analysis project Ga0116231, IMG submission 89695) | Host-associated microbial communities from peat moss isolated from Minnesota, USA - S1T2_Fd - Sphagnum magellanicum MG | ecosystem: Host-associated > Plants > Peat moss > Unclassified...
TATATATATATAAAATATATATATATATATATATATATATATATATATATATATATATATGATAATGAACTTAGATGGATGAATATATATATGAATGTATTTATTAAAATGGATGGATGTTGAACATCCCCCAAATTACCAAAAGTAACAAAAATTATCAAAAAAAGGTTACAAACAATAAAAAAAAGTAACAAAAGGTGAAAAGGGTTTTGAAAAATTACTTGCCACTAGACTCAAATTGCCTATCACAACATTTGGTTTTTTGGGTCAAAACTGCTTATTGCATGCATCCCTATGGATGTAATGGCAAGATCATATGTATAGGCTCCATGGACTAATGAAATGACATGGAATCATAAATGACAATTTATGGATAATGTTTCATGGCCTAAAAGAGGTTAGGTGAAGCCCACTTCAAATAGGTAGGTGGGCCTAACTTGACTTTTGTTAGAACATGACCTTTAAAAATTCCCATTGGTTGAAATTTATTTTAACATTTTGTTAGGTGGGCACAAAATTGGTTATATCATGAACTAAGAAACTCATAATTAAGTTTTTCTTTAATATGTTTTTTTTTGAAACATTGACTGCATATCCATGATTGGTCGGAATTTATTTAAATATTTTTTGGGTAATTATTTGATTTGCAATTAAATATTTTTTTGAAAACATAAATGGAAAGGAATGTTGGCATTTCATTCCAAACTTTTCAACCTTAAATATATTTTTTGAAGCATTGATTGCAAAACCATGATTTGTTGAAATTGATTTAAATATTCTTTTAATAATTAGTTTTTCTTGAAAAAAAAATTTGGGGTGAATGTTGGCATTTCTTTCCAAAATTTTCAACCTTAAATTGTTTTTTCGAAGCATTGATTGTAAAAGCTGTGATTTGTGGGAATTTATTTAAATATTTTTTGTGTAATAATTTGTTTAAATTTTGAAAAAGAAATTGAGTGAGATGTTGGCATTTCACTCCAAATTTTCAACCCTACACATCACAAATGAAGGTCATTTGTCTCTTTTCATTTGGGACCAAAAATCTGGAAGGATTTATATGTAGACCCTTCTCCTATACATATGGCCAACTAGGTATAAGGAATAAAGGGAATTTGAATTCATATGACAGCAAATTCCACGATCTAAAATTTCAAATTTGGATGCACAATAATTTCCGCTGGATTTGGATGCCCCCATGTAAAGTCCAAAACTCTATATGCCAGGTTGGAGAATACGTATAATGGCAAATTCAAGGCATTAAATTTATAAGTAAATGAAGGGTTGCTCAGGAAGTGGAGACAGAATTTGCATAGTTTATTAACAGAATTAAATTCTTCGGCGTAAGCAGTGTGCTCGTGCCGGAGTGGTTATCGGGCATGACTAGAAATCATGTGGGCTCTGCCCGCGCAGGTTCGAATCCTGCCGAGCACGCGTTAGCTATTTTTTTTTTTCTGTTTTGATTCCAAGTTGACGAAGAGGAACTTTTCTTGTGTCTTATGAGTTCGCTGAGAGTGGACACAACTCTTTCAAGCAAATCTGAGAGTATACATAATACATACCTCTTCACTAAAATCAGTTTGCAGTTTCCAAGGAGCAAATTATCCAAGTTTTGATCTCTGAGCACATTCACAATTTTCTGATGACATGTCCAGGTTGAAGGATGTGAACCTGTTCACGAGCAGAAAATAACTTCGAGGCCATCGGAAATCTGATGGCACAAAGCTCGTGGATTACACCATTCTTTACTGCTTAGGAACTTGGCTAAATCCTAAAGAGAAAATTACGAATTTTATTTGAAATCCACAATCAATTTCCATTTGCTCAAGGAATCATGGCATGTGCATAATCTAGATACCCAACCAAGATATCAAACATGGATTCTTCACAAGGAAACTGAAACATACCCATCAGAGCATGTTTCTTTGGCTCACAATTAGGTGGCTTCTTCTTGGTGAAGACGAAAGTGACCACTGAAAAGTCCACACCGGGTTTCTTCTCTGCAGTGCTAGGCTCTTATGTGCATATCCTAGCCATAATTAAATGATTTAAGAACTTATGAGGTTGAATAATTGCTCTACCTCCATTCATGTTCCAGAGTTAATTGCAACAGATATCTGAAATTGCAGGATGAATACCAACAAATCAACTTGTTTCAGAACCCCATATAATTCTTGACTTCCTGCACACTCTAAACCCTAATCTTTGCAGTCTATATGAGGAACAATTTTATGCTTAGAAAACAAGTTTGGTACCTCAGAGTGTGATTTATGTCGACAAATCATTGCTTAATTAGTCCAAGAATCATGTTGTGGAAAGTGTCTAAAAACCTACCTGCACACCCCTCCGTCTTGTCAACATTCCTTCCTAGTTGATCTGAATTGAAAGTGTCAGTTGCCAACCAGCACTTCAGAAAAGAAAAAGAGCCACTGTCCTCATTTCATTGTTTCGGTTTCCACAGCTCAGAAACAGGCATCATCTGCACTTTTTGACAATTTTCTTCTGGGATCAAAACCCCAAAAGGATTTCAACCTATGTACTCAGGGTAATTGGTAAAGGTCAACCTGAGTTGGACTTATCACAAAGTGCAAACAAAACTGTTTGCAAAGAATAGGATTCTTTGATACAAGACTTTTCAATTGGAATACATACAAAATCTTGCATCCGGATGTAAGAAATTCTTGACAAGCCAAACACAACATCATATGTTCGAAATTATGTTTGTTCTTTGGAGAGGGAACTCCCTTTTGTGAGCTTCATTTTCTAACTGCATGCCTGTATTAAGCACCTTGAGAAAACATACAGTAATGTCTCAACGTCTGATGAGAAAGATAGAGGTGACATCAACTCAGTAGTCAGGGGTAGACCATAGAAGCCAAGCTCAGTGACGAATGTCTGATTAGCTTACATGCATGTAACTTGGAAATGGTCCATCTACAAATTTTCCTGAATAGCTAGCATTTGTCACAACAGAACACCTCAAATTGAAATTGGCATTGATGGATCATGGCCATCATACAGGATCCTATATCAGAAAAGGAATTTCACAAGGATTGCTCCACCAATTTAGTTCATGAGACAAGCAGCCCTGTATGCTGTTCTTGCTCACTTTTCAAGGTCCGGTCTGCACCAATCTATGAGGATACATAGCTGATCAGCGGCACTCAATATGTGATTTTAGGTCAATGCAACACATTTCCAACTGGATCACAGAAGAGGACAAGGGTCAACAATGGCTAGGTGATGTTTAGAATTAAAAATCATTTGACATTTGCTGTAGCTATAAGCTTGATGATTGTTTGTGCTGTGCAAGCTCAGGCAGTCGTTGATTCTAACTTAAACACTATTCTCAAACATTTGATAGTTGTATATGCAATCTGCTTATTGTCAGGCTGCTTAGCTAACATGTAGAAATCATTAACAGCACTTGCAACTCAAGTACCTGAAATTTTGAAGGCAACACTCATATGCTGGTATGTATTCAGATGAGTGGGCCTGCTCAAAAATGGTATCCAGATATGAGCATGTTGACCAGAAGCATCAACCATTTGCCCTCATCAACACAGGCTCTATTCCCAGAGTGCAAACATTTAGCTTGCAAATAGAACAATCAGAGATCATAACTCCCATCACCTGGGTTGTCATGTTAGCAAGTTTACCATAATCACTCTTGTATGTAGAAGCTGCTTGTTTGACATAGGAGTATCCAGCATACTCACCATCCATCTATGGGTCAACTTATGTTGCCAGCATTTGTGTCTGGTATGATCATCAATGACATTCTATATGAGATTCTCTGAGCTAGTGCTAGTACCGTTGGGTGTTGTGATGATGATTTGTGAGACAAGAGCATTTGTAAACTGTATTCTCAGTGGATTACATCTAATAGTAGAAATATCGAGTGTAGTCAGGCCCAAGAACAAATGTAACAGGGTATGGATCCTCTTTAGGTTCTTCCACCTTCTTTTCCTTGTTCTTCTTTCCCTCCTCTTCCTTCTCCTCCTCTTTCTTCTCTTCCTTTTTGTCTTCCTTGTCTTCCTTCTTTTCTTCCTTCTCCTCCTTGGGGGACTCCTCTTTCTTGCCCCCTCCTTCACCTCCTCCTTGTACCCAACCTCCACCCTTTTTCTTTTCACCCCCCCCTCCACCACCTCCTCCTCCTCCTCCTCCCTTGGTAGCCTCCTCTTTTTTCTCCTCTTTCTTTGCCTCACCTTTTGCCTCCTAACAAGTTATGACCACCCCATGCTTCTGTCAGGCAATAACAAGATTATCTCCCACTTCCTGGAAATGTTGTAATCCTGCACCTTATCTATGTAGTCTACACCTATGCACAAGAAATATTTCTCTCCAAGCCATCAGCACAGAATGGTCACCTTGCAAAGACTCCAGAGATAACAATCCAAATCTCCAGCTACAGATCTTTTAGTGAGTTTGATTTGAGATTTGGCAACCCCATGAAAGATTTCAAGGTTACAGTCTACACACCTGTGTTAGACTGCTATGTCAAATCATACTCGAAAACAGACATATGAATCAAGCTGCAATCAAGACCCAAGAGCATGCAAAATAATTGAGGGTGAAGGAGTTGTCTCTTCATCATGAAGTCCCACAATAGTAGAACACTAATCAATTTATGGTATGGGAAGCCATTTGCTATACCAATTGAAGCTTTCCAAAGGGAAGTGATGTAAAGCGTACCTCCTTTCCCTCTTTAGCAGCCTCCTTCTTCTCCTCCTTATTCTCTTCTTTAGGTTTATCCACTTTTTTTTCCTCCTTTTTTGCCACCACCTTCTTTGGTTCCTCAGGCCAGAATTCGGTGTATTTCCCAGTTTTGGCAACTTGGCAGAAAACTTCTTCTGGCTTCACTGCCCCCATAACAGTCACTTTCTGTCCAGGAAAATCCACTTGATATGATGTGATCCCTGTGTGAAACCCAACTTCTTAGACAGAATTCCTTGTATTCTGGTGAACTTCCCTGGCAGAAAAGGATGCCCCACAATTCCCACAGTTGCTGATCCAGCCATCTCTTATAGAGTTCTCTACTTTGGTGATAGATGTACCTAGTCAGTACCACTTGCAAACCAACCAGCTGCAAACCTTAATACTAGAGTGGTGGTCCAATTTCTAAAAGGAAGACCAGTACTGTGATCAAACACCAAAATGACATACAAAACTAAGCCTAGAGAGGTCAACTACCAACAAAGGAGTGATGAATCACAGATTTTGGAGAGAAGTTTCCATCAGAAATGTCCATATTCCTCAGCAGACCTAGAGCAAATAAAGGACCAAATTATGGTCAGATCTTGTAAAGAGATGCCTAGCCAAATACCTTGCCAGTAGAACATTGTTGGAAGATTATGCTGATCTTTCTACCAACACATGCATGCACTTTATAGACCACTTCCCCTGTACAACTGTACGCAAAATATCTATGGGGCTGAACATAAATGTTCCATCACTACATTTTAAGTTTGAGATGGTGATGATTTGCAAGAGAGTGTTAAGGAAGAAACTGGAAGAAGCATTGACATCATCAGAAAATTAGATTGGACAGGTGGGAAGGGGATACCTGGAATTCTTTTCACTGCTCTTTTTACAGTACTTGCACAGCCCTCGCAATGCATCATGACTCTCAGCACCACCATCTTTACATCAGTCTGTAAAATGTTGAAATCACACATGTATAATCAGACGGGGACAGATACAGACACATATTCCAGGGATTCAAACAGTAGAAAGAGGTTGATACAAACACCTCAGATTATGTCTGGCATAACATTTGACTTCTGTGTGTACACAGCTGCTGTCATATTTCTTTTGGATCCCCTCCAAATTTAATTCTCCCCTGAAAACCATATCCATCTCTGAAAGGGATTGCCATAACAGTGACATCCAGGCCTAATTCTACCATCTGAAACAAGAAGCATCCTTGAACACATAAATATTGTCTCATGAGAAAATGAGCAATCATGGAAACATTGGGCTAATATTCTGTTCTGAAATGTGTGGGTTGAAGTTTGGACATGTACCAAAGACTGTCAAAAGAGTGCAAACAAACTCTCAAATTAGTTAAATGAAAGTCTCAAGCAGAATAAGAACTGAGAGAAGTAGTCCTAAGTTCTGAATGACGTGTGTAGTGAAAGGACGTGAAAAATATTAAGAGCTTTTTGTTGGATCGTCTACAAACTCAGTCAAAGTTTATAAAGTATGGCAGGGTTTCATCATCAACTGAAGGGTAACAAGATAGAACCCCAAATACAATTAAGGAACACAAGTTCAGGCAAAACAGAATGGAATTGAGGGAAACCCAGACTTTACATGAGGCAAGCGGCCTATCGACTACCATTACAACTGTACAAAAACATCACTGCAATTCTTGCTGTACATTCAGAAACAGACAGAGAGGAAGTGAAATAAGATGGCATATTACACGTCCAAAATACCTACAAAACCAATCATCCAACCTACAAGAAACCCATGGAAAAAAGGGACACAACAAATCTGAGGACTGTGGAAAAGTTTCCTTAAACCTCTGGTACAGCTTGCCCATGAAAAATTCGTAGTCTGAAAGAGATCAACCTTGGGTTCTTAAAAGAAGACATAATCCTTGAAAACCCAACTCTATTTTCCGATCGGCGTCCGCCTCTCACCAGTTTGGTTGCAGATTTCAGAACAATGGATACGGAAGCTTGGGGTAAAGACGAAGGTGACAGCAAACAAAAAAAGTAGGTACTCCTGGGAAGACATGTCCCAAAAGAAAATCCCACCCCCACACACAGAGCTGGATACCCCTTTTTATGAATATAGACCAAACACATTTTTCTTTCTTCTTAATCTAAATGCGCAGCCCAAAAGAAAAAAAAGAGAAAGTAGTGAGACACGAGAAACAGAGAGCCCACCCACCTCAGGCATGATTGTGTCTGATGGACAATGTATGGTGCATGCAAAGTCTGCACTCTTGGGTGATCAAGCTCGACAGTGGGCTTATCATCCAACCAAGATGCAATCCCCTTTTTTCCAGCAGCTAGCAGGAAAAAAAACTGGAGCTGAAAATGAATAAACGTCCCCCACCCACCCTGCAGGGCGACCAGGAGAAGTCTATGGAGCTGAAGCAAAGACACCAAAGCCACCTATTTGCTGAGAGTTCCGCAAAAAGACACCCCACTTCATGATCACGCTTAAGCCGAGCCTTCAAGCTACCTACTTACAAAGACGCAGCTCGCAGCAATCCCTGTGCACCCAACCACCTGCCCAGCTTCTTCCCTGGTACCTTCTTCTTCCCTCCCAGAATTCCCTCCTTAGAGAACGTTAGAGCTTTCCTTGTTCATACTCTTCTGACCCCCATAGCCGTGCACCGCATTACTCTCGCATTTGGGTGCCATCATCATCATTCATTTGCATGTTGTTGGTTACGTGGGTTTAGCTAATTACTAGATCAGTGCAGTTCAGACCTCTTGGAGCCTTAGTGTAAATGCGACCCTTGCACGTACTTTAGAAGTTAGTACCAGGAGTTTTTTTATTTTGCAGTTTTGTGATGTGGGCGACACGAGTGGCGATTATTGCAAAAAAATAATTTAGAATCAGTGACGACAATTTTTTAATTAAGGTGGGAGAAAATCAACCCCCCCCCCCCAACCCCCAAACCAGTGTCTTATTTAGGAATTTTTTCACATAGTATAAGTGGCGATCATCCATGTGAAGGCGTAGAAGCAATGGCAATCGTGCTTAGGAAGATGTAGCCAAATCTGGCTATATATCATAGATAAGGTACAAATCTTTAATCAGCCTTCTATATTTATGGCTACACACTGAAAGTCAAATATAGAAATCTGGCAATTTAGAAAAAAATTCTCTCACTTGTGGCAGTTAAAAACCTTCCAAAATCACCTGCCTACTTCCTAAACACTAGGAACTGTGTCCATATCAGATGAAATTTCTTCAAAATTCAGTGAAATTTGATGAAATTTGCCAGGAATTTGTGACAGAATATGACCCCAGCACTTACCAGTGTTTTTTTTGTGATTTTTCCCAATTTTGTGATGTAGTGTGGTGATTGTCCCCAAAAAGATTTAGCGTTAGTGCTGACAAGTTTTGTGAAAACTGTCAAAACAGTAAAAAAACTGGCAGAAAAACTCCCCCCTCCCCTTTACAACTAGAAACTGTGTCAAAATCTGATGGAATTTCTTCTAAATTTGGTGAAATTTGTCAGGAATTTGTGACAGAACATTCCTTTTAACTTTTTGAGGTCTAAGTTCTGCACCACTTTCGACCAAATCTGCTTCGTAATCACTTACAGGTGAAGAAGGCTTCAAATTTTGATCCTCATAATTTTGCAAAAGAGTTTCAAAAACTAGAATTTAGAAAGCTCTCTTTCTCTCAAGAAAAAGTGCAGAAATAGATGTTAGAATGCTAATATGATTAGTTCAGTCTTTCTTATATTGTTAACTGACTGTAGATTCTACAGGAATGGCTGTAATCAGCCAAAGTGTGCTTTTTAGGGCCAAAAAAAAGCACTTTGGCCACACAAGAAAACTCAAGAATTATACTATGGTTTTTTTTGGGTCAAAAATGCAAAAAGTCCCCATATTTTGAGGGAAAAAAGCCACATGCCACCATATTTAGACAATGGGTTCCTATCGGTCTCTAGATTGAGGCAGAATTCTAAAACAAATCTACTATACTCTCTGATCTCCTAGCCAAATTTGCTCATTCCTCCTCTGGATGTCCTACTTGACAAATTTTTAATGAAAAGACCTGATCAGCCCTCCTTGTTATAGGTTATCAGAAGCTAATATAGCACCTTTTTTTTTTTCAATTGGCCAACAAACCATATTAAAAAAAAACCACAAGCCAGGTCACCTCAGGAGATTGTGGTGGAGGTGTCAGCTTGCTCTGTGCTGGACTTGCCATGTCACCTATACAAGCTGATGGTCTCATAGAATCTGTTGCCAACCTGGATTCAGTTTGTTTCACAAAAAGAAAGGCTGCCTGTAATTAATCATTTGACAATTTCATCTGTCACCTGTAGAACTACTAGGATAGACTGGCCTGTGACCGAACACTTGAGCGCTTGGGGCAGGCCGGATCCAAGGGGGAGGGTTCCATTGTTTCTGCTGTCCAAACAAAACTTGAACCCCTCCTCTTGACGCATCTGACACATTAATAATTCTCAAAAATGGATTAGAAATGAGAAAGCTACGGCCCCTCAAAATAAAAGGGGGGGCGGGGGGGGGTCAAGAACTCAAAAAAACAAACCATCAAACATTACAAAGGCCGGTTCTCGAACACTCAAAAAATTCCTTGTTTGTTGTTATGTTGTTATTAGAGTTCAAAGATGATTTGTCAAACTTCAGGTGGCGCTCCTATGGCACTTTAAATCGTCTAAAATAAATAAAAAAATAAAAAAGTTATGAGGTTTGAAAGTAAGAGGGAGTCAAAAGGAAAATAAACGTGTTTTGCAACTCGAAAAAACGTATTTTCCTTACTGCTCTGTTTTGCCAGGTCCCTTGGCTTTGCATATCAAAGATGCCTTGTAGAGCTTGAGAAGGCGCTGCTATGACATTTTAAATCACTCAATATGGAGAAAAGAATTGAGAAAAATCTGCCAAAGTGTTTGGTCATAAGCAGGCAATCGATGATGGGTCGGTCTACCCTACTAGTGTATGCAGTGAGAGTGTGAGAAAAATATAAAAGAATCCACAGTACGTACATACACTCATTTTTCAAACGTGTGAAACTGTTGTGTTACCTGTACAACAACAGTCATAAGGAAATTTATACATCGTTCTTGGTATTTAGGGTTGTACAAAAGTGAAATTAATGTATTGGGATTAAGGGTTATACAATGTACACAAGTGAACTAAGTGTGTTACAACTTAGGAATTTCATGTGTGGATTCTCCCTTGCCATACATCTTACCTCCCATGATACTAGTTTGTAGTTACCTCCTCTTTTTTACATGTTTCATCATTTGCCCATAATATAACTTGGGCTCTGTCTGCTTCACGCTACCATGGATGATTAATTTTTAATGTTTATTACGATGGTTTTGGGCATATATTTGGATAGATGCATTAAAAGTGTGTTAGATGGATAGGAGGAATGGTGGACTGTTATTTATTGTGATGGGTGTTTGAAGAATGGAGTATATTTTTATTGTTTACGTTGTTGTGCAAATGCAATCACATTTGTGACATTATAAATAAATTATTTCAAGTTGAGTTCAAATGTTATATTTGTTGCATATGTTGTCGTGAAAATCTTATATGATGAATTTTTTATTTATTGTATGACATCTACATATTCATATAATAGATGTTTAATATTAAGTATGTTTGTTATCAATTGTAAGGTGTCATTTGGTTTTTTTTTTATCATTGGTGGTTTTAAATTATATATTTTGCAATGTAGATGAAGAATGAAGTCATATATTTTGAATAATATTAAATGATTATTGTTTATGAAAACATGTTTAAAAAAATTGTTAAAACATTTATGCTCATTTTTATGATTGCATGTGTGTTGTTGATAACTTAATGATTGTAATTTTGTTCATATAACATTTGCATTGTGGTTGTTAAATGTTGATCATTCAATCATTAATTTGAATCCAAACAAGCGATAACACAACACAATGTAACTGCACTTTTCATGGTTGCGATTAAGCTTGAACTTTTTGAAAGGAAAGTTTAAGTTATTAAAAATTCAAAAGAATCACAAGCAAAACAAGAAGTGAATGTTTCATCTTGCAAAAATTTTTTGTGCATAAAGTATATAAAATTATAACTTTGAGAGTCCTTGTATTATTTTTTCCTTTGTGCCTTTATCAAACTTTGATATGTGTTTATCAAAATGGATAAAATATTTTAAGTAGATCATTCAGTAGGTATCCACCTAGTAATGTGCAAATTAATTAAGCAGCAACAAAGGGAGGTTTTTGAAGATGTGACAAAGTTATCATGGAGGTCATGTGAGCTCAAAAGCTTTTATGGCCATTTCAAGTGGCTATTTCCTATGAAAGTGAATATTTCTTATTTCCATCATTTTTCTTTTCACATATTTGTGGTAACTGAAAATATTTCTTACTTTTACTATTTTCTTAAGGTGGAAACTTTGTAATTATGGCTCAAGAAATAACCATCTATATACATCAATTTCCCCAAATGCTAAATAGTCACATTGTACCTTGGACTTATTATTAACCATAATGTTTAAGATGCACCAAATGGGGCTCAAACCAATGATCATTTACAACCATTGGTCATTAACACTACCATTAAGCTATTGATCATATGCTTATTGGTTTGATGTGGAGTAGGTATAATCTACTAAAACTTGTGGATCATTTCCATCATTAGAATATTTACCAATTCATTTTCTTGAAATACTTGAAAAATTTCATTGTGAAATTGTGCACATCCCACAAGAAATTACAACTATCTGCTTTCATCCAAATGTTGAGAAGAAATTGCAAGTTTTGATAATGCTTCAATCACATTGAATTTGGGATCTTTTGAACTTTTAAAATAAGGACATGAAAAACATAATGAAAGAGATAAAGTCAATGATGATGCAATGGTTTCCCCTAAATGACCTTTCAAACCAAATGGAAAACCAAAATGAACATGAGTGAAGATGTCGGTTGTTGTTACCCTACATTAAAGGCTAGATGCGCCACCTTTATATCAAATCTTTGGGTAGTTTTACATTGTCAAAATGAAAAAAGTAGTTTGTGGTGTGGTTAATGTATAATTGCAAATCTTGTGTTCCTTCCCTTCTTTATATATATTACAAATGTTTTGTAAATGTGTTGAAATTGTTTGTGTTTTTTTTTTGTTGACACCTCACTTGACCAACCAATCTTATGGTATCGTCAAGTTCTTGTTTGTAATTGTTTTAATAGGAAAATGTTGTTTATTTATACATGAATATGTAAATGTCATTGCCCATAGTAGTCATAAATATGATCTTTGTACAATTACATGAATAATTTATTGAATGGTCCAAACACTAGTCCAAAAGTGTGATGTTGTTTATTAACTTAAATCATTATGGGACTTTAAAGGTGAAATAGATTCATCCCAACTAAGTCATTTCATTTTGCTTAAAATTATGTCACTATAGGATCATTATATAATCATCATGTTTCATTACTAGTTGACATAATTCACTATTAATTGAAGTAATTCATTATAATACAATGATTTTTTTATATTGTTATTTTAAATACCCAAAGTTATTGTACATTAAGTTATTTTACACTAGGTTATTTTTAGATGTTATAAAATATTATAAATTATTTGAAATTAATTCATTGTAAATTATTTTTAGTTATTCCACCCTAACAATCTACCCTTGGGTTTTTTTTTTTTATTCTTCCACTTTTGAATAGTTTAAGTTATTCTTGCACATTCTAGTCATTCCACCTTAGGTTATTTTCAACTATTATAAGTCATTCCAACTTATGTTATTTTATGCTATTCTTGGTTACTTCACCTTAGACTATTATATGTAAATTTACCCTAGTCACTGTGATAACCCATGGTTATACCTTAAAACAACCTAAGGTTACATAGTTTAAAATAACCTATAATATAATAATTTGGAGTAGTTTGGAATAATTTATAATATTAAAAAATAAATTAGGATAAAATAACTTAAAATAACCTAAAGTGGAATAATTTAAAATAACATAGGGCGAATAAATTAAAATAGTTGAAAATAAATTAAAATATGGTAGGGTGAAATATTTGATAATAACCTAAAATAATGCAAGGTGGAATAAATGAAAATAATTTAAATTAGCCTAAAATAACCTAAGGTGGATTATCTTAAAATAAAATAAAATAAAATAATTTAAAATAATGTAGGATGGAATAATTTAAAATAGTTGAAAATAGCTTAAATCAAAATATCATAAAATATCTTAAATTAAAGTGGGTTTACTTATGATAACCATTAAAAAAACCTATAAAAACCTAAAATACCTTAAAATAACATAAGGTGGAATTATTAATTAATTAAAATAACCTAAGGTAAATAATTTAGAATAACAAAAATAACTTAAGATAAAATAGTTTAAAATAACCTATGACTAACATAAAATATTAATTTATGGTAACATAAGAATAATTTAAGATAACCTACATTAACCTAAAGTAGTTTACACTAACTTAAAATAACTTAGAATGGCCCACATTAACCTAGGAAAAGCCTAAAATTAATGTAAAAAACTAATTTATAATAACCTACACATAGGTTAGGAAAAATTATGCATAATAATGTGGTGACAAATCATTTCACTCATTTAAATATTGATCCAATGGTTAAAAACTTTTTATTTAAACATGGAAGTGAAGGGAGGTGAAAGGTTCAAAGCTTCACATTTATTTGCATTCTAAATTGGTGAGTTAAGTGGCCTAAATTAACTTAAGTTCTTGAATACTTAGCCTAGGCTAAGTTCCTAGGTGCTTAATTTAGCCTAGGTTCTTAACTTAGGTGGTTAAGCACTACTAGAAAACGTGTGGACAAACCACTACAAATTAACTAGCCAATTCAACTTTGGGTGATTTTCACGTGACACAAACCACTTATGATTTTGTTGAGTGAGCAAATCCCATTAGAATCTCACCAAAATGATCATGCAGTGGGAGGCAATGACGGTTTAAATTTTTTTTACCTGAAATGCCTTCTTGCATGGTTGAAAATTTTTCGTTCCACCTTTTCAAACTACTTGGGTGGTTTTTCCCAGTGGTCATTCCGAGCATTATGCAAAAGGTTAACCACCTTACAAGGTAGGTAGGTAGGTAATATAGTTAATTTATACATAAGCTATAATATATTTGCTTTATATGTATAAATATAAATATACCTAACCTCACTATAGGTTATAATAGACATACTTTAAATACATATCCTATTCTACTTAACCTAAGGCTAAATATTAATATATGATTTCTTATGTATCTACCTAGGTATATAATGATCTATATTTACGTTAAGGTACGTTAGGCCTGCTTAATTACATGTAGTCAACCTAAATATAGCCAAACTTATATACACCTAGTCTATACATACTTAGGTTATATGTATTTAATTTATATGTACATAACATCTACATACCTACTTTATACAAACCTAGCCCTACATATAATCTACATTGCCTAAATATTTTATCGTACCTTGCTTATACCCTACATATACCACTATGCCAAAACATAACATTTACACTAGGACAAATATAACTATTGACCATTTTCTAATTATATAAGCATATATGCCATGTTTTTGTGCCTAGTTATATTTTTGTAACCTTAGATATGACTACATGACTAAAAGCTTTCATGGATAAGATTATATGATTAAAAATCTTCTTCATGAACACCACATAATTATTTAATAATATACAATTTTGAAACATTAAAAACTTGTGAATTAAAAGGGGAAAAAACTAGAAGGTAGACATATGTATATACTTAATAAGCATATTATAAATTTATAGATGATCAAACACATAATTAGTGCACAAATAAATGATTAATATTTTATAATTTTTAGAAAAATTGCCTTAAAGTCATTAATTATTTAATGTCAATTTATGGATTGTGGTTTTAAACAAATTTGGGGAAATAGTTTTTTTGAAAATAGTCCCAAAAATGGAAACAATGTTAGATTTTTCGAAACCATAAAATTAAATAAAAAATTAAAACATTCAAATTGGGACTTTTACACAAAGGATTATTCAAATGAATATCTTCTATGAATTTTTTGACATTAAATAATGAAATATAATCTTATTAATGACATCCAAAGAATGTTTTAAAAAATCTACATGCCCCAAAATGGTAGTGTTTTTCATGTTTCCATGTGATGGGTAGCAATAATATAAAATTTGATTTTTATTCATCTATCAAAGTGTTTGGTCATACAACCTGGAATTTTTTTAATAATTTATATTAAATCACATTTAATGAACTGAATTTTCTTAAAAAATAAGATTAAAACTTACTACTCAAAATAACATTTGATAAAAATTATGAAACTAAAAAGCATGTGTGTAAATTAATAACTATGACATTTAAATAATTTAAATAATTTTTAATAAAACAAAAAAATGTTGTGAATAATATTATATGTTTCATAGATAACATATTTTAATTAAAATATTTTTTATAACTACAAATAAATATAACATAACATTTATACAATTTTTATTGATTTGTTATATTTTTTAAAGGTGGGGAAATATGCACCCACAGACACACACACGTATACCCAAAAAACCATGTTGATTTAAAATATGTTTATTTACAAATCGTTTTATGAAAAAAAAAGAAAAAAAATCTTCAAGATATCATTGTTGTTCAAATGTATGAAATAGTGAAGATTCAAATGCATTTTCAGTCAAATTACTTGACATTTTGGTTAAAAACTTTTCATAGATGTGTAGATCTTGGAAAAATATTTAAGAATGAAATTTATTTATTTTTATTTGGACAAAGTATGAAAAATATAATAATGGTCAAAGTTGGGTACTTTTTGTATGGGACAAAGGATGATGTGAGATAATGTTGTAAATTTATCCCATATCCTTTGTCAACAAGTTGAATTTTGTAAACTATATAACTAGATGAAAAAATAGTAGTTTACACATAAAACATGCATTAAATATACTCAAAGTGTAAATATTATTTGTGATGAGCCAATAAAAAAAGTTTGTGACCAAAAACTAAATATAATGTTATTTACCTACCTACTTAGGCCTACCTACCTACCTAGGTGGTTTATATCTAGGCCTAGTCTAATAACCTAGCTTTAAGTTTTGGCCTAATTGTTTAGGTTTAAGGTTTTAGGTTCTTAAACCTAATTAGGTATTTAACTTTAGGCCTAATGTAGGTTTAATCTAAATCATTTAGGTTCTAATCACATTACATAACTTAAGTGGTTAATGTTTACATGCCACATGGCCTAACTTGGGTGGCCAATGTTTAAATGCCACGTGGTAGAACTTGGATGGTTGATGTCTAAATGCCACATGGCAGAACTTAAATGACCAATGTCTATATGCCACATGGCATAACTTGGATGACCAATGTCTAAAGGCCACGATGCATAACATGGGTGGCAAATGTCTAAATGCCACATGGCATTGGATTAATCAAAATTATGTTTAACCAATCAATCAAGGTTTGACCCTAATGACCACCACGCAAAACCACCCATAAAACCACTAATTATACATTTTTTGCTGAAGCACCTTTAAAAAACCATTAAATGTTTTTTTTAAACCAAACCACCCAATTGCCAATTTAATGGTTTCTTTATCCCATTAGCAACCAACCACTACCTTAAACCATTAAGCTTACTAGAAACCCACTATAGTGGTACCATTACAAAATGAGTGGTTTGCACAGTGGTCTAACCACATGTTTGCTAGTAGTGAAGTGTTTAACTTAGGTTGTTAAATGCCTAGCCTAGCCACTTCATTTAAATTGTTTAACTATGAACTAGGAGATTAGTCTATTGAATTAACTATTTGTGAATTTGATTAATTATTAATGAATTAACTATTAATGAATTTGATTAACTATTAATGACACTCATGTGTTGTGGGAATAACACTGCAATAACATAACATCTCATCTTGTGCCAAAAACACATTGGAAAAAAAGTTTAATCAATTGTGCATGTATGTTGGAAAAAAAAAAAAAAGTTACTTGAAACATTTTCTTCAAACATCCATTTGGCTTCGAAGGAACACTTTAAGGTCATTACAATTCAACTTACTTTTGATGTTTAAATCAAAAAATATAAACAAATACAAAAGCTATTTAAAAACATAAGTACTAAAAACATTGACGAGACAATTTTTAAAAGATTAATTCTAGAACATCATGGAACTCGAAAGTAGTATGTACATTATATTTGAAACATGTGTAAATAATTTTTTATTCAAAACCATGTAATTTAAAAACTTATGAACTCAACATAAACATGTGCCTTCAATAAAAGTGCAAATGGGTTTATAATGTAACATATAGTATTTAATCATGTTACATAGTTAGATTTAAATATTGTAACATATGATGTTGAAACATGCATGTGCATATAAATTGGAAATTGAAAATTGAAATACACAATTTGTAATGTTTTGTTTAGACATTATTTTTTTTTAAATATAAAAAATTTAGATTTTTTATTCGAACCATGACCTCTTAAACTATTATGTTGAAACCTTACATTGAAACTTTAAACATGGTATTCGAAATATTGTGAACCCAAATGGGATTGCGGACCTTGGCTAAGTAAGCCTAAATAAAAAATACATGTAACAATGTTTAAATTGATTTCTTAAAACTAAAATACATGCACTATGGTAACTTAAAGCGAAACACATAGTAATGTATAAAAAATCAAATTCATATATGAACCCATTATAGGCCTTGCACAAGTTTTCTTACAAACAAAAACTAGACAACCCAAACCCAAACAAACAATGTGGGAGAAGAACACAATAGAAAGAGACAACGTGATTGTTTTGCAAGTAGATATTCAATGTGCAATTTCACAACCTTTGGCACAAGTGTCAATCACCAATAAGAATAGTAAAAACCATTGTGAATTGGCAAACAAAAAAAAGCCCTGATAGGTAAAACGACAAGACATGTTACATACATGTTTCTAAGACTATTCATATATCACAATGCTGCAACTTCAACGAGGAAAATGAAAGAGAGTAGAATTTTAGAGAGGAAAAAGAAACAAAGTAAAGAGTGAAGAGGAGAAAGGTTATTGGGCACTGCCATGGGCTTGAAGCACTAACAAGACACTAAGTGAAAATCTATGACAAGGATGTGACGATGAAGACAACATGACAGATTCAAATCTAGCAAAAAATACATGATGATGATGCGAACATGGGAAAAGGTATAAACTGGGATGCCCTGATGTTACAAGTCAATTTGGGCATGGATGGGGGCACATGGACCATGGGGTTATGGGTTCAAAACATAGCCTTGAAACTTGCCATGTTTCAGTGGGTGCTATGTTTTGGGGCTCATGTTGCCCATGCATCAAAACCCGTGCTAGGCCGCCTCAAAATCAACAATGCATTTATGACATGTTGCTGAAATAACATTGGGGTTTGGATAAAAAAGAGGTGGTATTTTTGTGTGAGGTGTGAAGCTTGGCGTGCGTGCGTGTAGTTTTGGGGAGTGTGAGAAAGGCAATGCTGGAGTACCAGTTGTAAAGATGATCAAGGTACCAATAATGAACCTTCATACCGATAATAGAGATGATAAGGTACCAATAATGGGCCAGAGTGAATTAACAGCCACCAATGCACCAGTTGGCCGTTCTGTCCACTGGATGGGTTGCGTTTTTTCATTTGGCGCCGAATGGGGTTCATGACAGTCCATTTCTTTTTGCTGCTGACCATTGTACTCTTTTTTTTTTGGTTCCTGCTCGTTTTTCCCTGGACCTGACCTCACAATAGCTACCCTGTTCACTTTTCTACCTAGCTACTGCACTCACCACCTACCTTACTAACCTAGCTACTGTATTTACCACCTACCCTATTAACCTAGCTACTGTACTCATCACCTACCCTACTAACCTAGCTACTGTACTCACCACCTACCCTACTAACCTAGCTACCCTATTAATTACATACCCTACCCTAAAAA
>Ga0116231_10008106_pt1 | contig 18666 bp, 15 predicted proteins | sample S1TSphgellanicum_2_FD_89695 | JGI IMG/M metagenome (GOLD analysis project Ga0116231, IMG submission 89695) | Host-associated microbial communities from peat moss isolated from Minnesota, USA - S1T2_Fd - Sphagnum magellanicum MG | ecosystem: Host-associated > Plants > Peat moss > Unclassified...
AAAATAAAATAAAAAATTGTTAATTTCTTGAAATAGTCTCAACATATTCAAATAAAATAATACATATTCACATTTGTATGAAATTACATGTAAACATGTGTATGAAATTGGAAAGACACAAAGATTCAATTTTATTTTTTTTTAAAGACACAAAGATTTCAAAAGACATTGAAAAAATTAAAGAGATTTATTTTTCTTTTGATATCTTAAGATCCAAAAGGACATTTTGAAACATTACTACAACTTGTAAAATGTTTAATTTTAAAATTTTGGTTTGGAATCGACTTTTAATAAATTTACAGTTTTGAATTGTCTTTTTGTACAACCTACAACTATAGCTCATCCCACCTAAACCAGCTCCAATGAAATCATCTTTTTTGGAATAATAAATTAAGTGAGTAGCAAACTATGATATTATAGGAAAAGAATAGTAATGATGCTTGAAGGATTATTTATTGAATTTTATTTATGAATATATTGGGTTGGTTATTGAAGGCAACATTTTAGCATGTTTTAGAGGTGAATTTCCAATCCACAATTTGCAACCTAATACCATGGAAGAGCAAGCTAGGGTGTGGTCCATCCCCTTGTGTCAAACGAGATTTTTGCCTTTGATGCTTTGATTTGGGCAATTTTTTTTTCCATTGGGTGGTTGAGTGAGTCTAAACCTAAACTCAACTTGATGGACCAACATGGTGTTGGCAAGGAGCCATCCTGGGCCATTCATCAACAACAAAAGGAGAGAGAGAGAAGGGGCCCACTTTCATTAGATTCTTGTCACAAGTGGCTTGCTTTTTTTGTTTTGTTTTGTTTTGCCACTACACCATGATGATGGGATGATGACATTGCAATAATAGTGAAGGAGGCATGGCAAGTGTTGGGCCATGTGATGCCAAATATTCAAATTGTGTAATATGCCCTAAGTTTCACCTAGTAGTAGTGTTGGGTAGGTTTTATTGAATTTAATATACCATAATTTTGTAATATGCCCTAAGTTTTACCTAGTAGTAGTGTTGGGTAGGTTTATTGAATTTAATATACCATAATCAGGTAAAGATAAATATAAATTCTTCAAGAATATATATATATATATATGTTAGGGTAAAGGATAATTTAGGCTTCCAAAAACTGCCAAACTGAGTAAGGATGAGAGTATATATAAGTATATGGCAATGTTGTGTGGTAATTTGATTTTTTTAATTACCACTGGTTCTAGGTTATTTTAAATATTAAAGAACTGGCAGTTGACATGAAAGAATTGACAAAGGACCAATGGTTAGAAAGGCAATTTTCTAATTTTCACAAAAAAATTATAAAATTGAGAACCAAGGTTTTATACCAAGACAAGTTTTTTTTTTAAGTTTTTTTTTTCACACTCACCTAGGTATATACCAGTGTTGTGTGTGTAAATGTCAATATACCAGTGTTGTGTTGTTGTATACAGCTTGTAAATCCCTTGTAAGTGGTAAATCATTTACACTTACACTTTCAAATTTTCTACACTTAACACTTATCCTGTTGCATTGCAGTGTCTATTATGTTTTTCACACTTACACAAGGCCAGTATAAATATTTGTCACGTACACGTACACGGCCCTATGTAAATGTTTTAGGGCAGGTAAATGTAAATGCTAAAATTAGTTGTAAAGTCACCCTGTCTTTGGGCCTTCTTTCACCCCAAACCCTTCTTCCAGGGGTATCCGTAAAGTAAGAAAATTTTACTAAATCTGGGAATGAAATGCTGAAAATCCGCATTTAATGCAAAAGGTTCAAGACTAATTATAGTAGCTTTACAAGTAGGAGCATTGAAAATATATGCAGCAAGAGCGGAGGCGCTAAAGAAAAAGGAAAGACAGGGTGAAACTCAGTTCACCACAAAAAATGGAGGTGCCCCCAAGCCCCCACCCTTGAATGCTAATGTTTTTCTTTTTCCGGGTAGGTTTTTTTTTTTTTCTGAATCTCACCCTATTTATGATCAAACTCAGGGTGCTAGTGTTGTTTTCCTCACTTTATAGATAATTTTATTATATACCTTTAATGACCATATTTTCTTGTAAAGTCATATGAATTAATTGTGGGTGTATATTTTGATGGTTTTCTTTTTGCAATGGGCCACTTAGCTGGCTTATCATCGAAAACATTATGAAATCTCCCCTCCTCAAGTAAAAATCACATTTTTTACATTGTTTTACATAGCAATGTAAAATCATATATATAGATATATATATATATATATAATGAAATCTCCCCTCCTCAAGTAAAAATCACACTTTTTACATTGTTTTACGTAGCCATGTAAAATCATATATATATATATATATATATATGTTTTATCAGACTGTAAAATTAAATAAATTTATTTATTTTTACACTGACACGGAGTGTAGCTCCCCAACCATTTACACATGCAACATTGGTATATACCCACTTATTTGTATTGTAGTAAAAACATTTATTACTATGTTTTATTACATTGTTTCACTTGGATACAATATGTGGTAATTTACAGTAATTCAAAGAAAAATATTCAATTAAAATATTCAAAATATGATTTATTTATTATTTATTCTACTTATGGTCATTTATTATTGATTTTATTTACATTTGCATGTAAAAAGGTAAAAGCGCATTACAATTTAGTTTTATGAAAGATGTAGTGACTTTTCTTTTTTTTTGTGAGTAAAATCTTGTTGTATACAACTCAAATGTATTTGAGATATTTATAAAAAATGAAATGAGAAACCAAAACTTTTTTTTTGTTTTTCCAACTTTAAAATTTTTACATCACAAAAATCAAATATTCAATGATAAATGAACTTTATAACATAAGTTACATTTAGCGTCACAATCCAAAAAATATATGCTTGTGAACTTCTTTTTTTCTTATGGAATTCAAAAACATACTCACAACTTTGCGAAACCCTACTTTGAAATTTATAATATTTAAGATGAAAAATCAAGAAACAAAAGGTCTCTCATTATTTTAACAAATTTTTAAATATTTTAAAATCACAAAAGTCCATGTATATACCTAAAAGGATTTATAAAAAAGATTAAGTTAGGGTGATTTGAACTTGGAGATGGGAAAAATGTTTAACTTTAACATCATTTAATTGTTTTTACTTTAAAACACATCAAATATGGTTTCTCAAAATGGAATTTCAACTACCCATTTTCGTCCACCCTAATGTGCTAACACTAAAAAAATGTCATAATTGCATGTAAAGAATTTTAATGCATTATTTTTACAATCACATGTAGGAAATAAAATTCTAATTCATTTTTTACAATTGCACATAAGTTGTTAAAACCGCATGAAAAGAATCAATTATTAATTCGTCTCATTTATAATCATATGTAAGAATCTTACAATCACATGTTAAAAATTATTCTTTTTATTTACAGTCACATGTAAGAAATAAATTCTCAATTGATTCTCATTTTCACACATAAAAATCTCACAATTGCATGTAAAAATGAATTTATCAACATTTTTATTATGATCATATGTAGAAATGTCACAATAAAAGATTAGCAATAAGTTTTTTGATTCATTGTTTCATTTATAGTTGCATGTAAACAACAAATTTGTGATTGATTTTTTATAGTAACATATAAAAATATTTTAATTAGATGTAAAAACTAACTTATTAATTCATATTTTGTGATTACATCATACTTGACTTAATATTTATGGTTGTGTATAGAAATGTTATCGTTGTATGTAAATCATAAATTTATTCATGTATTTTATTTACAATTGCATGTAAAAATGTTTCATTTTTTACAATCACATGTATTTTGATTACAATCACTTTAATGTGTGTTTCAATGTTTTTTTTAAAAATTTTAGGGTTTCTTGATTATAATTGCATGTAAATTGTGGGTGTTTGTTTCATGCTTCCCCAAAAAAAAAAAAAAAAAAAAAATTTTCAATTTCAATCATTTGTAAAAATTTTGGGGACATGTTTTTTTTTAAATAAATGTGGGTAGGGAGGTTTCTCAATTTTTGGTTACATTTATTGCAAATGTTACATAGTCGCATGTTTGAAAGAATTTTTTTCTTTTGAGGTTTCACAATTTTGATCACATATATTGTGGGTGTTGGTTGCATGTTTGAAAAAAAATTCCCTCGAGTTTTCAATTTTGGTTGCATGTATGTGAAGTTAAAGGTGAAAGCACACTACGACGACCCCCTTTTATGCACTCTTGGGTTTAATATAATTGTTCCAAAAGTATAATGGATTTGATTTTGGGTATCAATTTTGATATTTGGACCTTACAATTACTATTTTTACAAAATTAATGTTATGTAATATTTGTTTAATAATGAATTTCATTATCTACTTTGAAGGATCCATGGGTATATTTAGAATATACATTGGTTTAATAGGGCCACTATTTCGTTTTGCCTACATTAATTTTCAATTTTCATTACTCATTAAAATAATCAAATTTAATGGAATTTAAAATATGGCCCATCTAATTATGTTTATCATCTTCCATGTGAATGTGATTACTTGTCAAATTTTCAATTTATCAAACATTTATTACATCTTTGTTGAAAAAACTCATTTTTTGATTTAAAAATTTTCAAATTAGTTAGATGGTATCCAAACATGGTTCAAACTATGTGAAATGACATGGTTCAATATACTTTTAACTTTCATAAGGATTAAAAATCATTTAAATTATTTTTGGAATATATTTATGTTTTTGAATACACACGTACACTACATTTGTTTTCACAAATATATTCTAATTTTTCATTTTTATAAAATGAAATGAAATATTTAAAATATATCTTGCCTAATTTATATCCTAACATAATATTCAAAAATATTGTGAAAATATTTCAAAAGTTTGACGTGGGATACATTCAAACATTCACATCCTTATAAAGTAATACAACATGACATCCCAAAGGGGGTTACTGTAGTGTGCTTTCACCATTAGTTTATTTTTTAAAAAATTATTGTTGCAAGTGTCTCAATTTTGGTCACTTGTATTGTGGATGTCATTCACACATGTTCAAATTTTTAAACAATTGGATTTTCAAATTTTGTCACTTTTAATGTAGGTTATACTTGGATATCAAGATTTTTTATTTAGTTTTTCTATGTTCCTTTATTTTGGTCATGTATATTTGGGTAATGGCTACATGTTTTTTCCTTTTTGTTCTTGTAGTGATTTTTAAAAATATTGTCCATATGAATGAATGTGTTTGTGATTACCTTGTTATTGGTGTCCAAATCAATTACATTTACAACTAAGATTAGTGGAATCCTCCATGGCATTGTAATCATAAGTGCTTGTAGCTACATTTTCAACCAACTTTTGTAATTGTAAATGCAACTATGTGTTGTGCACATGGTACAAATTCGATGAGAATATAACAAAAAAATAATTATTATTAACTATGTTTAATTACATCCAATAACAATTAATAATTGAGTTGTTTTGCAACTTGTAGTATGTGTTTACAACTACACATAGTTGATTGGACCAACTATGGTTTCTTGGGTGCCTCCATGTTAATAAGAGCCACACCCACCCACTTAGCCTAATCATTGTTTATTTTAGAATATTCTCGTAATACTTTAAGAATCTTTCATTTGAAAGTTGAAAAAATTCAAATTTAACTTAACAAGATGTTGCAATATATTATTTTATAAATATTTATTTAAATAACCTTTCCCAAAATATGTTGTGTTTAAATGATCTCCCCAATAATAGAAGTCTTACAGTGCATAATGAATGTTTTTGAATATTTTGCCTTCATTAAATTCATTCCAAATCATATCACATGTTTCCATAATATATAGAAAACATTATCATGCAAAAAATTTAAAAACTTACAACATTAATACAAAATTTGACACAAAACATAAAAAATGAATTATTTGTCATGCATCATGTGGCCCACTTTAGTGTGAACACACCCTTTTATTCAACATGTATTGCAACTACAAATCCAAGGACCACAAGTCCAATTTAAATATCATTGCACATCCAATTGTTTTAATTGTTACAAATCCAATTTTCAAATCCAAATATTGCAACTATAAATCCAATTTTCAAATCCATGTTTGAATTCCAAATAACAATCCAACTAATAAAAAATATTGTAAATGAAAAAAATCTAATTAAAGTTGGAGATAAACACACACAAAAATTGTTTAAAAAACAATTCATATCCCATAAATCTTCCGTTGGAAAATAGTTGTCAAACAACATTAGGTTACATATTGAAAGTAAAACATAGTGTATCATCCATGTGCATTAATTATCCCTAAGTTATTTTGCAAGGTTTAACTAGCAAATAATGTTTATTCTTTAAATAATTTGATCACACCTACTATTACTTTAGTCATATCCACATCAACAAACTCTAATGGGTCTTTTTGAAACCTAACTTACTACCATGTGTGCTAATGCAATCATCCTATATGTTCACCACAACACATCAACTTTGTGTTCTTTATGAATGACCACCTTCTACCATGGTGTTTTGGGCTCATTTTAACAAACAAAAACTTGCTAAACTTACAACAACAAAATAATTGGTTCATCAAAATCAATTTTTTTTTTGGGAAATAGGCAAGTAGAAAATTAACCTCATTTTGTTTATAGGTTGGGTTACTTCTATTGTTAGTCATGTTCTTCACCCACTAATAATTGAATAAAACAATTAGTGAAAAATTAAACCATGATCTAAAGTTTTTTTTTCCTTCAAGGTCCTTACATGTATTGGATCAATTCAAGCACATGCATTCATCTTCATTCCCTTAGGACTTCTAGCAAACAAATGCAACGTCCCAATTTCATAGGTAACTAAAAGATCAATCAATTTCATCGTCACCTCAAAAGTGATGTCCATATGCCTTCATATTTTTATACAACAATCTTCAAACTCAGGGGAAATGAAATTTGGACCAAATGTGCATAAGTAGTTGTAGAACTTGCAACTTGATGGGTGCATGCATCTACGGCATCCTTTGCCTAATTTTCCATGTCATTTTTTTTTAAAGGTGAGTTAAAATTTCCATAGGTCTACCATTGACATACTAGGTTCTAAAACCTATGCATGTTCAAATTCAACCCTCCCATCTTGAACATGTGCCTTTTCATCCTTGTACTTCCTAGAACCATCATAACACAATATTTCTTACTAAATGTCTTAAGCAATCTACTAAAACTATAAGAATTAACATCCATAACTTCTTTTCATGGTCACAAAAACTAAAATTCACCTATTATAGCCAACTTCATGGAATCATCAGATGCATTCATCATGTTTACACATTCAACTTGCTTGCAATTGGGAAAATAATTGGAAGCATCAAAACTTGGGAACTCATTGTATCCATAGTGTCATAATTTACATGTTCGAGAGTTCATAATTGGGTGCAAGATCCCACATATATGAAGGCTAAGGAAAACTTTTGTTGTAGCCCCTTCAAGTACCTTTCCAAAAACTACATCACAACTCACGCAATCATTATGTCCCTTATGGTTGGAAAGAAAAACAATAGCAATTAAAGTAAGAATTCTATAAGTTCTTTAAAATAATATTTAACAAGTGGCTTGTCACCTAATGTTTGTCCCTCATGGTAATGTTCAAACCAATAACAATCAAAATAGTCCAAATTGTTCCATGAAATTTTTAAACAAGGAGGTGCTTCATCATGTAATGACCCTAAAGACTTCCCCTATTGGATCTATAACTTCTCATCTAGATTCATGCATTTATATTAACATGTCCATCCATCATATGCACACATAATATTCCAAATGTCACTCACACATTATGTCAAATCAAAAAATTATCACACATTATATTTTGTACACCAATGCATGTTTTCTTCCCTATGGGTATAGTCAACCAAATTAACAAAGTTGACAACATAGCTTATCCTTGAAAGAATTTTTCAGTGGAGTAATGGCAAGTTCAAAATAGGAGTACACCAAAATAAATGGGAGCACACCAACCTCCAAGCTCACTCTTATTTTCCAACCTAATTTGACTAGTTCAAACTTCACTTACAATGTCACTCCAAACATTAGTTCAAACTTCCTCTTTCCCTTGTAAAATGATATTGAGTGTCAACATGTTTACTATGAGAATGATATCTTGGGTTTTCACTGAGTGCTATGGCACTTTGAAAATTTGAATAAATTATAGTAGGATCCTTTTGTGGAAATATAAATTTAGCTAAAAGCTTTTGTAACCAAATAGTTTCAATTGTGGCTTTGGCTAAAGCCATATATTCAGATTTTGTAGAGGATAAAACAACTAATTGTTGCTTTTTACTCCCCCAAGAAACTACTCTTTGGGCAAATATAAAATAATACCTTGATGTATAATGCTAAATATTTTTGTCTCCAACCCAAACGGCATAAAAAAAACCATGTAATATTTGACCAAAATCATATTTATGATATTTGATGCAATAAAGTGTACCTTTGATGTATTGCATCGTATGTTTAAGAGCTTGAATATGAGTATCTCCCGGATTGGAAAAATATTGAGCAAGGTTGTTGACTACATATGCACAATCTAGTTGATAATTTACTATGGAGTGCATAAGGTTACCCACTATCTTGGAATGTGGATATATATCCATGATAACTTGCATAGTTGGAGTATTTGGAGAGTCATGCTTATTTAGTCAAGTTCTCGGTTGCATGGGTGTACTGAGTGAATTGCAATTGAACATGTGAAATTCTTGCAATTTGGAAATTAGATATCATTCTTGATGTAGAATTGTCCAACCTTTTTGATGATTATGGAAGATGGCATTACCTAAGGTGTAATGAATTTCTTCATCATCCAACATGTCAAATTCTTGTTGGAGAATAAACTTGGTTTGCTTAATCAATGTTAATGTATTGTTGATGAATACATAATCATCAACATAAACAATAAGGATGACAAATCCCATGTTTAATATCTTGATGTAAATATTAACATCTAATTCCAATATTTGAAAGCATTATAATAACAAGTAGTTATCTAAACATTAATACCATGCCTTGGAATATTGTTTGAATCCATATAAAAATTTCAAAAGTTTGCATACTATATGTGGATTAGATGGAATTGGCAACCCTTCTAGCATAAATATGTAGATGTCCTCATCAAAAAAGGCATTTAGAAATGTGGTCTTTAGATGAAGTTGATGCATTTCTAAATTGTATTGAATAGCAAAAACAGGCAACACTTTGATGGAATTCAATTTGACAACAGGTGAGAAAGTATTAATGTAGTTAACACCTTGAATTTGTGTAAACCCTCTTCTTACTAATCTTGTTTAAAATTTGTCAATAGATCCATTTAACTTTGTTTTTATCTTAAAGACCCATTTGGATGAAATAGGAATTCTACCCTTTGGAAGAGTAGTTATTTCCCTAGTTTTGTTAGCTTTTAAAAATTGTAGTTCAACCTGTATGGCTGATTTCCATTTTCCAGCATTAGGTCATCTAGAGCATCCTTGATGCAAGTAGGGGTCATGTATTGGATATTGGCAACACATGCATGATATATGCATTTTGTACTTTTTTGGCTAGTTTTCGGCCTTGTATTATTTCAATTAATCTTTGTGAAGGTTTGACGATCCTTTTAGGTCTTTGAGAAAGGCCTGATGTTACCTCTTGATCATGTATTACATCATGTTCATTATGTAAAGATAATTGGGACAAGGCTTCAACGACATCATGTTGAATTTGTTAATGTTCTCCCACATTTTGAGAACTAGATGTTTGTTAATTTAGCAAAGATGGTTGAAATTGTGTTGGGAATGGTATTGATGGTTGATTTTGTTGTGTACTTTGAGCATTATTTTGAGGTACACTTGATGATTGAGTTTGAGGATTTGGAATTTTTATCATTTTGAATTGAAAAAGGTTTGCATCAAATAGGGAATCTTCTTCAACTTTGTCATCTTGTTGAATGAAGTTTTGTGTAAACTTGATGTGTGTTTCATAAAAAATGATGTCCCTTGAAGTAAGGATTTGGCACCCAATTGTTGTCATTAGTGGGTAAGCCTTGGATTTGTCACTGTAACCCAAAAAGATACATTGAATATAATGCATATCTAGCTTCCATTTTGTTTCCTTATGAATACATGCATGAACCTTGCATCCAAATATTTTAAGGTGAAACTAATTAGGTTGATGTCCAAACTAAAGCTCATAAGGTGTTATTTTGTTAGAGTTTATATTTATAGGACTTCAATTTTACAAACAACTTGCAATCATCAAAGCTTTTCCCCAAAAAAATTTGGGTATTTTTGCAAATGTTAACATAGTTAGAATAGCTTCTATTAATGTCTCATTCTTTATTTCAGAATCACCATTTTGTTGAGGTGTGTAAGTTGTAGTAAATTCCCTCTTGATGCCTTCCTTTTGACAATATTCAGAATGTATTACATCATGTTCATTATATTCACCTCTTCAATCAAACCTTAATATTTTGATTTATATATTGGTTAATTGTTTTTTCAACAAATGTTTTGTATATGAGAAGTTTGTCAAATGCTTCATATTTGTTTTTCATGAGGTAAACAAAACAATATCTAGATTTATCGTCAATGAAGGTTATAAAATATTTACAACCTCCATATGTATATGTTTGTAGAGGTCCATAGATATATCATAATGTATTAATCCAAGGTTTTGTGTGGATTTTGTAGAACCTTCTTTAGGAAATTTGATTCTATGTTGTTTTCTTTTGATGCAAGGTGTACAAAATGTAATGTCCTTCATTGAAAGAATCAACTTTTTTTGCTAGAGTTTGTATGTTTGTGAGTTTGTTATTATTAATGTGTTCAAGTCTCAAATGCCATAAATCAGCCATATTAGTTTGTGTTGTTGTTGGGATTACAATGAATTTATTTTCATTTTGACAGTTTCACCAAATTCATATAAATTAGCAGTCAATTTTCATTTTGCTATGATGTCTCTTGATTTATTGATGAGAGTGTATTGTCCTTGTTTTATGTACATTTCCCTTGCTACCTTATCAAATTGTTTTGTTGAAAACAATTTATTTTTTAATGTGAGAACGTGCAAATTTTTTGGTGTTTGTTTTTCTATACCATTGAGGAGTCTTATTGTTACCATTCCTTGCCCATGTATTTCATATGTTGTATTGTCACCCAAAAACACAAGTTGACTACTTTTGAGTGGTTGATAATATGTGGAGCATTCTCTATCAAAACATGTGCTAAGATGTTTTGATATCTGTATACCAAGTGGGGTTGTTTCCTTCTTTTGCCATGAGGGTAGCAACATACAAATTGTTATTCTTTATAACAATTTTCGATTGCCTTTTACCATTAGAATTAGCTTCTTCAAGTATTCTTTTCTTGCATTCCTTTATCAAATGTCCTAGTTTCTTACACTAGAAGCACTTCACTTTCTTCTTATCAAAAAATTGGGATGATTTTGTTGTTGCATGTCTTGGTGGAAAAGATTTGTTGTACTTTGTGAATTTATTGTTGTTGTAATTTGAATATTTCTTCCCCGCATAAAGAGCTAATGAACTTTCATTGCGTAGATTCATGTCTTTCATCAATGTTTCTTTTTGGATCAAATCTATGATCAAAGATTGAAGAGTGAGGTTAGGTTGTCTCCTTAAAGAACTTATGAATGTTCTCTAGCTTGGAGGCATACTCCTCATGAGGCAAATAATTGTTTCATCATTCGGCACAGTTGCACCTACGACAGTTAGTTGATGCAGATTTGTTCAAAACAAATGAATGTGTTTTGTTACACTATCACTTTCCCTCATCTTCAGAGTATGGAACTTATCCTTTAAATACATTTTGATTACAACATCTTGAGATTGGAACAACCTTGCTAGCATTGTTGATGTTGGACATGATTGATATGACACTATTGTCCAAGCAATTGTTAATTATGGTAAGAGACATTGCATCCCTTTCTTCCCACTCACTTATGCTTCCTGCTCCTATGGCAGGCAAAGTTGGAGTACCTGCAGGGATTTGGGTTGCAGTTGGAGCTCTCGGCTTTGGTACAGTACCATTTACGACATTCCATAATTTTTCTGCTTTTAATATCAATGTCAAACTATGAACCCATATGTTATAAAAGGTTCCATCAAATTTAGTTACATGGCTTGTATCAATTTTCTGTGCCATTTATTTGCTGTAAGGTTTTGGTGAGTGTATCATATGATCCACAATGGATTGTAGTTTACAGATTTTGTTTTACTATGATTGAGATCATGTATCATGAATCTCTCAATCATTATACAGGTTTCAGATCTGCTCAATCTCTCTGATTATCTTCTTGTGTAAACAAATGCATCTTGGATTACTTAACCATGTGAGAATAATGCAAGAGAGAGAATTAGGAGAGAAGATCTACTTCTGTATTGATACATTCTTCTTCTTATACAGTTACACAACCTGAAAGGTTGTCTTGACTCATGATGGTCACACCCACTTCGAGTCTCTGCAGAGTAGACTAGTGTACTAATTACTTTACTAGCAACTCTTAGAGATGATGATGCTCAAGCTTTAACAAGAGCTCAGAGAGGAGCACTTCACCATATAGTTATGGCCAGAAGGTTTGCCCACTTCCCCGTATGTTCATGATGCTTTTGTAAGCTTGCGAGATGCTGCTGTAAGTTTGCTGATCATGGTTTTGTCCATCTGTCTGATGATGTTTTTGTGAGCATGCAAGATGGCGTTCTTCACAAGATTGCAAGAGGGGTGTTCTTCATAATCTTGCATGATGGGTGTTCTTTGTATGCTTGCATCTTGCAATGTCTTGAAGAAGCTTTTAGACAACCTCTGAAGATTCAACTTTGGCAAATGTTGTCAGCTCTGGGTCAATGAGCATTGCATCTGCAACAGCTGGAGTTGCTTTGTAAATCAGCTCCAAGGTACCAGTGACTCTGTGTCTGGGGCACCAAATGAGTGCGCTGAGAGGAGCTTCCATGAATGTACTCTTGAGAGCCAAAGGCTGACCCCAACCGAAGTCGCATTCAGCACTGGGATTGTGACTGCTACCAACCACCAAGACATCATGTGGAGGTCGAAAATCAGCCAACAAAACAGACTTCTGGAGCTTCACTTGCTCCATCAGATTGCTCATCGACTGAAGATACTCACCACTCACACTCTTGATCGATTTTGCAATCAGCTTTGCAGCGAAGGAAATTCCATTTCCCAAGAGATCACCAGCTGGAGCAGCTGCAATGGCAGTGAAGGCAGCATTTCCAAAGTGATTCTCCGGTAACCTTTTGCATCTGCCTCTGCAATTGACAGCATTGAAGCATCGGGTCTCTTCCTCTTCTTGTAGCTGTCGAGCTCGAATGCTCGCTCGCCACATGAGTGCAGTGATGGTGACATAGGAGCTGAAGGAAGCAACTCCCTCTTTCTGATCTTCCTGCACCTTCAGCTTGAGCTTGTTCACTGCCTCGATGTCCAGACTGATGAAGAGAATCTTCATCGCCGTTTCTGGCTGCTGCGGCAGCTCTACTTCAGGCGCACCGAAAAGAGGAGCAGTGGTGAACATCTTCGGAATCTCGGAGGTTGTCGAGAGTTGAGAGTCTGTTGTGTGCGGCGTCAAGTTGAGGAGTTGTGCACGGGAGCTGAAATCAAGCGGGGAGGAAACTTCGTCTCCTCGCGAGATTTCTGCCCAGACCTTGAGGAACTGGAAGACGGATGTCCCGTCTGAAGCTCCGTGGTGGAATGTCACTCCGATTGCAAACCCCCCTTGATCGAATCTCGTCATCTGGAAACAAAAGCTCGCGATGGTGGAAGAACAATCGTCAGAAGACTCAAAAACAACCAGACAAGAGGAAGAAGAAGATGGAGGAGGAGGAGAAACGAAGGGGATTGACAACGGAGTAATGGACCTGAGCCGCAAGGATCGGAACGGCTGCTGCCGCCGAGGATCCTCCTCCTCCTTTCGCCAGTTGCTCTAGCTCGAAAGGGATGTCAGGGCAAAGGCGTTCTTCGAACTGAAACCTGTCATTTCCCAGCAGCTCGGAGATGGACACTGGAGATGCAGCATCGATGAACTCCACACCGGCATCGTTGGAGAGAAACACCAATGTCCCATCCTCTTCTTGCACCAGCCGACCTGCAAAAACCCGCCCAAATGGAGAAGACCGCAGCAACAACAACAAGGGAAAGAAAGAAAGAGGCTATAGATTGTTCTCTCCATACACAGCAACAAGAACAGGAAGAGGAAGAAGAAGAAGAAGAAGAAGAAGAAGAAGGAGAGAAACGGAAGACGGACCTGCAAATGGATAGCACTTGTCGAGTGTGATTGCTAGGGTTTCTTTCAGCTTCTTGCTGCAAAGCTCAAAGTCAAATCCTTCTTCTTCTTCTTCTTTGCTGCCACTGCTGGTGTCGAACAATAGTACTCTCTTGTGGAAGATGGACTGCTTCAAGCTACGGAAATCGAAGCCTGTGAGTAACAGCTTCTCGAACTCTCTGCTCCCTGGCTTCGGCTTCACTACTGAGCGTGCTAAGAATCTGAGATCTGAGGCAGAGCCCATTTTTCTTTTTGTTGTGGTTGTTGTTGATGATGACGATAAAATGCTGAAGCTTCTGAACTCAGAAACTCTAAAGCTTCTGCTGCTACTGCTGAAGATCTCAACTCAGAAATCTTAAGCTTCTGCTTCTGCAACTGCTTTCTGGTATTGCAGAAGATCTCAACGTAGAAATCTTCTCCTGCTGCACTTGCTGCTGCTGCTCCAGATTTGAGAGAAACTGCACTGCAAAATTCTTTTCTCTCAAGATTGAAGAATGTTTATCTATATCAAATCTGCAAAATCCTTTTCTCTCAAGAGAGATGGAAAATCCTTATCTCTATATCAAATCTACCGCGGTGGCTTCTGAAAATTGATAAATTCTGGGAAGCATTGCAAACGTATATATAACAACTAGAGCAAGGCAAGCATTCAACATTGTTGAACAACAGTAACAGCAACAGCAACACGTTAGACTCAGCAGACGATGATCGATCACAACACCAACTCTCTGTGTGCATGCGCGCGCGCGCGTTTTCTTTTTTCTTTTTTTACAGAAAGTGGGTTGACAAAACATGCGGTTGCTGCTGCTTTTTCTTTGAGTCACCCATTTCACAAAGAGCAGCAAAGAACAACAAAGAATCAAAAGCACCCCAAAAACCAAAAAAAAGATCAACAAATGCACCACCATAGGTACCCACCAAAAATGTGCCTTGAGCTTTTTTACCTTAGAAAACCTTTGTTTACATGAACAGAAATCCACAAAAGTGTGTCTTGAGCTTTACCTTCTATAACCCTTTTTTTTTATAAATTAAAAAAAATTAAAAATTAAAAATTTATTCTGCATAAACAGAAAATAAACCACCTAGGTGGGGAAGGGTGTCTGTGTGTGCTATATTTATTTATATTATTTATTTATGTATGTGTTTGTTTGTTTGTTTGTCTGTCTGTTTGCTCTTCTATCAAAGGCTCTCTTATTGTGCAATTTTTTTGGGTGTGATATTTATTTCTTTTGGTTTTTGTGGGGGTTTTTTTTTTTTGGTGACTCAATTAAATTTTTGAAATTATTATATATTATTATCATCATTTTTATGGTGAAGTTGAGGGTTTTTGGAGATCTGAATGCAAATTAATGACAAACATATTAGAGTTATCTGTAATAAAGTAAGAAAAACACAGCACCAAAACCCTGAGTTTGGTCATACACAGGGTGATGTCAAGGTGATGGACTCTTCGTTGTTGAAGATTGGACTTCAACTTTGTGCTTTGGTCTTAATGCAGTCGACTGAATCAAAACCAAGGTAGTTTGTGATTTGGGTGGCTGATTCGAATTGTAGGGGGAAAAGAGTTTTCAACCCTCCCCCCCCCTCCCCCCCCCTCCCAAACCCATTTTGCAACCCTTTCTTGACCAAGACTAATACTGTAGTACCTTTTAGAGCCTTTGGCATTTTATTTTATTTTTAAATGCTGAAAATTTCAAAAAAAAACTTTTCTTAAAGAAAATTTTTTTGTGAAGGAAAAAATGAAATATATCTTTTAAAAATATTCATTTTTTGAGATGAAATATTCATAATTAATTAATTAATTAAATTATTCATTCAACAGACAGGGTGCTGCTGAAGCTGCCCCATGTACTACTACTACACTAGAGTGTCAAGAGATGATGGGATTATTTACTTTTGGGTCAAAAGAAAGAGGGGTCAAAAGAAAAACACCAGACAATATTGATGTGCTTTGGATACATGCCTCACCCGTTGTACCTTGCAAGTCGTTGTTGTTGGTGCCTTTCAACTTTGGAAAACTTTAGTACCGGTCGTTGGTCACCCCCTTTTTTTGACTGATTTTCATCACATTATTTTGTCTCTGCAATACTTTGTTATCTTTTGCGCATGCACGGTTATCAACCCAAAGTTCCTGTATTTCACTTTGTCATGCCAAATAAGCATACTGGTGGAGGGTTTTGATTCTTAGTGGTTCCTTTCCTCCGGTGGCTCACCTCTTTTGGGCTGTTTGCTTGCCTGGACTTTTTGGTTTGGTCGCGTTTTGTGTGCTAAACCTCCTAGCACAACCCCTCTTATTTTGTTCGTGGACTACATAAAAAGATGTTGGGTTCATTACTCAAGTCCATGATGCTTACAAATGTCCCTTCTAACAACCATGACTGTTTTTTTAACCAACTTTTATTGCATAAAAGTTCAGCTTTTCGTTCAAGAAATTTTGTGCATACAAAAGTTCATCAACAGAATTTCACCCGATTATTACAAAATGTGAGCACAATTCACTAGTCCCTGGCCATTAGGTCAGTGAATTCATTGCTTCTTCATTAGATCTTTGTTCATTATGATCAATGAATTCATTCAACATCTAACGAAATCATTTTACAAAGACATCTTACATATTTTGTTGTAATGCCCATTCATCCATTGACAATTCGCAAATGTTTTTTTTATAAATGTTCATCCATGAAATTTGAACTTCTAATGCAAACAAATCAAATTGGAAGAAACTACACCATTGAGAAAATAAATAATAGATGATATTTCTTTGTTGAACTTTATTTCATCCTAAGATTCCTCAAATTTTCTTGGATGGACTTCCATTCCATTAGGATAGCTTCAATTCCAAATCATTCATTAAAAAAAAAACAGAAAATTTGAACTTGAAACCTTTAAGTTTGCTCTCAAATATGTTCAAAAAATAATTTAGTGGATTTTTCAAAGGGCTCCTCTCAAGATTTAATGAGCCGTGAAGTCACGAAAAATTTAAAAGAGAGAGAGAGAAAAGGAAGAAAAAAGTGGGGGTGAGGTGGCGGAGTCCTAGTGGACTTGGCAATTTGGCAATGTGGAGTTGGCAACTTGTGAATGTGAACCTGACAACATAAATTTGACAATTGGGCAAATGTGGACTTTGCAATTTGGCAAAACTGACTTGGGAAACACATAAAAGTGAACTTGGAAAAATATCCAATATTCCATAAAAATCAATTTCTAGGGAATTTTGGAGGGATTTTACAATTCACTCATCCTAGAATTTGACTCCCAAATTCTGCTGGAATCAAGCCTGTTGCTGCGTAATGGTCATTGTACAGAGCTTCACGTATTTTAGTAATCTGAAAGCCACAATTAATATTTTTGCAACAATGAGAATTCTAACAATACACTCAATGGGTCCTCCTAATTACGTCTAAGGCGGGGGGAAGGCCTATTCCAGCTCCCCTGGCATTATTTGCAGGCGGAATCAGCCGATTCTGCAGCATTCCCTTGAATTCTCCCACCAGTAACCCCTGCAATTAACATGAAATTATGTGCCACATATTGCTAGCTGATTCCGGCATGTATTATGCCCACTGCCAGGGTGAACCAACACCAACAGTGATAGGTAAAAGACCTGTGCTACTTTTTCTTGTGTAATCGGAGAGCACATTACAAAGCATATATTTGTTATTCCGCTGTTTGTAGGGCATTTTGGCAAATGGAACGGCTGTCACAATGATCATTCCATTTTACGGAATGTCTCACAGATTTTTTTTCCCTATGATACCTGCCCGGGTAGTGGACCTAATCCGGGTGAAGCCTGCAGCAGAGGGCTTCAAAGTGTAAAGAATGTATTTTTTAAAATTTGTATTCCAGACATACCCAATGCGTTATGCGGAAAGCCCTCCTCATCCATGGGCTTTACCGGAATCAGACCCTTAGGACTTTATCTGAATAAGGGCCTGATTTAAAGTCCCTAAACACTCAGCTCCACCTCACACAGGCCCTTATTCGGATAAAGTCCACATCCTCAGGCTTTACCCTACACCCCTTCACCTTCTTGACCAAGGCCTCCTAGTTGCCATATTAAAACTCAATAAATGTTAGATTTGGACAAATCCCCCAGGGAACCTGATTTAGTGTTGGAATGGGAATTTCAAGAAAATGTTAGATTTGGACAAAATCCCCCATGGAACCTGATTTAGTGTAGGAATGGGATTTTCAAGAAAATGTTAGATTTGGACAAATCCCCCAGGGAACCCGATTTAGTGTAGGAACAGGATTTTCAAAAAAATGTTAGATTTGGACAAATCCCCCAGGGAACCCGATTTAGTGTAGGAATAGGATTTTCAAAAAAATGTTAGATTTGGACAAATCCCCCAGGGAACCCGATTTAGTGTA
>Ga0116231_10008107_pt1 | contig 18661 bp, 15 predicted proteins | sample S1TSphgellanicum_2_FD_89695 | JGI IMG/M metagenome (GOLD analysis project Ga0116231, IMG submission 89695) | Host-associated microbial communities from peat moss isolated from Minnesota, USA - S1T2_Fd - Sphagnum magellanicum MG | ecosystem: Host-associated > Plants > Peat moss > Unclassified...
ATACTATCTATTTAATCGTTGAGTTGCCTCGAATTAACCTTATGTTCAACGGCTTGAAGATTGTTCTATCTTTATTAGACCTTTCATTAACATCCCTTCAACTGCTTCAAGAATTCCTAACATCCTTGCTACTCCCTAAATACCATAACAAGACTAATGTTACGTTGAACATTACAAATTTTGGTGTCTACTTCTACCCCCAACCCTCTAGAGGTTTCTCACCCCTAATTACGCAACAAAGTTTCTAAAACTATGGTTATTAACCTTTGTTGAAGAAAAGAACTAATCCAACTCCTTATTCACCAATAACGCATTTTAGAAAAGAAAACAACCCCCCTACACACCAAGCACATTCATCATTCCCTATGAAGTCGCTCAAAGCCTTTAATAACCTTACCCCACTCAAATAACCCTAATGCAACTTTTAAAAATTGAGACTCCCGCACATGCTTGTGTCGGTATGGCTCACACTGATGCATCTCTTGTATTCATTTTGACATTGGAATGAGTAATTTTCTACAAAATCAATCATTGAAAGCACAACATCTTTTGGAAAAGTTAAAAGTCCTTGACCTTGTTGTCTTGAAACCTTGTATAACAAAGTTGTGAAGTATTAAAATTTTCAACTTAGGCTTGAAGTAATGAAGAAAGTTAGAAGATTGGGTGTGAAACTTTTCAAGTTTGGTGACTTTCTTCTTTTTTCTAACATGGGTGAATCCTATTACATTCTTTTGGAAACATTTCCACTCCATGATTTGACCATTTCTAGTAGTTTCTTGAGGGCACAACTTCAAATTATAAATGTCACACCTATTGCACTAATAATTCAAATAATCCAACTTGTAATTTTCATCCAATAACCCTTTTGGACAAACAATAGATTGCCAAAGCGATGTGACACCTTCAAAAATATGTAAAAGAACACTACAATCACTTTTAGGACCACAAATGTCACAAGAGCATGTACAGTTAACATGAACACCCTTCCCTTTAATCTTCATGGTGTTAAACCCTTTATGCAATTCTTCCATCTCAATGTGGTACTTGCAACAATTATTCCATTCTTTGAGTCTCCAAACAAACCAAGGCTTCAACCACTCAAAAGTTGTCAACCCAATATTCATAGAAAAGTGTTCGTCTTGAAATCTATTGTAGAATTCTACCTACACAAACAAAACATCCATCAAATTAGGGTGTTAGAATAGAGGAAACAAAATGATAGTTCTATCTTGTGATAATATTCCCAATGATGACATGATTATGTGAGTTGTAATGGAAGTAGGCCCATTTTGAAGCAATTTAATGGCTCTAATACATTTAGCAAATTCTTAAAATGAAAATACAAACAATACATCATGTACCATATTAAAAAAAATTTCAAAGTTGATGTCCAAAAGCTATTGATTTTTTAAAATAATTAATTATAAATACTTAGCATCATGATTTTTGAGACATGGCATAATGATCAGTTCAATATGTACTTTTGGAGTAAAAACAAGTTTAAAATGCCAAGAATTGCACCTCACAAAAGGATTAGGTCTCTATATGTAAGGATTGTACCCAGAGTAAGCAACCAAGAAACACCTCCTTGGAATTCTTGTAATTGGCATTATAATCCAACTTCTAAAACATTTGAATAAAATTCAACCATCTTGATCTAAGTCTCCAAGTTGAGGCTCCTAAATTAAGACTATAATCCAAGGACCAATGATTAGATGAAACACATATTTAATTAATTTAGGACTTTACAAAAGTCCGAAAATGCCAAAACAAAATCTACAAGGTTCCTTTTTTTGAGTCTTTCAATTTATAAATGACATGGTGGCCACCAAGACATGGTTGTTAACAACAAGGAAACTTTAAAGCTCTTGAAGACAAATTTACAATTTACATCCCAAGTTATACAAATTAAACATTTTGGACACCATGGGAGGTTTTTTAACAAAAATAATTAAAAAAATTTGGAGGATGTCAATTAATGAAATACAATTTACAAATATCAAAAATACATGATTGGATTGAATCCAAACTGAACCTTGAGGCATGATGGCCACTAGGTTTATAACAAAAGGAAAAGAAGTTGCAGCATAATGAAAATTTAGATTACATAACAAGTTTACTTAAAGAGAAGAAGAAGTTGCAAAATTTGGAAAAATTTAACACATAATAGTTAAAAAAACTTTATTAAATTTTTTAGATACAAATTGAACCTGGTGGCCACAAGGTTGTCAAAACACTTCATGTAATTTCTTCAACTATTTTGAAACAAAAAATCCCCTATGGAAAAAATATTTTTCCTATAATCCTTAATAAATGATAACTTAAATTGGAAGCATAATTTGAAATAACTTGAACTTGGTGGTCACTAGGTTGTCAAAACACTTGAATTGATTTCTCCAAAAGTCATGGAATGAAAATTTCATTATTAAAAAATAATTTTTCAAGAAAAAACCTTAAAATTTTTTTTTATAAAATATGAAAGATAATGTCAACTTCTCCTAGTCTTGTGATTGTCCATGCTCAAATATGCAACATCAATATCACCTTGGAATATAAAATTGAATGACCAACATCTTTTTCTCCCTTTAAAAGCTGCAACCAATGTTGTGCAGTTTGCGAACAACAATCTGAACCAATTGCAAACAAAAGTTAATACTAGAAAACAAAGGCATATGAAAAGTTATGCTTAAAAAAATGATTTACAAAATGAGAATAAAATGAAATAGGGTGTAAGCAAGATAAAGTGAACAACTTGATTACCTTTTCAAAACTAGAACAAATAGATTTAAAATAATAATAAAACCCATCATAGAATTGTGGGACATTGAATGTTTTCATTTCAACGATTAAATATAGCATAATTAAACAAGATGGATGGTCTAGCCAAATTCAACAAAAAAATATATTTTTCTGCTTTGATGAAGACCAAGTTCATACCATGATTGCATAATAGTTAAAAAACTAATTGTTTTCCTTCCAATTTATTATACTATGGAAATTTTGACACCATTGTTGATGGCTCTAACATCAAAAACATCGGGCCACAAAGTATAGCATATATATTTTTCTCTTCCCTTGGCCTCGGAAATGAGCTATGGGAAGAAAGTAGGTAAATTCAAGCCTAAAGTTCCCGCTTTGTAGGGGCGCGGGTCGGGGAGAAAAAAAAATAGAAAAAAAAGAAAAATTTTCTTTGTCAATCTTTAAGGATTGAGAGCTTTTAAAAAAAAAGCAAGCTTCGATAGGGCCTTCAATGCTTAATTAAGCCTGCCGAGGGGCATTTCTGAATGCAGTTCATTTACTCACATGGACTTGCACAAACCAAACAACAAGTTGGTTAGTGCATAGTTGGAGCACTTCTGGTGCACGGACGAGCCATGGGCAAAATGGACTCACAAGACTCACCATGGCCCGAACTTGGGGGAAGCACCACCTTCCCCCCTTATAGTATACTCTGTGCTTGGCCATGGGACCAAAACCCAAATGTCATTTTGTCTCGAGACTCCCAAGTGGGAGTCCCGAAATTCCCACAATTGGGATTCCCGCAACTTTGGAGGGCCATAACTTTGTGTGCAAACCTTTGATTGAGGTGAGTTCTAAACCAAAGTTGTAGCCCTCGTTGAGAGCTTTCCAACAATATGTGGAACGCCACCTGCACATAAGGAAATCAGGGCGATTCCCAACTTTTAATGATCAAAAGTCAAATTGACAATTTGACTTCTGGCCCTTCTTTTGGCCATAACTTGTGTTTTAATTACCCAAAATGGGTCATGCAAGCCCATTTTAGACATCTACATTCCAAGAGTTTTCTAATCATATAAGGAACTTCTTAATCCAATGAGTTTTTCCGCTTGCAATCGCCCTTTGAAGATTCAGGAGTCCATTGAGACTCCAACTCCCAAAGTGCAAGCTCATTTGGGAGTGTGGGGGTTTATTCCTTCACACTCTCTTGCATTCTCGGGAGCATGAAATGTGACTCCCAGGCACATTCTTGGGCCGCACCTTTGCAAACCCTTGCCTTGGTTGCAAGCCCAAGGCTAGGGTTGTGACAAGAGAACTCACTGTCGAATATAATGTCATTTCCTTCACATTCCTAAGAAGAAAATTCGAGGATTTGTCCACATGTAAGGTAAAAATTTACAACCCACAAAGTAACACAATTAATAAACATTAATTTCATTAATAATGGTAGGGCAGCAACTAGCGATAGCCTAAGGCCCTCCACTAATTATCTCCTAGTGGCCGCTAAAAGATTATGGGTGAAAGATGCCTTATTATTGCACTACTAGAAATTTTGTCTTTTGCAACTTGTCTTATGCAACTAAAAAATGTTGCATGCAACTCCAAAATAGTTGCATGTGAGATTTTTTAGTTGCATAAGACAAGTTGCAAAAGACAAAAAATTTAGTAGTGTTGCTTAGTGGCCACCAAGCAATAGGACATGAAAGGCATGTTACTATCACCTAGCAACTGCCATGTGATAGTCCAAGACCATAGATTATGTTTTTCATAAACTAATTATCATATAAATGAACCAAGTGCATAATATTTTATAAATTTCTTGGGGGCCACTAGACATTGTTCAACACACAACCAGCTATATCCCACAAAATGCTTATTAAAATTATCATAGAAGATTAGTTATTCTATTAATAACAAGCAAGTTTCAAGTATAACATCAAGTCCCAAGTTATATTTAGTCTACTACATAGATTTCATTAAAGAACTACACATAACTAAATATTACTGACCCATGCATACAACCCATACATCATAATGCATGTTCATTAAAATGAATTAAAAGTCAAAAAACTTAATCAATTGACCACCTTTCTACTCAACCCACAAAACTATATGGATTAAAAACATTTGGTGGAGGTTTGATGCCTCACAATTCCTCACTAGCTTTTTGGCTTTCATCTGCAGCAACTTTAGCTAAGATCGGCCCTGATGACAAAATTATAGATGTATTGACCATTGATGTGTTTACAGATGCAAGCACATTGTCTTCCTTTCATAAATCCTTTTAATCATGGCCGTTCAGTTCTTCAGGCACCTCTTGGCAAGCTTCCGAACTAGCCTCCCATGCAAGTGGAATTGCCTCCAGTGTTGGCAAAATTTGAGTATCATTGTTCTTTGGATTTTGCCCCTAAGATTGACCTTTCTCCCTCACCGATTGGCTATTACTCACTGCTTGGCTAATACTACTTGAGGCCCTTCTCTTATTTTTACCTCTTGTAACATAGCCAAGTTTTTTCTTATCCACCTTTGGTGGACTTAGGTGGTCAAATGTTTGAGATTAATTCATGGCTTCTTCTTCAATAGGTATGATCATAACATTTTCATAGTTCTCAACATTAGTTTGAACAACTTTTGTGATCATCAAAATCGGTTTAGGTGGTTGAGTTCTGACGTTCTAAGTCACGACACCGGTTAGCATGCAAAGACACACTAAAGCCATCATCTTGCAACAATTTCCTTTGATATCTTCTAGAATGATTTCAAGAACCGTACTTTTATTTTCCTGAGAACCAGAAGGCAAGATCAAACAAAAACATCTATATTCAAGGATATCTATTCAAAAAACATAAAATCATACAATTGATAAGGATGAATTGGACTTACTAGGTAGACATAGGTCACAACACCTCCACCAAAGATACCTAGACAAACCATGCTACTCAAAATTATAGGCTTCAGAATTTGCAATACTACTTTCGGGGAAACTTCATGTTTATATAATTGTCAATTTTTCGGAAACACAGAAATTAGGCATTCAATTAATGCTAGTAGTTTGTGCTTGTAAGGATATCGACGCCCATATTTGTTCCAATTTTACAAGGGAACAAATATGTGTACATCGACACAAGATTGTTCAATAAAGTTGTCAACTAAAATGTAACCTTTCATTCTTGTGCCATGTACTACCCAAATTCAAATCGAATCTTGGTGACAAAAATCAATTTACACATAATAGTAAGTAAGTTCTTGAACGACTTTCGATCACATGTGCAAGCAACTACCATAAAATTGGCCTTAGCGTCGAGGAGTCCGATAAGAAAAGACTCCCAATCAGGGCCTTTCCAAACAATGGGAACATCTTTCATACTGTGTGGTACAAATGATGGCGATGGTTCTTGTTGCATCATCTTACAGGAATGATGCTGATGATTCCTTATTGATAACATCAATAGGCCTAACATGTTATCAACTCTATCATAAGGTGCAAATTTTGTAAGGTGTACCAAAATCTTGTCACACATCACTCTTTTTGTTGTTTTTACCCAATCCTTTTTTACCATGTAAAGACACATTTATGGATGATTATGATGGAATCTAGAATTATAATGGTTTAAAATATAGTCCTTTTGAAAATTTCGAAAACTTTTGATTCATTATTTTTTATGGGGATCAAAATATAGGGTAAATAAGGATTGCAGTAAGAACTAAGCCCTTTTCATCCTATGCGGTACACTTTAAAGGATTTGCACCCCATACTTGTAATGACTATATAATATAATGGCCTTTGTTGTAACATCTTCAGCACTCCCACTTTAAATCCACTTCTCCAAAGAACATTTAAACCCCAAAGGTGGAGTCTCATATAAGGAGTTTAATTTAAATTTCTTTTAATAAAACTCGTCATTGAGCTCTGAATCCAAAATAAAAAACATCTTGTTGAAGTTGTGCTTCTCTTTCAACATGTGCCATTCATCATCCGAATAGGGCTTCTAATTATCGGCCATCAACTTTGGATGACCAAAATGAATCATTATTTCATTTCAAATAACAACCTTCTTCTTTAGGAGCCTTGTAAACTCGTACATGGACTTCAATTCTGGCCTCCTTCCTTTGGTTGGATGCTCCTTCAAAGTTATAATTTTCACAAGGAGCCCCCTTGCCAACTTCTCCAACTAAGTTTCCTTCAAATTTGCCAAGTAACCAAAGGTGAATTTGCTAATTAGTTTTAGCAGATGTGCTGGTACGTCCGTAGATCCATCAAGGATATTACACCTTTCCCATTCGAGGACATTTTGCCACAATTGGAACATTCATCTGTCAACAACAAGATGTTCATGCATTCCTTTATGGATTCCACGTTCAGCATGGGCTTCAATGTCTCCTTGAATTTTTACACAACAAGTAAAAGAACAAGAATGATTAATAATAGAAGTAAAAACAAAGGAATATTGCATAACATATTGTGATCTTTGAATACCTTGTATTCATTAAAGTGTCAAAGAGAAGCATCCAAATTTGGACATGTCCATTCATAAGTGTCCCAAATTTGAAATGCATGTGTAAGGTTCTCCCTATAAGAAGGCTTTGTTCCAAGGTCACAATACTTGTTCAAAATTTTTGAGAGGTTGCAAATTCTCACAAAATTTGTGTCCCACATGACGATTATTTGGAACTTGCTATAAATCTTTTGAACATGGTCCTTTATATTGGGATCCTCCACTAGTTTCTGTTCATGCAATCATATTTTACTATTACATTCCTTCCAACCATGTCATTCGCATTGCAACCAAGTATGTCAAAGAGGAACAATAATGCAAAGACAACATACCTTTGCTATAGTAATTGTGTGTTGCCCCCCAACAATTAGAAACTAATGGTTTTGTATATCCTCCCACTTCCTAGGCTTCCATGACAAAATATGGCTTGCACTTTTGGGGTCTTCTGGAATCGCAAATATTGGCACTTTTGTGTCAAACTTGTTGTATTATGTAATCTTTTTTTTGATCTTGTCCTTATGTATATCTGAGAAAGTTGATATACAATGTTTAGGGGCGCTCTTTTAAAATGGTGAACGTTGATCGTAACACCCGAAATTGGGTCATTTCCGAAAGGGAAGTATTTCGAAAACTTGTCTCCTAATGTGTCATCCACCAATTGACACTTTGCCGCATCAAATCCCTTCTCATCCTTACCTACTACTAACTTTGTCAAGAATTTCTCTTTATTCTACGCTTCAAATTTTTCCTTTCGTGGTTTTTTTGTTGGGTGTGACTTGCTTGAGCCATCAAAGTTAATCATAACCCATTTAAAGGCCCTATGGGAGTCTCTTGCTGATTTTTTGTTTTCAATTTGAAGAACTTCAAAAAATTCATCCCAACGATCACAAACATCTTGCGCAATTTTATCTTTCAATTCTTTCAACCTAAAACCTTTATTAGCACTAGTTAGGGAGAGCTCATCACTGATTTTGTCAATCAGGCATACGAAAGCAACTACCCACTTCTTTATTAAGTCTTCAAGCATGAGGACAACCATTGCCAACTCATGAACCCAAACCTTCAATGTGTGGATGAGCATTTTTTTTACTAAATCCTTGTTATCATTCTTGATGAAATGGAACTCTATCGAGTACTTTGTTGCAGGCATTAGCCTCACCCTCCAAATTGATATGCTTTTCAAGAAGGTCCAAATTCCGAGATATGCCTTAGGATAATATTGGTTGAACTCCAAGTACTCACTAGTCACCTTCTTTATTAACGGGGGTGTGTACTTTCATGTCAAAAAAATTGTAGAAATATGACCCCAGGACTATCGTTTAAAATAATCAAGGCATCCAAGTGTTAGAAAGTAATATTATTTTAGATTCTTTAGCGGCCGCTAGGCGTTCTTTTTAAATGGACTGGGAATCATTTAGCAACCACTAGGTGTTCTTTCAAAAATGAACTTAGAAACGCCTGGTGATTACCAGGCGATTCTCAACATCACGACCTAAGTAACCCCTTATGGTCACCAAGCATTTTTCAACATCACAATTTGAAGAACACCTAACGGTTGCCAAGAATTTCTCAACATCACAATTTGAAAAACACCTAGCAGCCACAAGGCGTTTCTTAGCATCAAAACCTTAGGAATGCTTAACGGCCACTAAGCATTTCTTTGCATTATAAGCAAAGGAACGCTTGGCAACAAAAAAATGCCTAGCCACTGCGAAGTGTTCCTTTGCTTATAATGTAGAGGAACGCCTAATAGCCACAAGCATTTCTTTGCAATATAAGTTGAAAAACACCTAACGGCCACTAAACATTTTTTAGCAATATAATCTAAGAAACGCCTAGTGGTTGCGAAACATTTTTCTACAATACAAGTTGAAAAACACTAAGCCTTCTTTGGTAATAAAATTTGAAAAATGTTTAATGACTATTAGGTGTTTCTTTGAAATATAATCTTTAAAATGCTTAGCGGTTGCTAAACATTTCTTTAGAGATTGAAACTCTATGACATAGTTCTTTAGAATTTGACATTGAATCAAATGCAGACATAGAAAAACTGTGGGGCAATGTCTAATAAAAATAGACACGTATAGATTAGATGATGAGTTATACACAAGGAAGTACAATCACAAAAAAGGCCAATCATACATACAATGCAAATGATAGAAACAAGGCCAAACATGTTGAGATAAATAGAGTGAATGATTAGCTGGATAGAGAATAGGCCATTCATAAATAGAAACTATCATTAGTAAGATTGGTACTTCAAGGACAAGCTCACACATATTTGGACAATGGTTATGAAATAGTTTTTAAAGTACAACGACATAGAGACTAACAAAAACAAAAGTAAACATAAATAGGGATACACAAACATACACAAGCATAGGGATTTGTTGTTGCACACAAATTCATTAGTAGAAGTACATTTAACATCAAATGCCTTTTAAATCAAACCCTCTTTTAGTGCTTCACAAATACAAACACACTAAAGGATACATGGAACTAACATTGGCACACAAAAGTACACAAGATGAATATCTGACAGGAAAGTGCAAAGATTGGGTGAATGCACAAGGTTTTGACATTTGAAAAGTACTAGTTTCTGCAAGTCTTAGGTGATATTTGGAAAGAAGTTCTTGGTACCTTTCTAAAAATTTGAGACTTTACAAAATGATTATTTTTACAAAAAGGTACAAAAGGATTTTGAGTCTTTGGCTTGTTGACAATTGTTTTATGCAAGGAGAACATCAAAATGAAAAAAAGTGTATTGTGCCCTAGACTTCTAAATTTTGTGTTCTACATGTTTGTCATCTCTGCTACAATGCCCTTGAATTGCACAAGAGAAGAAGGATGAGAACCCATCCTTCATTTCTTTTGTCTCTCCCAAACCTTAAAATTTCAAAAAAATAGTAGAAGAACATATACCTGAAAGTGGGTTTGCTTGTTGGGTTGGTCTTGAACGACTTTGAAACACACTTGCCAAGAGTTGTCATGGAAAGAGATTGCCAAGTGCACTTCCGAGCATGCTTGCTTCGCTGAATGCACTTTTGAGCCAAACGCACTTCTTTCCTTTACCGAGAGAGTGTGAGAGGGAAAGAGGGAGTGAGATGGCGAAACAAAGTTTGGGGAAGCACAAAAGAATGAAGGTTTGTGAAGCATGAGAGAGAGGACAATGAAAATGCGAGAGATTTAGGAAGTGCAAAAGGTTGAGAACATGTGAGAAAGAGAGATGGAGATTAGGAAAATGAAAGTGAGAGCTAAACCCTGACTATTTTTTTTTTGAGGGGTGATGTTGGGATGGATGGATGGAAAGATCAATGGACGAATGCAAGATGGACAAAGTAATCAATGAAAGGATGGAGTGTTGAAAAACATTAAAATTGGGGATTATATTTTATATGCCAAAAAAATTATAAAAGCAAAAGGAGAAAATATACATCCAAAAGAAAGATGAAAATAATTTGGGGTTTATTTTTTCTTTGTCAAAAAGAAATATCCAAGTTGAAGGAAGAAAAAAATGATAATTGGGGATTTTTTTTTGGCTACATAAAATATATTTACGTTTTAAGGGAAAAAGATGAAAACTAAAGGTAGAAAGTCTCGAAGAATAAAATTTGATGTAATGTATGAATAATGATCATTTAAATTAATTTATAACCCAATGTCCAAGGATCTTATGGTTTTGTGTTAAGATTAATGCAAGAATGTTTGAGTGGTTTAGGGTTTAGGTTGAACATGATTAAGGTTTGAAGGTTACGAGGATGTTGGGTTTAGGGTTAAGGGTTTTAAAGGGGTTTGTGTTTTGGGTGTGAATGTATTATGGAATTAGGGTCAATGACACTACGAAGTGAACACGTGAACATGAGTGTGTGAACAAGAATGGATATTTTTGGAATATTTTGATGATGTGGACAAAATATTACTAGAATATCATTATGCCATGTAGGAATGACGTGGAAAATATTCCACATTTACATGGTTGAAAGTCATAAAATGGATGAAAAGTTTGGATGAAAGTTGAACATCAAGAATTTTTTAGATGATAAGTACAAGTTGACGAATAATTTGGATGAAACTAATTCCAAAACAATAATGACGCATGAAAACCACATCTACATGGATGAAAGTTACATGAAGGATGAAATATTAGGATGAATGTGGAGCATGAATGAACTTTTGGATGATAATTGAAAATAGACGAATTGTTTGGATAAAACTTCCGGTTAGTTGAATGTATGGATGAAAGTAATTCCAAAACAATTATGACGAATGGAAATTATTAGACTCACATAATTTTCATGTCTAATTTCATTCGTAAAGGAGAAACTCGATGGAGCTATTTTACAATATCAACTAGTGAAACAATCATTTGTGAAAATTAAATCAAGTCGCATAGTTTGTCAAGGGCAGGAAGTCCACATAATAATGCAATGGGAAAATGCTTGAGAAATTAATGAATAGTGCACTACACACATAATGTTGAAGAATATTTTCATTTATGCAGTAGAATAAATTCCAAAAAATAGAACCCATAACAATCCTATTTAACAACAATCTAATGACTCTATAACCTAAATTACCTCTAGGACTTTGGCTCAATGTAATAATCTATGAACCTCATTCCAACTCCAAGATGAATAATGGATGAATGGTTTTCTAATCCCAAAATACATGGCATATTGCAAAATGTAATACAAATGCTTACAAGGCACCCACGCCCCCCTCTTGCCTAGGGACGAAACCATCATGGGAGCAAAATCCACACAATTGCAAGTTGGGTAATCATTAATCGTTACCTCATATTACTTATGGTTTTTTGGCGGTCTTGAAAGGACGTGGTAAATCTATCCATATCCTAGAGGAGGAATGTTTGAGGGAGTTAATAATGTGTCTTCAAAAGTTTGTCCCACCTCCCACTTGTTTTTTTTTGCAGAATGGATAGCTTGAAAGTGTCGGGAAGATGAATCTTCCTCCCATTCTTTGAGTTTGGCCAAACATATGGATCTAATGGCTTATAGACAAGGGCAAAAATACCATTGCCAAAGGGATTCCAAGGGGCACATCTAGGAGGCTACTTCATGAGTGTAGATATGTCGTCCCCAATTAGATTAATGAAGGGACATCTTGGCTTCCTCGAGAGTAAAAAACCAACCTCCTCCAATACTAGCACCTCAATTTGAATGAGATTAGTCCCTTCTTGCATAGGCCATAAGGCAGGCAAGGCTAGACTATCAAATGCATCAAGTGTTTGTCCTTCCCACACAACGCATAAGGTCATCATGACAAAACCAAAACTTATGTAGCTCAATTGATATAACTTTGGTTGTAAACCAATAACCAACATAACACGAAGCAAGAATACCAATATCTATTTGTTTTGAAATGATTTTGGCTTAGCAGTAATGTTTAATGTCTTTTTGCAATGCCAAACAATGATTGTTTGACTTTGGGGGACAATATTCAATTCACCAAATGTCGTCCCCACAAAGGCATTCAAGGACCTCCACACCATTGTGGGTGACAACAAGATTAGTGCCGCTACCTTCTCCCACATCAACAACTAACTGCTGGTTGATTATAATCATTGCATTGGCAACTTTTGGATGAAAAAAATTCACCTGACCATGAAAAAAGTTCAATCGACAGTCACATGTACTAGCCACATGTGGTTGTTGAATGTCGTTGGATGGCAACCAAATTTATTCGGTCGTTAATGGGTTGTGTGGATAATTAGCAATCGAAAAAATTTGGTCACCATCTGACGACCATTGAAAATTTTTGATCGCCAATTGAAAATTGTATAAGTAGTGACCAAAAATTTAGTCGCCAACTGGTTAATTGTTTTATTGGCGATTGAAATTTTAGTCGCCACATGTTTGATGTTGACCAAATGTGTTTCAATCACCTTCAATCGCAAACTATACAATGGTCTAGTGGTGATTGAATAATTTTTTGGTCACCATCTGATGACCTTGAGCCCATGATGCTTGCATAATGCCTACCATTAGATGGCAACCAAAATTTTGGTCAATAATGAATCTGGGTTATTGGACTAGGCTTGGTGCCATATCATGCATTCGATGGCTATCGAAGGCGACTGAAACAAGTGGCTTGGGCTTGGTTCTAGGGCTTTGGGCATGTGTGGATCCACTATAAGACCCACATTTTTGTCATTTCATGTACTTTCTTCACTATGTGTGAGGACTTTATTTATTTTGAATAATCAGTGCCATACACTTGGAAGAAAGTGGAGTCCTTTAGAGGGCTTTTAAGTTCACACCGCCAATTGTGAAAATAATTGTGTGTTGGACTTGAATGTTGAACCTCTAGGAGGACCCCAATACTAATTTATTAAACCATTTAAAAAAAACTTAGCCTTAATTTACCCCACCTTTAACCCTAATTTATGTTTACCTATTTATTAATGAACAATGGGTATGATGATGGACAATGCGGATCGAAGGAGAGTGGTTAGGGGCCATGGCACGAAAGGAAGACAACACAAAGTAGAGCTCGAAACATTTGAAGACCCAACCATAGTAAAAGCTATTGGATGGCAAAACCTTCCACTATCATAATTCTTAATTTTTTTTACTAAAAATTTTGGTAAAAAAAGACCCATTTTGGACAAGTCATTTTGAATCTATCCATTGTGATTAGGCCGTGTACTTTTTGATTAAGCTTAGGTTGACATTTTTGACTAGTCATTTTGATTGTTCAATACAATTGTCAAATGATTTTTTGACTGGTCAAACACCATTTTGACAAGGCAAATGTCATGTGGCATTTAAATAATGGCCACCCAAGTTAAGCCACGTGGCATTTAAACATTGGCCATCTAGGTTATGCCACATGGCCTTTAAACATTGGTCACTAGGTTATGGCACGTGGATAAAACCTAAGCAATTTAAGTTAAACCTAAAATTAGATACCTATTCTTAAGGTCCCTATGTTTAAGAACTTACAACCTAAACTCCTAGGCTTAAGTCTAGGAGCTTATAATTAGCAATTAGATGTAGAAGCTTAAAGGAAGCTAGGGCAACCTAAACTATGACCTTTATTAGGTTTAAATGTACAACACCTAGATTAAGCCTACACCTAGATGACCCAAGTAGGAAAATCCTATTTCATTTTGAATTTGGCCTTTTCAATTGGCTCATCCCAAGTGGCCTTCCTTTTAAAAATATATCTTATGTTTTGGATGCTTATGGTGCATCTATTTATATTGCCCATCATTTGCAAAGGATGACAAATAATATGGGATAAACTTTTGGAAGGGAAAAACATTTTCATTTCCACACAACACTAAAGCCTTTTAGTTCACACAACATTATTCCTAAATAACTATGTAAAATACAAAAATTAAGTAAATAAATAAATAAAGAGGTAGGTAAAATATGCATGTTAATTAAGTTAAAATAAAATTAGTAAAAATTATTATCTAGTTATTTAGTTATAACTAATAATTATAACCAAATTATAAATAATCCTTATAAATTTGACCTAATTCATTATATTATCAACAATGCATTTGTAATAATTAATATCTAACTATTTAATTACACATTCATTAGTGTATTTTAGGTAAATAATTATTTAACCAACTAGTAATTTATCATAGGTATATAAATGGCATGTCCTAGCCTATATAACTAGGTTTACATATATGCTAAAATATAGGTAAGTAGGTGGAATATAGGTAGGGTATGTATAAATAAATACACCTTCATATAAGCTAATTGTATTTAAGTTATTTAGCCACATACTTACATTACATAAGTTAAATATATGGTTCATTTAATCTAGGAAAAATTAATTATGGAAAAATTAATGATTGGTAAAATAATAATGTCTATACCAACCACAACTAAAGTAATTATGGAAAAATTAATGATTAATAAACTAATAATGGTTAAACCAACCAAAAATTAAAAATAATTATGGAAAGTAACCATGATTAAACGAATTATGATTCAATTAACCATATCTTAATAAATAATGGTTAAATGTATAATGACTAAACTAATTTTGGGGAAAATAATTATGGCCAAACCAACTATGGTTAAATTAGAAATGGTAAAATTGACCATGAATAAAATAAATATGGTGAAACTAACCATGAATAAAGTAAATAAGGTCAAACTAACCAATGAATAAATATTTTATGTTTAAACCAACCATTAATAACTAGAAATGGCTAAAACTAACCAAGAGTAAAATAAATATGCTAAATTAACCATAAGTAAAGTAAATATGGCTAAACTAACTAATGAATAAATATTTTATGGCTAAATTAAAAATGGTTGAGTTAACCATGAGTAAAATAAATATGGCCAAATTAACTAAAGAATAAATATTTTATGGTTAAACCAACCATGGCGAAACTAAAAATGGTTAAACTAACCATGAGTAAATAAATTTGGTTAAACTATCCATTAATAAAGTTAATATGGCTAAATTAATTAATGAATAAATTTTTTATGGCAAAACTAATTATGGCAAAATTAACCATGGCTAAATGGTTAAACTAACCACTAATAAAGTTAATATGGTTAAACTAAATAATGAATAATATTTTATGGCAAAACCAACCATGGTTAAACTATTAACCATGAGAAAATTAATTTGGTTAAAATAAGCATGAGTGAAATAATTATGGCTAAATAAAAATGTTTTAAATAATTATGGCAAAACCAACCATGGTTAAGTTAACAATAGTTTTAAATTAATTATGGATAAATGAATCGTGGTTAAATTAAATATGGCTAAATTAACCATGGTTAAAACATATACAATTGAACAAGCTATGGTTAATTAAACATGATTATATTGAGCATGGTTAGATTAGTTATGGTTAATTGTAATTTTAATTAGGTTTTTCATAGGTAATTGAACCATAATTAATTTCAATATAGTCAATTTAACCATAGTTAGATAAACCACATATATAATTAGTTTAATCATAATTAATTTGGTCACAATTCATTTAGTTATGATTAGCTAACTTTACATTTTCCAACTTTTTTCTAATTGGTCAAACATAGTCAAAATGTTAAATGTAGTCCCAAAATACCCAACTAGTATTATAATTTATAATTGGCCATTTTGACTAGGCTTATTTAGTTAGCCCTATTGATTGAGTATAATAGGCGGTCTTATTGACTAGGGCATTTGCCAATTTGACTAGATTGGGTGGTCTTATTGCCCAAACCACTAATCAATTTGATTAGGTGGTATTTTAAAATCCAATTTGACTAGATGTCCGATTTTACTAATTGTCAAATCAGTCACTCTAGTCAAATTGATTAGTCAAAAAATACCCATTGTCATTAAAGCTTTTGGCTTCTAGTAAAAAATACATGTCCTTTAGTAAAAAAGATCCATTTAATTAACTTGGTTAGTTTGAAAAAATAAGAATTTTAATAGTGTTCTTCAGCTTTGGTCGTACACCTTATGTTTGTAGTATGTGTAGTGATGCCACATTGACAAAAAATGGCCATTTTCTAGGCATGAGATCCACATGAAAAATAGTTTCGCCCAATATACAAGTTGCTTGGATAAACATATGAAGGCACACATGTTGGAGGTTTACAAGGCCATGACAGGGAACCTTTTTTTTCCCAAAACGAAGTGTCTTTAACTGTGGCACGAATGGTTTATGAGGAGGTGGTGCTTGGGGTTTAGGTCAATTGGACGACCATTCTAAGCAACCAATTGGCTAACAATGTGTTTCCATACCAACTAGATATATCTGTGGTGGCAAATCCATTGGCTCTTCCAAAACCTCACTCGCTTCCTATAACAGTTCCTCTAGGTTTTATAAGATGACCTTTGGTTCCTCCTAGATCTTCCCCTATCACTCCCCCTTTCTTTTTTCAACTAGTATCACCAATGCTCATTATTCTTGAATCAATAACATCAAATACTTTTTGTACTCAAGATCTAGATCTTGTGATGAGTGATCAAATTATTCAATGCCTTTAGGGACAAAGTCCCCTTTGATCACTACAAGGCATGGACAATCCTGTGGATGCAGACTAGTTGGATGATGCGGTTCATATGGCATTTTACATGCCATTTAACATGACAAAAGGATGATTAGTGGTGGTTGGCACAAGATGTTAACATATTGTCCTCCACAAGATGGGCCAACATTGTAAAACATGCTCTAGAGGCATTGCAAAGGGAAATGGGCGTAATGTGGATGTCATTTTAGGAGGTGATATTGAAGCGTGATGCACTGCATGAAGAATTGGCTACATGCCAAACAAAATGTTTTGGGCTAGAACAAGATGTTGCCATTTAACAAGAGGCTCTACAATAAGCATTTGTAAAGGCCACTGAGGCAAAAAAGGAATGCTTGAATTCTATGGAAAACATTGAATGTTACCATCAAATGTTGATTGATGTGAAGGAATAGTATTGAAGACAAATTGAAGTGTTTGTGAAGGTGACCAAACAAAATTTGAACCAAATGCATTTTGCATGTATTTTGGTAGCCAATGTTGTCAAAATCAACGTGATGTGCCCATTTTGCTTCAAACATCACATCGATGTTCATCTTAATGCGTCCGTCACGACCATTAAGAAGGGTGTAGGAAAATCCTTAGTCACATTCAAGCTACCCTTGTTACAATTGGTGACCAAAAATGGATTTCGATCACCAATCCATCGGTGATAGAAATTTTTCAATTGTTAATCTTGCAACGATCGAAAATTTTCAATTGCCAAAGGATTGGCAATTGAAAAAAAAAAATCACCATCTTTTCGGTGTGTCACTATGGCTTTAACATTTACATGAAAAAAATCTTAAGGAAAAAGAAAAATGATGGAAATTCCAATATTTCACAATGCAAAAATATAATCTTTAGAAAAAAATCCTTTAAAATAATCCAAACTCCTTCACAATATCACAACTCTATCATTAATCTCAAGTTTCAACACAAGCCAAACTATCATCTTTCAAAAATCCTCACATAAAAATAAACCTACTACATGGGGGCCAAAATTCGTTAAGCTATTATACTCTATAATGAATCTAAACACAATATCTTCATCTTGGTAAGTAATGCCAACAAAAAATGAAAACCAAAAAAAAAGTATACAAAGTGAATGCCTTGTAAAGTTTGCATTAAGAAATGCTTTTTTAAATGAATTTTTATGATTCATTTTCATTAATTAATGTTTATCAATTATGAGAGCATTTATTGGAACCAATTATCTATGATAAATCCAATCATCCATAATTCAAAAAATTTAAAAATAGATGGGCAATATTTGTGTAAAATTGTGTGTGATCATTGTGTCTTATGTTTACAAGAAACCCAACATCATTATAAAACATAGATCTAGACATAAATTTCAAATGAGTAAAGAAGATGGATTCACAAATCTCAAATTTGATTTTATAAAATCCATAAGTCCAAAAC
>Ga0116231_10008109_pt1 | contig 18655 bp, 11 predicted proteins | sample S1TSphgellanicum_2_FD_89695 | JGI IMG/M metagenome (GOLD analysis project Ga0116231, IMG submission 89695) | Host-associated microbial communities from peat moss isolated from Minnesota, USA - S1T2_Fd - Sphagnum magellanicum MG | ecosystem: Host-associated > Plants > Peat moss > Unclassified...
GAGAGTGAAACCCAGTGCCCGTTTATCGAGGTCCTGAAACCCAGGTCCTGAGAGTGAAACCCAGTGTCCTTTTTCGAGGTCCTGAAACCCAGGTCCTCAGAGCCAAATACCGAGGTCCTGAAAACCAATGTCCTGAGAGCCAAATGCAGCAACGCGGGCTTGCAGGCACGGGCGGATTGTGTCCGACCGTCACGGTTACCCACTAGTATTTATTTACTTTAGAGAACGAGGGTTAGGCAGTTCCAATTTTATTTTCAGAATTTCAATAGTTGAGGAATAAGAATGCAAAAGTACAACTGTTATTGTGCATTTGCAGTCCTATCCGAAAGGTTGGGATGATAAACAGTTTTTCACAAGTTGAGAGTTCAAATTTCAACAATTTTGTCAAATATCAATAAAATCTTCCTTTTCTTCAGCTAGACCTTTTACTAATTTTGTTGTGCTGATCATAAGTCATGAGTATGGTATATAGGCATGCACCTGGTATCAACACTAGTAGCAAGGACCCTACCAGTCTGGTATCAGCCGAGGCAATACCAGTTTTATATCTAATCAGTCTGGTAGGGACTTGAGGTAATATCAGCCTTGTGTACCTTGTACCAGTTTCATACCAGTCACAATATCAGACATGCCTCCCGCCAGTCAAAAATCAGTCTTGGGCCCAACACCAGGACCAGACTGTGTGTGTGTTTTTCTTTTTTTTTGGAAGCACAACACCAGACCTGACTTGACAAGCCGTTGGCACCTCCAAGTCAAGCCCAATGGAGGGCCAGCAGGAATTTCACCTGCACACCACTGAGTTTGAACCCAGGACCTTTTGTGATTCCAGGGTCCCAGAAGGTGCTATAGCAGTGACCCATCACCCCTTCGGCGGAGCAGACTGTTTTTCAAAAGCACCCAACACCAGTACCAGCTGATCTATGAGGGAAATAAAAAGCCCTGATACCAGGACCAGGCTCCAGCAGGTATGTTCAAAAGTGAATACCAGACCAACACTGGTTAGTTTTGTCCGGTTGAGATCTTTCCAATAATGTTATGATTGTTCAATTTGGACATGTTATACATTTTGGGGCTTTTTGGGCGTCGCCACTTTTCAAATAGAAGTGCTAATAATGCAAATACTTAACAAGAGCAAGGAATTAAATGTGATGCAGGTCTTGACACAGTTGCAAGACAATGCCCCGCAAGAAAAAAAAATCAGAAAAAATTTATTGTACTTGAACTATGATTTTTTTAAAATATATATTTTCAAGAAAAAAATATGTGATTTAGTGGTTTAAATCTTTTTTTCAACTAAAGGATACAAGGTTTGATCCTTTTCTCCAAAAAAATAAATAAATCATGGATGAAATAAATCAAAAAAATAGCTTATATGCAATTTCTTTAAGCTAGATGCCCAGGGAAGAAAAGCATTTTACCTGGGGAGAAAGAGACAAAATGGTAATCCTAACCATGTTCCCTTAAGGAGAAACTTCCAGGGAGAAAGGAATTAAGTTCCCTTTAGGAACAGTTTCCTTTGAGGAGCAACTTATTTAGTGAGAAAGGGACCAAATTGTTTTGAAGAGCAACTTCCTTTGGGGAGCAAGTTCTTGAATGTTTAATCATTCGAAAGCTCTCAAAGCATAAACATCAAAAATGATTTTGTATTTTTGATTAGAGGCTAAGAGATTAAAAATATGGCAAAAAAAAAAGGGGGGGGTCAAATTATCCAAGTCTCATTGTTCCCCAAGGCAACTCAATCCAAGGAACTTAGAAATTTGATTCCCAATTCCATTTTTCATCATAATTTTTTGCTCATAACCTCAAATCAAAAATGCAAGATCTTTTTTTATATTTGTGCTTCGAGAGCTTTTCCAAGTGTATGAAGAATATTTGATTTGGACAAAGTTTATCCTCTATACTTATTTCTCAAACATTCAAAAACTTGCTTCTTAGCATAAGTTGCTCCTCGAGAAGATTACTCCTTTGGGCACATGATTAGGATTACCATTTTGTCTCCTTCTCCTCCTCCTTGGGGAAGGTTCATTTTTCCCCACAACATTTAACTTGAAGAAGTTGCAAATAAGTTTTTTTTTAATTCATTTCATCCATGGAAAAGAGAAATTTTGATAAAAGGATCAAATCATATTCTTTCATTGAAGAGGGAGATTTTAACTACTAAATCACTTATGAACATGTGTTGTTTAATTAAGGTTCATGTTGATATGTTGACATTGTTCAAAAGAGTATTATGATGAAAAATGGAATTGGGAGCAAATGTGAAAACACATTATGTGTTTACTAATGATCCAATAAAAATTATGTGTTTTGAACACAAAACAAGAATGAAGGTTGACCATAGAATTAAAATATTAAAATTGTGTAGAATTGATTTTTTCACGAATAAATTTGTGATTTTTTACGAAGCATTTTTGTCATGAATTTTTTATGTTTGGGCAAGCACGCATTTTCTTTTCTTTCATTATGGCTTGCACTTGCTTAAAATGTTACATAACAAATGATGTTCACCTCATTATGTGTGCATCATGTGAAAAGAAAAAATTGAAAGATTTAATGAACCACAAAAGGAAAGGTGTAATATTCTCCTCATTGTTCTTCCTATGTATTTCCATTTTTAGCTTTTTGATTATTTGTGGCAAGGATGTATGTGTTTTGATAATTTTATTAAGATCTATGCATCATATCATTATTGTTTAACACAATCCATATAATAACAAAATATTTATACCTTTACAAGGATGTTTTAAACAACATGGGTATTTACCTTTCAAAAAAGAAAATAAAAACCTACATATTTGTCAAATTGTTTAAACAAGATGAAACAAAAGATAAAATAATTTGAAAATACAATTTAGTACAAAAGAAAAGTGATCAAATAATGACCAAAGAAATATACTTGCAAATAATATTGTTTTTGAAATCCACATTTGACATTTTGTTGTTTCATAAAATCAAAATTCAACAAAATTGAATAAGGATTTATGAGTGTTTATAAAACATTATACATGCAAAATGCCACTGGACCATTGTTACAAAATTGCATATGTAATGTTAATAAATAAACTAAAATAATTTTGTCTTATGACAAAATCAATGGTTATTAACAATCTAAATTGGGATAATGTCAAGTTTGGCAGTCCAAATTTTCCTATCATAAATTTATAGAACTCAAAATTTTGCATGAATTTTCTATTGAATAAATATGATCATTTTGTGTATTCATGATGGACTAAATTTGTGATATTTTCACAACGCCCAAACATGATGTTCATGACTACATGACTATGCAATCCAAAAGACCATGTTGTATTTGCCATTAGGTGCAAATGTGATTGTAGTCTTACTAACCATTTATAAGTACGTCTTTTATCATTAAAATTTTTTGAAGTACAAATTTATTTTGACAAATTCTATCCTACCACATGTCAATATAAGCTTAACTTCAAATTTATTTTTCAATTACAAATTGCCACATGGCAACCACAAGCTCAATATTAAATTACTTGATTCAATTACATGATGCCATGTGGCATGCATTACTACTACATTTTTTTAATCATTTGAACCAATTATGTGATGCCACATGGCATGCACTTAAAGTTAAATTTTGAATTATCTAAGCCATTTACATTATGCCACATGGCATGGTTAAATATCATTAAACTTCATTAAATTTTAATAAACTTAGTTAAACTACACAAAACTTTGCTAAACTAACTTAAATTAATCTAAACTAGGTCATTAGGTTTAATTGGACTAAATTTCACCAAACTTTGTTAGAATAGGCTGAACTAGGTTAAATTTGACCAAATTTGAATAAAATTGGTTAAACTTGGTTAAACTTGGCTAAATTAAATTAACACAACTAAATTAAAGTAAATTTGACTGAGCTTGGTTAAATTAAATCAAATTGAATTGATTGAACTTAGTTAAATTCATTAATCAATATACACTTTGCTAGTTTTGATTAAATTTGACTCCTTTAAAGCAAATTAAACCAAGTATAAATTATGGGAGTTAAATTATGTCAAACTAAAATAAAACAAGCTAAAGTAAGATGATTTAACTTCATTATGTTACTTAGGAAAAATTAATTAAACTAAGTTAAATTAAACTAAATCAAACTAAACTTGACTAAATATAGCTATATTTAACTATAATAGGCTAAATTAAACTAAACTAAGGTTTTTAGGCTAAATTAGATTAAATTAAACTAGTTAGGTTAAATTTGTAAAAATTAAATGAAACTAGGTTAAACTAGGCTACACATGCACTTATTACATATTACAACATTTTAGTAGATGTTGGTGTGATGTGCAAGAATATGTGCAACAAGCTCAATACCAATTACATATCTTCATTTTATTTTTTAAATTCTCAATAAATTCATTTTTCAAAACAAATATAACTATCAATTTATTTAGGGTTGTCATAACTTGTCCAAAAATTTAAACAACACAAGTCTAACCATGTTCATATTTGTTAAGCCCATCATTTGTAATCATATTTATAGTCATATGTGTAATCATAATCATTTATAATCATATTTGTAGTCATATTTATAATCACATAATCATAGTTATGACCATAATCATTAAAATGACAGCATATGGAAGGCATATATGATTGACTACATGACTACATTTGGATACCAATTTCAAATTGTTTTATTCATAAATGCCATCTTTTGGCATTGTGTTTCCTTAAATTTTTTTTTAATTCAATTAGGAACATTATTAATTATATGGGCAAAAGACCAACATTGTCTTCATTACAAATGTCATTGCTTGATGATAAATTCTAATAAATTTACAATACAAAAATAATCAACTTCCTATTATATGAATTAAACTATCAAGTTGCGACTCATGGATACACTTAGTATTATTATTGACATTGCAAGAAAGGATACAAGATGAAAATGTTGACATAAACAAGCATGATTTAATGAGATCAAATGGTTTGTATGTTTTTTAACACTCATTTAGTGATCCTTGTCCTTTATGCAAATATTATCTACTAAAAAACAATCCATTTCATTTATTATATAATGTTATAATGGATATCTTTTTATATTTATATTTTATTTATTAACATAATATCTTAGCATCTTTGACACTAATCATATTATTTATAAGAAATTATCATTTTCAAAATTACTTTTTCAAAGAGCATTTTTTTGTGAATGAAAATACATATTTTTTGAAATATTCAAGAATATTTTATTCATGACATGAAATATTCAATTCATTAATTGTTTTGCAAACATGTGTTGAAGATTCTTTTGTAGTATAGTAATCAATTTATTTAAGAAACCTTTAAAATATTATGAATCTATTAAATTATGTGTGCTTTTCACATCCCATGAATATGTTGTAAAATATTGAAACTTTCTCTTAATGTGTGTTGTCATTTGAATTAAATCCATGGAAGGACAAATGACTTGTTCTCATAAAAGATTTGTAAGAAGGCAAAGAGGGAAGAAAAGAAAGTAGCAAAAAAAAGGGAACAAAAAAAAGAAATGATTTAGTTGTAAATAATACACCAATGCTTGCAAATTAGGTGCAAATTGAAATGGGCAAAACTTTTTATCCCATGCAAATTAATCACTATCTTTTATTATATATTTTTTATGTAGTTAAAACATGTTCAAATTTTGGTTTTTGACTCCAATTTTTTTCTCAAATATTTAATTTTTGATTAAATCAATTGCATGTTTTTCAAATTAGTATCACTATGTATCACACCAAGGTCTTGAAAACTTTAAAATTCCTTTGTGCATGTTATTTTAAAATGCACAAATTAAATTCAAGTACATTTGTATTTCATCTTTTCATTCAACAATTACACTTCTAGGTTTAATCACATATTTAATAATATATTATTTATGTTTTGAAACATGGATATTAAATTATAATTAAATATTTTAACCCACACATCATGATTAGAAATTATCCTAGATGTCCTAAATTTCAACATTCTATTTCATATGAAATGAACAACATGTTTGGTTAGTGTTTTTCTTTTTCAATTTTTATGTTCAAGTAACATCACCAACAAGCATCCCGATGATTTACAATAAATGACAATATCCTCTTAGAACTTGTCAAAGATATTTAACCCCTTTTATAGTTTGGCTATTAATAATAGCCAAAAATAGGAACTTAACTACACCAACCCAAAATAACTACTTTTTAACAATTTTTTTAAAAAAATCTTTCAACAAAATATTATTTTTCTCAATTTTTTTTTGCAATAGTACAAAATTTTGCACCAGAAAAACTTTGGTCTTGGTGTTTTTTAAACCAATCAACCACATCCTATATACATACATTCTTTAATAGATTTGATATTGATTAATTTTCAATTTTTTCATAACTCTGACAAGTAATAACACTAAATTTAACATGTAGTAGCTTTTGGTTTGTATTGAAAACAAAATTACAAATAAATTAATATGAAAATCCATTAAATATTTTTAATTAATTTTTTAAAAAATTTGATTAAAATTTTAATTTTTAAAAATTAAATTCTATTTATACTTTAAATTTAAATTAAAATATTTTTATTTTTTATTATTAAATTTTATTGATACTTAAAATTAAAATTAAAATATTTTTATTTTTATAATTAAATTTTATTGATAATTTAAATTAGAATTAAAAATATTATGATAAATTTACATTATTCATATTCTACTGATTAAATTAGATATAAAAACATAAAAAATTTAAATTTTGATTTAAATTTTATTGTGATATTTTAATTGACACCTTTTAATCAAAATTATAAACATATCCAATTCAACATTGAAAATGAAATATCCATCAAAGTTGACAATTTTATATTATTTTTATCAATGTTATGTTTAGGAAATTAGTTAAATTTAATAAATTCATTTTAAACATCAAATTCATTAATATTTAATGGGAAGTGGTATTTAACAATCTTTTAATATCACCTCCACACATGACTTTACAATGGACATTTTATTTTGCCCCTTTTAATCACCCTTTCTTCAAAATGAGAAAATCATTTTTTTCAAAAAATCAATTCAAGTGAACAAGGATGGTGTCAAGTGTACAAAGACTTTTGACCTACAAATTGGAATAAAAAAGGTTCCCAAATGAATGTTTTTCAAGCTTCATGAAATTGTTGAATTCCTAGTCCCATTGTTCATTACAACCAACTGATTCTCTTGGATCCTTCATATGATACCAATCCAATTACAATTCCTTTGCAAATGACATTTTTAGTTGCCTAAAACAAGTCACAAAATGGGGTTTTTCTACTAGTGTTTCTAGTCATCATGATCCCAAACAAGCCTTCCCAAAAGTACCCCTCTTTGGTCAAGTTTTCAAAAAAAGAACAAGTTGTATCAAATGGTTTTGAACCTTTTGAAGCAATTCCAATTATTCCCACAAGGATTTTTTATGGATCTTTGCCACAAAAACTTGAGATTTTAGATTTTCTTGGAAAGGTGAGTGCCATGGTTTTCTAGCAAAGGTGAATACCCTAGGTCTTTTGTAGTTCCACTTTATTACCGTTGATTTCTTGTTGATCCTTCGTTTCCTTTCCTTCAAGTTTCTAAAGAATAGGGGGTGGATCTCTTCATTGGTGATGTCCTTGGAAATGTCCATGTTCCCCTTGTTTTTGTTCCTCCTTCAATCACTCCCCCTTGGAACAAGAAGGTGGACAATTATGTTCAACCTACATTCATTTTTGCAAACAAGTTTTTGTCACGGAGGGGTGCTATTTTTTTTTTTAATCCAAATGACTTGAAGATGTTGAAGGACACTCGCTCTTTCCTTGAGAGCTATGTTCACAATCAAGATGAGGTGGATTGTTGTCAACACACTCCCATTTTCTAATAGTGACGATAAGAACTCAATGATCTTTTATGAATAAATTTTTAAGTCTTCAATTTGTTGTTTACATAATCCACAATAACCTTATCAACTCTCTACATATGATTACAAATGTTCGTGAATTGGGTTATTCTTCTTATAAGATTGCCAAGTTGAGAAATTGGGGATCCCCCATCCCAAGGCTTTGAATTTTTCTTTCATTTTGAAAGTTTCGGTTGCCAAGGATTCAAGGTGATTGAGGAAGATGTTCTCTACAATTGGACTTCCAAAGCTTCCATGTCCACATCCAAGTCTAACTCCCCTTTTACAGCCATTGAGGAGATGCATCCATTCACATTCCAGGCTTTCATTAAGGCATGTTCTCCACTAGGTTTTCTAATTGTAAACATCAACTCTTCCATAGGTGATAGACTTACCACACCAATGATCACATTTATGCTCTTGAGGAATCTCCCTTCTAAATTTCATTATGTTGCATGAAGAACTCTTTATGTGCATGCTAGACATTTGGAGGCATATTCCTGCATTGGAGTCTGATTTGCACGTTTTTAATGAGGTTCTAAAACCTTTGGTTGAGGTAAATGAGACTATTGAAAAGGAACATGCATCTCATAGTGTTGATTTAGACTCCCTATAGAAGAAGTGACCAAATAGGATATTGGATTGTAAGTTAAACATTGAAAAATCCATTTTCATTGAATTATGTTTATGACCTCATTATTTGGATTGATTTTTTCAATTCCTCTTTTTGCAAACACTTGGCTTCCTCATATACTTAGTAGTTTTCCATGGCCTTTCCTTTCTTTGTTTGTAGGGAGTTCTTTCCTAGTCCTTATACCAATCCTTTCATTCATTCCTATGTAAAAGTTCATGCGCAAGTTTTGGCAACTTTGGATTCTCCTTTTTCATCAAATGACTTTCCTAGTTATGATGTTCATGTACTATAATTCATTGATGATGAGGCATATGTTTGATAGTTTCCACATTGAACTTGGGGGTGGACTATTGGATTTTCCAAATGGTCCTAAGCTTAGGTGGTAGAATGATTTGCATTGTTTGCATTATTTTCATGAACTTGGGGGTGGATCATAAACTCGTTCTAAAACTCATGATCCTACAATTAAGAGGAGAGCTCTATTGAACTTTTCAATCAATTAAATTTTTAAAAATAAAATTGGATTGCTATAAGTTCAATTGAAGCCTTCAAAACTTTAGCTTAATCAAATCCATGTTAAACCAATCGACAATTTGCATGTTACAAGCATCAAAATTGTTGATATATGTGTCAAAATACCTCACATGTTAGTTGTAAAAGGGATTAGAACTCATATTACTCCAACCATGGCTTGATAACCTACATACTAAGATTATTTGAGTTAAGCAAACTAGAAGTAACTAGTTTTAAACCCTTCCCTTTTCAAATGAGCCCACCACCTATCTATCAAAATCTATAACCAATTTCATGGCTCTATGCACATTCCATGTCACTAAACCTTGCATATTGACAAATCCATAATGAGTTATCATTTATGTATGGATAACTTTTGCATACTAAGAGAAATACCCCCATTTACAACTATGTTTTCAACTACCAATTGAAGTTGATAACAACAAATACATTTGCAAAATGTTTTTTGCAATTGTAACATATTTTTGCAACTACATACCAAAAAAGTTGACAACAAGAAAAGTGATATTATAATTGAAAGCAATAGACATGTGTCAGCACCATGGAGATTGACCACTTTAGTTTTAAGTTCAAGGTCATTTTCAATTGTTGGATGGGATCCATCTATTCAAATTGCATGACATCATAAAAAAAATAATTGCAAGTTCAACTATGTTGTAGCTTAATTGAGAAAAAGGTCAACCAATAGTTAAGTAACATGGGCACATTCACATCCATAGGCTAAGCCACCTCAACATTAAACTAGGCTATGCCACATGGCAATTGAACATAGGTCACCTAGCCTAAGCCCAAGTTAGGCCAAGACATAGGCACCTAAACTAAGTCTAGAATTGACACATAGGGCATCTAGGCTAGGTTATGTGGCACCTAGGTTAAGTTAAACCCCAATAGCCTATGTGGCCCCTAGGTTAAACTTAAACCTAAGTTATGCCTAGACCTAGGTCACATGGCATTTAGTTTTAAAATCCTATTTCATTTTGGGTTGACCTTTTTTTATTTACTTGTCCCAAATGGCTATTACATTTTCATGTTTTTTTTGGTTCTCCAACATTTTTAGTGCACTTCCTTACATAGTTCGAACTTTAGATTCTTTAAAATTGAAGATAAACAATATGGGATTAACATTTTGATTGTAACCTAATTACAACTTAGTTAGTTGTAACATAGTTGCAACCTAGCTGTAACTCAATTATAAACTAGTCTCAACCTAGTTAGGCCTTGGTTTAAGTTAATAGTAGTTACATTAAGTAAATAAATAATTAATTTACAAACTAACCTAACTACTAATTGGCCTAGGCTAAGGACCCTATTTAGTTGTAATTAAGTCACAATTATCAAAATATTACTATAGATATTAAAATTATTATTTTTGTTATAAATTATTAGAATTAATTATTTATTAATTAATTATAATGTCTTATAATAATAATTTAAACCATTAATATTATACAATAGTGAGAATTATTATAAAAGGATTATTATGCATATTGGTATAAATTGTTATTATTATTATTATTATTATTATTATTCATTTTTATATTATAATAATTACCATGTTAATTGATAAAAATTATTACAATAATTAATAATTATAGATTTAAACTCAGACCTAAGCCTTGACATGTGTCACATAAAAGTAAGGCACAATGTGGCACTTAAGTTAGGCTTACACTTAAACCATGTGGCTTGGTTACCTAGGGAAAAATGGCATGGGCTTGGTTAAAAAGGGGTTAATTTTAAAATAAAAACTACAAAGTCCTTATATTTAGTTTTCAACATGTAGCCAAAGATTTTAAAATGATGGTTAATTTTTTACTTTATTTGCCTTTTATAGGAAGACTTGGGTGAACCTTTTTTAAATAGATTGCCACTTTTTTAACATCTTCCTAAGGATGATAGCCACTTTGGTTACAAACAAAAATTCCAAAATAAAATATTAATAATAGCCCCTAAACCCTCCAATTTGAGAACATGCACAATGTTTCATCCATCTAATTTGGTTTTTTTCATCCATCTTAAACTAACATTACCAAAATAGTAAAATAAATGACTTATGACTTAGCCACATCAACTCTAGTAACAATGTTTCATCCATCCAACTTAATTAATTTTCATCCATCCCTAAATGAGGAATACCAAAATACTTGAACAAACAACTTGTGAATTGTGATAGCAATACACTTCATGACATCACATCTTTAATTGAAAATTCAATTATAGGTCACTTGTCAAGTTATTTGATTCCAAGAATTTTCTAGAGATAACATTTCAATTGAACATCATCTCCAACTACTATCCAAATTAGTAAACAACATTATTTATAGCTAACCACCTAATTTTTAATGAAATATTAAACAATTCAGTAACTAAACGTACTTGAAAGTTACATGTAATTGAAATTTGTTTCATTAAAAAAAAGGTTGTTTTCTACTAGTGTCACTACTTTGGGAAATTTTGTCATATTATGGGATATGTATGTTCTAGAAGATGGATATTGGAAAAAAAATATTGTATCAAAACAATGATTCACATTGTGATGTGTTCATATCATAAGAAAACTCGTGGAATTACTATATCATTACCTTCATCAATTATAATTTTTGGAATATCCTTATCATAATTATTTTTGAAATTTTTATATTGTCGAGTATGGGTATCACAACACACAAAAAATTGATAAAATTTAGATACATTTATGATCAAAAGAAATTTTCAAAATGTGAAATATGCATATTAAAAATATATATATTAAATTTCTTGATTTTGTACACATGAAGATTTTTGAAATTTTAATTTTGGAGTATGTTTATTAGTAGACATAAAACATTCATATAGTGAATTAAACATTTCAAATCACAAAAACATTTCAAGTATGTATTTATAAATTTTAGTGATTTCCAATTTTGGAATATCCAAATGAAAAGACATGAAATTTTATAATTTTGGTATATGTTCATCAAAAGACAACAAACATTCATTCAATGGAGTTGGCATTTCATATAATCAAAATCCTTCAACATGCATCATGAACATGTGGTTAGAGATATCATACAACATTATTTATAATCTTACAAGATTACATGTCATGAAATGGATTCAAAAAACGTGAAAAAAACAAGGATTTGCCAACACAACAACAAATTTTGAATTTTATGACTGGCTTTTACAACTACATACTAATTAGAAACGACATATGCAACTAGTGACTAATGAGTTACTAAACCCATATTGTTTCACCGATTTAATCACAATGGATGTTCAGTTGCAAAACCCAATCATTTTAACGATTAGGATTTTATTTATTTTTAATAATGAAATTTCATGTCATCATTAACCTTGGTATGATGTGTAAAATGCATGCCATTTCAATTTAGTCGTTTTATTCGATTAAATGCTACAAAAGACGCCTTGGTGGATGGATGACATGTGTCAAAAATCTATAAACACATTATGAGTTATTGCACATGATCAAAACTCAACCTAATTAAACCCATGTAGCTAGCTTAACCAAAAGTCAACCTAGTTTAACTCATTTAGTCAAAAATCAACCTAGCTTAACCTCATTAAATTAGCTACATGTGTTAAGCAACCTGAATTGCCTAAATTAAAAACAAATGTCAGACTCCTAACCCAAGAAGCCTAAACTAAATTACCTAACTTAAACCAAGTGGCCTAAATATCATAAGTTGCAAGAGTGAAGACATGAACCTTTCACCTTCATTTTGGGGTTCAAGTCCTCATCCATTGCACTACCACATTTTTTTATACTAATTATATATAACACAAAATTATAAAGCTCAAAATTTTTAGCTTTGAATTAACCTTGGCCACCCAAAGTTGACCTAGGTCAACCTACCTGTTACTTACCAACCTAACTTAGACCTAAACCTCCTTAAGTTAACTTAAAATGAACTAGTTTGTAAACCTACTTACTAATCTAACCTAGGTTAATCTAAGTATTCTTTGGATAAAAATTTACCTAGGATAATTATGTCGCATCTAATCACACCTAATCACATCATAGTTGTATCTAGTCACAACATAATTGCATTTAGTTGCACAAACTTGAAGTGGTTACAAACTTAATATAATATCTTGTAATGAGGTTACTTAAGTTGACTTAGCAAAAAAAACATAATTTGCTAGGAACCTAAACAAGCCTACCTAGGTTAACCTATTAGTAAAGTAACTTATTTTAAGTATATTTAAACATACTAGATGTAATAAAAAATTTATGTCCAGTTAAATAACTTACAAGGTAGCCTATATTATGAAATATGTTTTTACTAAGTAGCATATATACATAGGTTAATTTAATAGGTATGTTAACTTAAGTTAGTTTGTTAAGTAGTTAAAAAGTCAAGAAGTTATGTGTCACCTTTTTCAAAATGACTATTAATATTGTAGTTATAATTACAAGTTAATAATAAATTGTTTAGTACACATACACATGCATGTGAATTCATGATTTTAAAAACCTCATGGCACACAAAAAATTATGGCATGCCATGACAAATATTGGTGCCATAAATTCAAGACACATAAAAACTTATGGTGTCACAAAAATTCATGGATTGCCATGAAAATCTGAGAGGCCTTGTTGCCAAATGGCATGCCCAATCATCATCACATGGAAAATTGAATCGTTAATAATCGCGAAGGACAACAATATTTTCAACTAACTAATAAATGAGATTAATTCATCAAATCAATGACATGAATCATGATGTGAAATTATGTCACAAGTCATGAGGTGTTACAACTATTAGTCAACCTGTTGCCATGTGGCATGCCACATGAGCATCACATGACCATAAGTTGTTATTATTCACCAAAAGTTGCAAAAAACAATAGAATCTTGTTATTACTTAATTTTAGATGATTAAAAATACATTAAAATATATTTTTGAAATTTTAATATTTGTGTAAAAACCATTAAGTCATGATATCGACTACAATTGTAAAACCATAATGCCGTGTGGCACCACAATGTTTTTTACAACTATGCAATCATTAACACAAACTTGTAGTTACAATTGTAGTAAAAAAAAATACTCATTCTATTAACCGGTTGTAAAACCCAAGATGTGTTGTTGTGCAACCATTAGTCCTTCATTATATTATGAATCCAATGTTAATAAACCTCATTTCCCAATCAAAAGTCTTTGAATATACTGGAAGAACACAATGTTAACTATGAACCTTAAAATATGTTCATGCAAATATGTACAAAGTAATTGTACATTTCATTGTTGGCTAAAGAGCCTATTTTCTTGTAATGCATTCAACATAATATTTGAACCATCAATGTTTAGTGCAAAATTTGCAAAACTATTTTTCACTTTGTGTGTAGTAGGAAGCATTGTAAATTTAAAAGCCAACACCAAATGTGAAAAAACATATTCTTTAGGGTTATCATCATTGAAAGTATATGTGCAGTTATCAACATGGGACAATTTCTCATACCAATTACCCATGATGACAACATCACAAAAACATTCAAAATACATCCTAAACAAAAAACAAAAATTCGCCTATTAAACATTAAAACTATGGAAAAAACATATATCATTTAATATGTGTCTATAATAGTCCTAACATCATCCAACTGGAGTGGGGTATTTTCAAAAAAATCTTGTTCACTCTCTATATTCAATAATGTCTAGATCCAAAAATGCTCTAAACTCCAATATTTTTTCCCTTTTTGAATAGGTTGAACATGATTTGTCCCTCTTTGAGCAAGTCAGCACATCGACATAAGTTGGAAAATTGGTTTCTACGTTTTTGTTCCTAGATTGTTTCATTTGACCTTTCCTTTTCAATCTTTGTTTCAATGTTGGTTTGAAAATGCTTTATTTTTTTCATGAAGATTTTCACAAAGTTCTTTTGTCATCCTCTTGTCTCTAAAGCCATTTTCTTCTTAGTGTGTGAAAATAGGGCTACTTTCACCTCCATTCACACTAGGTCTTTCAAATGTTTGTGGTGATGTAAAAAACTTTTCTATGTTCTCGTTTGAATATGATGAACTTTTCAAGGTCTTTGACTACATTTTGTTTATGGACTTTCAATCCAATTCTTCACTTTGCACTCCTAGTGACAAATTGGTGCATAAAATTGGAAATGTAATTATGAAAAAAAAACATTTTCAACATTTGAACTTTTGAGCAATCAAAAGTTTGGACAACTACTTATAAAATGTTGAAAGGAAAAAATCCCATGTCAGCTTCATGAAGTTGAATATTTACCTTCATTTCTATCACCTAAAATTATGTTTGATATCCCCTCTAGCTTACTTGTAAACTATGTTCCAATTGAAACCTTAAAAACTACAATAGGTTTTACTACTTGTTCATAGGCACATTTAGATAATATTCAACATTGCCATATTATATAAAATGACACACCATGCACAACAATTATCTTGTCAAAATCCTTGGCTACTATCATATAATAACAAGGTTTTAGTATGAGAATTTCACCCTTGAAATTTTTTAATTTACCAAATTCTCTTGGGATGTCAATGATGTCGATTATGGCCATCTCTCCTTTAAACATGCTCAAGTGAACAATTATCCTTCATAGTTGACAAATTGTCCTTTGAGTCTTTATAATTCTTTGGCATAATTAACAACATGGTATCCTAATCATTGTTGCAATCTTTACAAGAATTTAATGTTGGTGTAGATGGCATTGTGGTTTGTTCTTCGATTTCCCTTCTTGTTGTCACACCTAAAACCAACCTATCAACCTCTCTATTATTCACAAATATGGGTGACTCGTAAGCAACATTTTTGAATCCACTTTGTTTTTTGGCCATTTCCTTTGTAGGAATATATTGTCAAAGAGGATATGTGTTCCTATATTTTGGATACCCAATAAATAGTCACATTGCCTTTGAACGCGTGCTTTGTCATTTTGAATAGTCAGTTGCATTGGCCATAAATTGTCACCATGAAATTGTTGCAAGCTATTTGAGAACTCTACCATGAATATCCAAATTATTTTTACATAAATCTTATACTACCACAAACCATTTTTTGATACCTAATATCCCACCTCCAACTTGAACTTTACATCAACCTTTTCCACTTACCTCTAAGATCGATAATCAAGTTCAAGTTCAAGTTCGATAGGAATGTGTTGGATTCCATCTAAAGTCTAACGGGTGCAACCATACTAACATGTACCATTACCAATCATAACCACTATTTATTTTTTGAATTTTGGATTACAAAAATTATATATATATATATAATTTATGAAATGTTATTATGAATACATTATGTACATATCATAAAAAATTGGAATCAATCTAATGAGTGAAAATATGTAATTTACACTTTTAAAAATTCATAATCATTACTTTAAAATAGTTTTGACACTAAAAGCACAATTTGAAAATATTTTTAATGACATATTTTGGGATATTTTTAATATACACCTTAACATTATAGTATTAAAAAAACTTTAAATATTTTAGTTATTTTTTTTAAAGATGTATTAAAATGATTTTAAATGTTCCTTAAAAAAAATGAAAAAGCAATGGTTTAAAGGAGCACATGTTGCTCCTTCTAGTGTGGTTGAAATGAACCAAGTAATTTTGTTTGCCCCTTTGGAAGCTTATAGTAAAAGGAGTAAAAATATGACATATTGCTACTAAGTGCACCATTATTTTAACAATTTTTCCTCCCACAATTGTTTTAGAATTATTGGAATAAAATAAAATTTAAAATCTTATCATTACAACACCAAGATGCTCATAAAAAAAAAAATATCACTGCTATTTTACACACTTCCACCTCTCTCAACCATTTCATAATAAATGAAGTTAAGATTAGTTAAAAGAACTTTCCCTATTATTACTTCAAGATTTTCATTAATAAAAAATATTTGGATTTCGAAAAATCAATGTGTTTTAATAATATATCACTATTTTTGCCACAACATTATGTTAGATTTATTGAATGTGAAAACCTAATGGATTTGTTGTGGACAAGTAATGTTCAAATAATGTCAGTTCAAGGAAGTTCACATAATGATTTGCTTTGTTTATGAAATCTCATATAGTAAAGATGACACATGGTTTTGAATGGTATTGCAATGGTCATAAGTCACTTCTACTACATGGTCCCTTAACTTAAACACATTAAATTATGAAATCTTGTTGGTAGTCTAAATAATCTCCTAACAATGTAATATGTGTGAAATTTGTTTTTTGGGTATTTGGGGTTGTGACAAATTTTATCATAACAGCCCTTGACCACTAGTTTTCTTGACTATATTCATATTGCACTCTATTCAAAGCAAGATCTTGGACGTGATGACATGTGTCAATCTTTTGAAATGATCCTTGTATGTCATTTAGATTTTTTTTTAGCTCTATGTATTAAAGTATGTCCTAACAACAACTTTGTTGAGGTGTAAATATTTAATGTTCGTCAAAGCTTTTGTCATAAGAATGAATTATTGAATTTTTGTGTTGTTTCTTCATCATTTGAGCACATTCTAAACAAAACAAAACATTCTTTGATTATGCAAGTAGTCCGAGCACTCCATGTGTACATTGTGACATGGTAAACATGTCAAAATATTCAATCCAAGTTAGGTGAACATGTCAGAAAATATTCCCCTAAATATTAATATTCTTTCATGCTCATGCCCGCTTATTCATGTTCACACTCATATGTTCACAAAATAACAGTCATGGCATTTTTTAATAACAATTTGCAAAAGATTTTTCTTAGAAATTCATTTGTATGAAAAAATTATTTTTGTGCAAAAGGACATGTAGTCTTTGTTTAAAGTAATGTCATTGGCTCATTGTATCTTGTTTGATCCCTCATTCACCACTCAATTTACACAAGAAAAATACTTAACTATATAAAGAGATTAATCCATGTGTTCATGACTTGATAAGCACTAAAAAATACTTAATTAATTTAAAGAGTATTAATTCATATTGGTAAACACAAGAAAAATACTCAATTGTTTTAAGGAGTAGGAAAGAGCATTCCACCTATTTTGTTTCAACAAAGAAACCCTAAGCTATACACATTAAGCACCCTAAACAAATAGAAAACATTTCAAGTACACATAAACACCCCAAGGACATAGTAAACACCCTTTTGCAAACATGGGTTCTTACTAGAAAGGAACCCAAATACTATTAAGTAATAATTTTAACACTTTAATCACATGGCATCCTCATTGCTAAATAGATCCCTACATAATTATTGACAAGCACTTCAAACACATGAACAACACATGAAAAGCATCAAGGCTACTTTCAAACATTACTTGTGCTTATTGTACCTCCTTCATTGCCAAAAAAAACACTACATAAATAATGACAAGCACTCCAAGCATCTAGGAACACCAAAACCAATCAAACTTTTAAGTGATTACTATTACCTCCTTGTTGCTACACAAATCTTTGCATAGGTAGTGAGAAATGTTCCAACTATACAAACAACATACCACTAGCAAATGTTTCAAATGCCAAGTAATTATTATTATCTCATTTGTGCTACACAAGATAAAGTTTTTAAACAACATCATTTGAGTGTTAATTTTGAAATTATAATAAGTCCTTTTTCAA
>Ga0116231_10008110_pt1 | contig 18655 bp, 13 predicted proteins | sample S1TSphgellanicum_2_FD_89695 | JGI IMG/M metagenome (GOLD analysis project Ga0116231, IMG submission 89695) | Host-associated microbial communities from peat moss isolated from Minnesota, USA - S1T2_Fd - Sphagnum magellanicum MG | ecosystem: Host-associated > Plants > Peat moss > Unclassified...
GAATTTTTATTTATAATATTTAAAAATTTTTATAATTTTTTTTGAAATTTTTATTTTTGTATTTTTTTTTTTTAAGGTTTGAAGAAATTTTTTTTTTTTTTTTTTTTTGGAGAGGAACAAATAAGGGGAGCAATGAAGAACAAATTAAAAATAATTTAGAAATAAAGAGATGTTAGTTAACCTATTGGACTTAAAGGATTCTTCAACTAATGTTGCAATGCCAAGCATAAATTTATCTTTTTGAAGAAGGTAGAGCCACTTGTTTTAAATTTTTTTAAAAATTGTTGAATTTGCCACCCTAACCTAATGTCATGGAATGGCCTTGCTTTTGTCATTATGTTGTGCGTGTTGCATAGCTTGCCGTAACAGACTCCTTTGACACCTTATCCAACAGAATGGGTAGCGGCTTGACCATTACGAAGTACATCAACAACCAGATGGAATATGACCATCAACATTCTTCACAATTTTTTTTAAAAAAAAATTCTTAATGATTTTTGTGCTTTTCTAATATGGTCTTTCAAGCTTGATTAGGCACTATCCCACAAACAAAACTGAAATTGAAACCGCATCAAATATGTAGCAAAGGCGAGCTAGATGGGCATGTGAAGATATGGACATAATTTGATGGTCATACTAGACATTATCATCATCAATTGCACATGTACAAAACCACAAGATCACACATTAGAGATGTAAAAGTTGAAGTAGAGATAGGGATCATATGGATGATGTTAAATCGACCAAAGAAATTAAATGCAATTAGTACAAAAAGTATTGTTACCATTTTTTCCCCCAATTTGTCCTTTGCTTCATTTGTGTTTATCTTGTGATATGGAAACACATTTTGGGTCCATGTTCTGCATGTTTTGGACATGTTATGGATATTAGGAGTATGTAACATGTCACTTGACAAGTTATGTTACCTTTGGAACATTCATAACATGGAATGTTATGAGTGTAGAATGTACCCTGGTATGACCCAATGTTCTTTTAGAAAATATGAATAGGGCAAAAGGCAAACTAGGGGAAAAAATTATCGCAATACTTTTGTATTTCTTTTTTCGATTTAACATCTTTCGAGGTAATATTGGCCCCAGCACTGGAGGAAACAAGTGTGCATATTTTTAGTTTGGCAGTTAATTTATTTGTTTTACATAATAATTAATTAGTATATAATTTTCTTCAACTTCAAATTTAGAATTTTATCAAATCCAAATCTCCGGTACATAGCTGAAATACTCCTGACAAATCCAAGTTTCTATATATCAAAGTAAAATCAAAATACATAAGAATAAAATATACTTAAATATGGACATATATATATATATATATATATATAATTTCAAGATAGAAAACTGGAACTATGGAAGAAATTGAGGCACAAATTTGATTCCAATCAAGCAAAACTTTGATGCACATTAAGGCTTCATGTGTTATGGCCTTAAAAGTATGACACATTTCTCCTTCCCCAATGAACTTAGTTAAATAAATGGAAACCCTAATCCTTAAGGTTCCTCTAGGCTTCTTCAATAAAGACTAAAAACTCCTTCCCAAAATTCAGGTACTACAGAAATGTCTTTGACATACTTGTCATTTAGCAACCATAGAGAATACCTTTGTTTTACAAACCGTAAGCTTGACAATGCTTCAATTGGGTACTCCAATGTTAGGATGGGCTTGTGGAAGTTGAGAAGTAAACACATTGAGAGGAAGAAAAGAGGAAGGAAAAATGGGCCCACTATGAGTATGCTTGTCATAGAGTCATAGAAGTCAATGGAGCAAGGGAATATGATTCATTGGAACAATGGTCTCCAAAGGATATCAACCTCCTTGAAAAGTTTTTTCTTTTGAACTTGTTTCCAAACTCCTAGGGGTCACACACAAACAACCCTCCATGCCAAATCAAAAGAATAAAATAGGTTGCAAAGTGTTCTACCTTGGGAGGATTGATTTCTTCAAGAGACCATCTTGGAAGGTGGTTTCCTAAATATCATTTGCTCAATTGGGTCGGACTATTTCCTCCTATTCCTCCTAATGACAACATTTCATTACAAGAAAAATGTGAATGTTTTTGGTTCAAATTTCACGTCCGTTTCCAATCTTCTAGCAACAAGGAAAGGAATTTGATGCAAAATCAAACTTACTTTCCTCATCAATCACACGTTCCCACTTTCATCCACCCATTCATACATTCATGTGTCTACACCCACACCCATCCCCTCAGTTTTTGTTTGTTGGCACTTATGCTTTTACATACACTCCCTCTAAAACTTTTGAGTAGTTTTTGAGAACCCATTAACAAAAAAAAAACTTGGCACAAAAATAAGAGCAAACTGTCTTGGATTTGCAGTTACAAGGTCACATTATTCCTTGCAAATGAGATCTGTATCATGAGGTTCATAGTGTTTTTTGCATTACCATGTGCATTGGCATTACCTTAGTGCAGATAGGTTTACAAAAACATTATCTATTAAGAGTTTGAGGAATTCATACCATTGTTGACTTAAAGAGTTGAATAGGCTCTGGTCATCTTGTGGATTGAGTTTGTGATTAGTGTAAGTGTGATGACATGAATTGCAATTCAAAATGGTTGGTGCACATCATTTGGCTTTTGCACATACACATGTTCAATTTTTTGGTGCCAGAATTTTGGTGAGGTCTTTTCAAATCTCATGAGATGACGACAACTTGAAAATGGAATTTATATGAAGGACATAATCAATTTTCTTGTCGAAGCCTTCCCTTCATTATCAACTCCAATTCTTCCAAAACCATCATGGTATGACATCAGACCCAATTCTCCTAAATCAATACTCTTTTCAACAGATGTTGATTCTTGTGTAAGTTAGACAACATTGTGCATACACAATGTGCACATTTGCCATACTGACTCTTAGATATTTTCATAGTTCCAGGAAACTTTTGTGCAAATGCATTTAAAGACAGAATCCATGCAACAGATTTTTCTATTATCCATGATATGCACTAACATCTCAGTTGATTTGAATTTGGAAGTTTCTAGGTTTCATTCTGCCTTCAGAGATATCCAATTTGAATTGCTTTTGTAGGGTTTATTGGCTATGTTGAGGAAGCTTTACAAATCAAAGGCTGAGGTATTTGTTTCCATACATTTGGTTGCTGATATGTGTATGCATGTATATACATGGTGTCAGATTGATTTTTAGTGAAGCAAATATGTTGAAGATCTGTTGGGAAATTCTCAAAGTGCATGGATTTGTTCCTACTTTTCTTCTCTCACTCTCATACTAGGCTGATGTACATCAATTCTTCAGCCTAGTACATGATCTTGCGCATTGTGAGAAGAAATTGGTACAATGATCTTGCAGATTGTAACCTGTTTCAAATGTTTGATGTTCTTGTAGGGTTGCTGCTTTTCTTTTTAGGTTGAAACCTCATGTCATGCTCTTGGGACTTTCAGGAGGCACGGATCTTGGTCCTTGGTCTTGACAATGCAGGCAAAACCACTGTCCTCAAGTGCTTGACAGATGAAGATATCAGCACTGTCACACCCACACAGGTAGGTAATTGGATTTTCTCTCCTGCATAATTCCCCCCTGCAGTGCTCACTACAGCATGACCTCTAAGAGAAATGAGAAAAATCCCCCATCAGCCAAGGAGCGAACATTCCAAACCTTGAATGCTTGCAATGGCAGTATCAATGGTGGTACATATTACTGTTTTTTCTGGGTGTCGGGAAAATGATTATAAAGTGCAGGACATGATCAAATTATGTCTTTCTTCTAAGTACCAACTTGTTATTGTGGAAAGTTTCTCATTATAGATGTGGGTGTGATGGCATTTGCCAATTTCTCATCATAGATGTGGGTGTGATGGCATTGCCAATTTCTCATCATAGATGTGGGTGTGATTGCATTGCCAATTTTCTCATTCTAGATGTGGGTGTGATGGTGTTGCAAATTTCTCTTTCTAGATGTGGGTGTGATGGTAATGCCAATTTTCTCATTTTCTAGATGTGGGTCTGATGGTATTTGCCAATAGTTAAAATTGTATGTGTTGTTGTTGTTATAGGGATTCAACATCAAATCATTGATCCACGAGGGTTTCAAGCTCAACGTGTGGGATATTGGTGGTAATGTCTCTCAAGGCCCTTAGATGTGGGTAATGGTAACACATGTTTTTGGGATAACACGTGTTTTGTGCAACACACTCCATTTTCAAATTCAAACATTTGGAACTCTGTATCAACAACTGCAGAATTTTTGTCATACATTATTGAGTTTGTCATTTCATGAACATGGAAATGGTGTAAATGCCAAATTTGACTGCTTGAATGACTTCCTGTATATCTCCTCCTCAATTTTCCATATGCCAGACAGGTCAACGAGCAATTCGACCATACTGGCGTAATTATTTTGAGCAAACAGATGCATTGGTGAGAAACATCCACCAAAAAAAAAGCCCTTCTTGTTCTCAAGATTGTTCAGTAGTGAGTGCATTAAAGTCGGGCATGATGTCTTAAAATTACAGTCTTCTGAGATGCAGTTGCATACAATTCATGAGTACATGCTATTTACATGAAATGCATAGCACCACTCTGAATCATGAAATCGGTTCTTTTGTTGGTTTCTGAAGAATTCGTTTTTGTTGATAAAGAAATTTTCAGTGCTACTGTGCTACTGCCTTCCTTTCCCCTGTGATGCAAACAAAACTTCAAAGAGGTTGAAATTTTTTAAGAGGTTTTTTTTCCAGGCCAATGTATTCATGTCAGAATAGCTTCCAAAATGTTGATTCCTGATTTGCAGACTTTGAGGAGATGTGACTTCCTTTCTGCCAACAATAACAACAACAAACTCATGGATCCTCGTGGGTTGAATGTATGGTGAAAACAGGTTTATGTAGTTGATTGTGCAGATAGGCGACGCATTGAGGAATCTGGTACTTAGCAACATGACTGCAACTATGTCACAGTGCTTGAATCTGCATTTTGTACTGTTTTACTGATGCATTCTGCTAGCCAGAGTTGTGTAGTTATTATGTGTTCAACATCATTAAATCTTGTGAAAGCGCTCTCTTAAAGGAAAGTAAGAGACCTCGAGCATTGTAGTCTGTATGATTATATGGGCTGGTGTTGATTTGCTAGTTTTCTTGTGGCTGCAATGCAAGTAATGGAGCAAAATTATGCCCTTGCAATGAGTAATTGAAAATGGGTTTTGTTGAATTTTGGGATGGAAGGTGATGAGTTGAGCCAACTCCTAGAGGAGGAAAAGATGACCAATGTGCCAATCCTTGTTTTGGCTAACAAACAAGACCTCATGCATGCACTCCCAGCTGATGAGGTAAATTTGGAAAGAAGCCTACACTTGATACTACTGAAAAAATATATTACTTCAAACTTCATCTTCCAATCAACAGCATCAATTAGCTGCTGGATCAAACAATAAAAATGATAGGAAAACCATTGATTTTAACCTAGGAAAATTGCAACCCAAAGCAGCACAAAAAATTGTTGTATGTCCATAATTAAATTCTCCTTTTCTGCCTTAACAAATAGCTTCTTGAATCCACAGGTTGCGCATGGATTGAATCTGTTCTTAATACGAGATCGTGCATGGCAAATTCAAGGTTGCTCTGGTAAAAATTCATCAGTTGTGGGCAGACACCAAGCAAATTTGTTACACTCACAAATTATTACCATGAGAATTTGTCTAAACTTGCAAGAATCATTGAATAGTTTGCATCTGAGTATATGTGATGTACAAAATGAATGCTGTATAACTTATGCCACGATCATTACAACCCAGCTTGTTTCTAGATTTATGATCCCAAAGGGAATTAGAGTCCTGGAATACACTAATAGTATCTAACCAAGTTTTGCTTTGTCTAACAGCCAAGACTGGTGAAGGATTACAAGAGGGCATGGAATGGGTCGTGAAGCAAGTAAAAAAAAAGTAAATGAAAAATATGTTAAAAGAGTTAGATGGAAGAGTGTCAGAGTGCTTTGCTCAGAAATTTGTGTGAGGTGTTTGGATCTTGTTGCAATTGCAAAAGCCATGGAGAGAGAGACACACTGAGCAGAACTCATTCTCAAGTTGAATACAATTTTTTTGTAATCAGAATGAATGGTTATGGAAAGATCAATTTACCTGCAACATCAGCCATTTGGATCATTGATACATTATTTGCTCCTGCCCTCCCATTCCATTGACATTCTTGCATGCAAATGGAGAAAAGACGCAAAGCTACATAAGATTATCATGAAATCAGGCAGACACTACATCATCAAATGCAAACCAAGCTTTCACATCCGTTGAAATAAAAGCTTCATTGCCAGGGGGAGAGATGTACCATCACCAACAGCCAAGGTCTAATCTCCTTGGCTTTCTGCATAACAAGAGAGAAATGCCAGATTTTTGCAGGGGTAGAACTCGGAAGCAAAAAATAACCCCTTCTCCGGGGATCAAACGGTTAGCCCAGACCAGGGCTTACATTCTTTGTTTGCCTGGGAGAAGACCAAAGAAGAAGAAAAACGAGGAGAGGTTTTCAGCCTCCCCTTCCACACACAAAAAAGAAACCAAACAGGGCAACAGCCTGCTTGCAGAAAGAAAGCAAACACGCGCAAGCAGATAAGATGGCTATTTTTATTATCCCATATTCATTGTCCAATTCTCTGGTACTGAGGAATACTATATAAACCCTTTTGCTTCTTCACCTGATTCATACCTTTCTCGGCCTTTTGGCTAAGATCAAGTGTAGTATCTGTTCTTATCAGTTTAATATCTGATACGAGGCTCATCGAGCCTCATGATATTAATCTAATTTTTCTCGGGGACGAGGCCGTCTGGTAGCTTGCTGCCTGGCCTCGTGCGCGTCGCCTTGGTCTTGCACTACTTCCTAGGCTGGCACACCCTTCCCCTCTGGGGGACCCAAAGAATTTGCAAACAGGATGTGTGACTTCAAGCAGAGTTGCAAGGTTATAACGCACATTGTAGATGAAGAGTGCTGCTACCTACTGTGCTTCGCATGATGACTTAGCACAGCATCTCTCACTCAATGCTTGCTAAATGGAGTGTTTAGTGCTTTTATATGAGAAATGGCTAAATTGGAGATTAGTTCTTATCTATTCTAAGAATTAAACCCTAACTGTACTAACCACCACAAGGCCTACAAGTTATAACCACCACAAGTTAATAACCACCTACAAGTAACCCATAGCATCGTCCATGTATCTTTGTTGACACACCATTTCAAGTTCTTCGCTATGAGTTACTACCATGAAGAATTGTAACCCAATTACAGTTTCAATTGTCAAACTTATACATGTGAATGGTAACCCCAAAAAAAAAAACACATTACAAAAACTGTAATTCATGTGAAAAAATCATGTGAAACTAATTCATGTTTCTTTCCCTCTCAGTTCTTTCACAACCCATTCATTTCTAGAACTCGAGCAATAACAGCCTCATAGAATCGCTACTTTTGCAACATCAGCAGTACAGTAGGCAGAGATCTTCACATGTCTGTCTGCACTAACCCTCGAACTCGGGAATGAATACTTTGGAGTTGCTTGCACTTGAGGATTTGAGGTTTGGTAGCCATGGAGTCTTGTCTTATTCCAGGGTGTACAGTTGAGAAGTTCAGAGTTGATCCTTCCAAGACACCATTATGCCAGGATGGTAATAGTACACACAGGTTCTTCCTTTCCTGCAAACCCATGGTTTCCCGGGAATCAAAACTATGTTTTCAACACTAGGCTTGACCTATGAGTTAGCCACACTTTCTGTTTCAGAAGCTGAAGGTTTGCTCTGATCAGTTTATGTGCCTGAAGTATACATACTGCCAGACTTCTGTGATACAACTGCTCCTATGGCGGACAATTGTACTAAACATTCCAAGTCACTACAAGAGAATGTGGTCTTTCTCACACATGTGCCATTACCTAATGTCAAATTTCCATTTTAACATAATATATGCCACACTAGACATCACATATTGTACATTGTAATGGATGAAACCACAAAGTTTACGTCACACATGTGTCATGAGCTGCTGCATTTTGTGTGAGAAAAACCACATTCTCTTGTAGTGAGTAGAGCAACAACCACTGCTAAAAGCAATGATCTGCTTTTAACTCTTTCCTTAGCCTTTAGTCAATCTCACTTATAAAAGAGTAGGTGCAAGGATTGAAGTTTTGAGTTCCTGAACTGTATGCTTAACTTTGACAGCAAATAATGGCTAGTTAATGAATATAGCATACAAATACATCATGACATTATGAAAGATGGAGAAAGATGTTTATATTGTCACAACAGAGGTAGAATGATTCTATTATCACAGTAAGAAAATTGATGGTGTTGAAGAGAGAGCTTAGCACTCACGGGCATGTTTCATCTATACTTGGCCTCTTCCAAAGGGCTCTTTCAAGGGCTATAGGCCATGCATCATCTCAAAACTAAGATCAAAATCACAAAACAGAAGGGCAGTGGAAAGCAGAGGGAGAGGTCTTTACCCATCATGGATTTGAAGCATAACCTTAAAAAGTGTTTCTTTCATGTGAGCACTCATTCTGGTTCAATATGGCTCCATTGGGTAGGCCATTTTGCCTCCTTGCTCTTGGTCCATGCAGGTTGCTGGAGAAGCTCTTCATTTTGTCCAGGACACTATTGATTTTGACATTTTGTCCAGAGAGCATTTTAAAGGTTGAACAAACATAATCCTAAAACTGGAAGCAAGACTGTACCTTCAACTCCAGAAGCACTAGTAGAGATTGGCAGGTCTGGAGAACATCCCTGCACATTGTAAGGGAAATTCTCTCTGTGCACAACTTTGATCTTTCAGAGAGAGTGAACAGTGGGATTTACACATTTATGTGTTGCACATAAAAAACAATATGTTGAACAAACCTCAGTGATGTCAAGGAGAGTTTCCACACAGGAGTGCAGCAGAAAGGTACATAGCCAGAAATTTGACTGGACATACCAGCCACGCCATCTTTTGAAGCTTTGATTCTTACAAGAGTGTGTCTGTCCTATTGGAAATTGGTATGTTGGGGTCAGAATACAAGTGGTCCATGTCCTCCTCCCCATCTTCAAAAAAGGTGTTGCCTTTTACTTTCTTTGTTCCAGAAAGATTGCTTCCTCATTCAGGGACTCTCTATGAGTGCAGCTCTTTGTGGGAAACAAGCAAGAGGTACCCATAGTCCACATAGTCAGATGGTTGTATGTCAGACCTTTAGCAAAGGATCCAGTCCAGGCAATGTTGCTAATTTGTCTACAAGAACAAATGGAAGGCAACCAGTTAGTAAGCAAGGCAAACAGGACATTTGTGGCACATATGGGGATCTGGCCAGACTCTGCAGGCCAGGGTGAGAGACTGAAGCAGTGTGCAGCTTAGGTCTGTCAACCTGCAAGGCATTGGAGCACACTGCTGGATGTACACCTGTGCATACAGGCATGTGTAATGAAGAAATCCTTGGAAGACAGGAAGCAGGTGCATTATCACATCATGAAATCAGGGTTTAAGCAACATGTTTTTCTATGGAGCAACCTTCTCACCATGTATCAAGTGCAGAAGTATTGTCAATGCACACCAAGTGTTTGACAACATATTCACACAGGATGTGGCTTCATGGACAAACATGATCTTCAGATATGCTCAGAACGGGTATGGTGAACAGGCCACCTACTTATTTGGGCTCATGCAACAAGAGGGTTTGAAACCTGACAAGTAGACATTCAGTAGCATCCTCCATGCAACTGGAAGCCCAGGAACAACTCTGAAACAGGGCAAGAAGGTGCACTGGCTTATCATAGAAGCTGGACTTGAGTCAAATAGCCATGTGGGGACTGCACTTAACAGAATTTATACAAAGTTTGGCAGATAGTCATGCGGTGTTTGACAGAATGGTGACACGAGATTTGGTGTCATGGACTCAAATGATCTAAGGATATGCTAAGCAGGCAGTTAAACTCAACCAAATGCATGAGGATGATTTGAAGTCTGAGAAGGTCATATTTATCAGCATTCTCACTGCATGTAAGTCTAGCAGCACTGGAACAGGATAAGCACATCCATCATCAGACTACAGGTGATGGCTTAGAGACAGATTTCCAGGTAGGAACTGCAATCATGTTCATGAGTCACTGCTTTTGCAAGCCTACAGTTCTAAAAGAGGGGAATAATCCATGCTCTTATTGTCAGGACCGCATTTAAATCAGAGACTTCTTTAGGAAATGCCTTAGTCAGTATGTACTCAAGGTGTGGAAGTGTTAAACATGCCCACAATGTGTTTTGACAAACTGCCAAGAAGAGATGTGTTCTTCTGGACAGCAATGATTTGTGCTTTTCCCAGCATGGCTTAGTAAGGAAACAATTTAATAACGTTTGGCAGATGGAATAAAAAAGGCATGAAGTCTGACAAGGTCATCTTCAAGAATGTCCTCAATACTGGTGTAAACCTAGCAGTGCTGGATAAGGGCAAGCAGGTTCATGCCTGCATTGTCAAAGCAGCATTGGAAAGCCTTGTGTTTGTTGAGAATGCCTTTGTTGACATGTACTCAAAGTCCCAAAGTCTGCAAGATGTGCATCAAGCATTTGACAACATTTCCATCTGTGATTTAGTTTCATGGTCTAAAGTGATCTTAGCATATATGCCCACCACAATCATGGTCAGGAGGCTCTTCAGCTGTTTGAACAAATGCAACAGGAGGGAGTCAAGCCAGACCTGATCATTCTGATGGGTGTTCTGTCAGGCCTGCAGTAACATGGGACTTGTTGAGGAAGGCCAGCATTTCTTTCCATCCATGAGCAAAGATCATGCCATAACCTCCACAGCCAATCTGAGGTATTATTGCCAATGTTGTGTAGACAATGTCCAATCTCGTGATTTGCTCTGGAAGATATAACTAATCAAGTCAAGATTTGTTGGCAAATGACAAACATACTGTGAGAAGCTTACTGTGTATCCCCTTTCACAGTGCATGTCTCATTTGCAACAAACATCCTGCAACAAACTCCCAGTAACTGCTGCTAACTGCAGTTGCTACACTGATGATGCAGATATAACCTCCACAAAAACCTTGGCAATTGCTCTTTGTCCTCACAATCCAATGCACAAGAAGAGGATACAAAGTAGACCCAAACGAAAATCTCTCTCCAAGCACCTGAATTGGACAATGCCCATCCAACAGCCAAAGAATCTAGTTCCTGCTCATGCCAGGTAAAAATTCTGGGCAGATTACAGTCAAGCATTCAGCACCAAGGAGTGAGCATTACCTGCTGGTGATATGCTCGAGATGGCAAGAAAGTGAGGCAATGCATAGGCAACAAAATTTCCACTGGCAAAGATTTCCTGCCAAAGCAGTTGCAAGGAGCAACTGACAAAGTTGAGGAAAAAAAAGACACCAAGGTAGCAAGCACTCCTAACAACATCCACAACTTATGAACCATCAAGAAACACAATATAGAGAAGCAAACAAGCCATCCGCCTTGCTGGCAGTTAAATTCTACAGCAGTGCATTACAGAACAAAAGTTGTAGCAAAAGTGAGAGGAGAGCTGCTGCTATCAAAGCATAGATCAACACTAGGTTTTGGTGTTTACATGGCACAAGCATAAAAGGACTTGTGCACGCTCATTCTTATTCAAGAGACTGCAACAGATGCAGCATGGACAAACCAAAAAATCAGAAAAATAGAGGAATTGCTGGAATGCACAGGTCATCATGAGATTGTGCAGACAAACGAACTAGGCTTGATTTTGCTCCCACAAAACTGACCATTGTTTTTAGTTAGAAATGTAGACATGGCTTGGCACTTTAAACCTCACACTTCAAAGCCAAGAAAGGGAGTGTCACAGATTTTCAGAAAAAATGGCAAGTTACATGCAGAAGCTGCATATTCATTCACTGTTAAACGTTGAGAAGCCTGGAAGATATTCCAGGTATAAAAAACTGCTACATCTTTGTGCTATCACCGTTTGTGCTCCAAGCTAGACCCATCTCAAATAAACCCTTGAATTAAGTTGCCTTCTGCAACTTCCCAACTCCAGAGCTGGCCAGCTGGAAGGCAACTCCAGATCTGACAGACTAACTCACACTCTCACTAGTCAAATAGGCTGAAACCCATATCCTGCAAGTCCAACAGATGCATTATAGCATTAGAAACACAATTACACATCATGACTGCTGTTGCTCCACAGACACAATACACAGCACACTTGCAAAACACTAGAACAGAATGAACTAATCCTGCCACATAAAACATAAAAAAACCACTTACATCATCAGACTCCTCTTTAGGCTCTTCTTCCTTCTTCTCTTCTTGCTTCTCTTCAGCAGCTGCAGCAGGTGCAGCTCCACCGCCACCAGAAGAGACCACAACACCCCCGCCGCCGCCTGAAGGAACTGATGCAAACTTCTCCTTTCCAGATGCTATAACTTCCAAGATATCCTTGCCCTTCAATTCTCCCAATAAGAAGGATATTCTGTCATCATCAGCCTCAGCACCGACTGCACAACACCACAACAACACAGGGGGATTCTTTGGCTCTCAGGTACTCCCTAAAAGAGCCAGACACATGCCTGCCTTTTCTAGACTGCCAAGCTGATGAAAACCTAAATATCTAAAGCATTAAGATGAAGCAAGTAATCACATGCCGGAGACACAAAGGACAGACTGCCGTCAACAGAGAAATGTTGCATGAGTGAACCGCTAACTATACTTATCTCCACAACATAATCGGGATCCGTTAACACATGTCAGCCAAAAACACATAAAACAGATCTTGCATTTGACAAGTGCAAAAGCCTAAGAACTTGCCATTGTGCTGAACCTGTGAATAGACAAAGTCAAAAAAATGGCAAAACGACGACCAATTTTTTCGAGCTTACCGAGCAAAGATACACACACTCTTGCTTGTTCTCTGAAGACAGGAAAACAACACCCAAAAAAAGAAAAAAAAGCAGCAAGCAAAGTGTGAGAACGACAAACCTGAGCCGAGAATGTGCTTCAGGTCCTTGGCGGAGGGAGATTCGTTGCCTCCCAAGAGAGCCAGCAAGTAAGCAGCCACAACCTTCATTGTGAGGGATTTAGTAAGAAGCACAAACCAGAGATTGAAGCGACAAAGATTGATCGTCGACGAGGAAGAAATTCGTCAATACGCACAAGCGGCGAGCGGCAGCGAGCGCGAGAGAGAAGACACGTTGAGCGCCAAACCCTAGTATATACACGCCCGTTTCTTGTAGCCTCCGATGGTGAAACCCTAATATCGACGGTTCAGGTTGCGTACCCATTACCATCGGACGGCCAGAACGCATCTGCAATCCTCGAACCCTAATTGCATGGCTCAAAGAAGACACGGAGATTCAGTAGGGTAACTACGCCTATGACCGAACGGAGTTCGAACTTCACACGCATAGCTTGGTTTCCTATAGTGCCATTTTCCTTCAACTACAGTTCACATTTTGTGTATGGGTTTCAAAAACTATGGTCACAAGCATTGCATTTGTGTGCATCAAGATGACACAACCCTAAACCTAACATCAAGCATTTTTAAAAATAAAACCAAACATTTTGCATATTATATTTTAAACCCATGACCCAACACCTTGTAAATAACCTTGGTTACAATCTCTTAAATTGTCAAAGAGCATTTTCTCTCACCTAGGGCATCCGGTCAAAAGGGTTGATGATCGTTTGGTCACGGGCTCTTCTTTGAACTATTTAGATGTTCGCTAAAAGGTGTAGTTTCCATAGTATTCTTTGAGATGGAATTTCAATCTCACATTTGCTTTGGTTACTTTCAATGTGTTTTTTTTACACATGAGGAGTTTTCATTAGGTGTGTCCACATGGAGTATTTTACTATGATGCAAAACATGGGTGAATTGAAGATTTTTAAATTGCAGAGAATTATTTTTTTATTGTTATTATTTATTTATTTATTTTTGGGATTTAATAATTTGACAAATAAATTCATAGAGTCTATTTGGGTGATCCCTAGTTTGCACATCCAATCTAAAGCTTTTTTGCACATAATAACGATTTTGTAATCAACTAATTTTTCATGTGTAGACATTTACAAATGTGGACATAAATTGTTTTCTAATGTTGAATGTTTTTCAATGGAGCATGGATTTTTTTGTTGTAGTTCTAAAGTTGAGCTAGAAGTAGCAAGCTTCAGTTGAAAATGCTAATATATGTAGTGCTCAACTATTTGTTTGGGATCACACAAGGATCTATGTAGTACAAAAGTGGAATTCTTTGTTCGGTTTTCACATTGTTGTGAAGTTGACTCAAGTCATTTTAATCTTCAATGTAACTTGTCATGAAATTACAATTTCAAACTTGTTTGTAGATAAAGAACTAATTTGTGTGACTTTGTACAAGCTCAAAGATAAGAATGTTAAAGATTAGTTTGCAGTTTCAAACATTTGAATTGTTTTGTGTAGACCATGCCATATATCAATTTAGAAGCTTAGGCAAATTCATTTGAAATCATTGTTAGTAGTCAAGATTTGCAAGCAATAATTTTCAAGACCTCATTTATTAGCTATGCACTTGGAGGTAAAGATTAAAAAGGTAGAGAAATTGTGATGCACCAAAAACAAGTCAAGGTTTGATATCCTTACATTCTAGGGTCGTGTCAAATCCATCGTAAAAACATATTGGGTAGAATTGATGGATCATCTTGAACTTTGCCATACTAACCACCATGTGTTTCTAATTTTGTATGTTGAAAATTTATCATTTTCATTGATGCCATTTAGATGGCATAACCATTATTAGATGAGTTGTTTATTAAAGTAAACTAATTATAATTTGTTATAGAAAAACTCTATTGGTAAATAATTATAGTATTGAACACTCATGTCACCAATAACATGTATTCTTTTCATAGGGTTGGTTGTCGTAATCACTATGCATGCATAATCTACCAAATATCAAATTTTTACTAATAAACTATTAATGACATGCTTTGTGAAAATTGTGTAATATTTCAATATTAAATAATTGTATATTAAAATCTTGTATAAACTACTAAATTCTACAAATTAGAAATTTCAATGACAATGATACATGAAATTTGGTTCAAGGGGAACACATTTATGTTCCAAAAATCATCATTTTGGATGATAATTATAGGAAATGATTCTAGACTAGAATAATGTCATTTTTGTTTTTTCATATTATCACATGTGAAAAGTGAGTGTTTTTGTTTTCCCAACACATATTTGAATTTAATTTAGGTCGTATCACATTGAAGAAAATGCAAAAATGTCTTGCAAGATGATCATGTAACAAATCAACATGTGAAGTGCAACATGAATATCACACAACACACAATTTGCACAAAAAGTTTCATGAAAATTTTGATAATATAATTTCACAAATTGTCAAAACATGGTGTATAGATAGAAACGCAAAAAACATCATGATGAATTAGATCATGTAATTTCAATTTTTGTCAAAACATGAAGTATAAACAAGAATGCAAAATTATCATGACATGATTAAAGGAATGTGCAAAATTATCATGATATTATCAAAAATGAATAAAATAATGTCATTTACATAATTAAATATGATTTAAAACATGATGACACAAATTGTAACATGACATTATGTTTGAAATTACAAATTGTCACATTTTTCTTGGAATATTGATTAACATTAAAAACTTAAAATTGCAACTTGAACATTGATCACATAAATACCCTCCTCACAAATTGTGAATAAATAAATTAGTGAATTGAAATTCTATATTAATGGAAGTGGAAATTATTTCATGGAAAATCTATGTGATCATGGAATTGTTTTTGGATATTGTAGGATTCAAGGAACAAATGAAAATATATCAATGTATTCCTACCTTATGTCAATTTGATCATTATTGACAATGTGGAATAGTGTGGAACCCAAGTTAACATAGGAAAAATAAAAGGTCAAACAAGAAATTGTGTTTAATCATCAACAATATTGCATCATCAAGAATTGATAATTGTACAAAGATCAACGTGTCAAATAACATAGTGAAGATTTTGTTGTTACTCTTCAAGTTCATGCAACTTTTTTTCACATTTTGAAATGTTTTCCTTGCCATTTTTTATGATTTGCAACATCGTTTTTGGTGTGTATACAAATCACCTCCCACATAATTAAAAACCTCAAACATTATTTGCTAAAGTTGTTTTCACATGTTGTGTTTACACCTTTTGTGTTAGGTTGTCTAACACTCAACTACATATTTCTAAAATGGTACAACATAACATGTCAAAAACCTAAAACTATCATGTGTTTAATAGCACTATGGATTGGATTGACACATTAAAGCCATACCTACCTATATTAAAAAAGTTATCCTATATGTAACCTTGATGATTGCTATATGGAATCATCAATTATTGTGGTGGTGCATGGTTGTTTTTATTTTTTCAACATTCCCTAAAGACTTGAATCCATCCTTGAAAGTTGAACTTTAGTAAAACCATCACTTAACAAGCTTAATTTCCACACAATACCCACATAATAAATAAAACATTTGAATAATACAAAAAAAATTAAATTTACATGTTTTGGGGTTAGATCACCCACTATCACATGCATGAAAATTATGAAAATGAAAGATGAAAAAATAAACCTAAGTATAAATTTAAATATAAAACATAAAAATCAAGACAAAACCATAAGAAGTTAAAGACAAAAACATGAAATGTGTAAACAAAAATGCAATTAAATATTTATTGTGATAAAGTATGAAAACATAAACACCAAACAAACATATCAAATTTATGGAACAAGATCATACTTTTATTTATACCTTTTTGGGGACCTAACTCAAAGAAGCTTCCATGAAAGTTTCCGTGTGCTCACCAACTATGGAAGTTTTTTAAAAAACTTTTAACTATAACTGAATTATGAATCAACTAAAACATAATGAAAAAAAAATTACAAATTAATTATAAATGAATTACAAGTGGATTACAAGAATTTAAGAATGACTAAAAATTAACTAAAAGTTATTTAAAAATGAATTGGGAATTAATTACAAGTTATGTATGAATTAACTATGAATTAACTATAACTAGATTACAAATTAACTATGAATGGACTATGAGTGGACTACAAAATCATGGATGAAAAATCCATGTAAACTAATTCCATTCATCATGTGACCATGTCCAATGTTGGTGTCCATGACACCCATACACTTAAAGTTTGGTTTTTATGTGGGTTACATCCAATAGGAAATTCATCACATGCATTAAAACATTATGTTTCATTGAGCTCACTCACCAAAATCACATATGTTTTTTTTTGGTGAGCATCTCCATAATCAAAAAGACATATAAATTTATCGTAATGTAGGTTCATTACACAAAAAAAATAAAATCAATACTAACACAAAATAACAACATGAATTATGAAAGGAGAATATGAACCTAAAATCCCACACACAACCTTTTATATATTTGAAAAGAGAAATGGGTGAATTATCAATCCTATTCATTTATATCTCATAAACATTTTCATTCATTTTGACTACAAGACAATATTATTATGCCACATATTATATTTTTAGAACCATCATTTTTCCTATGAACAAATCATTAATTTTTTGGAATTTTTTTTTAAGAATATAATCAAGTCCACATATTTTTATTTTTATTTGTATGTTTTTATCCAAAATAATTAACCTTTTTTGTCATGAGTCCAAGCCTATATCCTTTATAAAAAATTATCTAGGTAAATTCACTTTCAAGGTAATGTTGATTCCACTCCATATTCAAATTGAAAAGGGGTGAACTTTGTGGATGACTTGTATGCATACTACCCACATTGCATGGTGTACATTCTTATCCCAATAATGTACGTTTTTCCTGGACATCCAATTCCTTATTCAAGATGTTGCACAACACCTTATTAATGCACTCCATTGATCCATCGGTGTAAGGTTTAAATGTTGTGGTCACATGATGTTTGATGGGCAACTTCTTTTGAGTTTTTTAATAACATCATTTGTAAATTGTGGATTATTATTTGAAATCATCTCAAAATTGGTTTATGTAGACCATGTATAGGGTCTTTTTTTGTCATTAAAACAATTACACCGTGGTTATCAACCATGACAATTATAAATGGTTGCTTGGCCAACAATTATGCACCAGAATGACCAAAGTTTGATAATTATGCATTGTAATGACAAAATTTTGAGTAATTTTCTTTTTAATTATTTTTTTTTTGTTTCTTTTGTTCTTGATGGTTTGTCTTGCCTTTGCCTTGGCACAAAAAGAACTAGCCTTATAGAAAGAAAAGCTCGAGGAATTGGTGTAACACGAAATTAGGTCGCCACACCTGTGTGAACACTTCTTGATCTTGGAAGTTAAGTCTGCGTTATTTGCCGTTTCTTTTGTGGCGGCTGCCTTTCCATTACTACTGCATGGGAGTGCATGGGAAATTTGTCTGGGTGTGTGTGAGATGTTGTACAAGAAGGAAAGAATGGCGGCTACTACTGAATGAGCATGGAGGCAGATCGCACGTGATAGAGGACGCGACGAATTATGGTGAGGAATGGAACGACAATTATGAATTGAGGCGATTTGGAGGTGCAAAAAGGGGAAGCGATGGAGGAGGTCCTCATTTTGGGTGGTCGGCAGAATAGCCAGTAGAGAAGATCA
>Ga0116231_10008111_pt1 | contig 18651 bp, 10 predicted proteins | sample S1TSphgellanicum_2_FD_89695 | JGI IMG/M metagenome (GOLD analysis project Ga0116231, IMG submission 89695) | Host-associated microbial communities from peat moss isolated from Minnesota, USA - S1T2_Fd - Sphagnum magellanicum MG | ecosystem: Host-associated > Plants > Peat moss > Unclassified...
AGAGGTGGATTTTGTTTTTTTTTTTAAAAACTTGAAAACCGGGCCAGTTTTCCCCCCCCCCCCCCCCCCCCCAAGTCTATTAGGGAACCAATCAGGTTCTCATAACAGGATGTCAGAACTGGAACCTGCCGGTTCTCACAAAAAAGTGAGAACCGCCCAATACTGGTATAATTTGGCCATTTCTAAAAAAGTGTGTTGTCTAGGGTTTTTTTGTCTAGGGTTTTTTGAAAGTAATTTGAAAAAGTTGTGCAGAAATATAGAAGGATGCTACAGGTTTAGTCAATTGATGCTAGATCATCCTGTTAGGGATGATCACCAATGATGTTGCTGTAGGAAAAACTCATTGAAAGACATTGCTTGGGTTTCCTTGAAAGTTTTGGCATGGCCTGAGGAGCAGTAGGTTGGTGGGATTCTTGGGTGGGTTAACTTGAAAGTTTCAGCATAGCTTGAGCAGCAATGGAATTGATTTTTGGGTCGGATGCTGGCTGGGATTCTCGTGAAATTTTCCACATAGCCTGTGTAAGCGGTAGTGGGATTCATGAGTAGGATTCTTGAGTTATCTTGAGAATTAATTTCCACAAAGCCTTTGTAGCAGTGGGATTGATTCTTGGGTTATCCTGAGAATTTCTGCAAAGCATTTGCAGCACTGAGATTCTTGGGTTCTCTTGAGCGTTTCCGCAAACCCTTTGCAGCTATGGGGATATTCTGGGTTTACTAGAAAGGTGCGGAGGAGAATCAATCCTCTCAAGTAATAGTAGAATCCACAATCGGCATTCAACCTTTGGGTTGCATTCAAGTGGCTCACAACATAGCTACCGCCAGCTGCTCCGTTAACAATGACTCTTTTGGCTTTTAGCGATTGGAGGCACCGCTAATTAAGCGCCCACATAGGAGGAGAGGATCTGAGGAGAGAGGAAACACCTAGTTGATCTGGAACTAACAATTGCTTCCTCCAAATTAGGGCCTATCTTTTTGTCGTCCTTCTATTTGGCCCCCAACGCATCAACGCTAACAAACAGTGGAAGCACCCCAAGCATAATGTGCTCAGCTTTGGCGGCTATCTAGCAATCCATCGATCTTGTAGCCTACTAATTTGCCGCCAGATATATTTATGACATCCAACCTTGTGTTCAGTTTGTAGAAACTTCAATCTTACTTCACAAAAAAGAAAAGAAGACAACCTTCTCAAGGATTTGATTCTCTCTCTGCTTTTGCTCATTGTCATTCCAGATTCCAATTTGTGTGTGTGTGTGTGTGTGTGTTTTCATTTTTGGCACCTTTGCATGGTTGGATTAAATGGATTTTTAATTTCAGTATCTCAACATTTATCTGAATTATTTAACATAGCTTGCCATGATTATCATAGTTTTCAAATGGCAAAACGTAAATATATTTAGATGATAGTTTGCAATACTAGATTTGATGAGTTCTTTGGTTTGTTAAGTATGTTTTGGCCCATTCCACTTCCTTCAATAACGAACAACACAAATAGTTGGAGTTTTTCATTCTCCACTTCGTCTTCAATTTAACATCAAACTCCTTTATCAAATCTAATTATGTTTCACATGCACTTACTAGGTTAGAAGGTTTGATATAATCAATGTGTAGATCACATGACTAATTTTTATTGACAAATATCAATGTGTTCAATTGATTAGCTTGAAAAAATATCTATGAAATGTAATGAGGGCTCCATCAATTGAGAAAATTGAGTTTAGAATTGGGTGAAAAACATATTATAGTGAACAAAAAATGTTATCACAAATCTTATTTTTCAAAACTATGTGTCTTTCAACTTCCACCAAGTCAACATAAAAAGATTTTTAGAAAATTATACTCATAATAAGATAGTTCAAAACACAAAGAATATAATTGTGGAAAGGAACTACATTTATCACTTGATATTAAATGATTCAAAAAATATTTGTGAAAATACGACATTTATAATAAAGAATTTAAAAAACCATTCAAACAATTGCCAAACTTTATAAAATATCTATACATGTATTGAATATCAATTGATTGTATTTCAATTCCATATGAAAAGTTTCAATCATGCGATTTCACAAAAAACATAAGCATAAAGCTTTTTATTCAAACCAATGTAAGTATGTGAATAAAAAAATAAAATGTAATAAATTACTTTCATTTGAAAGTTAAATAAGAATTTTTTAAAAAAATTAGTGTGTCAAAATATCATGTTATGTGTTTCTCACAACCCTAGAAGAAATGAAAAAAAATTATTGACCCTCAAAATAATACTAAATGTGTTAAAAAAAAATAATGCAATTTTTAACCCAAATTGTATGAAGGCCAAGGCAAAATCAAATCTTTTAAAATTGACATCCATCTATATACCTATATGCCTATATGTTAAATCAATAATGGATCAACCTTATACAATTTTATGGATCTTTTAAAGGACCATGATATAATTACTGAATTTAGGATGAACATCAAAATCCTATTTTCATTTCTTTTGTAATTTCAATTAACGTTCTCTATACATTTTCAACAATTTCCAATTTTTTATGCTAAGTAAGGTAAAATGCAAAAGATTCAACTATTTTAAAGCAACCCTCTCCTCCTTGCTTATTACTTCCAAGGCTCCCCAAGGTAAAACCAATTTATATGTTGGTTAGTGAAATGAAAATATTTTTTTTCCATTTTCACCTTCCTTAACAAATTTGTTCTAAACATATTTTCTTTATACCTTTCTTTGAAAAATGAATATTTAAATGGATTCACATACTTTTTATCAGACCAATTTTTAATGAAATGTGTGATAGCAACAACGATATTGAAAATTTGCATGTAATTCAAGGTGGAGAACATCCATTTGACACTAGTTATTGATGGTGGCAATGAAGCACATGTTTCTATAATGCACATGGAAAACTTGAAGAATTAATTAAGCAAGGCTTGGGAGTGTTAAAATTGAAAGTCACCCACATGCAAACATTTTATAAGGTGAGTTCAATAACCCATGTATATGTTTTGATCATGACAATCTCATGAAAAGCATAATAAGCCATAATCATACGACCAAACTTCAAATTTTGGGTTTGTGCAACAAGGGCAACAAAAGTTTCATTGTATATTAAAGAAAAACAACATTATAACCATGAATTTGTTTTTTTCGAAATGCAGCATTACATTTTATTTAAGATGTAGGCTATGTAGAAGATGCGAACAATCATCTGAAATGTCCAATCGAGCAAGAACCAACTAATAAATGAACACATGTAACCTCAAATCCCATTTCAAGGTTTTTCTCCTTTACACACCATTTCCCCACAAACAATGAAAAGGCAAAAGGACTTCTTCAAATATATAATGTTGGTTGTGATTAAAGGATTTGTGCCATTGAGGACTATTACTTTTTTGACTAGTTTTTGTCATGGTTGCCCAATATGATGAGCAAGTGTTACCTTTACAAGTTCAAGAATGTTACAAGTTGTTGATGCTCACTACACTTGATGAAGCTCAAGTGCAATGTTTAAAAGTGAACACCCAAATTTTATTTCAAACTATAGAAACAAAATTGGCAAGCTCACTTTCAAACATCTTGTGACATGATATAACCTTGATGGATTTGTTGCTATCCCATTGATTTAAAGAACATTAAGTGTGCCTTGATTTGTTGGTACACAAAACAGCACAATTTTCGAACCATTGTTACATAACAAGTCTATAGAGTTTTTAAGTTTTGAACAGCTAGATTGATACAAAGAAAATATACTATGTATGTGTGAAGCCTAGAGAGCGGGAACTTGTTATATTTTTAGCAAACTTAGGCCCTTCAGGCATGGACATATGTTTGTTTTATTTTTACACAAAGGCATGCATAACAAGTATGCAAAAGTGCGCTGCTTGCAAGACATAAACCAATGCATGGCATGCGCATTGACAAGCATATTCATAATTTGACCATTTTTGTTTTGCAAGTGAAAGCACACAGATGACTCTTTATCAAATATGGGTGCAAAATTGTCACACACAACTAACCAAAATTGTTCATTTGAGCTATTTTAAAAAGTACCACACAATGTTGCATCAATGATTATACTGGATAGCTGGATCATAGGGTTACTGGTACTTAGGGTTTAGGGTACTGGAAGACAGGATGTTGTGATGACCCAAAACCCTAAAAAAATCCCAGTAATTTTGAACTATACTTGGCAAGAGGCAATCTTTTACATACCAGGTTCCCCATTACAGCCATTAAAGCTTAATCTTGTGATGACCCAAAACCCAAAAATATCCCCAAAAAAATTTTATACTATGAAAGCTTGACTGGGGTCATATTTTATACATGCCAAGTTCCCCAGAGTCCAGACTCCATCAAAGCCATGAAAGCTTGTGATAGCAGGTTGTTGCTTGATGGGAAAGATAAACGATGTCCCAACTCCCAAACATACTTTCCTTCCTTCCAGACTCCAGACTCCAGAAATGGTGGAACTCAGAAACAATCACAACTAATAAATAGCTGCTGGGGCACCTGCATGAACTTACTTGTCGCAGAAAGTCTCAGATTTGCTGCTGGATTGTCAGGCCTTGCAGAAGAAAGAGAAGAGTCGGTGCAAAAGGAATTCAAAACCCAATGCCCTCTTTTTCAACTCCATTTTGTCTGGTTGTTTAGGACCATTAGGTTAGTACATTGCACATTAACTTTTGCTCAGACTACTTACTCCACGACAACAACCACTTTTTATACTCCCTGCAAACAGCATGCTCAGCACACAGACAGAGAGAGAGAGAGAGAGAGACACACACACACACACACACACTTTGGAAGTGTTGCCTTCTTGCTCTCCCCACTCCTCACCATCCCCTCTTTCCTCACCAAAGTTCATCATCTATTTGGAGCTTTTGACTTCCAATGATCTTTTTGCGAAAAATTTGTGAAATCTTTTCTGATGATCAATTTAAACACAAATTTGAAGCTCAAATTGATCATTAGAATGGGTTTCACATTTGATTAAACCAAGCTCACAAATGATTCTAGTAGACAGGATGCCCCATCAAGGAGTTGTATAGTGTCATACCCATTATCTTGTTAGAGCGCATCCACCAGGCAGCAATAAAATAAAATGTGATGTACATTGCCCCCCATCAGTGTTTTTTTTATTGGTGAATTTTTGCAAAAATTCAACCTGAAAAATGTGTCTTTGACCAATCCAAAGGATTTTTCATGGGAAAAATGGTCCAAATTTGCCAAATTTCAAAAAGGAAACAATCAAATTAAATCAAATTGCCATATTTCTACAATAAGTTCCAGTAGGTAGTCAAGAATATAGAAGGATACGGGTTGTGGTATGGCCCTAATTCGGTCGGTGCCACAAAATTTTAGGTTCAAACCAGTGCTGCGGGGCAGTTCTTGACATTTATGAAGAACCTATTGGTTCTAAAAAATAAATAAATTGGGGTGATTCCAGTTCCGGGTCTGGTTTTAAGGGGAAAAAAAAACAAAATTCGGGTCCAGTTCATAAACAAAATCTGGGTTTTGGTTCTAAAACTCAGACCCAATTCCAGTCCAGTTCTGGGTAACCTATACAAAAACTGCCAGTTAACTGCTGGTTAAGTTAACCTTAAGTTAGACCCACCAGGTTCTAGTCCTTTTTATTAAGAAAGAAGGAAAGGAAAGCCCAAGTACTTTTGGGTAATGAATTATGATAACTTCTAAATGAGGTGAAAATAGATTTGGAATTTGGCCCTGTAAAATTGTAGGGTTTATTATAAGCTACAATTGTTGTTGCTATAACAATTCTGTGTTCTAATTTTTCATGCAAAAATAAGGAGTTATGGGTGGAACCAAATTACAGAATTCCAATCTTAAAGAGGAGAACATGGAAAGCATGAAAGCAAATTACAAAATTTCAACCTTAAAGAGGAGAACATGGAAGCACGAAAGCAAATTACAAAATTCCAACCTTAAAGAGGAGAACATGGAAGCATGAAAGCAAATTACAAAATTGCAATCTTAAAGAGGAGAGTACAGGAAGTACAGGAGTTTTTATTTATCGTAGCATGATCTCTGCAAGCAGCACAGATCATGAACTTGAAATTGTGAAGTTTGAGATACAATTGAGCTCCAGGCTACCTAAAGTAATCTGCACAATCTCTCTGGCATATGCTTCACCTAATCACCTAACCAGCTCCACCACCAGCAGGCTACAGCATCAAATTTTACTGAAATTGTACAACAAAACATATTAAAAAACATCGCTTTGAAGAGATGATCTGATGCCTTCACTGGTTGGGGCCGCTGCATCCCTCATGGATCTAATACTACCATTGATCTGCACAAATGATCAAAGCCCAACAGAAACAAACAAACAAACACTTCTAATACACAAGCTAAATACACTGCACATAAAAGAAGAAGAAGAAGAGAAGATGATGATGATGATGATGGTGAAGAAGAAGACTCTTGAGTCCTGCACAACACACTAATGCTAAATCAGAAGCTGCTATAATCTGTGCAAGTTTGCACTTGATCCCCTTGCTGCTAATCAGTAGCTGCTGCAACCAAAACCAGCTACCAAATTCCAAGATGACCCAAAAGTGTACATTGTCATGTTACACATGGAAAGCAATTAGGGTTGCTCAATCTTCTCTCTGCTAACATACCAGGGTGGTTGTTGATGTTGTTACCAGGTACTAAACTTCCAAGATGACCCAATAAAAGTGTACAACACTAGTCATGTTAAACATGGAAGGCAAGGGTTGCTGCTACACTTCTTCTCTCTGCTAACATGCCCCTAGGGTTAGGGTTTGTTGTTGCAATCAGGTAGGTACCCAAATGAGTAAAATCCAGGTCTCCAAGATTGACCCAAACAAGTGTACAACAACAACAACAACACTGGACACATGTTGAACATGGAAGGCAAGAGTTGCTCTTCTCTCTGCTAAACATATTTTTATACCAGAGTAGTTGTTGTTGATTACCTTGGAAAAGCGAAAAAAAATTCGAAGGAAAAAAAAAAAAGTACTACTACAAACAAAATGTTTCAGACCCAACACACTGTGATGTGAAGAAGCTGGAGAAGAGAAGGCCAAATGTGGTGCTCTTTCTTTCCCAGCTTGCAAGCAAAACAGGGTTGCCTTGCAGAGAAGTGTCAAGTAGGAATTGGATATGTCCTCCTGCTGCAGAATTCTTTCAGTAGATTTTGGTGTATTTTCGAGGTTGGTTTGTGAGTGCCATTTCTGGTGACATCAAATGTCCCATGCTGTTCACTCTTCGCAAGTGGCGATTTACATTGCTGCTCATGAGCCCAGAAACTGCTGCTGCTGCTGCACTGGGGGAGCTCATGATGCTGCTGCTGCTGCTGCTATTGTTGTTGCTGATGCTGTTGTTGCTGATGGGGTATGAAGAAGAGAAGGAAGACAGACGTTGCAATTGTCTGTAAACTCCATACTTATTGCCTCCCTGCAGAGTAGTGGTACTCATGTTGGGATCTGTTGCACATGAAGAATTAGTGATCGGAAGCTGCAGAGACTCTAGACCAGGAGGTGGATGACGCCACTGTGGTAACTGGGGACTAGAACTAGCCATCAGCAACGTTTGTAGCAACGGCCCTGCATCCATCACGGCTTGCATGAGCTTGCCTTTCTCGGGTAGCGAACTGAGCATCACCTGCAGATCTGCTTCCGGGGGCTCTGGGAGAACGTGCTTGCAGGGGAGCAGTTGTTGTACTGATGCAGGTGCTCCTGATCGCTGCTGCTGCTGCTGCATAGAGACTGCTAGACCTGTGGATCCAGTGCCTAAGAGAGAAGAAACCGGGGATCCAGCAGCAGTTTGAAATAAAGCACCAGGTGGTGCAGGCAAGCAGCTCGGAAGAAGCTGTGGACTCACTACTGCAGAGCTGCATAGTACTGCTGCTGCAGCTGGTGAGAATCCAGCAGCAGGAGACGGACCGCTGCTCAGCGATTGTCGCCATGGAGATTGTTGTAGCTGCACAGACATGTCGCCTTGTTGATGCTGTACCTGCTGCTGCTGCTGCTCCATCAAGCTGCTCCTCATGACTTGCTGATCTGCAGATTGGAGCTGAACCTGCATCTGCTGCTCCTGCCGTATGCAGTGCGACAAAAGCTCGTCGGATCCGGAGTCCTCGACTGCGCAGGGCTCGTGGTGGAAGTACTGCTCATGGGTACTACGGTTTTGGAGTGCGTTCGGGTGATCCGTTTGTTCCTGTGGAATCTGCTGCAGCATAGAGTCCAGATCTGCAAGATCCTCCAAATGGTCCACCAGGTGCTCGTCTTGAAAAATCTCCAAGTGCTGTTCATCGTCCTGTAGTATCTCCAGGTGCTTTTGCAGTTCCTCCATGTCGAACTGCTGCTGCTGTTGCACAACCTCCTGCTGGACCGTCGACGCTGCGGGCGACATCACCCCTGAAAGACCTGAGTTGAGAAGCTGCTGCTGCTGGCTCTGATGATCATGAGAGTGTCGACCTAGGGTGGTGGATCCTGCAGTACCGCGTCCTGCATTCATGCTAGGCGAACGAGAGAGACAACCCTGCAAACCCAAATACTGCTCACGCGCCTCGTCCCTCTCTCGCTGAGCGGCGGCCAGTAGCTCCTGCAAGTGTCGCACCTGCGCGTCGTGTAGTTCCACCTCCGCTGACGCCACGGCTCTGGCGGAGTTCAGCTCTAGCGTCGCACACATGAGCAAATGCCTCGTCTCCTCCAGCCCCTATAAACCGGATCCAACAAAACACCCCCCCCAAAAAAAAATTCAAAACCAAATCCCCGCAATCCTCACAATCCTCATTCGAGCACGGCCATTGCAAACAACTGATCCAAAGATCCCAAAACAATCCTTCCACAAAACACAAACAGATCAACTAGCTGAAAAACCGATCAGGAACAACAACATTCAAACAGACCCAGATGGAGATCTCCTCACGTACATCAAACCTGCATCCATGATCCTGACTGCAATTGTTGCAGGATCAAAGCAGCAAAGGCAATACTAATATGAATTCTTCCAGCAGCTGATCCTTCCCATACAACTTTAAAGCTGCTGCATATATATATATTGATCGATCATCCGATCAGGACTAGTTAAAGTCTTCAAGCAATTTCTAAAAACTTACTTGTCCACTGTGAATAAAAGGATTATGATTCGTGAACGAAGACGCCATGCAGTTGTTGCCAATGCAGCCGGCCGCAACAGGATGGAGCAAGCTTCCCGAGTTCATTCCTCTTATAATAATATACCCCAGCTACTGTCTCCGTCCTCCTCCTCTTCCTCCCCCTTCCCCTCCCCGAGTTCGCAAAACACAGTACTAGTTCTCAATCAGCTAGCTTGCGATCCATTAACCCTAGTAGTAGTAAGTAGTGCTCCTCCTCCTGCCTGCAGCTCCTCAAGATCTCCTCCTCAAGGGCGAGTATAATAAGCTCCTGCAAGTTCAGCAACTGAATAATCGTTGGAAAAAGCTGCTGCAACAAGAGAGGCGCCAGAGAAGAAGAAGAAGGAGGAGACGGAGACGAAGGAGAAAGGGCGCGAGGATTTGTGCGCGCGAGCGGCGTTAAGGATCGTGCAGGCAGGCAGGCAGGCAGCTAGCTAGCTAGCTAGGGCGGTAGATAGGGAGGGCGGTAAGTAGGTAGGCAAGGAAGTAGGTTGGTAGGTAGGTGGGTAGGTTTAGGTGTCCAAAAACAACAACCGCTGAGCGCTCACTAATTGCAGATTCACATTTCAGTATTTGACCCCTTTAATAAGTTCATTCATCCATCTGCACTAGTTTCACTCACTTTTTGGATGATGATTATTTTGACCCCTCTAATAAGTTCATCCATCTTCTCTTGTTTCACTTACTTTTTGGATGATTATTATTTGGCCCCTTTCATAATTTCATCCCCTTGCACTAGCTTCACTTACTTTTTGGATGATTATTATTTGACCCCTTTTGTAAGTTCATCCATCTGAACTAGCTTCAGTTACTTTTTTGGATGATTATTTGACCATGTTAATGAGTTCATCCATCTGCACTAGTTTCAGTTGCTTTTTGGATGATTATTTGACTCCTTTCATAAGTTCATCCATTTGCACTAGCTTCACTTGCGTTTGGGGATGATGATTATTTGACTACTTTAATAAGTTCATCCATCTGAACTAGCTTCAGTTACTTTTTGGATGATTATTTGACCACATTATTGAGTTCATCCATCTGCACTAGTTTCAGTTACTTTTTGGATGATTATTTGACCCCCCCCCCCTCTCTCTCTCTCTCTCTCTCTCTCATGAATTCATCTATCTGCACTTTTTAAAACTCTGTACTTGGATTATTATTTTGACCCTCTTTCTAAATTTCATCCATCTGCACTTTTTAAAACTTGCTTCACGGATGATTACTTCACCACCTTTCTAAATTCATCCATTTGAACTTTTAACTTTGCTTCTTGGATGATCATTTTTGGTCCCTTTCTAAATTCATCCATCCATACTTTTCAAGCTTACTCCTTGGATGATTGTTTGACCGCCTGGCCTTTCTAAATCCATCCATCTGCACATTTTACACTTCAATTCTTGATGATTATTTGACCCCAGCCTTTCAAATTTCATCCAACTGCACTTTTAAACTTTACTTCTTGGATGATTTTCATTTCATTGTGAAGAGCAATAGATCGCCTCTTGTTTTCTACCCATATTCAACACATGAGATGCATCCACTTAACAAGACCAAAGTGAATCAATAGCTACCAACACATCATCCATTGAAAGCCCATTCATTACATATGACTTAGTTGTGGATGATCCCCAAACCAAGTTGATGTCCCAGGGTTTCACCTTGGTAACATTTCCAGTGAGGAAAAGGTCTTGTATGTAGGTAGGTAAGTAGTTTAAAAATAGGTTGTTAACTAGGTAAGTATTCACTCGTACATAGACCCTTAGGAAAGGAGGTAAATAGAAAACTAATAACTAAGCTTAACCATTGTGGTTAACTAGGCAACTAGGAACCAATGAAAAACATTTTCTCATCCACCCACCATCCATCCCCTCATGGTGCATTTGTCGCCGTTCGTTAACTCTAGCCCTTCTATCATTGGCTTTTTCCCTCAATGCAAATGATTGTAGTAACTAACTAGTCTTTGACCCTGAAACCCTAGTTAGTTAACATTAGTGGGTGTCAACCCTTTGCATATGGTTTTGAGATCATGACTTCTTGCGATTATTAACACCACTTTGAAAAGAACTAATGAGAGGAGATCACTCCTTCATTTAGCTTTCTTTGATGTCTCATTTGCATATCGATCACTTATATTGCCCTTTTGATTAAAAGTTATGAAAAATAATATGAAAGTTGAAAATCTACACAAAATGCAAGATAAAATGCAAAAAAACACTCCCCAAAAAAATAAATCAAATCAATGTTGATTTTTTTAAAAACCATCTCCATGAGAAGATCGGTAGTTTATAATTAACACTAATCTCATTGGCAAACACTTCAGGCCAACCACATTTACACACACCACAACAACAACAAGGATCACTCATTTTCACTTTTCTCATTAGTGCTAATCTCCATTAAGATAAGCACAAGTTTGGCACTCACTAATCAAATGCCCATGGGTATTAGATGATTCTTTTTGTCGGCAAGGCCAAGAAGGTAAAAGATATCAAAAGGAAATTTAATGATATTACGTTGCCATACATGTTTTTAATGATGTATGTACCCATGGTTCCAATGAAAATAACAAAGGAATTTTCATATAAAGCCAAGTAATTAACTTTTGATGACAATCTCCCTTGAAGATATTGTTTTAGTACAAAATTGAACATTGTTTTTAATAGCAATTGAAGATGTTATTTTAATAGCAAAAGTCATTATATGGATCCATATTCCATTCCAACCTTTCCAATAATGATGTTGTTTTCCTTGTTGCACCTTTTAGTTCTATTAACAATTGCCACACACAAACATAGGAATCTAACTAAAGTCCTTTCCATTTTGACTCAACTAACAACAATGATAAACTATATTCAAATGTTGTTCCATAGCCTATATAGTCTATGAACTCTTCTATTATGAGGGGAATATGGGGGGAGGGGGGGGGAGTACTCACTTACAAGCACTAGAATGCAATAATTGTTTCAAAATGCTTTGATAATAAAGCTCACAAAAATATCAATACAATTTTCCTTGTACTATAAATCCATATTCATGGTCAATATGCACGTTATGGGAAGGGTTTGTTTTAGAGATATTTTGAATATCACATGAGTGACTATCATTTTTACACTCGTGGTTGCACTTTTGACAAATTATAAATATTGAAGGATGAGGCCTCTAGCTAACTAAAGATCAAAAAGAGTCCTTAAAATATGAATTAATAACTACAATGGACATGTTAATAACATGGCACCACATAGACCGAGTAGTAGTACCATTTTAGAAGAGTTACTCATTATCGTCCTCCATGAAGAGGATTCTAGTGCAATGAATCACTCCTTAATTCTCCTTGGTTAATTTCATACGGCCCAATTTTTATCTCATATTTCAACAACAATTTGCAAATTACAAACCCAAATTATAGGTGTTCTAGCCATTTATAAATTAACATTCACTTTCATAGCTCAAAATCAAACAATTTTGAGTTAAGTTTTTTTTAAAAGGACATTCATCCAAGTAGTAATGATCCTTTGCTTGTTCTCTTTCAATTGGGTGTTGGATATGTCAAGTCTTAGTAACAAAACCAGACTGAAGGAATTAGTGAATAGCTTTTTCCCATTATGGAAATGCGAATATGATCATTATGCCCAAAAGGAGCATTATGTTTACAAATTTTCACATATTTTACATCAAAGCCAAAATGAACCAACAGCACCCACCAATGCACCCACGTGGGATGGATGGTGGGTGGACATGAGTTGACGTGATTCATTCATCCATACATGAGTAATAACAGGCTTCCAACGGATGGTGCACTAGTGACTATTAGTTACAATGAAATGATTTTGGAGGGGTTTTAATCACCAAAAGTGAATTTTTTTTTAAATAAATAAATATAAATAAATAATAAATAAATAAATAAAAGTAGAAATCATCAAATATCCACCGCCTCTCTTCCCACCTTCCACTCCCAAGTCTATCATGAAAGCCCCGACCTAGCTCCATTACTCATGTCTCCCTGCATGGAGTTAGTTGGGAGTCCAAGTCCAATTGAAAGGAGGACCTGCAGCAAGGCTTCCTTCCTTGTACCCTTTGTCTGGCTGGTCTCATCTCATCACACTCAGACTTCGTCTGTTGATCTTGTCTCCACCTTGTCTGCGGTTCGTTGGGGTTTTTTTTTTTTTTTAATTTTTGTGTGTTTCCCAGATTTCTTCTTAGTTCTTCGGTTGCAGGAAATTAATTTGTAACTTAGTAGTACATACTTTTGTAGCCATCATCATCCTCAATTGACAAAAAGAAATTGTTCAAAGGGCACCACAAAAGCTCTCATTTATGGATGATCACAGTCAGTCAGACAGATCGGTGGGCTGAGAGAGAGACATAAGTTGTCCCAGATACATGAAAACAGTGTAAGAACACAAAAGTATTGGGTATGAACAAAAACTGCCATATTGCACTATGTTTTGAGATGATAGCATTATTATTTTCTCACATGTAACTTTAGTGTTGATGCTTGAAACTCTCCCTGATTAATAATCAATAATAAGTATTGAATAATGAGAGAACATTTAAATATGTCACACGGTAAGCCAATCAATAGCCGTCAATGTGTGACCAATCACTCACTAGGCCTGATCAAGTAGAAGCAATCCTTTTCTTTTTGCCAATCTTTTGAAACCTTTGCTATCCATTGGGTAGCTGCAAGCAACTTTACATTACATGTTTTCACAAACCCAATTTCACACCACTATGACAAGCTTGCTCACAGCGTCCAAAAGTCTAATTTGGGGTCAAGACCATTTTACTACTAGTGATGCAGCTCGTTACTATAACACACAATCAAAACTGTCAAGATGCTCTATGTTGTTGGATGGTGGTAGTGCCAAAAATGACACACATACCCCAGCATCAGAGCTAACAGACAGATCTGACCTCCCTCCATGTTCAAGAAACAAGTCAAATTTTTGTTTAAAGGAGAAAAACAGAGCTCATTATTCACAACAGACAGCAATGTCTTTCAAGGACAAAACAAAACAACTACTCTTCACTACTCATAGCCGACAGTCGTTCTTTTCAGGGAAAACGGTCCCCAGTGCTCAGTGGTTGTTTTTTCTTCTTGCTAATTTGGTGAGTGGAGGAGAAAGCAAACGTTGGGACCATTGTTGGCAGGTATTAGAAATTGCAAAACCACCCCCAACCCCTCTTTCTGGGTATCAGGGAGGTTCTTAAGGTGTATAACCATGGCTCTCAAAATCAAACTACCCATTACATGCCCATTGATCTCAAGCTTTTTGAAAAAAACAAATCATTGCTCGCATAAGAACTCGTGTGCAGTTTTTTTTGGTGTAGGTGGAGGTTGGCTTACACACAAACATGATGCCCTGTTGACAGAGCATTCTGAAAAATGGTAGTGCATTTCAATAAATTGCAATGCCCATGTACCATCGGCAGACATTTCAAAAAATTGTAATGCCTTGTAAAATGTAATGCCACAAGCATTACATTTCTAAAAAATGTCCTCTGTGGGTGGGCATTATGTTTTTCAAAATGCAAGCAGGCATGTTTTACTTTTTCTCATGATACCCTGCATTGGGTATCTAGTGAGTATCATGGGAATTGTTTAAATAAAAAAGCACGGTGGTTTTTGTGGTTTGTATAGCCCTCAGAGCTTTATGGGGAACTAAGAAAAAGGACCCAAGTCAGAGCCAGAAGAGCAAAAACTCAAAGTGGGTCATTAAGGGGCCAAGGAACAAATAGCTTATGGGAATTAAGAGCTGAAAGAAAACCTGCGGTTCTCTAGAGGTTCTCTGATTCTTACAGTTTGAAAAAAACCAAAACTGGTGGCTATTTAACAAAAACCAATGCCCACCCAACACTGGTCTGTAGTCTGGACTGAGCCTCCAACCCCACCCTCCCCTCAGCAGCTAGCTCTCAGGTAGCCAATTGTCAGGGCAGAACAAAAGCTTGTCTTGTTTGGTGTGTGCAAACAACAGAAGTGTGCGCAGACTGTCTAGCCTACTACCACCCAGCTGCTTTGTTGTGTGGTCTTGTTCTAGAGCATGGCAGCCTGCAACTCTGATAGCTATCTAAGTACTATTGCAACAACTACAGCTGAAGGGTGGGGAAGGGGACATAACTTTTAGCGTCTTCTCCACTGGTCTGTTCCAACTTCCAAGCCCCCCCATGGATGTGGTTGGTTGTTGCAGCTTGTTTTGTTTTGTTTTGTTGCTGAGACACTCACAAACAAAAATGTCAGTTAACTGTCTTTTACCTGTCATACCTTACTTCTTGGTCTGGCTCGTTTGAATTCATTCCTGTTTTGAATGCAATTTTCTAGTTGCAGCAGCTCTCCATGTGCTTCCTGGATTCCGTGAAATTCTTAATGACTCTAGTGTTGCCTTCGACCCCGCCCCCACCCCCCTAGCCTAGCCTCTGTTATTGTAGGTACCTACTAACTGTGTTATTTTTGCAACTTTGCAAATTTTTAAGGTTTTTTTTTATTTTAGCAAGTTCCAAAAAAACATGCATGAATTAGACCAATTTGCATCATCATCATGTTGGCATGGTTGATTAGATGGAAGTTTTACATATGGTCATTCCTAATTAGATGTAAGTTCCTCATTAGCGTGAATTAGGGCAATTTGCATCACGATGTGAGTTTTAGATTTTTTTTTATCTACATTCTTGTTCTTGGGTGTTTTTAAAATTTTTGAAATTTTATATTTACTTACATTCAACTAACCATGCAAGTTTGTATGGTTTACAAGAATATGCAATACATGCATGGACATCAAAAGTATGAGTTTACATCGTTTGTGTGGCTTGATTTTCTCAATGCAATTGCGAAAATGATAGATCTTAAATAGTTGTGTATCAATTGCTCCGTATCTTGATAAAAATGCCTGATGTTCTGCAAATACATCCTTATACATTTTTGCACGTCCCAAACCAAAGTCTTTCAAAGATGTACATCCCATGGACTTGGGATTTTTTTGGAGCACACATCCAAAAACCAAACCAGCGCTTGTGTAAAAACAACATTGGTTTGGAGATTTTGATGTTGTCACTGTATTCCAATTAGGTTCCCAATGACACTCGTAGTTTGTTCCCCCAAGCTCTACCCAATAGCTCAACACTTTATCCCAAATGTTTTGCCCCAAATTCTACAATTGTGACCTATACAAGTAGGCCAAGGGAAACTTAGGGTGAGGTCCTTCCATAATCTTCCATTTTGAAATTGTCCTTAGTGTGAGGTCCTTTGAATGTTTCCCAACATGTTCCCAATAACATCTCCCTTTATCCGATATCCTTCGCTCTAAGTTCTACTCAAGTAACCTACAATAAGCAGCACAAAAGGAGGAGACTTATTACAATATATCTATGTTGGGTCTGATCAAAGCTTGACCTATTTTTTCAGTGATGGACCCAATCAATGATGCCCATCATCACAAAAGAAAAAAGAAAGAAAAATACTTAAACTTTTGGGAGTCACACTATAACACTAGGTACTTGAGCATGCAGGATTTACCTACCTTCTCCATTGATATACATTTCCAGAAAGCTTCCCAACAACACTCATCAAAGAAAAACAGCTCCAAATGTGATGGGGCCTGTAGTAGTAGATATGGAAGCACTTGATTGAGGTTGATCTAATACTGGCAGTTTTTAACTTCTCAAGTTTGTGGAAAATCAACTTGTGTACAGAATCCACCAGACCCACAATCTGTCTGACTGAGTTGTTGAACTCTAACAAATTATAGTGCAACTCTAATGGGATACATACTACTACTACCTATTCCAATGGACTATTCCAAGAGTATCTACCATTGATATGACCTCTTCTGTATTACTCCAAGATTAACAAAGTGCTGGAATAGGGTAGAAGTATATTATAGTGATCAATGAGACTAATCTGGACAATCTTAATTGAGTCTTCTGACTGCATGCCCCTTCCATACATACAGATTTTGGGTTGAACCAAATTTGTAGTGCAATCAGTTTTTGGGGGAGGGCACAGAACCTTGATGCACACAAGTGACTAGTTATAACAAGTATGTCAAAAAGGTGTGTGTGAAAAGATCACCAATTTCAACCTCTTCCATAAAGCAACCCTTGTAGTTGAAAGAATGAAACAAAACATGTAGTATACATGTATGTATCAAAATTCAACCTACTCATCATCCCTTACCCATCCCCAATCATCATCATCATCATCAATCGAAGCACTAAAATCCACATGAGCCAACAAACCAACCTCTAAATCTTCATGTTAATTTGTTAGTGACTAAGAAATAAGTAATTTTAATCAAATAAAATAATTGAAAACAATTGACAACTTGTAATCAAATGGCGGGGGATGTCATGTAGTCACTTCAATGAGTGAGAAAAATGGGTAGTGATTACCACCAAGTTGAAAATTGCAAACAATTGGATTTCTAGTTGTTTATGATTGGTCACTTTTGACAAGCTCGTAACAATTGGTCACAAAAAAAGTAACTGCTTGTGAATCATGATCTAAGAATCAATCAATTGTTTGTGACTACCATTGTAGTTTGGCAAATTTTGGCAGTTTTGTGCTGCATACTTAATTATATTTTCAAAAACATCAGCAAAATTGAAGAAATTTATGAAAATATTTGGCAAAGGTATTATTTAATTGTCATTTTAATTATCAAGGTACCTTATTTTCCAGTAAAATATAAATAGATATTTCCAAGATTTCAACACCAAACTATAAAATGTTTGGAACTCACTGAATTTTTTTAATAATTAATTATCACTGAATTTGTCAACCTAATACAGTAATCGCATAAGATCATGTGTGATTGATTATATTCATAAGTAGTATATTATTAAAATGAAAATATGATATGATATTTCCTCATTCATACAGAAATTATTTTTATCTAATAGAATTAACCTCGCAATGTTTTTTTTCCCCTATATAAGAAACCCAACATTTTTTTTCAATTTCTTGATTTCGAAGTAGTAGAATGTTTTACTAAAAATGATCTTACATAAAAACACACATTTATCCATTTTTTCTAAAAACTAAGATCACCACATAGTGAAAATTTGCCCAAAAGGAAAATCAATGTGTAAGATCAACATTTTTAGGTGAAATGTTTTTCCAATGGAAAATATTCCCATATGTTGATAATGAGATTATTAACACAGTATTAGCAAGTTATGATATTGAGATTTTATATTACCATTTCAATAACTCTCATCCAATACTAATGTCAACACAATTTCAAGATGTATCATGTTTTGAAATATTAGAATACATAATTAAAATTTAACAATTTAAAGTACTTTTAACTCTTCCAATCATTTTTTTTTCATTTTTTTTATGTAGCCAAAGTGGCAATCATCCATAAGCCAAATTTGGCTATTAAAAACATAAAAGGAAAAAAAAAAAAAAAAAATATTTTTTTTTTTTTTTTTTTTTTTTTTTTTTTTTTTTATAAGAAAAAAAGAAAATTTTGTCTTTTTGTTTGTTTTAAGAAGAAAAAAAAAATAAATATATAACAAA